>Ga0182740_1000741_pt1 | contig 28576 bp, 29 predicted proteins | sample eDN5th37CKraftBY_FD_128872 | JGI IMG/M metagenome (GOLD analysis project Ga0182740, IMG submission 128872) | Enriched backyard soil microbial communities from Emeryville, California, USA - eDNA 5th pass 37_C Kraft BY (version 2) (version 2) | ecosystem: Environmental > Terrestrial > Soil >...
AGGTCTTGTATTCGATCAGCTTCTCGGTGCCGCGATGGAGCAGGCCGACATGCGGATCGACCCGCTCGACGATCTCGCCGTCCAGCTCCATCACCATCCGCAGCACGCCGTGAGCGGCCGGATGCTGGGGGCCGAAGTTGATCGTATAATTCTGGATCTCGACGTCGCCCGGCGCGGGGTCGGTGGGCGTGACATAGCCGCCGAGATCGCCCGGCGCCGCGTGGGGATCCGCGACCTGGACCTCGGGGTCGCTCATTTCTTCACCTCATCGGCCTTGAGCGGGGTCGGCGCGCCGGGCGCCTCGGGCTCGGCCTTCTCGTCGCCGGGGAGGATATATTCGGCGCCCTCCCACGGGCTCATGAAATCGAAGCTGCGGAAATCCTGCGCCAGCCGAACCGGCTCATAGACGACGCGCTTGTCGGCCTCCGAATAGCGCAGTTCGACATAGCCGGTGAGCGGGAAATCCTTGCGCTGCGGGTGGCCGCGAAAGCCATAATCGGTGAGGATGCGGCGCAGATCGGCATTGCCCTCGAACAGCACGCCGTACATGTCGTAGACTTCGCGTTCGAGCCAGCCGGCCACCGGCCACAGCCCGGTCACGCTCGGCACCGGCGCCGCGCCGTCGGTCGCGACATGGACGCGCAGGCGATGGTTCTTGGTCAGGCTGAGCAGGCAATAGACCACCTCGAACCGCTCCGGCCGATCGGGCCAGTCGACGCCGGCAACCTCCATGAGCTGCTGGTATTCGAGCGTATCGCGCAGAATCCGCATCGCCTCGACCAGCGCATCGCGGCGGATATGGAGCGCGATCTCGCCGACCTCGTCACGCGCGCCGAGCAGGCGGTCGCCGAGCGCGGCGGTCGCCGCCTCGATCACGCCGTCATTGGCGGCATAGCGGGGGAAGGCGGTGCTCACCGCTCGATCGTCCCGATCCGGCGGATCTTACGCTGCAACTGCATGATCCCGTAAAGCAGCGCCTCGGCGGTCGGCGGGCAGCCGGGGACGTAGATGTCGACCGGGACGATCCGGTCGCAGCCGCGCACCACCGAATAGCTGTAGTGGTAATAGCCGCCGCCGTTGGCGCAGCTCCCCATCGAGATCACGTAGCGCGGCTCCGACATCTGATCGTAGACGCGGCGCAGCGCCGGCGCCATCTTGTTGCAGAGCGTGCCCGCGACGATCATCACGTCGGACTGCCGCGGCGAGGCGCGCGGCGCGGCGCCAAACCGTTCGAGATCGTAGCGCGGCATGTTGACGTGGATCATCTCGACCGCGCAGCAGGCGAGGCCGAACGTCATCCACCACAGCGAGCCGGTCCGCGCCCACTGGAACAGGTCCTCGGTCGAAGTGACGAGGAAACCCTTGTCCTGCACCTCGCTCTGGAGGTCGAGGAAATAGCCCTCGTCGGGCGGCGGCGTCCCGGCGGGCGCCGCGTGGCGCTGCGCGCTCAGCTCTACTCCCATTCGAGCGCTCCCTTCTTCCAGGCATAGACCAGACCCAGCCCGAGTTCGGCGAGGAACACCATCATCGCGATCCAGCCGGCGACGCCGGTCGCGCCCAGCGATACCGCCCACGGGAACAGAAACGCCGCTTCGAGGTCGAAGATGATGAACAGGATCGCGACCAGATAGAAACGCACGTCGAACTGCGCCCGGCTGTCCTCGAACGCCGGAAAGCCGCATTCATATTCCGAGAGCTTGTCGGGGTAGGGATTCGCCGCGCCGGTGAAGCGCGACACCACCATCGGCAGCACCACGAACACGCCCGACAGCACCAGGGCGACACCCAGAAACAGCAATATCGGCAGATACCCTGCGGCGACCGTCGCCATATTCAGTTTCTCCGCTTCGGGTAAGCCGGAGCCCGGCCTTCGCGGCGGCTTCTAGGACTGCCGCACTTGCGAAGCAAGGCTCGCGGACGGTGAGAATGATTCGCAGCGGCCCCGGCTTCGGCCCCCAGCGCTGCTATCGTAACGCGCCGGCCACCAGCTTGTGCAACCGGGAGTGCAGGGCGTCGTTGGCTGCGAGAAATTCGCTCCGCTCCATCGCCCGGTCGCCGCCGCGAAAATCGGTGACGAAGCCGCCCGCCTCGCGCACCAGCAGCATGCCGGCGGCGACGTCCCACGGCTGAAGATCGCCCTCCCAGAAGGCATCGAACCGCCCCGCCGCCACCCAGGCGAGATCGAGCGCGGCCGAGCCGAACCGCCTGATCCCGGCAACCTGCGGCGCGACGGCGGCGAAGATCGCGCTCCACGTCTTGAAATCGCCGTGGCCGAGAAAGGGAATCCCGGTCGCGATCACCGAGTCCGCGAGGTCGCGCCGCGCCGACACCCGCAGCCGCCGGTCGTGGAGCCACGCGCCGCGGCCCTTCTCGGCCCAGAAGCTTTCGTCGGTCAGCGGCTGATAGACCAGCCCCTGCGTCACCTCGCTGCGCCCGCCGCCGGGGCGGGGCTCCTCGACCGCGATCGAGATCGCGAAATGGGGGATGCCGTGGAGGAAGTTGGTCGTCCCGTCGAGCGGGTCGATGATCCAGCGCGGCTTGGCCGGATCACCGGCTACCTCGCCCGCTTCCTCCATCAGGAAGCCCCAGTCGGGCCGCGCCTTGCGCAGTTCCTCGAACAGGGTTTCCTCGGCGCGCCGATCCGCCATCGAGACGAAGTCGGCCGGCCCCTTACGCGAGACCTGAAGCTGCTGGACCTCGTTGAAATCCCGCCTCAGGCGCGGCGCCGCCTTGCGCGCGGCGCGGTCCATGACGGTGATGAGGCCGGAATGCGATGCCATCGGCTCAGTCAGCCCGCTTCACATATTCCTGATTATAGACGTCGACGATGATTCGGGTTCCCGCCGAGATATGGGGGGGCACCATCACCCGCACGCCATTGTCGAGGATCGCCGGCTTGAACGACGAGGAGGCGGTCTGCCCCTTCACCACCGCATCGGCCTCGACGATCGTCGCCTCGATCGTGTCGGGCAGCTGCACCGAGATCGGCTTCTCGTCGTACAGCTCCATCACCACGTCCATGCCGTCCTGGAGGAAGGCGGCGGCATCGCCCAGCATGTCGCGGGGCAGCGCAACCTGATCGTAGGTTTCCTTATCCATGAAGGTCAGTTGATCGCCATCGGCGAACAGGAACTGGAAATCCTTGGTGTCGAGCCGGACGCGCTCGACGGTCTCGGCCGAGCGGAAGCGGACGTTGGTCTTGCGGCCGTCGATGAGGTTCTTCATCTCGACCTGCATGTAGGCGCCGCCCTTGCCGGGCTGGGTGTGCTGGATCTTCGCGGCGCGCCACAGTCCGCCTTCATATTCGATGATATTGCCGGGACGGATGTCCACGCCGCTGATCTTCATGGATGCACCTGGGTAGAGGGATGGAAAGAGCCGGGGCCGAGCCCATAGAGCATGATCCGCCGACTTTCCAGACCCCCCGGTCAGCCCTCTCGCGAACGTCAGCCTTCCCGCGAACGGACGCCCGACAGATCCCGCTGCCACATCGCCGGGCGGATCCGCGAGAACCGCCCGGCCTCGTCGAAATCATAGAGGACGAAGGTCGTCACCACATAGACGTCGCCCGCCCGCAGCGGCATCGCCTTGAAGCCCGGATGGTCGCGCTTCGCGGTGAAGCGCGTGTAAAGCTCGGCGGCGAGCCCGTTGCCGTCGACGATCAGGGTGTCGATCCGCAGCCATTCGGTGAGGAACCCGAACGAACCCCGATAATAATCGACGATCGCCTGCGGCCCGATCAGCGGCCCGCGCGGCAGATACAACTCCACCGAAGGCGCGAAGAACGGGACCAGCGCCTCCGGGTCGCCGGCGTTGAACAGCGCGATATAGCGCCGGAAGCGCGCGCGCATATCGTCGGCATTGACCGGGCTCGCCGCCGCCGCCGCCGCGCCGAGCCCGGTGGCGGCGAGCAGCGCCGTGCCGGCCTGCCGGCGCGACAGCGCCATCGGCCCGCTCATCGCCCGCCCCCCGGCCGCTCCGGCAGCCCCGCCTGTTGGCGCCGGGCCAGCGTCTGGGCATGCTGGCCGACATAGGCGCGGATCGCCTCGGCGTCGGCCGCGCTGATCTTGTCGGCGAAGCTCACCATGCCGAAATCGGTCAGCGCGCCCCCGATCACCACCGAGCGCCAGGCTTCGGCATGGGTGAGATACCCGGACCGGCGCAGGTCCGGCAGCAAATTGGAGGCCCGCTCGATCGGCCGTCCATGGCAGCGGCTGCAATTCACGTCATAGAGCGCCTCGCCGCGCGTCACCAGCGCTTCGGGGAACTGCTCCTCGGGCGGATTGGCGGGGCCGGCCAGCGGCGGCGGCGCGGGCATCTTCGCCTTGCCACCGAGCTTGAACGCGACGAGCCGGGTCGGCTGGCGCTCGCGCGGCGCCTGTTGGGAGCCCCACAGCAGCGACGGCCCGCCCGAGCCCATCGCCACGACCACATATTGCTCGCCGTTGACGCGATAGGTGACGGGTGCCGCCATGATCTGGTCCGGCGTCTCGACCCGCCACAGCACCTTGCCGGTATCCGCCGCGATCGCCAGGAATTCGCCGGTGATTTCGCCGCGCCCCTGGAAGACGAGGTTTCCGGCGGTCGCCAGCACGCCACCGCCGCCGAGATCGGTGCGGTAGCCCTCGACCGGCACCTTCCAGCGGCTTTTCTGCGCTACCGGGTCCCACGCCTGAAGGTAGTTTTCGGGCGCCGGCAGATCGCCGAGATTGTTGAGGTCCGGCGAGGCATGGGTGTTGGCTACGCTGGCCTTGTAGCGGTTGGCGTTGGTCGAGGTCGGCAGATAGACCAGCCCGGTGTCGGGGCTGTACGCCATCGGCTGCCAGTTATGCGCGCCGGGCGGGCCGGGCATGTTGATGAACGGCGCATCGACATAGCGCGCGCCCGGATTCTCCACCGGCCGCCAGGTCTTCGGATCGATCCGCGACGCCCAGCGCGGGTTGTCGACGAACGGCTCGGCGGAGATCGGCTGGCCGGTCTCGCGGTCTATGACGTAGAAGAAGCCGTTCTTGGGCGCCTGCATCAGCACCTTGCGGGATTTGCCGCCAATCTCAAGGTCGGCGAGGATTATCGGCTGAACCGCGGTATAGTCCCAGCTGTCGCCGGGGTTGACCTGATAGTGCCAGATATAGGCGCCGGTGTCGGGGTTGACCGCCACGATCGAGGCGAGGAACAGGTTGTCGCCCTTGCCCTCGGACCGGACATAATGGTTATGGGGCGAGCCATTGCCGGTGCCGATATAGAGCCGGTCCAGTTCGCGGTCATAGACGATCGCGTCCCATGCGGTGCCGCCGCCGCCATTCTTCCAGTAGCTATCCCCGAACCAGGTTGGCCGCGCCAGCCGTTCGAGCGGCTCGTCCGAGGGTTCGCCGTCCCGCTTCCCCGGCTCGCCGGGGACGGTATAGAAACGCCACACCTTGGCGCCGGTTTCCGCATCATAGGCCGTGACATAGCCGCGCGTCGGATATTCGGCGCCGCCATTGCCGATCACCACCTTGCCCTTGATCACGCGCGGCGCGCCGGTAATCGTATATTTCTTGGTGCGGTCTATCGTGTTGACTGACCAGCGCTCCTTGCCGGTCCTGGCGTCGATCGCGATCAGCCGGCCATCATAGGCACCGAGATAGATTTTGCCGTCGTAAAAGGCGAGGCCCCGGCTCACCACGTCGCAGCAGCCGTTGGCGCCCCACGCCCCCGGCACCTGCGGGTCATAGCTCCACAGCATCTGCCCAGTCGCGCCGTCGACCGCATGCACCTTCGACCAGGCGGTCACCACATAGACCACGCCGTCCACCACCAGCGGCTCGCCCTCTTGCCCGCGATTGACGTCGAACTCGACCACCCAGGCCGGCGCGAGGCCAGCGACGTTGCGGTCGTTGATCTGCGCGAGCGGCGAATAATGCTGTTCGTCGGAACTGCCGCCTACCGCCCGCCAGTCGTCGCTGTGGCCCTGCGCCACCCGCTGGCCGGCCTCGGTCACGTTGCCGTGGCACCCTGCCACCAGCAGCGCCGCGGCCATCGCGCTCCCGAGCACCAGCCGGACGCCGCCAAGCCGTTTCACCTGCAACATGGCCCCCTCCCCATCAACACTGTCTCACTCTCTCCTGCGGCCGACCGCTCAGAACCGCCCGGCGGCGAGGCCGGGAAACTCGTCCACGCTCAGCCATTCGCAATGCACCTGCGAGCTTGCGCGGAACGGCAGGATCACCCGGGCCAGTTCGCCCCCGGCGAGGTTCGCGGCATCGGCGATGATCAGTTCGCTGCGCATCTCCGCCAGATTGTTCGCGACGCCCAGCAGATAGCCGTCGCCTTCCGGCGAATCGGGGCGGCGGGGCACGAACTGGCACTCCTGCAACGAATGGCTGTCGCCGGCATAGAGCGACTGGACTTCGCCGGTCTGCATGTCGAACCGGCCGTAGGAGTTGCGGATCGTGCCCTTGGCGCTGCCGCCGGCGCCGACGCGCTCGTCGAGCTTGCGCGTCGCATCAAAAAACTGGGTGAACGCATAACGATAGGGCCGCATCCGGAAACGATTGTCCATCCGGGCGAGATCGGCGACCGGCATGTCGAACAACACCTGCTCGCGCCAGCCGCTATCGGTGGAGGCCATGTCGAACGACTGCCGCGTAAAATACGCTTTCGCGCGGCTGATATCCCACGGCGTTCCGTCCACGGGCGGGAAATCGGGGAACGGCGCGCCGACGAAGATCGGCGCGTCGAGGTGGATCGTGTCGCCCTCCTCCCAGGCATTGACGGTGTGCACCGTGGCATGCCCCGGCGGCCCCTTGAACCAGCGAATGTCGGAGCCGTCGCCATCGCGCGCAAGTACGCCGACATAGCCGGGTATTTCGTCGTCCCATCCCCAATGGACCTTGCCCGCCTTCAGCATCTCCATGTTCGAAATGTAGCCGTAGATCGGGATGAGGATGTAATTGCGGGTGACCGCAATGTCGTGGACCATGCTGATATAGGGGACCTTGATCCGTATTTCCTTGCGGACCCCGCCGTCCGCGCCGACGACATAGATGAACATATCGTCCGACAGCAGGCCGGTGGCCTCGGTGCCGTAGCAGATCATCTCGCCGGTTTCCGGATCGATCTTGGGATGGGCGGTGAATGTTTCGCTCTTGTAGGCGCCGTTGAAATCATAGCGGCCGATCGTCTCCAGCGTCAGCGGATCGACCTCGTAGGGCAGCCCGTCCTCCTTGAGCGCGAACAGCTTGCCGTGATGGACCAGCGGCGCGGTATTGGCCACCGTCCGATCGACACCGGCCACCGCCGGTTCGTCGGTGAAGGGGTTGCGATAGAGGCCGAACAGTTCGCGCTTCGCCTCTACGTTCGCCATCATGCGCGGCGTCCGCACGTAGCGGCCACGATAGTGCACCGTTCCGTTGTCGAACCGGAACGTACTGATATAGCCATCGGAATTGGCGCTGGAATCATTCTCGAAGCGTTGGGGGTAGAACAGATTGCCCCCGACCCGCGCCAATGCGCCGTTCAGGTCCCCGGGCACGGTTCCGATCACTTCGCAATCGAACACGTCCGCTTCGAAGCGTTGCGGCGCCGCAAAGCCGTTGCGGCGATCCTTCGAAAAATCGACCATAGATACTATCACTCCAAATCGGTGCCGGGGCCGAGGAAGTCGGCCAGCGCGGCGTTGAAAGCCGGCGGGCTTTCGAGGTTCGAGAGGTGGCCCGCCGCCGGCATCAGCCTGTGGCGGGCATTGCGAATGGCATCGGCGAGGCGCGCGGCGGGCGCCTCGTCTGCGCCGATAACCAGAGTAGGGGCGGCAATGCGCGGGAGCAGGGCGCGCAGGTCCGCGTCGCGCAGCACGGCGCACATCCCGGCGAAGCCGTCGGCGGGCGTGGCACGCAGTTGCTCCACCATCCGCCGCGCCTCGTCGGGCCGGGTCGCCTTGAATGTATCCGACAGCCAACGCGCGACCGTGGGTTCGGCGATCGCCGCCATTCCGCGCGCTTCGATCTCCGCGATGCGGTCGTCCCAGACCGCCGGGCGTCCGATATGCGCGGTGCAGTTGGAGAGCACGAGCCGTTCAACCCGCTCGGGCGCCATCGCGGCGACCCACATCGCCGTCATCCCGCCGATCGAGCAGCCGACGACCGACACCCGATCGAAGCCCGCCGCATCGATCACCGACACCGCGTCCCGGCCCAGCATATCGATCGAATATTCGCCGCCGGGGACATCGGATCGCCCGTGGCCCCGGCTGTCGTAGCGAATGATGGCGTGGCGGTCCGCCAGCGCCGCGACCTGCCCGTCCCACATGTGGTGGTCGAGGCCGATGGCGTTGATGAACAGCACCGGCGCGCGCCCGGCGGCACCGTGGCGCACGACATGCAGCCGGCAGCCGTCGAAGCTCGTGGCGTCAAGGCTAGGTGAGGAATCGGACCGGGACATGTCAGGCCTCCGCGCGGGCGGTGTCGGCCACGATGTAGCGGCCGCCCAGATAGAAGAAGATGCCGGCGCAGGACGCGGTGATCGCCCCGAACACCATCGAGTAGCGGATCGCCTCGACACCATGCGCGGCAAAGAGGGTGTCGTTCAGCACGCCGATGGTGACAGGCCCGATGAGATCGCCGATCAGGTTACCCACCAGCAGGAAGATCGCGGTCGCCGTCGCCCGCATATGGGGCCTGGAGACATCAAGGCAGGCCGCGAAGATGGGGCTCATCTGCATCATCCCGAACAGGCTGGTGAGCGCGAGCCCGGTCATCCAGATGGCGTCGCTCCCGCCAAACAGGAACAGGATTTCCATCGGCCCGACGGCGAGGCAGGCGGCGGCCGGCAGCCACATCCGCCAGCGCTCGTCGCGGCGGCTCAGCCGGTCGGCTAGATAGCCGCCGAGCAGCCCGCCCGCGAACGCCATCGGCTGACGGAGGAAGCCTTGAATCTGCCCCACCTGATGCGGATCGAGGTCGCGGATGCGCATCAGGAAGGCGGAACTCCACGCGCCGTTGGTGTGCACCGTGGTGGCCATGCAGATGCCGCCGGCGAGCATGCAGAGGAACGCCCGGCTGCCCATCAGATAGGCGACAACCTGCTTCAGCGTACCGGCGGCTTCCATCCGGCGCGGCCCGCCGGGATCGGCCTCGCCGCGGATCGGTTCACGCACGGTGAGCAGCAGCAGCGGTGTGAGGACCAGCGTCGGCAGCGCCATCGCGACGAACGAGGCCCGCCAGCCGTAATGCAGCGTGATCCAGCCGACGACGGGAAACAGCACGATCCCGCCCAGCGCCGCGATCGCGCGATAAAGGCCGATGCCCAGCCGCCGATTGGCCTTGCTGAACAGATCGGCGACCATCGAATTCGGCGGGGCGAGCCCGGTCGATTCCCCCGCCCCCATCAGGAAGCGGGTGAGCGCGAGCTGCCAGACGTTGGCGACAAAGCCCGTCGCCGCGGTCATCGCGCTCCAGAACACGAAACCGACCGCGAGGATTTTCTTGCGGTTGTAGCGGTCCGCGAGCCGCGCGACCGGAACCCCCAATATCGAATAGAAAGCGACGAACACGATACCGGAGATAACCCCCAGCATCGTGTCGGAGATGACCATCTCTTCCTTGATGAGCTGAAGGTTCAGCCCGAAGATACTGCGATCGACGAAATTGAAGGCCGAGATGACGCCGAGCAGCCCCAGCGTCCAGATCGTCGACGGGGTCCAGTCCCGTCGCGCCGGCGCCGGCGCGCGGCCGTCAATCGCTTCTGTCGTACCCGCCGTCTGCATCCCTCGCCCCTTTCCTTGCCGCCCCCCGGGGCGGCGCCGCCGGAGCCGCTATCAGCTCACCGCGAAATAGGTGAAGGTCATGGTGCGGCCGTCCGCGGCGGGGGTCGCGGTGCCCGCGATCAGCGTGTCGTTGAGCCAGGCATGCGCGCCATCGCCCTCAGATTCGCAATAGGCGATGAAGCGGTAATAGCCGTCGGCGTCACGGCTGATGCCGGTCTGGGCGATGTAGAGCATTTCGCCGTTGCCGGTCTCGACCATGAAATGGGTGTTGAGGTCGAACGCGCCGTCGGTCCGGCCGAGGCCGAATTCGCCGCCGCTACGCGGATAGACCCTGCCGTCGAGCTTCGGCCCGGAAACCGTGCCGCCCAATATGCGCTGGAACAGCCGGTTCCCGCGCGATGTCGCGGTACGCTGCTGCTCGTCGACCTCCGCTTCGATACGAAAGACGTAATCGAGCGCCAGTTCGCCCACCTTCTTCGTGGTGATCTCCGGAAGCGTGAATTCGGTCATATCGGTTTCCTGGAATGTGCCTGCCGCAGGGGGGGGCTCGCCGCCCGCGCCCGGCTAGAGGACCTCGTAATAGGTGAAGATGCTGTGGTCCGGGTTGGTATGGCGATGGCCATGGCCGACGAAGATCGCCCGGTTCAGCCAGTCATGCGGGCCGACCGGGGCGTCGAAGGTCGGCGCCACCCGCATCGTCCGGCGGATCGGATGGTCGGGATTGGGCGCGGTGGGCGCAAGCGGCTCGCCGGTATCGAGATCGAAGCGCCGCATCAGGCCGCGATTGCGGATGTAGATCAGCGCACCGTCCTGCGCCTGGAGCATATAATGCGCGTCGAAGCCGAGGCTCTGCCCGTAGTCCGCGCCCGCGAGCGGCAGCACCCTGCCCTGAAGGCGGGGGCCGAACAACTCTCCGCCGATCGGAGCGACGTAGGAGCGGTGGGTGCGTTCGCCGCCATAGGCCGGCTCGATCCGGATGCGCCCTTCGAAAAACAGCGAAATCGAAAAGGCGTAACGCAGCTTCAGCGTTTCGCCGGTGTCCGACGCGGCGCTGACCTCAATCTGACTGTCCATGCTCATCCCTCTCCGGTGGCCCGGCCGTTCCGCGACGGCCGGGCTGGTGCGCTGTTCAGAAGTTGACCCGGGCGCCGATACGGTAGCTGCGGCCGATCATGTCGTAATAGACCGGATTGGTCGCCAGGCTCTGGGCGTTGGGGACCGGCGGCGGATCCTTGTCGAACAGGTTGTTGATCGCGCCGAACAGTTCGATGGTCTCGTTGATCTTGTAGCCGGCGGTGAGGTCGGCATAGACGACGGCACCGATGTCGTTGTCGTTGATCTGAACGCCGCTCGTCCATTCGTTGTTATAGGTGCCCTTGCCGATATAGCGTAGCTGGGTGCCGATGTTGAACGCGCCCAGTTCGACGCCGGTGGACAGCGTGAAGCGCAGCTTGGGCGATCCGCCCGTCGACAGCCCGACCGCCCGCTTCGAGCCGATTTCGCCGGCGCGGTCCACCACCACGCCGGTGCCGGGATTGACCTTGGCGTGCAGGTTGTAGTTGACCAGCGCGTTCACGTAGAAGCTGGCGTCGCTGCCGATTGGCATGGCGTAGTTCAGCGCGAAATCGAACCCCTGCAGCTTGACCGACGCCAGATTCACGTAGGTCGACAGGGCCGTCAGCGGAACGCCGTCCGCGTCAAAGGTGAGGAACGAGCAATAGGCGGTCTGGCCGGTGCGGCAGGCGTCCGCCACCGCCTGGGTGCCGAGCGAACTCACCAGATCCCGGACCTTGATGTTGTAATAATCGAGCGACAACCGCAGCCCGCGCACGAATGACGGCTGATAGGATGCGCCCACGGTCAGCGTGTCCGCCTTCTCCGGCTGGAGATTGGGGTTGCCGGACAGATAGGTCGTGACCTGCACCTGATGCGGCGAATAGTTGAGGATGATCGAGTTGGGCACGCTCAGCAGGTTGAGTTCATAGATGCTGGGCGCCCGGATATCGCGCGAACGCGCCAGCCGGAACATCAGCCCGTCGGTCGGCTCATAGACCGCGCCGACCTTCCAGGTGACCTGCGTGCCGGCCGCCGTGCTGTAATTCGCCACGCGGACGGCGCCGTTCACGTCGAACTTCCTCGCCCAGGGCTGATCGGCCGCAAGCGGGACCACCGTTTCCAGATAGCCCTCGAACACCTGGAACTCACCGCCGAACGAGCGCGAGTTGTTCGCCTCGAAGCCGCCGGCTTCCGAAATCGGATCGGCCACGGTCTTCTGCCGCTCGCTGCGATATTCGATGCCGGTGGCAATCGAGACCGGACCGGCCCAGGTGTTGACCGGATCGCCCGACACGTTGAGCGCCACGACATGCTGGGTATAGTCGGTGCGGCCCTCGGTCGTGCCCATCACATAGGCGGCGGCCTCCGGCGAAGGCGACCCCGCCCCGAACAGGTTGAGGGGAACGCAGCCGTTGTTGGGATTGGTCAGCGTCGAATTGCAGACGATCCTGTCGCCGTCAAAGACCGCATCGACCGCAAGCGCGAAATTGGCATGAATGCGGTTATTGCGGACGGTCTGCCGGTTGACGTTCTTGCCGTACTGATAATAGCCGTCCCACTTCCAGTTGCCGCTGGTCGAAAGATCGCCCGAAAAGCTGAGGACGGCCCGGTCCGTGGTGTTGCGGATATCGCCGAACGCCGTCCCCAGATCATAATGGATCCGACCGAGATTGAACGTCTCGATGTTGTTGTCGATCATGGCCTGACGGATATTGGCGGGCAGGAAGGCGTTGTCGCGCGTGATCCGGATCGCCGTGTCGCGCGCCGGCAGCGTGGTGTGTTGGCCGGCCGCCCAGGCATGCGAATATTCCACCGCCGCCACGAAAGCGGGGCTGAACTCGTAGCTCGCCCGGCCGTACGCGGCGACGCGTTCCACCGACGGCACCATGTCGACGCCGGTGTTGATGTTGTAGCCGGTATTGCCGCCGCCCACCATGTTGGTGGCGCCGACATAGGTGCCGTAAACGAATGGCGAGGTCACGCCTCCCGGGCCGAACTGCGTCCCGCGCAGGATCGTGTTGTTGATCAGGCCGCCCGGCGTGACCGTGGAAAACTGGATGTCCGGGAGGATCAGGTTGGACGGCCGCGCGCCCGCCACCGGGTTGGTGGTGATCTGATAGCCCTTCCGGCCCCAGTCGCGCGTATAGGTCGACCCGACGCCGCCATTGTTCACGTAATCGACCGCCACCGTGAAATGGCCCCGGCCGCCGGCGAAGGCGGTGCCGAACAGCCCACCGATCCGATACTCCTCATTATCGCCGATCTCGGACACGCCATATTGGGCGACGCCCTTGATCCCCTCGAAATCCTTGCGGAGGATCAGGTTGACCACGCCCGCGACCGCATCGGAGCCCCATTGCGCGGACGCGCCGCCGGTCACGACTTCAGCGCGCTCGAGCAGCAGCGCCGGAATCTGGTTGAGGTCGACTACATAGCCTTCGAGGGCGTTGATCTGCGGCGTGAACCGGCGCCCGTCGACCAGCACGAGGGTACGCGTCGGCCCCAGACCGCGCAGGTCGGCGAAGTTGGCGCCGGGCGTCACCGAGCGCACGCCGGTGGTTTGCGGGTTGTTGGTCGCGAGGAAGGCCGGAGATTCGCTGATGATGTCGGCGACGTTGGTCGAGCCGCGCCGATCGAGCGATTCCGCGTTGATGATCGTGGTCGGCGTGGGCGCGGTGAAGCCCGAGCGGACGACGCGCGAGCCGGTGACGACGATTACACTACTATCGTCGGTATCGAACGGGTCGTTTGCCGAGATCGAGGCAGGTGCCGAATCGCTTTCTTGTGCATAAGCCGGAGCAATGCAGAATGCAGCGACACAGACATTTGTCATAAGCAAATAACGATTCAGTGAAATGCGGCCACGATTGATGGGAACAGGCTTCATTCTGGTCTCTCCCCTTTGTCTTTCCGTAAGTTTTCCTGTCCCTCTCTTGGAGAAAGGAGGGCGATTATTTCATTCGATTGAGGAAAACCTGCTGGACATCCGTCCCGTCAGGTGTCTTGCTGGCGCGATCTAAGGGGACTTGCTTCGAAACGGCAAGAAGCCCAGAGGCTAAAATGTTATAGGTTGTAGGCTATCACTGGCAATGTCGAAAATTACCTTCAGGCAGTTGGAGATATTCCTCGCCGTGGTCGAGGCGGGCAGCTTCCGCGAGGCGGCCGAGCGCTTCGGCATCACCCAGTCCTCGGTCAGCAACCACGTCACGGCGCTGGAGAGCATTCTCGGCGCGCGGCTGTTCGCCCGCCAGCGCGGCATGCTGGCGACACCCACCGAACGCGGCGTGCTCGCCTATAAGGAAGCGAAGATTCTGGTCGATCGCTTCAACCAGTTCCTGGCCTTCTTCTCGGGCGCCGGCCGCACCGAAAAGCAGCTCAAGATCGGCGCGCACACTTTTGTCGTGAACCGCATCGGCGATGCGCTCGCGCGCTACGCGGCCGAGCATCCCGAAGTCGATTTCGGCGTCGAGGTGGGGCCTTACGAGTTCGTGACCGAAAAGATCCAGCGCGAGGGGCTCGATCTCGGCATCGTCTTCACCACCGGGCCGATTCCCGGCGTCGAATCCCGCCCGCTATGGCTGGAGCCGCTGGCGCTCTACGTGTCGAAGGACCACGCCATCGCCGACATGGTCGACACGATAACCCCCGAACAGCTGCAGCGCGTGCCCCTGATCACCGTCCCCCGCCACACCCAGATGCGCAGCCTGCTCGACGAGACCCTGATCAAGGTCGGGATTTCGGACTGCACCATCGCGCTCGAGGCGGACAGCTTCGCGGTCGTCAACCAGTCGCTGATTCGCAACATCGGCTTCGCCTGCCTGTTCAAATGTCAGATCGAGGCGTCGCCGATCCGGTCGCAGCTCGTGGAGATTCCGTTGCAGCCGCCGCCGGTCGAGGCCCGGCAGATTCTGTCACGCTCCGCCCGAAACGATCCGACCGTGCTGCAATGTATCGAATTTGTGTTCAGGAACGTGGCGACGCTCGACCTCGTATAAGGCGCATCGGGCGCGACTGCGGCGGCTCAGTAGCCGACCGTGAAGCGATCCTGATGGTATTTCGGCGCTTCGATCTCGTCGGCCAGCGCGATCGCATAATCGGGAAAGGAAATGGCGCTGGTGCCGTCGGCCGCGATCAGCAGTTCGTCCTTGCCCAGCCGGAACGTCCCCCGGCGCTCGGTACCCATGAACAGCGTCGAGGGCGCGAGGCTTACCCAGTCCAGCGTCTTTTCCGCGCGGAGCAGTGCGAGGAAATCGGCGCCCGCCGTCGCCTCGGCCCGATAGGTGTCGGGAAAGTCGGGGCGGTCGAGCCGCCGCTCGGTCGTGCCGGGGGTGAACAGGCTCGAGGCGCCGCCCACCACCAGATAGCGCCTGACGCCGGAACGCTTCACCGCATCGATCAGGCCCGCCGCATCGGCGGCAACGAACCGGACCGCGCTGACCACCGCGTCATGCCCTTCGAGCGCCTTCGCCAGCGCCGCGCCGTCGGCAACGTCGATCGACTGCGTGGTCACGCCGGGGCCAGCCACTTTCTCCGCATGGCGCGAGATCGCGGTGACGGTGTGCCCGCGCGCGACCAGTTCCTTCACTATATGCGAGCCGGCATTGCCGGTGGCGCCAACGACCGCGATCTTCATGAAACCATACTCCGCCAGAACGATGGGGCGCCCCTGAGGATCGAGGCCGCTTCCCGCTTTTCCGTCACCGTTGCGCGAGCACGCCCGCGAATTTGCGTACCGCCGCCGCTTCGCCGTCCGGGTCGTTCCAGACCGCCCCCGAGACGGCGAGGAAATCGGCCCCCGCCTCCACCAGCGGCGCGGCGTTCGCCGGCGTGATCCCTCCGATCGCGACGCTCGGAATGCCGGACAGCGTCCCCCACCATGACAGGATCGCCGGCTCGGCATGGAACCGGGCTTCCTTGGTCGCGGTGGCATAGAACGCGCCGAACGCGACATAATCGGCGCCGGCCTCGCCCGCCTCCATCGCCAAGTGGCGGCTGGCGTGGCAGGTGACGCCGATCTGGGCCTCGCGGCCGAGCACCTCACGCGCCTCGCGCGGGTCGCCGTCCTCCTGCCCGAGATGGACGCCGTCCGCGCCGAGCCGTTTCGCCAGCGCGATGCTGTCGTTGATGATGAAGGCGACATCCCGATCCGCGCAGATCCGCTGGAGCGGCGCCGCGGCGACCGCGACCGCATGGTCGTCGATCCCCTTCAGCCGCAGCTGGAACGCCGCAACCGGCGCCGCGTCCAGCGCCACCGCCAGCCGGCCCGCGAAGCTGTCGTCCAGCGCGGGCGGCGAGATCAGGTAGAGCTGGCAGGGCGGCTTTTCCTCGCGCTCGAATCGGTCCGCGAAGTGCGGATCGAGCGCGATTCCCTCTTCTTCGGTCATGGCCGTTGTTCGACGATCGCGAGGAGGAAACCATCCCAGCCCTTCTCGCCCACGGTCTGGATCGCGGTGGCGCTCAAACCGGAATCGGCGGCGACGGCCTCAAACAGCGCGCGAATCCCGGCCACGGCATCGCCGCCGCCCGGTTCGCCGACCGCCCCGGCGCGGACGACATTATCGAACAGCAGCACCGTGCCCGGATGCGAGAGCGGCAGCACGGCGCGCAGGTAATCGGCGCTCTCCGCCTTGCTCGCATCGACGAATATGAAATCGAACGTGGCCTCGCCGGCCGCCGCCATCGCGCCGAGCGTGTCCAGCGCCGGGCCGACCCGGATGTCGACATGTTGGCCCCATCCCGCGGCCGCGATGTTGGCGCGGGCGACGTCGGCATGATGCGGGTCGATCTCCAGCGTGACGACCCGGCCTTCCGGCGGCAGCGCGCGGGCCAGCCAGATCGTCGAATAACCGCCGAGGGTTCCGATCTCGAGGATGCGCCGGGCCCGCGCCATGCGGGCGAGCAGGGTGAGCATTTTTCCCTGCGGCGGCGAAACCGCGATGGCCGGCAGGCCCGCCGCCGCGCTCGCGTCGAGAGCCCGCGCCGCGGCGTCATCGGCCGGAACAAGATGATCGGCGATATAATCGTCGATTTTCGTCCAGCCCGCGGTCATTGCCTCACTCCTCGCCTTTGTAGATCCGGATCAGCCTGTCGAGCATCGCCAGTGCGTCGGCGCGGGGGCGCTGGAAGGTGTTGCGGCCGATGATCGAGCCGAAGCCGCCGCCGTCGCGGATGTCGCGCGCATCCTGATAGACCGCGTCCGCGTCCTTGGCCGCGCCGCCCGAGAAGATCACGATCCGCCGCCCGTTGAAGCTCGCCTGGACGACGTGCGCCACCCGCTTGGCCTGGGTCGACCAGTCGCCGCCTTCATAAGCCTTCTGCGCGTCCTTCTGCTCGATATGGTCGGTCGGCAGCTTCACCTTGATGATGTGCGCGCCGAGCAGCGCGGCCATGTGCGCGGCATAGGCGCCGACGTCGAGCGCCAGTTCGCCCGCCTTGGAGAGCTTGCCGCCGCGCGGATAGGACCAGATCACCGTCGCGAGCCCGACCGATTTCGCCTCGGCCGACAGGTCCTTGATCTCCTCCATCATCTCGAACATCGCGTCCGATCCGGGATAGATCGTGAAGCCGATCGCCGAGCAGCCGAGCCGCAGCGCATCGTCGACCGAGCCGGTCACCGCCTGATCGACCGAGGTCGCCCAGCTATTCGACGAGTTGAGCTTGAGGATCGTCGGGATCTGCCCGGCGAACGTGTCGGCCCCGGCTTCGAGCATGCCGAGCGGGGCGGCATAAGCCGAAAGCCCGGCGTCGATCGCGAGCTGATAATGGTAATGGGGGTCGTAGGCCGGAGGATTGACCGCGAAACTGCGCGCCGGCCCGTGCTCGAAGCCCTGATCGACCGGGAGGATGACAAGCTTGCCGGTGCCGCCGAGGCGGCCGTGGGTCAGGATCCGGGCGAGGTTGGCCTTGGTGCCCGGATTGTCGCTCTCATAATGCGAGAGGATTTCCCGGACGGTCGGCGTGAAGCTCATCTGACTATACTCCATGGCGTCGGTTGAATGGCGTCGGTTGAAATGACCGATAGCCGGGCCAGCGACGCGCCGCAACGCCGCCCCGCGCTGCGCCAGGCGAATGCCCTTACCCGCCGCCCGCGCCGGCGACGCCTCAGGCGTGCTGGTGCAGCGCCAGCACGCCCGGCAGCGGCTTGCCTTCCATCCATTCGAGGAAGGCGCCGCCGGCGGTCGAGACGTAGCTGAAATCGCCCGCGACGCCGGCATGATTGAGCGCGGCTACGGTGTCGCCGCCGCCCGCTACCGAGACCAGCGCCCCGCTTGCCGTCAGCGCCGCCGCCGTCCGGGCCAGCGCCACCGTGGCGGCGTCGAACGGCGGCGTCTCGAACGCGCCGAGCGGCCCGTTCCACACCAGCGTCCGGCAGGTCTTGAGGACGTCGGCGAGCGCCTCGACCGCGGCCGGGCCGATGTCGAGGATCATTTCGTCCGCCGCCACCTCATGGACGTTGGCGACGCGCGACGGCGCGTGCGCGCGGAATTCCTTCGCCACCACCACGTCATAAGGCAGATGTACCGTGCATCCCGCGCGCTCCGCCGCGTCGAGGATGGCGCGCGCGCGCTCGCCCAGATCATGTTCGCACAGCGACTTGCCGACATTGATCCCGCGCGCGGCAAGGAAGGTGTTGGCCATGCCGCCGCCGATGATGAGATGATCGACCTTGCCGAGGATGTGGCTGAGCACGTCGAGCTTGGTCGAGACCTTCGCACCGCCGACCACCGCCGCCACCGGATGCGCGGGATTGCCGAGCGCCTTTTCCAGCGCCTCCAGTTCGGCCTGCATCGCCCGCCCGGCAAAGGCGGGAAGGGCGTGGGCGAGGCCGTGGGTGGTGGCATGCGCGCGGTGCGCGGCGGAAAACGCGTCATTGACGAAGAGGTCGCCGAGCTTCGCGATTCCCTCGACGAGGCGCGGCCGGTTCGCCTCCTCGCCCGAGTGGAACCGGCTGTTTTCGAGGACGGCGATGTCGCCGGCCCGGAGCGCGGCGACCCCGGCCTCGGCCACGTCGTTGCAGCAATCCGCGATGAACGTCACCGGCCGGCCGAGGACGTTCGCCAGCGGCTCGACCACCGGCGCCAGCGACAGCGCCGGCATCCGTTCACCCTTGGGCCGCCCGAAATGGGAGAGGACGAGGACGATCGCGCCCTTGTCCGCCAGTTCGGAGAGCGTCGGCGCGGCGGCGCGCAGGCGGGTGTCGTCGGTGACGGCGCCGCCGTCCATCGGCACGTTCAGGTCCTCGCGGACGAGAACCCGCTTGCCGCGCACGTCGCCGATGTCGTCGAGGGTACGAAAACCGGCCATGGCCCCCTCAGATCAGCTTCGCGATCGCCGACGCGGTATCGACCATCCGGTTCGAGAAGCCCCACTCGTTGTCGTACCACGAGACGACCCGGACCAATTTGCCTTCGAGCACGGCGGTTTCAAGACTGTCGATCGTCGAGGACGCCGGGTTGTGGTTATAGTCGATCGAGACCAGCGGCTCGTCCGAATAAGCGAGGATGCCCTTGAGCGGCCCGCTTTCCGACGCTGCCTTGAGCAGTGCGTTGACCTCGTCGCGAGTGGTGTCGCGCGCCGGCGTGAAGGTGAAATCGACGAGGCTGACATTGGGGGTCGGCACCCTGACCGACGTTCCGTCGAGCTTGCCCTTGAGTTCGGGCAGCACCTCGGTCACGGCGCGCGCCGCGCCGGTCGTCGTCGGGATCATCGACATCGCGGCGGCGCGCGAGCGGCGCGGATCCTTGTGGATCTGGTCGAGGATCTTCTGATCGTTGGTGTAGGCGTGGATCGTCGTCATCAGCCCGCGCTCGACGCCGAGCGCATCGTGGAGCACCTTGACCAGCGGCGCGAGGCAGTTGGTCGTGCACGAGGCGTTCGAAACGACCTTGTGCGCGGCGGTCAGCTTCTCGTGGTTGACGCCATAGACCACGGTCAGATCGACATTCTTGCCCGGCGCCGAGATCAGGACGCGCCGCGCGCCCGCCGCGAGATGTTTCTCGGCCGATGCGCGATCGGTGAAGAAGCCGGTCGATTCGATCGCGATGTCGATGCCGTTCGCGGCATGCGGCAGCTTCGCCGGATCGCGTTCGGCGGTGACGTGGACGCGCCGGCCGTCGATGATGAGATCGTTGCCGTCGACCTCGACCGTGCCCGGATAGGCACCGTGGACCGAATCGCGCTTGAACAGCAGCGCATTGGCCTTGGCGTCTCCGAGATCGTTGATCGACACCAGTTCGAGCCCGCTCTCGGGCTTCGCCAGGATCGCCCGCGCGACGAGCCGGCCGATCCGTCCGAACCCGTTGATCGCAACCTTCGCCATGTTTCTATCTCCCTTGGCTATCAGCAAGCGCCGCCAGCACGCGGGGCGCGATGTTCGCGGGCGTCAGCCCGAAATGATCGTAAAGCGCGGGCGCGGGGGCCGACGCGCCGAAGCTGTCCACCCCGATCCGCACCCCGGCGAGCCCGACATAGCGTTCCCAGCCCTGAGTCGTCCCCGCCTCGATCGAAACGCGCAGCGCGTCGTCGGGCAGGATCGCGGCGCGATAGGCCGCCGGCTGCGCGTCGAAGCGCGACCAGCACGGCATCGAGACGACATCGGCGCCGACGCCCCCGGCCTCCAGCAGGTCGGCCACGCCGAGCGCGATCTCGACTTCGGAGCCGGTCGCGATCAGCACCACCTTGCGCGGCGCACGGGCGGCACGGAGCCGATAGGCCCCCTTCGCGCAGAGATTCTCCGTGGCATCGTCGCGAAGCTGCGGCAGGTTCTGGCGCGACAGGGCGAGCAGCGAGGGGCCGTCGCGCCGGGCCAGCGCGAGCGCCCAGCATTCCGCCGTCTCGATCGTGTCGGCGGGGCGATAGACGTCGAGCCCCGGAATCACGCGCAGCGCCATCAGATGCTCGATCGGCTGATGGGTCGGCCCATCCTCGCCGAGCCCGATCGAATCATGGGTCATGACATAGACGACGCGCGCGCGCTGGATCGCGGACAGCCGGATCGCCGGCCGCGCATAGTCCGAAAAGACCAGAAAGGTGCCGCCATAGGGGATGACGCCGCCGTGCAGCGCCATGCCGTTCATCGCCGCCGCCATGCCGAACTCGCGAATCCCGTAATGGAGGTAGCGGCCGGCATAATCGTCGGCGGTCAGCACCCGCTGATCGCTCGACCGGGTGTTGTTCGATCCGGTGAGATCGGCCGAACCGCCGACCGTCTCGGGCAGCTGCGGGTTGATCGCGCCGAGCACCATTTCCGAGGCTTTGCGGGTCGCCACCTTCTGCGGCTTGGCGATCAGCCCGCCCAGATAGGCGTCGAGCGAGAAATCCGCCGGCAGATCGCCGGCCATCCGCCGGGTGAACTCGCCGCGATCGGCGTGGCCGGCGAGGCGCGCCTCCCACGCCGCGCGATCGCCGACGCCGCGCGCGCCGGCTTCGGCCCATGCCGCGCGGATCGCGTCGGGTATCTCGAACGGCGCCGCCTCCCATCCCAGCGCCTCGCGCGCGGCGGCGACCTCGGCCTCGCCCAGCGCGGAGCCGTGCGTCGCCGCCGTGCCCTGCTTGTTGGGCGCGCCGTAACCGATCACCGTGCGGCAGGCGACGAGCGAAGGACGCGGATCGGCGATCGCCGCCTCGATCGCGCGGGCGATGTCGTCGGGATCGTGGCCGTCGCACCGAACCGTGTGCCAGCCCGAGGCATCGTAGCGGCCGATGACATTCTCGCTCGACGAGAGCGATACCGCGCCGTCGATCGTGATCCGGTTGTCGTCCCAGAGCACGATCAGGCGGCCGAGTTCAAGATGCCCCGCAAGCCCGACCGCCTCATGGTTGATCCCTTCCATCAGGCAGCCGTCGCCGGCGATCACCCAGGTGCGATGATCGACGAGGGCGTCGCCGAAGGTCGCGTTCAGGTGGCGTTCGGCCAGCGCCAGCCCGACCGCCATCGCGAGTCCCTGGCCGAGCGGGCCGGTCGTCACCTCGACGCCCGGCAGTTCGTAATTCTCCGGGTGGCCGGCGCACGGGCTGCCGAGCTGGCGGAACGCCCGGATGTCGTCCATCGTCGGCCGGGCATAGCCGCTGAGGTGCAGCGCGGCATAGAGCAGCATCGAGCCGTGGCCGGCGGGCAGCACGAAACGATCGCGATCGGCCCAGCGCGGCGCGCTTGGATCATATTTCAGATAGCGCGTGAACAGCGCGGTCGCGACATCGGCCATGCCCATCGGCATGCCCGGATGCCCGGACCTGGCGGCCTCGACCGCGTCCATTGCCAACGCCCGGATGGCATTGGCGAGTTGTTTCGGGGCAACGGACATGATCAGGCGGGCCTTTACGTCGGGAGCGGATAGACGGACGGATGCCGGCTCCTTTGTCGCGCTCCCGCGAGATCGTCAACCTGAGCGGCGTCGCGGCACCTTGTCGCGCGTCCTCACCATGCTATGCCGTTCCGGTTATGACGGACGAACGCCTTATCCTCGCCATCGGCCGTATCGAGCGCGCCCTGTCGCGGATCGAGTCGAGCGATCTCGCCTCGCGCCCGCCCGCGCCCGAGCTGCACGCGCTCCAGCAGCGCTACGACCGGCTCAACGAACGCCACCTGCGGCTGCGCGCGCGCGCCAACGAAGCGGTAGACCAGCTTGGCCTGCTGCTCGAAGCGCCGCGGGCGGATTGAGGCGGGGAAGATGGCCGAAGTCGATATCGAGGTCGCCGGGCACCGCTACGTGCTGTCCTGCCGGGACGGCGACGAGGATCATCTGCGCGACATCGCCGGCATGGTCCACGCGCGGGCGCTCGACGCCGCGCGGATGATGGGCGGCATGAGCGAGGCGCGCCAATTGCTTTATGCCGGCCTGCTGCTCGCGGACGAGGTCAACGATCTGCGCGCCGCCGCCAGCGCGCCCCGCGCCGCGCCGCCTCCCCCCGGCGACTCGGACGCGGCGCTCGCCACCGCGCTCGAACGGCTGGCGGAACGCATGGAGGCGCTCGCCGGAAGGGTTGAGACTGCGCCGCCGAGCGCCTAGATAAGGACCCGGCGGGCACTGCCCGGTACGAGCCGCATGAAAATCCCTGAGGCGATTCATCATCCAAGGGGGCTGTCCCTGATCGGATCCTGGTCTGATATACATGGTCCCCACCTGACGTTTACGGCGTCAGAGGATATTCCGGCACACGGCCACGGCGGTCCCGCCACCCTCCCCCGGCCGGCATGACCAAGGCGCAGCTTCGGGCGGCGCTGCGCGCCAGGCGGCGGGCGCACGTCGCGGCGTTGCGCGCCGCCGGGCGCTACGAGGCCGCGCTGGCGGACCTTGCGGCGCGCGCGATCGCCCGGATCGAAGGCGCACGCACCGTGGCGGCCTATCTCGCTTATGGCGACGAAGTCGATCCGCTGCCGATCCTGACCGCCGCCGCCGCGCGCGGCCTCGTCACCGCGCTCCCGCGCGTCACCAGCCGCGCCGCGCCGATGCTCTTTCATCGCTGGGCGCCCGGCGATCCGCTGCTCAGGGGCCTCTACAGCCTCGATCAGCCCGCCCCGGAGGCCCCGGTCGTGACCCCCGACCTGATCTTCACGCCGCTCGTCGGCTTCGACCGGACGATGGCGCGGATCGGTCAGGGCGCCGCCTTCTACGACCGCGCCTTCGCCGCCAACCCGGCCGCGCGCCGCATCGGCCTCGCCTGGTCCGTGCAGGAAGCGGAGGCGCTGCCGGCCGATCCGTGGGACATTCCGCTCCACGGCATCGTCACCGAACAGGAATGGATCGAACCCGCATGACCCCCAGTTGGCGCAAGCCGTTTGGCATGATGCTGATTCTACTCCTTATTGCCGTCTGGGCGGTGCTGGTCGCCAGCTTCGCGACGCCGATCGGCCGTCTCCCCGGCCTCGCCCAGGCGCCGATCTACATCGTCCTCGGCCTCGTCTGGATCGCGCCGCTGAAGCCGCTGCTGCGCTGGATGGAAACCGGCCGCTGGCGCGGCTGACCGCGCGCCGCACACGCATCCCTTGCGAAACGTCCGTGGACATGCTTTTTCTCGCGGGCTTTTCCACGCGCGCCGTCATCCCAGCACCTTGCCCGAGGAGGGCTTCGTTGAACGCCACCGACAGCCCGGCGACCCCTGCCCCTCCGCGCGCCACGACACTCTCGCCGCTTAAGCACCGCCTGTTTCTCGCGATCTGGTTCGGAAGCCTGCTCGCCAATTTCGGCAACGCCGTGCAGTCGGTCGGCGCGGCGTGGCTGCTGACCGAACTCAACCAGCCGGCCGACATGATCGCCCTGATTCAGGCGGCGGCGTCGCTGCCGATCATGCTGCTGGCGCTTCCCGCCGGCGCCTTCGCCGACACCCACGACCGCCGCCGGGTCATGCTCGGCGCGCAGGTCGCGATGCTCGCCATCTCGCTGCTCCTCGTGCTGCTCGCCGCGCGGCACGGCGCCACGCCGTGGGCGGTGATTTCGCTCACCGTCGCGCTCGGCTGCGGCGTCGCCTTCTTCAATCCCGCGCTGTCGGCGTCGATCGGCGACATCGTGCCGCGCGCCGAACTGGCCGGCGCCGTCGCGCTCAACATCCTCGCCTTCAACGTCGCGCGCAGCCTCGGCCCGGCGCTCGGCGGCGTGATCGTCGCGGTCGGCGGATCGACGGCGGCATTCGTCGTCAATGCGTCCAGCTATATCGGCGTGATCGTCGTGCTGTTCTTGTGGCGGCCGAAGCTCGCCGCGTTGCGCGCCGGCCTGTCGATGGGCAGCGCGATCGGCGACGGGCTGCGCTACGTGTTCCACTCGCATCCGGTGCGCGTGATCATGACCCGCGCCTTCACCTTCACACTGGCGGGCAGCGCCGCCTGGGCGCTGATGCCGATCGTCGCGCGCGACATGATCCACGGCGGCTCGGTCGTGTTCGGCCTGCTGCTCGGCGCGCTCGGGGTCGGCGCGGTGATCGGCGCTGCGAGCGCGACCTGGTTCCGGCAGCGCTACAAGGCCGAGACGATCATCTGCGGCGCCGGGCTGCTCTACGGGGTCGGCTGCGTCATCGTCGCGCTCAAGCCCGGCCTGTGGCCGACGCTCGCGCTGCTGGTGCTGAGCGGCGCCGGCTGGGTCCAGGCGCTCTCGGGCTTCGCGGTTGCCGGGCAGCTATGGTCGCCGCGCGCGATCGTCGGCCGCGTCACCGCCACGGTGAGCAGCGTCACATATGGCGGGATCGCGCTCGGCAGCTGGCTGTGGGGCCACGTCGTCGAGTGGACCAGCATCGAGGCGGCGATCGCGGGATCGGGCGCGCTGATGATCCTGCTTCCCCTGATCGGGCGCTGGCTGCCGATGCCCGCGCATGAGGGCGTGCGCGAGCCCTGAACCGGCGAAACCGCTTGCCAATCCCCGCCCGACACGCTTGATAGGGTCGGCCCGGTACGGCTCGATCGACCGTCCCTTGCAGCCCACGCTTGTTCGGAAGGTTCTCAGACATGGCCGATCACGACGAAGCGGCCGCCCCGGCGGGGGCGACGGCCGACAGCGAAGAAGCGCACTCGCGCGGCTATCGCGCGTGGCTGCTGATCGTGCTGATGCTGGTCAACATGCTCAACCTCGCCGACCGGCAGGGGCTGGCGGCGATCACGCCCGCGATCAAGGTCGATCTCAAGCTGACCGACACCCAGCTCGGCCTGATCCAGGGGCTCGGCTTCGCGATTTTCTATACCCTGCTCGGCCTGCCGCTGGCCCGGCTGGCGGAGCGTTACAGCCGGGCGCGGATCGTCGCCGCCTCGGTCGCGATCTTTTCGACATTCCTGATGCTCTGCTCGCAGGCCCGCAGCTTCGGCCAGATCCTGCTGTTCCGGGTCGGCGTCGGCGCGGGCGACGCGGGGTTCGGGCCACCGGTCTCGTCGCTGATCGGCGATCATTATCCGGCCCGCCAGCGCGCGTCGGCGATGACGGTGATCTGGCTCGGCGCCCCGATCGGGGCGATGGCGGGGGCGATGCTCGGCGGCTGGGTCGCGGAGCATGCCAACTGGCGCTGGTGGTTCATCAGCCTGAGCATCCCGAGCCTGGCGATCGCCGCCCTCGCCTTTTTCACGCTGCGCGAGCCGCGCCGAGGCCAGTTCGACGCCATGACGCAGGCCGGGCCGCCGCCCTCGATGAAGGAGGCGTTCACGTTCCTGCTGCGGAAGCGCTCGATGGTCCACGTCCTGATCGGCGCCGGTCTCGCCGCCACGGCGATGAACGGGATCGGGCAGTTCTGGGGGCGCTATTTCGTTTCGGTGTTCGGGATCAGCATGGCCGAGGCCGGCCAGCTCATCGGCATCATCAGCGTCGTCGCCATGGCTTCCGGGCTCGCGCTCGGCGGCTTCGGGGTCGAGCGGCTCGCCAAGCGCGGCCGGCGCTGGTTCGTCTGGGGGCCGGCGATCGGGCTGGTCCTGACGACGCCGCTGTTCCTGATCGGGATTTCGCGCGCCGATCTGTGGGTGGCGATGGGGCTGCTGCTGGCGGGCCATATCGCGCTGTTCGTTTATTACACGCCCACCCTCGCGCTGGCGCAGAACATGGTCGGGGCCAGCATGCGCGCTTCTTCCGCCTTCGTGCTCAGCCTGGTCCTCGGGCTGGTCGGGATCGGCCTCGGCCCGACTGTCGTCGGCATCCTCAGCGACGTCCTCGCCCACCACGCCTTCGCCCTTGGCGATTTCAACGCGCTCTGCCCCGGCGGCGCGGCGCTGGCCGGCGGCAGCGCGGCGCTCGCCAGCGCCTGCGCCGCCGCCTCGGCCACCGGCATCGCCCAGGCGATCGGCGCGGCATCGCTGCTCTTCGCCTGGGGCGGCGTCCATTACGCGCTGGCGTCACGCCATCTCGAGCGCGACCTCGACACCCATTATCAGGTGCCGCCGCCGCCGCCCGGCAACTGATCGGCGCCGGCGGCGGGCGTTCCCGGCGCCTGCGCGCTGGCCGCGTCGAGCCGCGCCATATCCTCGTCGTTCAGGCGGAGCCGCGCCGCCGCCATCAGGTCGCGCAGCTGATCGAGGCTGGTCGCGCTGGCGATCGGCGCGGTAATGCTCGGGCGCGCCATCAGCCAGGCGAGCGCGATCTGCGCCGGCGTCGCGTCATGGCGCGCGGCGACCTCGTCGAGCGCGGCGAGAATCCCGAGCCCGCGGTCATTCAGGTAATTGGCGACGCGATAGCCGCGCGCGCGCCCTTCGAGGTCGGCCTTGCTCCGGTATTTGCCGGTCAGGAAGCCGCTCGCCAGCCCGAAATAGCAAATCACGCCCAGCCCGCGTTCGCGGCAGACCGGCTCGGCCCCGCCCTCATAGTCGCCGCGATCGTAGAGATTGTACCACGGCTGAAGGCTCTGGTAGCGCGGCAGGCCCTCGGCCTCGGCGAGATCGAGCGCCTCCGCGATCCGCGCCGGGCGGAAGTTCGACATGCCGACCGCGCGGATTTTCCCGGCCTCGATCAGGCGTGCATAGAGCCCCAGCGTCTCCGCCATCGGCACGCTCGGGTCATCGACATGCGACTGGTAGAGGTCGATATAATCGGTCTGTAGCCGCTTGAGCGACGCATCCACCGCGCGGCTGAGATAGGCGGCGGACAGCCCCTTCGCGTCCGGCCCCATCGGCAGGCCGCCCTTGGTGGCGATCACCACTTCGCTGCGCCGGCCGCCATGCGCCAGCCATTCCCCGATGATGGTTTCCGATTCGCCGCCGACATTGCCGGGCGCGAATGCCGAATAGACGTCGGCGGTGTCGATGCAGTTGAAGCCGCCGTCGACGAATGCGTCGAGCAGCGCGAACGACGTCTTCTGATCGGCGGTCCACCCGAACACGTTGCCGCCGAACACCAGCGGCGCGATCGCGAGGGACGAGCCGCCCAGCATCCTCTTTTCCATAATGCCTCCTGTCGCCGGGGCGCGGTTGCGCCGGTTCCGGTCTGGTGTCATGTACCGGGCTCGGCGGCAGCGCAACCGGACGGAAGGAAACAGATGGCGACCGATACGACTCCAAACGACGCCCGGATTCGTGGCCGGGCCGACCTTCAGGACTATCTCGACCAGTTCAACGGCAAGAATTACGAGCGGCAGATTGCCTATTACGCGCCCGACGTCCTCTACAAGGTCGGCTCGCTCACGCTCACCAGCCCGCGCCAGATCGCGGATTTTTACGCCGAGTTCCACCAGTATAGCCGCGAGTTCGTTCGGATCGGCGAATTCGCGATGGGCGGCGACACCGTGGCCGTCACCATGCCGTCACGCTTCGAGCCGTTCCGGGACTATGAGAAGAACGGCCTCAGCTTCAAGGCGGGCAGCGTGATCGAGATCGTCAGCTTCATCTTCTACAAGCTGAAGGACGGCAAGATCCACCGCATCCGCGTCGCCCGCTACAACGGCAAGGCGGAAGATTTCGAAAGCTGACGCGGCAGCGGCGCGGCGCCTCAGGACAGGACGGCGAGCGTCGTTCCCACATAATCGGCGTCGCCGGCGTGAAACGCCGCGAACGGCTCGAACGACCGGCCGGTCAGCGTGAGCGAGCCGAGGCCGATCAGCTTGAAGGTGCCGAGCTTGGCCTCGCGCGGGCGCTTGCCGTCGAGTTCGATAGTAACGCCGCGCAGATAGGGCTCGTCATGGCGGGTAAAAACGATATGCGGCGCGAGCAGGACATGGCGCTTGTTGTAGGTCGCCGTGACGCACAGCCGATGCGCGATCGCCACGCGCAGGATGTCGAGCGGCTGCGCCCGGCCGTCCGCCGGCGGCGCGGCCGGCGCGCCCTCGTCTTTCGGCGCGCGGTCGGTGGCGAACAGCGGCTTGAGCAGCTTGCGTTTCGCCGGC
>Ga0182740_1000744_pt1 | contig 28479 bp, 27 predicted proteins | sample eDN5th37CKraftBY_FD_128872 | JGI IMG/M metagenome (GOLD analysis project Ga0182740, IMG submission 128872) | Enriched backyard soil microbial communities from Emeryville, California, USA - eDNA 5th pass 37_C Kraft BY (version 2) (version 2) | ecosystem: Environmental > Terrestrial > Soil >...
ACGCAGATCCACCGAGTATGGTTTGCTCATTCATGCCAGCCTCCTTCCGGCCTACATGATGAATCACATTTCAAGTTATTCGGGAATCCTCATCCGATTCACTCAAGCATGATCCCGCTCTAGAGCGCTTCAGAGCCAGGTCGAATCACTCCCCGTTGCACAGAGCCGCCAAACATATCGTACGAGGGCCGCTCCGCTTCAGCGAGGCCGCTTGAAACGCAGGCGCTCCGCTTCCACGGTCGCGCGGCAGACACAGCCCTCGATGTGATCGTTGACCATGCCCATGGCTTGCATGAAGGCGTAGACGGTCGTGGGACCAACGAAGGTCCAGCCGCGCTTTTTTAGTTCCTTTGAAATCAGCGTCGAGGTCGCGGTTGTTGGATTGGCGACCAGGGTCGGATAATCGACTCGCGCCGGACGGTCCTGCGGCCCCGGCTCGAACTTCCAGAACCAGGCCGCCAGCGAACCAGCTTCCTTCACAAGTTCCCGGGCCCGGCGGGCATTGTTGATCACCGATTCGATCTTGCCGCGATGCCGTACGATGCCTGCATCGCCGAGCAGTCGCTCGACGTCGCTTTCGCCGTATTCCGCTATGCGCTCGAAGTCGAACCCGTCGAAGGCCGCCCGGAAATTCTCGCGCTTGCGCAAGATGGTCAGCCAGGACAGGCCGGACTGAAATCCTTCCAGGCAGATTTTTTCGAACAGCCGTCGGTCGTTGGCGACAGGGCGCCCCCATTCCTCGTCGTGATAGCGTGCATAAAGCGCGTCGCTGCCCTGCCAGAAACAGCGCATGGCGCCGTCTGCGCCCATGATCAATCCGGTCTTCTCTTCCATCGCTCCAATCCAGCACTTCCCTTGGCAGATTGGATAAGGCCGGAGCCAACCGCTTGTCGACCCGAAAGAGGCCGCAGGCGGGCCGCGCCAGATCCCGGTGCACACCGCTCCGCACCCACCGCTGGCAGTTTTTACCCGGCCTTTACCAGTGCTCTGAACCCGGCGGTAACCACACCTGAAGGTTTCTAGGAACGGTAGCATTTTACCGATCCGGATTCATCTTTCGGTTGGCAACGACAGCCAATCTCCCGTGCGAATGGATCATTGGCGATCGTGTAGAGAGTGCGTCATGTTGAAATCTGTCCTTCTTGCCGGCACGGCGGCAGCGCTGGCTTTGGCGGTCTCCCCCTCGGCGGCACAGGACCGCTATGCGGCCCGGCCGCCAGTGGTCGTGTCGCCGGATCTTTCCGCGCCGTGGGTCATGCAATTGCGCGACAACCGCCCGCCCGTCGCCGCCAAGCTGCAGCGGCCCAGGCAGGGTGGCTTGCAACTGTTCGGCGAGCCGGCTGCCAGGGAAGTCCGTCAGCTTCGCCGGCCCCGCCCCGATCCGGTGCGAACGGCTGCGGTCGAGCCACGCGCGACCCGTCAGGCGCAGCCGCAACTCGATCCGCAATACCTGCCGCAGCAGGTCGACTATGGCGGCGGACAGAAGCCAGGCACCATCGTCATCGATACCCGCGAGAATTTCCTCTATCTCGTTGAGCAGGACGGCAAGGCACGTCGCTACGGCGTCGGAACAGGCAAGCCGGGCTTCGAATGGGCGGGGACCCATAAGGTAACGAGCAAGCGGGAGTGGCCCGACTGGCGTCCGCCGGCCGAGATGATCAAGCGCGAGCGCGCCAAGGGCCGCCACCTGCCGACCCATATGGCGGGCGGCCCGGAAAATCCTCTGGGGGCCCGAGCGCTCTATCTCGGTTCGACGCTCTACCGCATCCATGGCACCAATCAGCCCTGGACGATCGGCCGAGCGGTCTCCTCCGGCTGCATTCGCATGCGCAACGAGGATGTCGTCGACCTCTATGAGAGAGTGAATGTCGGGACCACCGTCGTGGTGATGTAGCTTTCGGGCGGTCGGCAATCCGAGCGGAAGCCGACTCTCCCCGCAAGCGGGCCACCGAATTCACACATATCGGGCGGCACGGAAGGAGCGGATGGTGGCTCCTTCACTGCAGTCGGCTGCTTCGTTCTGCACTGGCAGCCGGCCGCAACGGAACGGAATGGATCCACGGATCACCTCGCCTCGCTCGGGTCCGTGGATGACAAAGCCTCCATGGCGAGGTCAATCACAAAGTTTGACGAGCTGGCGCAGGCCTTCAACGAAAAGTCCTCCTCGGCCATGAGCCCGCGCCAGTGGGCAAGCTGACCGAGGATCAAAAAGCATTTGCTCTATGCGCGGATCGCCGCGGGCTTAGGGCCGCCATACGCCCAGTCGAGCAGTTGCACGGTGTGGACGATCGGCATGCCGGCCCGATCGGCGATCTGGGTCATGCAACCGATATTGCCAGTGGCGACGATTTCGGCGTTTGTCGCGGCGATGTTCTTCACCTTCCGGTCACGCAGACGCGCCGATATCTCCGGCTGCAGGATGTTGTATGTTCCGGCCGAGCCGCAGCAGAGATGGCCCTCCCGCGGCTCCCTCACGACGAACCCGGCTCTTTCCAGCAAATCCTTGGGGAGCCTCGTGATCTTCTGGCCATGGTGCATCGAGCAGGCCGAGTGATAGGCCACAGTCATTGCGGGGCGCATCGCCGGCGAAGGCAGGTCGACCGCTGCAAGATATTCCGTCACGTCCTTGGCCAGGGCCGAGACGCGCGCCGCTTTCTCGGCGTAGGCGGGGTCGAGCCGGAGCATGAAGCCATAATCCTTGACCGTCGTGCCACAGCCGGACGCCGTGACGACGATCGCATCGAGACCCCTGCCTTCGATCTCGCGGATCCAGGCGTCGACATTGCGGCGGGCCGCGGCAAGGGCAGCCTCCTCCCGCCCCATATGGTGAACCAGTGCGCCGCAGCAACCTTCGCCTTCCGGCACCACGACCTCGATGCCCAGGCGCGTCAGCAACCTGATGGTCGCCTCGTTGATGCCCGGCTCCAGGACGGACTGCGCGCAGCCTGTGAGGATCGCGACCCGGCCGCGTTGCCGCGTTTCCGGCGCAAAGATCGCGGGACGCGTGGACGACGCCGGTTCGGACACGGTGGACGGCGCGAGCCGCAGCATCGCGCCAACCGGCTTCAGCGGGCGCAGCCTTTCGAAAAGGCCCAGGAAAGGCTGGCCGAAGCGCGCCAGCTTGAGCGCTGCGCGAAAACGCCGGGGATAAGGCAGCACCGCAGCCAGCAAGCCCCGGATGACACGATCGGCCAGGGGCCGGCGATAGGTCTTCTCGATATGGGCCCGTGCATGGTCGACGAGGTGCATGTAGTTGACGCCCGACGGGCAGGTGGTCATGCAGGCCAGGCAGGACAGGCAGCGATCGATATGGGTAACGATCTCATCATCGGCCGGACGCCCGTTCTCGAGCATGTCCTTGATGAGATAGATGCGGCCGCGTGGGCTATCGAGTTCGTTGCCCAGCGTCACATAGGTCGGACAGGTTGCCGTGCAAAAACCGCAATGCACGCACTTGCGAAGGATCTTTTCGGATTCCGCGACATGCGGATCCGCCAGTTGCTCGGCTGTGAATGTGGTCTGCACGTTCTACTCTAGCTCCTAGATCAGCCAGCTTTCCGGATTCTTGATCGCTTCGCCTCGACCGGCGGCCTGGAGACCGATGATGCAACGCACGATGAACCAAACTGCGGTTGCGAACAGGAGCAGGAACCCTATGGCCGCGAGCATCAGAATGAAGGAGACGACGGCATAGGCGATCCCGATCCAGAAAGTGCGGATCGCCCATGTGTAGTGCGTCTCCACCCACCCTCCGGCCTTCCCACGATTGACATAGGCGATGACGGCGCCGATCAGCACGCTGACGCCGATCACCAGACCGGCCAGGTAGAGAACATAGATGACCTGGACATTGGTGGCGCCGGGCTCAAGCCAACGGTCGGTCTGGCGCGGTGTTTGCTGTTGCGGATCGCCCATCGTGTCCTCCTCGGCTAGGTCGCCGCGACTGTATCAGACTGAGCTTCCGCGGCCATGCGGCCGGGATTGAAAATGCCCTTGGGATCGAACTGCTCCTTCAGTCGCGCCGAGAGCGCTGCAAGAGCGGGCGGCTGCGGCTGGAATACCGGTACGGCGGCGCGCCACGCGGGAGAGGCCCGCACCAGCGTGGCGTGGCCACCGCCGAGCTTCCGGACAAGACGGCGCAGCATTTCCGGCTCTGGATCCCCTTCCATGCGCAACCAGACCAAGCCGCCCTGCCAATCGTAAAAGGCTTCCGCCGCCGCCTCCATGCGAAAAGCCAGCGTTAGTTTTGCAGCCTCGGAAGGAGCAACCGAAACTCGCCAGACAGGATTCTCGGTCCCGTCGGCAAACGGCACACAATCACGTATTTCCCGCCACAAGGCACGCGCTTGACCGGCTTCGATCAACTCGATCGGGCCGGCTTTCGCCAGAAGCTGGGTCAGGTCCTGGATACGATAGTTCACCGAGGGCCCGAAACCTTCGACGCGCAGCAGCGTCGCAGCGTTACGGCCCAGGCCGCCGGCGAGGACGCGATGCGCCACGCCTTCCGGCAGATGCGCCGCGCTGGAGACTTCCGCGCTCGACCCCATGGCAAGCGCCATGGCGGCAATCGCCACGTCGTCGACAAGGCCGCGGACCGCCAGCGTCGTCTCCGTTTCGGCCGCCGGCAGCACCTTGAACGTCAGATCGGTGACGGCGGCGAGCGTGCCCCAGGAACCGGCGAGCCCCTTGGACAGGTCGTAGCCGGTGACGTTCTTCACCACGCGACCTCCCGATTTGAAGGCCTCGCCGCGGCCGGAAACCGCGTGAACCCCGAGGATATGGTCTCTCGCCGCACCGGCCTTGAGCCGGCGCGGACCGGAGAGATTGGCCGCAAGCACGCCGCCGATCGTACCGTTGCCGGGAGCGGCACCGAGCAACGGACCGTAATCCATCGGCTCGAAGGCCAGTTGCTGGCCGTGTCGGGCGAGCAGCTCTTCGATTTCTGCCAGCGGTGTCCCCGCGCGCGCCGAAAGGACGAGTTCCTCCGGCTCGTAGAGCGTGACACCGGCGAGCCCCGAGAGGTCGAGAACGTGCTCCGTCTGCGGCGGGCGGCCAATATTTCGCTTGGTGCCGTGACCGGCGATCTCGAGGGGGGCCTCTTCCGCCAGCGCCCATTGGACGGTGGCCAGGACTTCGTCGGAGGTGGAGGGGGAGAAGGTAGTCATGACAGCGCCGGGCGGCCAATCCGCGGAGATGTACATGTCCTGTACGAAGGGCCTCCCTCTCCGTCTCGGCTCCGCCGAGCACTGAGGAAAGGCACTTCGAGATGTGCCAATGTCGCCTCCTGATTGTGGAGATGTCCAGGACAGAGGCGGGCGCGAAGGGGCGCGGTTGCGATGGTCGAACCCTGCACGATCTCAGAACCTCGGTATGTCAGGAAACGCGATCTGCCCGCGATGGACGTGCATGCGACCGAGTTCGGCGCAACGGCGAAGCTGAGGGAAGACCTTGCCGGGGTTGAGCAGGTGGTTGGGATCGAACGCACATTTCACCCGCATCTGCTGGTCGAGGTCGATCGGCGAGAACATCTCCGGCATGAGGTCGCGCTTCTCGACCCCGACCCCGTGCTCTCCGGTCAACACCCCGCCGACCTCGACGCAGAGGCGCAATATGTCGGCGCCGAAGGCTTCCGCCTTTTCCAACTCGCCGGGAATGTTGGCGTCGTAGAGGATCAGAGGGTGCAGGTTCCCGTCGCCGGCATGGAAAACATTGGCCACTCGCAAGCCATATCGGTCGGAAAGCTCTCGCATGCCATGTAGAACGCGCGGCAGCTCCTTTCGCGGGATCGTACCGTCCATGCAGTAGTAATCCGGCGAGATGCGCCCCACGGCCGGGAATGCCGCCTTGCGGCCTGCCCAGAAGGCGAGGCGCTCCTGCTCGGACTGCGAGATGCGGCAGGTCGTTGAGCCATTCTTCAAGGCAATGGCCTCGACCGCGCCGATCAGATGGTCGACCTCGACCGCCGGTCCGTCGAGCTCCACGATCAGCAGCGCCTCGCAGCCGAGCGGATAACCGGCATGGACGAAGTCCTCGGCGGCATGGATGGCTGGACGATCCATCATCTCCATGCCACCGGGGATTATTCCGGCGCCGATGATGTCCGCCACGCATTGGCCTGCCTGCTCGCTCGTGGGGAACCCGATCAGCAGGGCCCGGGCATTCTCCGGCTTTCTCAAGATGCGGACGGTCACTTCGGTGACCACGCCCAGCAGTCCCTCGGAACCCGTCATCACCCCGAGCAGGTCGTAACCTTCGGAATCAAGATGCTTGCCGCCCAGACGAACCACCTCGCCATCCATCAGGACCATCTCGATGCCCAGGAGATTGTTGGCGGTGAGGCCGTATTTCAGGCAATGGACGCCGCCCGAATTCTCCGCGACGTTGCCGCCGATCGAACAGGCGATCTGTGAAGAGGGGTCGGGTGCGTAATAGAAGCCGTCCTGTTCGACCGCGGCCGTGACGCCGAGATTGGTCACGCCGGGCTGTGCCACGACCGCCCGGTTCGGGAAGTCGATCTCGAGGATGCGATTGAAACGGCTCATCACCAAGAGCACGGCGTCCTCCAAAGGCAGGGCGCCGCCCGAAAGCGAGGTGCCTGAACCACGTGGCACGACGCGAATGTTGCGATCGTTGCAATATTTCAGGATACGCGACACCTGCGCCACCGTTTCCGGAAGGACCACGCAGAGCGGCAATTGCCGATATGCGGTCAGCCCGTCGCTTTCGAAAGCGCGCATGGCATTGACCGCATCGACCACCCCCTCCCCGGGCACGATGATGCGCATGTCGGCGACGATCTCGTCGCGACGCGCCAGCGTCGCGGCGTCGGGGGACGGCATGGCGAGACCGGTCATGCGGTTTTCCTTCTTTCGAGGAGCGCTGGTAATAATGCTTTACCAGCGAAGCCGAGGGACGGCAAACGGATAACGCTCCGGGATGGGCATGCTCCGCGTCTGCTCAATGCCAAATGGACAAAATATTTGACCATTTTAACCGGGGAAGGCTATCCTCGCTACGATCATCATATCAGGGCGTCCCATTGGGCCAAATCTTCTCCAGAATCGAACATTCGCGGACCGCCGACGAAGTGGTCCGGCAGATCGAGAGCCTCGTCCTGGAGGGTGTGCTGCGGGTGGGCGATCGGCTGCCCGGCGAACGCGAGCTTGCCCGCCAACTCGACATTTCGCGGCCGATCCTGCGCGACGCGCTCAAGGCGCTCGAGGCCCATGGATTGATCGTCACCCGGCATGGCGGCGGAACCTATGTCGCCGACGTCATCGGCCAGATCTTCGCGCCGCCGGTCATGGAATTGATCGCCTCCCATCCCAAAGCGGTCGCGGACTACCTGGACTACCGGCGCGACATAGAAGGCATTGCCGCCGAGCATGCCGCCCGGCGCGCGACAGATGACGATCGCGAAATGCTCGCCCAAATCATGGACAGAATGGCCGCGGCCCATGAGCAGGGCGACGCGGCGGAAGAGGCCGCGATCGATGTCGAGTTCCACAGCGCTGTCGGCGAATGCGCGCACAACATTATCCTTCTCCACACGCTGCGCTCCTGCTATCGGCTGCTGTCCGACGGCATCCTGCGCAATCGCACCTTGATCTACGACCTGCCCGGCGGACGGGAAGCGATATTCGAGCAGCACCAGGCAATCCATTCCGCGATAGCGGCCGGCGAGCCTATGGCAGCACGATCGGCTGCGGTCGTTCATATCGAGTTCGTCAGGAACGCTCTCGCCGAAGCGGAGCGGACCGGCGATTGGCGGCGTGTGTCGCGGCTGCGGCTGAAACAGAGAACGGCGGATTGAGCTTGAACCTGGATTTCGAAAGCGTGGCTGGAACGCCGGCCGGGACAGACGGAAAACCGAGGGTCGGTTTGTTCGTAACTTGTCTTGTCGATCTTTTCCGGCCGAGCGTCGGGTATGCCGCGGCAAGGCTGATCGAAGCGGCGGGTTGCAGCGTCGAGGCGCCGATGGCGCAGGCTTGCTGCGGTCGGCCCGCGCTGAGTTCGGGCGACCGGACCGAGGCTAGAGCGGCGGCCGAAGCCGCCATCGCTGCGTTCGAGAATTACGATCATGTGGTGGCGCCATCCGGCGCCTGCGCTGGCATGCTTCGCAAACACTATCCCGCGCTGTTCATCGGCGACGCGGCCTGGGAGCGACGCGCCGGCGCGTTCGCCGCCAAGGTCCACGAACTTGCCGCCTTCCTTGTGGCGATGGGGGGCATTTGCTCCCACGCCGCAGGCCGCGGTCGGACGGCCACCTATCATGATGCCTGCTCAGGGCTGAGCGACCTTGGCGTCAAGGCCCAGCCTCGCTCGCTCCTGTCGTCAATCGAGGGGCTGACCTTGATCGAGATGCCCGAAGCAGAGGCCTGCTGCGGTTTCGGCGACGGGCTGTGCGCAAAATACCCCGGAGCTTCCAGCACAATCTCCGCACGCAAAACCGCCAATGTCGAGGCTTCGGGGGCCGACATGCTGCTCGCGGGGGATCTCGGCTGCCTGATGGCCATGGCGGGCCGGCTGAAGCGCAGCGGCTCGGCAATCGAAGTACGCCACGTCGCCGAGGTGCTTGCCGGGATGGACGATGGTCCGCCCATCGGAGGCACCCGTCCCACGTCCCCGTCGCTTGGCCAAAGCTCCACCTGACGTTCTCGAACTCTTGGGAAACCCATGACCACCATCCTGGAAATCAACGACCTCAAGGAACTGGCACGGCGGCGTGTGCCCAAGATGTTCTTCGACTACGCCAATTCGGGCGCCTGGACCGAAAGCACCTACAGGGCGAACGAAGCCGATTTCGCCAAGATCAAGCTGCGCCAGCGCGTGCTGGTCGACATGACGGACCGATCCCTAGAAACGACGATGGTCGGAGAGAAGGTGTCGATGCCCGTCGCCCTCGCTCCAACCGGCCTGACCGGCATGCAGCATGCCGACGGCGAGATCCTCGCCGCCCAGGCGGCGGAAGAGTTCAGCGTTCCCTTCACCTTGTCGACGATGAGCATCTGCTCCATCGAGGATGTCGCCGCGGCGACAAAGAAGCCGTTCTGGTTCCAGCTCTACGTCATGCGGGACCGGGATTTCGTCCTGAGCCTGATCGATCGGGCCAAGGACGCCGGCTGCTCAGCCCTGGTGCTGACTCTCGATCTGCAGATCCTCGGCCAGCGCCACAAGGACTTGCGCAACGGCCTCTCCGCTCCTCCGAAGTTCACGCCCAAGCATATCTACCAGATGGCCACACGGCCAGGCTGGTGCTTCGGCATGCTCGGCACCAAGCGCAGGACGTTCGGCAACATCGTCGGCTTCGCCAAAGGCGTTGGCGACCTCTCGTCCCTGTCATCCTGGACCAACGAGCAGTTCGACCCACGTCTCTCTTGGAAGGATGTCGCCTGGATCAAGGAAAAATGGGGCGGCAAGCTGATCCTGAAGGGCATCCTCGACAAGGATGACGCGGCCATGGCGGCAGAGAGCGGCGCCGATGCCATCGTGGTTTCGAACCATGGCGGCCGCCAACTCGACGGCGCTCCCTCGTCCATAGCCGCACTGCCCGGTATCGCCGATGCCGTCGGCGACAAGATCGAGATTCATCTCGACGGCGGCATTCGCTCCGGCCAGGACGTGCTCAAGGCACTCTGCCTCGGGGCGCAGGGAACCTATATCGGGCGACCCTTTCTCTACGGGCTCGGCGCGCTCGGCAAGGCGGGCGTGACCAAGGCCCTGGAGATCATACGCAACGAGCTAGACGTCACCATGGCGCTGTGCGGCAGGCGTGACATAAGGGATGCCGGGCCACATCTATTGTATTGAACACGACAGAACCGGCGAAACGACGCTTGACCGGCATCCATTTCCTGGACGCAAGGGGCCCTGATGGCATACGGCTCTATGCCATCGGCGATGTGCATGGACGTCGCGACCTGCTGGCGGAAATGCATGCGCGGATCCGCGCGGAGATCATCCGCGACCACCCTTCGGACTGGCGCATCATCCACCTTGGCGACTATGTCGATCGCGGACCCGATTCCAAGGGTGTTCTCGACTTGCTTCTCTCCGCCCGACTGGCGGACAAACGTGTTCTGTTGCTCGCCGGCAATCACGACACCGGCTTCCTGGAGTTCCTTGCGCACCCCCTGCCGACCGGGCTGTTCGCGCTCTACGGCGGCGTCGAAACAGCCCGCTCATACGGTGTAGACCTCAGGCTCGACGAGCCCGTTCTGTTCCGCGAGAGCTCGCGGGCCCTTGCCCGTGCAGTTCCTCCCGCCCACGTCGGCCTTCTCTCGAAGCTCGAATATTCATGCGTTTTCGGGGATTTCTTCTTTTGTCACGCCGGCATCCGTCCCGGCATACCGCTCTGCGAACAGGACAGGATGGACCTGATATGGATCCGCGATGCCTTCCTCGACTGGCCGCATCTCCATCCGAAAGTGATCGTGCACGGCCACACGCCGACGCCTGAGCCGGAGGTCATGCCCAATCGCGTCAATGTCGATACCGGCGCCTGCCGCACGGGCAGGCTCACCGCTCTGGTCATCGACGGCGGGGACAAGCGCCTTCTCAGCGTCAGCGATTAGAGCAAGGGAGCCATCCAAGCCACGGCTTGCTTCACGCCGAAGCGGATGCCCTTTGCTGCTCTCCGCCCCCATCGCCGAGGTGGCGGTTGCCCAAGCGCGGCGCAAAAGAGACGAGGATTGAAAACGGCAGCCCTTTCACCAATGCGCAGCCAAACCTCCATATCTGTACAGTCGAAGCATCTTTGTTCTTGCCAGTCACCGTTGGCTCGATGTCGCCTTTAAACGTCAAACTTAATAATTCATCCGATCTAAATTCTTGTTCTCATGCTCCGGCAACCTAGGATTGGAGCGCATAGCTGATTTTGTTTTTTTCGGCTAAAGACGTTCTCTGCTTGCCGGCTGACAGCTTTGCTGCCATTCTTGCCACCGTCTTAGGTTTCCGGGATCAGTTGTTCAATCTTCAAACGAAGGGGGCACATGGATGGCCAAGGAATCTTCGAATGCCGCTTCCTCAACAAGTAAAGCGGACACAAGCCCGATAATCGACCCAAATGCGGGATTGGCTTTTATGGCGTCGCAAGCCCGGGAAAGTGCGGCTCCCAACGACCCCGTTGGCGTCGACAAGATACGTGATCTCCTGTTCGGCAACCAGATGCAGGACTATGATCGCCGCTTTTCCAAGCTGGAAGAGCGTTTCCTGCAGCGCTTCAAGGATGTCGAATCCGAGACCAAGCGCAATCTCGAAATGTACGAGTCAAACGCGAAGAAGCAGGTCGAATCTCTGGCGTCGCAATTGCGGAATGAAAAAGATGCGCGAGCCGAGGCCGACAAGGAGATCGATCGCAATCTCCGCGAACAGAACCAGGCGCTTGAAAAGCAAGTGCGCGCACTGTCGGACCAGTTGAGCGACCTTGAGCGCGAAGTCTCGGATCGAATCAATCGGAGCGATCACTTGCTGCGTGAAGAAATCAAGCAGAGGAACGAGAGCATACAGCTGATGTTGGAGAAGATGTTCTCTGACCTCAGCAACGTCAAGACAGACAGAAATCTGTTAGCCGGCCTGTTTGTGGAAGTTGCGAAATGCCTCAACCAGGATCCTGGGGGCAGCAAGAGCAATTCGGACCGGGTTTGGAAAACGAGTTGATCCGGATTTGACGTCGACCGTCGACCCAATCAACCTTCTTCAACGAGCAGCTTCGAACGATACTGGGATAGATCGAGAAGCGCTGGCTCGGCTTTTGGTCGAAATTGCCCGGAATGTGGATCCGGATTACCGCGTCAGTTTCCGCGAAGCGCCAACCGCGGATCCTCGGATGGAAACGCTGCGCCAGTTACTGGTCGGGCGTGAAATCTCGGAGCTTTCACGGGTCGCGCATCTCCTCGACGAACCTGAGCAACTCGCAGCGGCCGTAGGGAACGTTCTTCCCAGCGCGACCGCGCAGGCTTCTCATGTGCAACTCAGCGAGGTTCTTGCGCCCGTTGTGGAGGGAGCTACTCGACGATCGGTTCAGAAGAACCCCCGCACGCTGACTGAGATACTGTATCCGCTGCTTCTTCCCGCAATTCGCAAATCCATCGGCGAAAAAATCGACGCGACCTTTCAGTCACTCAACGAATCCTTGAAATACATCTTCACGTTGCGCGGGCTCAAGTGGCGGCTCGAATCCTGGAGAACGGGCACAAGCTTCGCGGAAGTCGTTCTGAAGCATTCTCTTGTCTACCGCGTAGAGCACGCCTTCCTCATTCACGGCCTCTCCGGGCTTTTGATTACTCATGTGGCTGCCGAGAACGCGACGAGCGAGGATCCACAACTCATTTCCTCGATGCTCAGTGCGATTCAAGATTTTGTAAAGGATTCATTCAACGAGAAAGACCAGGAGGGCCTGGACACAATCCGCTTCGGCGAACTTCGCCTGTGGTCGCAACCCGGGCCGTTCGCCACCTTGGCGGTGGTGATCAGGGGAAACCCGCCGGAGGAATTGCACGAAATACTAAGCGACGTGCTGCTTCGTATTCACGCGGAGCACGCAGAGGCTCTGGAGCAATTCGACGGGGACAGCTCCAAGCTCATCGGTATCGAGACGCAATTGCAGACTTGCGTGGATCTGAAGCAGCAGGATTCGCATCAGGGATTTCCCTGGCTCCTTCTGGCTGCCGCGTTGCTGATTCTGGGTGCGGTCGGCGGTTGGCTCTTTTATTCCTGGCAAACCTCGCAACGCTGGCAGGCCTATGTCACCCGGCTGGAGAGCCAACCGGGAATCATTGTCACCGAACAAAAGATGTCCGGCAGGCAATTCTATGTTGCCGGGTTAAGGGATCCGCTTGCTGCGGATCCGCAATCCCTGTTGTCCGGAACGCAAGTCGATCCCGCCCGCGTTCACTCACGCTGGCAATTCTATCAGAGCCTTCAGCCTGAATTCGTGCTGAAGCGCCTGACGGCGTCGCTGGCGCCGCCGGCGTCGGTGCGACTTTCGATCGCCGACAATGGCATCGTCGCCGAGGGAAATGCTACCGCCGCCTGGATTGACCGGGCCCGGGCCGCGGCCCAGCAGCTTTCGGCGGGCGGGCCATTTCTGGATATCAGAGTCCGTGAGGTCGATCCCGAAAAACTCGCCGAGGCGCATTGGCATGACTATGTGTCCCGCCTGGAGACCAAGCCGGGAATCATCGTCGGCGAACATCACATCCGCGATGGGCAATTCTACATCGCCGGCCTGAGAGACCCCCTCGCGGTCGATCCCATCTCCCTCTTGTCGGAAACGCAGGTCGATCCCGCTCGCGTTCATTCGAATTGGCAATATTATCAGAGCCTTCAGCCCGAATTCGTGTTGAAGCGCCTCACGGCGGCGCTGGCGCCGCCGAAAACGGTACGACTGTCGACCCTCGGAGATCGCATCCTTGCCGAGGGCGAAGCGCCCGCGGCCTGGATCGACAGCGCTCGGGCGGCGGCTCAGCAACTTTCGGCGGGCGGACCGGTTTTCGACATCTCGAAGGTCCGTGAGGTGGACCCGCAGAAGATCGATGCGGAGCGCTGGCAAGCCTATGTGTCGCGCCTGGAGACGCAATCTGGCATTATCGTTGGAGAACATCGGATCCACGATGGGCAATTCTACATCGCAGGCCTGAGAGACCCCCTCGCGGTTGATCCGCTGCCTCTGATCTCGGAAGCGCAGCTCGATCCCTCCCGCGTTCATTCCCACTGGCAATCCTATGAGAGCCTCGAGCCCGAATTCGTGCTGAAGCGCCTGAGCGCGTCGCTGGCGCCATCGAAGTCCATACGACTTTCGATCGCCGGCAATCGCATCGTCGCCGAGGGCGAGGCTCCTGCGAACTGGATCGACCGGGCGCGTGCCGCGGCCCAACAACTTCCGGCAGGTGGGCCGTTGCTCGACATCTCCAAGGTCCGGGAGGTCGATCCGCAAAAGCTCGATGAGGAGCACTGGCAAGCCTATGTCTCGCAACTGGAGGACCAAACGGGGATCATCGTCACTGAACAAAAGGTGGAACAAGGACAATTTTATATTGCCGGCTTGAGAGACCCGCTGGCCGCCGACCCGCTGGCCCTGTTGGCCGGGACACAGCTCGATCCCACCCGCGTTCATTCGCACTGGCAGTTCTATCAGAGCTTCCAGCCCGAATTCGTGCTGAAGCGCCTGACTGCCTCGCTGGCGCCGCCGAAGTCGGTACGACTTTCGATCGTCGACGATCGCATTGTAGCGGAGGGTGATGCTCCTGCCACTTGGATCGCCAGGGCGCGCGCCGCCGCCCAGCGGCTTTCCGCGGACGGGCTGACTCTGGAGGTCGCCAACCTACGCGACATGAGCCTCGGCAACCTAAACCGCTTCAAACGCGGCATCGAGGCGATCGACATCTTCTTTGATTCCGGCAAAGCCGTCCCCGGAACGACCCAGATGCCGGTTCTCGACAAGTTGGCGAGCGATCTCAAAGAGCTCACAGAGATGACCCGCGAGGCGGGCGTCACCGCGCGGTTCATGTTGACCGGTCATTCGGATGCAACCGGCCGTGACACGGCCAACCTCTCGCTCAGCCTGGCGCGCGCGGAGACCGTCCGCGCGCTCCTCAAGAAGCGCGGCGTTGATCCGGAACTGCTTTCCGTTCGTGGTGCGGGCACGTTCGAACCAGCGGAAAGCGATGACAGTCTGGTTGGCAAGCCGGCCAACCGCAGGGTCAAGGTCACGGTAAGCTTGGAATGATCCGGGCGGAGGCGAGTATGTTGCAAAAGAAGATCTGCATGCTGGGGGGTTTTAGCGTCGGAAAGACAAGCCTGGTCCGAAGGTTCGTACAGAGCATCTTTTCTGAAACCTACATGACGACGGTGGGGGTTAAGATCGACAAGAAGAATGTCGAGCTCCCGGACAGGACCGTGAACCTCATTCTGTGGGATTTGGCCGGCGAAGACGATATCGGCTCGTTCCGCGTCAGCTATGTGCGGGGCGCGACCGGGCTCGTCCTTGTCGTCGATGGAACGCGCCCGGCAACCCTCGCTGTCGCGCTAACCCTTCGTGAACGGGCCGAGGCTGAATTCGGCGCGATGCCGGGTGTGCTCCTGTTCAACAAGTCCGACCTGGCGGATCAGTGGGCAATATCGGACCTAGAGATGAATGAGTTGAAGACGAATGGATGGCCGGTCTACTTGACAAGCGCTCTGACCGGGAACTCCGTTGATGATGCGTTCCATCGTTTGGCTGAGATGGTCGCCCACTAGACTATGGACGTTTTGCCGAGAGCCATCCGAAACTGGCTTTACAACCTAATCTACCACGAGCGCTCTGTCGCATATGTGAAAATTGATGCCCAGCATTTGGTGGTTGCCAAGGGTGGGAGCGTCGAGCGCCACGGACTTTCATCACTTCGCATTGGCGAACCGGTCGCCGAACAGCTTGAATTCATGGAAGGTCTGCTGCCCGGCCTCGATCTCCCCTATGATCTGCCCATGATTGAATTGCCTTCCGGGCGGGTCGCAGACCTCCATCTTCTTTCCGAAGACAGCTGCGTCTGGCTGATATTCCTCGATGCCACAGTCGAGCGCGGCAACAAGCAGAGAATACAACAAAAAGCCTATGAAATGACGCTTCTTCAAGAAAGACTTCGCAGTCTCAACGACAAGCTACAAGCGATGAATGAAGCGCTCAGGCAGAGCCAAGAGGATTTGGCGCGTGAATACCAACGCTCCGAAGCTCTGCTCCTCAACGTCCTTCCGGCCTCGATCGCCGAGCGGTTGAAGGCGCATGAACAGATTGCCGACGACCATGCAGAGGTGAGCGTCCTTTTTGCCGACATCGTCAGCTTTACGGAAAAGGCGCGAAGCGTAGGAGCGGAGACGACCGTCGCTATCCTCAATCGCTTCTTCAAGGCTGCGGATCTGCTTTCCGAACGACATGGCTGCGAAAAGATCAAGACGATCGGCGATTGCGTCATGGTGGTCGCAGGCCTGCCTGTCGCGCGGGCCGATCATGCGGAGGCGCTTGCCCGCTACGCGCTTGAACTGCGGAAAGCGGCTGAGTGCGAAAACTTCGCGGGAGAACCGTTAGGCCTCAGGATTGGCCTTCACTCCGGGCCAATAGTGGCGGGCGTCATAGGCAAAAAGCGCTTTGCTTACGACCTTTGGGGCGACACGGTTAACCTCGCAGCACGTATCCAAAGGTCTGCCGAACCTGCGGAAATCCGTATTTCGGACGCCACGCACGATCTGCTTGGACCAAGCTTTGCTTGCCAACCGCTTTCGGAAACGGAATTGCGAGGTGCAGGCCGGGTGCGGCTGTGGCGGCTCACGGCTTGATCAGCCGCCTGGCGCTCGCGGATCCGCGGCTTTTCTGATCAGACGCCTTACGGATCAGCGAATAGCCGAAATGCCGTAGCCGTCGACCACGGCGTGGCCGCTCGAAGCATCCGCGGCATAAATGCCGAAGCCGCAGATCGCTATCGCGGAAATCATCAGGAACGAAAGAAGGGCGGCTCTCACGGGGTTCATCTCGGCTGAAGTTTCCCGAAAACTTGACATGACAAGGTTACGAAACCGTTCCCGGTCACAACGACAGTCACGAGTTAAAGTTGCATCGAGCACTTTCGATTCCGACGGGAATCGACAAGTGCTCTCTTCCTTCTGACTGATCGGATTGTCCGGTGCCACGGCTTGTCTGGACCGTGGTGCGCGTGCTTCTAGCTCCGCGCCTGGGGTCTAGCCATAGCCATTTCGCTTCTTCACAACGGAAAAGCGGAAGCGTTGCCGATATGTCACGGATGACGCAGGGAAGCCCTTGGGCTCAATCACGGAGGGATCGTGTCGTAGGCCGCGCCGCCGATCCCGAGACGCCTGGTTGCTGCTCCGGTCATGAAACGGAGTGACAATCGAAAGGCGAGCGATAGCATGGTCGCTCAATGGCCAAAGGGAATGGAATGCCGCTCCAGAATCGTGTCGATCCGTTGGGAGACGTCCACGCCGTCGAGGAACGTGGGACTTTCACAGGGAACCGTGGTGTCATCCACGATCCCGAAACCAAAACGTTGCTCAAGCGTCGCTGGACGACCAAGGCATGGATCATCTGCACCTGCGAATTCCGCGGCAGGAAACGGCAGGTGATGGGACGCAACGCCCCCTCCGGCGCGGCGGGCTGGACGGAGCTCTTCTTTCTCGACGAGGTGACGGCCCTGGCGGCGGGGCATCGCCCTTGTTTTTATTGTCGCCGACAACGGGCCGAAGCCTTCATTGAGGCCTGCGCGGCAGCGTTCGATGGAACGCCTCCCAAGGCGTCACGGCTCGACGCCCGACTTCATGACGAACGTCTCGCCTCGGGCGGAGAAGCGTTCGCGGTGGACGGCAGTGACTTCGGCGCGCTTCCCGACGGCGCCATGCTTGCCAGCGACCGGCGATGCTTCGTCAAGCATGGCGGCGCGCTGCGAAGGTGGAGCTTCGGTGGCTACGGTCCTCCCAGCACCTTCGCACAACTGGAAAACACCAGGCTGATCACGCCCAGGACCACGCTCGTCGCGCTGACGGCCGGATACCTCCCGGCATGGCATCAATCGATCGGCGGAGCAGTCGAACGCGGGACTTGACCACGGCACCCGTCCCGGCACATGTGTCCGGGCATGCGTGCGAATTACAGAATGCAGCGGCTTTACGTTCCGCAGGATCTTTTTCAGGGCGCCGAGATCGAGCCTGATCCGCAGCAGGCGCACTATCTCGGCAATGTGCTTCGTCTCAACCAGGGTGGCCAACTTCTGGTCTTCAACGGTCGCGACGGTGAATGGCTTGTCGAGATCACCAGCGTCACGCGCAAGAGGATGGCGCTCGGAGCGCTCGCTCAGGTACGACCGCAGCCGCCGCATCCAGACCTCGTCTATTGTTTTGCTCCCCTCAAGCAGGGCCGCCTCGACTACATCGTCCAGAAGGCGGTCGAGATGGGAGCCGGCCTGCTGCAGCCCGTCATCACGCAGCACACCCAGATGTCGACGGTCGGCATAGACCGCCTCCGGGCGAACGTGATCGAGGCGGCCGAACAATGCGGGATTCTGGCGATCCCGCATGTCGAGGAACCGGTGAAGCTCGATCGCGCGCTTTGGCTATGGGAACCTGGCCGGCGACTTATCTTTTGCGACGAGGGCTCTTCGACCAACAATCCCTTGCCGATTCTGTCGACGGTTGCCGAACGCAAGCTGGGATTGCTGATCGGACCGGAAGGCGGCTTCTCCGAAGAGGAACGCCAGCAGCTTCGTGCGCTGCCCTTCGTCACCGCCATCCCTCTCGGTCCGCGCATACTGCGCGCCGATACGGCCGGGGTCGCTGCCCTCGCCGTGATCCAGGCGACGATCGGCGACTGGAACGTTCAATGACAGTTGATGTCAGTGTCAGGATTTTTCGTTTGATCGCTCAGCCTTCGTTCATCCATCAAGCGCCGGCAGTCGGGCGGGAGAACATTCACCATGGCACGTGATACGACGGATTTCCGGCCCATCGAAGGGTTGGACGAACTCGTCGGCTATCTTTCGGACGGCGCCAAGCCGAAGGAAGACTGGCGTGTCGGCACCGAACACGAGAAATTTCCCTTCTATGTCGATGGCAACGCTCCCGTTCCCTATGGCGGGGAGCGTGGCATCCGCGCGTTGCTGGAAGGCATGCAGAAGACGCTCGGCTGGGACCCGATCATGGATGCGGGGCGCATCATCGGGCTCGTCGAGCCCACCGGCCAGGGCGCTATCTCGCTCGAGCCCGGCGGCCAGTTCGAGCTTTCCGGGGCGCCGCTGGAAACGATCCACCAGACTTGTCGCGAGGGCAACGCCCACCTCGCGCAATTGCGCGAGATTGCCGAACCGCTCGGCATTCGCTTCCTCGGCCTGGGCGGCAGTCCGAAATGGACGCTGGCCGAGACTCCCAAGATGCCGAAATCGCGCTACGAGATCATGACCCGATACATGCCCAAGGTCGGCACCAAGGGTCTGGACATGATGTATCGCACCTGCACAATTCAAGTGAATCTCGACTTCTCCGATGAAGCCGACATGCGCCGCAAGATGCAGGTCTCGCTCAAGCTGCAACCTCTGGCGACGGCGCTATTCGCCAATTCACCTTTCACGGAAGGGCGGCCGAACGGTTTCCAGTCGTGGCGCGGGGATATCTGGCGCGACACCGACAACCAGCGCTCGGGTCTTCTGCCCTTCTGCTTCGCGCCGGATTTCGGCTTCGCCGACTATGTCGAATGGGCGCTCGACGTGCCGATGTATTTCGTCATACGCGACGCCCATTACCACGACCTCACCCATGTCACGTTCCGCCAGTTCATGGACGGCGCGCTGGACAACACGATCCCGCAAGGTCGTCCGACCATGGGCGATTGGGCCAACCACCTCTCCACGCTTTTTCCCGACGTACGGCTGAAGCGCTTCCTCGAAATGCGCGGCGCCGATGGTGGGCCATGGCGCCGCATCTGCGCCCTGCCCGCCTTCTGGGTGGGACTGCTCTACGACGAAGAGGCGCTTGACGCGGCCGAAACGCTCACGCGCGACTGGACCTACGAGGACGTTCTCGCCATGCGTGACGCCGTCCCGGAAGGTGGCCTTTCGGTGCCTTTCCGCGCGGGCACGTTGCGCGAACTGGGACGCGAGGTGCTGGCCATTTCGCGCCTCGGGCTCGCCAATCGCGGCCGCAAAAACCGCGACGGATATGACGAGACGCATTTCCTGGCTCCCCTCGACGAGGTTGTGGCGCGCGGCACGACGAGCGCTGTCGAGATGCTCAACGCTTATCACACGCGTTGGGGCGACTCGATCGAACCGGTGTTCCTCGAATACGCCTACTGAATCTGCGCCCCTGGATGTCGACACATCCGGGGCGTCCCAGTTGCCGGCTTGGCGCGCGATCGCGCGCTGCAATGCTCGTTCCGGACGACCGTGGGCCGAGAAACGAAAGTCCATTCCGCTTCATGGGCCGATGCGATAGGCTCCTCCCAGCAACCAGCTGGGAGGCCATCATGCTCAACCTGTTCGACATGCTCGCCAACGCACAGAACGGCAATGGCGTGGAAACGCTGGCACGCCAGTTCGGCCTCTCACAGCAGCAGGCGCAGGCGGCTGTGCAGGCGCTGCTGCCTGCTTTCAGCCAGGGGCTCAAGCGCAACACTTCGGATCCTTATGGCGTCGGCGCGTTCCTTTCGTCCCTATCGACCGGACAGTACGCCCGCTATTTCGATGATCCCGCCGACGCGTCCTCTCCTCAGGGCGTGGCCGCCGGCAATGACGTTCTCGGCCAATTGTTCGGCTCCAAGGATTTGAGCCGAGCCGTTGCGGCACAAGCCGCCCAGGCGACGGGTCTCGGGCAGCAGATGCTGCAGCAGATGCTTCCGGCCATCGCCGCCATGATCATGGGCGGGCTTTTCAAGCAATCGACCAACCAGATGCAGGCGGCAGCCGGTGGGACCGGCAATCCGCTGCAGGAGATTATCGAGCAGATGATGAGGCAGGGCGGCATGCCTCAGCAGGCGCCGCAGCCTGGCCGACCGCCGCAATCGCCCGATCCCCTCGATAATCCGTTCGGCAAGATCCTCCAGGACATGTTCGGCGGCGGCGCGGCCCAGGCACCGTCAGGCGGGACATCCGGCGGCTATGGTGACAATCCGCTTGGCAAGATCTTCGACGAGTTGCTTCGCGGCAGTCAGGCACGGGCACCTCGAGAGGAAGCTGCGCCGCCGCCGCAGAGCAATCCGAGCGGGCGCCAGCGGAATCCCTATGACGACCTCTTCGGCCAGATGTTCGAGACAGGCGCCAAGCAGCGCGACGAGTATCAGAAAGGCGTGGAATCGATCTTCGACCAGTTCCGGCAGGGCATGGACCGCTACAAATAGAGCAATCGCGGCGATACCGCACCCGACCACGGCATTGGGCCATTCCCACGCCACGCGCCGGGCAAGACTGCCAAAAGACAGAAAGCGCCGGGATTGCTCCCAGCGCCTCCCTGTCAAAGCGAGGCCTCCGAAGATGCCCTTGCTTGTGACGGTCGCAGCAAATGCGTTCCTATCGAAATGCGTTGCCCGACCGCGCCTGCGCAACTTCCGTTCCGCTTCGCGCACCATCGAAGGACTTTCCCGGCCTTCATGGCAGCATCGGCCCACCGTTCACGTTTGCAACCGCTGACGATGGCCGCCGTCGGTCTTCTGAACGTGCAGTCGCGGGACCGCGAAATGCCCTCTTCAGAACGGCCTCAGGTTTTCTTCCAGGCTTGATCCGCTGACCAACTCGGACCGTCCATGGACCTGAGTTGCCCTTACGTTACGACGGCATTTTGCCGCAGCCAAGCCGTGCGAGCCTGTGGAAAGCGGGATTATCGTGAATTGCGGCCCGACCTCGTCGAACGATTCTTCATCCCCAAGGCCAGTGAGCTTGTAGACCACCGAGACTACCGGAAACCGCGCAACCTGGGACTGAAAAAGCCCGGCCTCGAGTAAGGCCGGGCAATGTGCAGGCTACCGGGGGAGCCCGGCGGGAGTGGGGATAGCGCCTGCGTTAGCTCTCCGCGTCCGTGCGAAACGGAATTCTATTGCGCCTGGCGCGACGCGACATTCTCATGGCGCCTGTGGACGATATCATTCAGGCGCGTGGTGGGGTCGGCGCCAAAGGGCAGACCCACGGCGGCATACAGATCGGTACGGCGCAGTCCGATGTCGGCGAGTTCGGCATCCGTCATCTCGCCGAGGCGCATGAACTCGCGCCGATTCTTCCACGAGCGATAGAAACCGGCAACGGAATTGACCGCGCGAGCCGCCCAGGCTTGACGCGGAGCGGCGTGCAGCGAGGAATGGTGATCGAGCGTGGTCATCGCGAGGACTCCTTCGAAAGCTCGGACAAAATCCATTCGCCGCCAGCGCCGCGTGGGAGGACGCGCCGCTGCCGCTAACTCGGATTCTGTCGCTTCAAGTGGACGCTTGCACTTTGGCGAAATAGTATTGATTAGTCCAACGAATGTTTTAAATGTTTATCATCAAGTTTCATGATGGATTTTCACTATGGCAGCGCCGCTCGATCTCGACCAGTTGCAGACATTCATCACGATCGCCGACACCGGCAGCTTCACCCGGGCCGCAGAAGAGGTGCACCGCACCCAGTCCGCGGTGTCCATGCAGATGCGGCGCCTTGAGGAGCGCATCGGCAAGCCGCTCTTTGAAAAGGACGGCCGCATGAACCGCCTGACCGAGGAGGGCGATCGTCTGCTGTCCTATGCGCGGCGCATGCTGCGCCTGAACCGGGAAACGCTTGCGGCGTTCGACGAGTCAAGCCTGGAAGGCCAGGTGCGCATCGGCACGCCGGACGACTATGCCGACCGCTTCCTGCCAGAGATCATGGGCCGCTTTGCGCGTTCCAACCCTCGCGTCGAGCTGTCGGTGGTGTGCGAGCCGACGATCAATCTCGCCGAACTGATCCGCCGGGGGCACCTTGATATCGCGCTCGTGACCCAATGCGACGACGTTCGTCCATCCGAGATCGTGCGCAAGGAGCCGCTGCTCTGGGTGACCTCTGCCAGCCATTCGGTGCATCAGGAAGAGATCCTGCCCCTGGCTTTCGGGCGTCCGACTTGCCAGTGGCGGCGCTCCGCCACCGACACCCTGCACCGGATGGGCCGCGAACACCGCGTTCTGTTCACGAGCTGGTCGGCTACGGTCATCATCGCGGCTGTGCTGTCGGGCCTGGCAGTGTCCGTGCTCCCCGAATGCGCGCTGCGGCCGGGCATGCGCGTCCTTGGCGAGGCCGACGGTTTCGGCCCGCTCCCCGACATCAATATCGGCATCCTGCGCGGCCATACGAGCAAAGCCGACATCGTCGACGCGCTGGCCCGCCATATCGCAGAAAGTCTGGATAATATCTCGGCGCCCATCGCCGAGGAGACCGGCACGTTCGACTTCGCCGCCCTCGGCGGGATACGCGGCAAGCGCCTGCGGCCGAACCATGTCATGGCCGGCTGGTAGTCCAGCGAGGGGGAACCATGAAGGCGACGATCAGCCTCTGCCTGGCGGCGATTTCTTTCCTGCCGGTTACCCAGGCGCTGGCGACGAGCGGACCCGGTTGTCTCGTTGTCGTCAATGTCGAACCGGGCGACACGTTGAACATGCGCCGGCAACCCAGCGCAGCCTCGGCCGTCGTCGATGAACTCGCGCCTGGAAGCCACGGAATCATCCATCTCGACGGCCGGTGCGAACCGATCAGCAGGCCGTGGGGAAGTCGCTGGTGCAAGGTCAGCCACTATAATGGCGACAAGGTCACCAAGGGCTGGGTCAAAGCACGTTACGTTCGCGACTCCGACTGCCCTTGACCGATAGCGCTCAGAACCTGTCGACGACTGTAATGCCTTGCCCCTCGAAGCGGTCCATGGACATCAAGGCGCCGGGAGCCTCGTCCAGGGAGATCCGCTTTCCCACCAGCCTTTGGGGAGCAAGCTTCCCGGTCTCGACCATGGCCATCATCGCCTCGTAGCGGAAGGCCTGCATGCCATGGCTGCCGATCAATTGCAGCTCGTGCGCGATCACCTTGTCCATTGGTATTGCGGGCCGCGCATGCTCGTCGAGCATCAGCCCGACCTGCACGTGACGGCCTCGCCGCCGCAGATTGGCAATCGAGTTGAAGCAAGTCGTCGGGTGGCCGAGCGCATCCACCGAGACATGCGCTCCTCCCTTGGTGACTTCCCTCACCGCCTCCACGACGTCCGGGACCCCTGCTCCGTCGATCGTCGCCACGGCCCCCATTTCGCGCGCGAACGCCAGCTTATCCCTGGTGATATCGATCGCGACCACATTCGCCCCCATGGCCGCCGCGATCATGATGGCGGAGAGGCCGACGCCGCCGCAGCCATGGACGGCCACCCATTCCCCCGGCTGGACCCTGGCCTGATCGACGAGCGCCCTGAACGACGTGGCGAAACGGCAGCCAAGACTTGCGGCCGTCACGAATTCCAGCGTCTCGGGCAGCCGCACCAGATTCGTGTCGGCAAAATCGAGCGCGACATAGTCGGCGAACGACCCCCAGGCGGTAAAGCCCGGCTGGAACTGCGCCTCGCAAACCTGATGATTGCCCGACCGGCATTCATGGCACCGGCCGCAGCCGGCAACAAAGGGCACTGTCACACGATCGCCCACCCGCCAGCGCTTCACCTGTTTGCCCACGGCCAAGACGGTTCCCGCGAGTTCGTGGCCGGGCACGTGCGGCAACACGATATCCGCATCATGACCCATCCAGCCATGCCAGTCGCTTCGGCACAGGCCGGTCGCCTCGACCTTGACGACAACCCCATCTGCCGACGGCACGGGATCGGGCACGTTGCGGATTTCCGGCGGCGACCGGAACTGCTCGAACAGAACGGCTTTCATCGGGGGTGCCCTCCTATAGCGAGTTCGACCGGGCTGCTCGTACTGCCGGCAATTTCGGCGTTAGCTCTACCGTTTTCCAGCCTTGATCACCAGCACGTTCCCGACCGCCACGAGGAGCAGGCCGGCGATCGCCCAGGGTGTCCAGCGATAGCCCTCAAAGACCGTCGAGATGAGCAGCGCGAAGACGGGGAACATCACCGTTGAATAGCCGGCTCGCGCGCCGCCGATCCTGCCGAGCAGGGTGAGGTAGGCGAAAAAGGCCAAAACGGTGGAAATGATGGACAGAAACAGCAGGGATCCCAGATAGGCGACAGTCGGCACGATGATGAAGGGCCTTCCGAGCGCCAGCGCCAGAACGCAGGACCACAAGGTGCCGTAGAGCATGCCCCAGGCATTCATGGAGACGAGCGGCAGTCCCCGGCGCTGGGCGGCTCCTGAAACGAGATTGCCGAGGCAGAACGACAATGTGCCGGCGACGCAGAAAAGCAGCCCGACCAAAGTTCCGCCGGAAAGTCCATGCGCGGCCATCTCGGGCCAGAACATCAGGGCGATGCCCGCAAAACCGGTAATGCCGCCCGCCACGATTCGCAGCGATGGCCTTTCTCGCATGACCAAGGCGGCAAGCAGCATGTTGATCACGGAGGCAAGCGAGAAGACCACGGACAACAGTCCGCTCACCAGATAGAGGGCGCCATAGTAGAACAGCAGGAAATTGGACGAGAAGATCAGAATCCCGAGCGCAGCGAAGCGCAAGTGGTCGCCCAGTGGGAAACGCCAGGGACGCCTGGAGGCAAACACCCAGCCAAACATGATGATCGTGGCAATCGCGAAGCGCCAGACGAGATTGACCTCGTTGGAAACCGTGCCCACCTGCTGCGCGATCGCGAACCAGGAGGCGCTCCACGCGACCACGGTCAGCGCATAGAGGCCATAGTCGAGCGGTTCGAACGGCTTTACGGGCGGCGTGGAGGAAGCAGGCCCGAAATTGGAGACGGAAGGGCGGGTGTTCATGGATGCTCCTGTACGGGCCTGTGCTAAAGATCCGCACGCATGCTCGTCCAGCCAGTTCTTTTGATCGTCTCATTCAATCAAGCAATGCGTCACGGGCCTTGACCTCGGCGAGGCAAGGGCTCCCAATCCCGCCATGAGCGACTTCTTTGCCCCCGATTCGAAGACCAACGCCGCCGAATATACGGTGAGCGAGATTTCCGGCGCCCTCAAGCGTGTGGTCGAAGATGCTTTCGGCAACGTGCGGGTGCGCGGCGAAATCTCCGGTTATCGTGGTCCGCACTCCTCCGGCCATGCCTATTTCGCACTGAAGGACGACCGCGCGCGGATCGAGGCTGTGGTCTGGAAAACCACAATGCAGAAGCTGAAGTTCCGGCCCGAGGAAGGGATGGAGGTGATTGCCACCGGGCGCCTGACGACCTATCCGGGATCTTCGAAATACCAGATCGTCATCGACAATCTCGAGCCCGCCGGCGCGGGCGCCCTGATGGCGCTGCTCGAGGAACGCAAGCGCCGTCTCGCAGCGGAGGGTCTCTTCGACAAGGACCGCAAGCGGCCTCTTCCCTATCTGCCCAACGTCATCGGTGTCATCACCTCGCCCACCGGCGCGGTCATCCGCGATATCCTGCACCGCATCCGCGATCGCTTTCCGCTGCACGTCCTGGTGTGGCCGGTACGGGTCCAGGGGGAAACAGCAGGACTTGAGGCAGCGGCGGCGGTGAAAGGGTTCAACGACCTTCCGCGGGAGGGCGCCATCCCCCGGCCGGATCTGCTGATCGTGGCACGCGGCGGCGGCAGCCTGGAGGACCTGTGGGGTTTCAATGACGAAGATCTCGCGCGGGCCGTCGCCGCATCCAACATTCCCGTGATCTCGGCGGTCGGCCATGAGACCGACTGGACGCTCATAGACTTTGTCGCCGACATGCGCGCGCCGACGCCGACCGGGGCCGCCGAAATCGCCGTTCCGGTGAAGGCGGACCTGCAGGCGACGCTCTCAAGCCTCGGCGCGCGGCTTTCAGGAGCGGTCTCGCGCGGCGCCGAGCGCAAGCGCCACGCGTTGCGCGCGACAGCACGCGCTCTCCCCTCCCCCGACCAGTTGCTGGCCCTGCCGCGACGCCGCTTCGATGACGCGACGACACGGCTCGCCCGCTGCCTTATCGTCAACACCGAACGCAAACGCGCCGCGCTGGAGGCCGTACGGCTCGCGCCATCGCTGCTCTCGCGCCGTCTCAACGAAGCGCGGCGCCATCTGGACCATGCCGGCAGCCAACTTCCGAAATGCGCCGCGGCCAATCTGCGTGAAAGGCGGCGTCATCTCGCGACCCTCCACGCGCGCATGAGCATCGAGCCCATCGCCAGGCACGCCGCCGAACTTCGCCGCGAGGAAGGGCGGATCGCGACGAGGCTCCGCCGGGCCATCGCCAGTTTGGTCGTCGCGAAGCGAGGCCGCCAGGCGCAAGCCGAGCGCATGCTTGCGACTGTCTCCTATCAATCGATCCTGCAGCGCGGCTTCGCCGTGGTGCGGGACGCCGGGGGACAGACCGTCAAGCTTGCAGCGTCAGTGCGCCCCGGCGCGGCACTCTCTCTCCAGTTCGCCGATGGAGTGGCGAGCGCCATCGCGACGGGCTCCGCCGAACCTGCGAAGCCACGCCCCAAGTCGCCGGCAAAGCCCCGATCCGGCGGCGAGCAAGGCTCGCTGTTCTGAGCGGGCGTCGCAAGAGTGCCCAAGGCTCTTGCGCGGCAACCCCAACAAGAGATGACCAGCGCTTTGCAGCCTGCGCATTGCGGCCATGCAATCTCGTCGCTTCAAGCCAAGGGCCGGCGCCACTATCTCAGCAGCGACGAAGAACAAAGCAATGGAGGGTCAGATGAACCTTGTTCGTAACTACCGCAACTGGCGTCGCGTCCGTGAAACCGTGAACGAACTCAATCGCTTGTCGAACCGCGAACTCGCCGATCTCGGCATCAATCGCGCCGATATCGTGCGCGTCGCCCGCCAAGGTCTCTGAGTTTGAGGCGCCTATAACGAAGCCCGCCAGCGAAAGTCGGCGGGCTTTGTATTTCTGAGCACACTTTTGGCGAAATCCCGGCCACCAAGCTGACCGGAGGCTAAATCCTACCGACCCCGGTTGCAGTCGAGTGCGCGCCGATCGCTGTCAACCGAAGAAGATCCCTGTCTCGCATGCCGCTCTCGTAAGCGGTGATCAGCCTCTTTGCCACGACATCGGCAGCTTCGCGATCGATTGGCTTCAGGCCGCACCCATCGAAGATTTCCTGGAGGAACGCCAATTCCTGAGGACGGAAGACCCCGGTCCTCGAAATGCCTGACAAAGCCATATTGACCTCCCGATTCATTGGGGCGGGAGCACGATGGTCTCTCAATCGCCAGAGCCCGTTTTCCTATCGTGACGATGAGATCTATTTACCATATTCCTGGTTGTTCCTCCAATCACGGACGAAGACAAGCAAGAACAAGTGCTAGACATATACATTTAGACCAGAGCCGCTCCGATGGGAAAACCGGAAGCGATACTGGGGTCGCTCATTGTAACTGGCTACCCACCTGTTCGTGCTGTTCTACGAGGAGCCGCGGCTCGCGCGAGACTTCGGCAGCGAGTATACGAGCTAGCGCCCAGGTGCCGCGTCAGAGGCATCAATCTGGGAAAGGCCAAGCCGGCCATCCTGAGCAAGCCGAGATACGCTTCGGCATCTTGCGAACGACCGGCCGCAACAAGACCACCTGTCGAAAGGTTTGCCGCCAAAGCGGGTTCACGTTCCACAAGCGATGCACGCTCGCGCGGTGTCCGCCTCGTGCCCTGCTTCGGCAAAGAAAATAACCGTTCGATATGAGCGAAGCGGGATCGGTCTCTCCTTGTTCAAGGTCAATCCGGGACTTCCAACCCCGCCTTCCTGAGCGAGGCGAGGACCAGTTCGGCATCTGCCGCACTACCGAACCGCCACAAGGCCTCTTGCCGAATGTTGGCCACCAGAGCCGGCTGCTGTTCCAGGAGCCAAGCGCGTTCACGCTCGACGTCGGCCTTGGAACCTCCTTCCTCGGCAAAGATCGCCGCGGCAAGCACGTGATAGAG
>Ga0182740_1000746_pt1 | contig 28412 bp, 26 predicted proteins | sample eDN5th37CKraftBY_FD_128872 | JGI IMG/M metagenome (GOLD analysis project Ga0182740, IMG submission 128872) | Enriched backyard soil microbial communities from Emeryville, California, USA - eDNA 5th pass 37_C Kraft BY (version 2) (version 2) | ecosystem: Environmental > Terrestrial > Soil >...
CGAACAGGTCAGGCTGCTCCACCGGCCACCTCAAGGATCGCCTGGGCGGCCAGCGCGGGCGTATCGCGCAGCAGCTCCTGGTGCATGGCCGTAAAACGGGCCTCGATACGCGCCCTGCCGGCGTCATCGGTCAAGGCAGTCCAGGTCGCTTCCGCGAGCTTTTCGGGCGTGGCGTCGTCCTGCAGCAACTCCGGCACGGCGAAATCACGCAGCAACACGTTCGGCAGGCCAACCCAGGGCAGATAGGGGCGCTGCTGGCCGGACTTCCAGGCCATGATGCGGCGCATCCATGGCGACAAAACGTAGGAAATCACCATGGGGCGCTTATACAGCGCCGTTTCCAGCGTGGCGGTGCCACTCGCCACCAACACTGCGGTGGCGGCCTCCATGACGGACCAGGCCACGGGCGCCTGGCGCTCTCCCCCCTCGCCGTGCAGATCGTTCGCGGTGATGCACCGCAGTCCCGGCACGGGATACTGCGCCAAAATGGCTTGGAACTCCGCGCGGCGCTGGTCATTGACCATGGGAACCACGCACTGCAGCGCCGGATCCTTCTTTTGCAGGATCTGCGCGGCCTGCAGGAAGCGCGGGGCCAGCAGGCGAATCTCGGAAGAACGGCTACCCGGCAAAATCGCCAGCACCCGCGCGTCCTGATCGATACCCAGGCGTTCGCGCGCGGCGGCACGGTCGGGCTCCATGGGGATGGCCCCGGCCAGCGGATGCCCCACGTAAGTGACCGGAATGCCTTCCTTGCGGTAAATCTCTTCCTCGAACGGGAACAGCACCAGCATGTGCGATACCGACTCGCGGATCTTGTGGATGCGCTCGTAGCGCCAGGCCCAGATCGACGGCCCCACGAAATGGACGGTCGGCGTGCCGGCCTGGCGCAGTTGATGCTCCAGGCGCAGGTTGAAATCCGGCGCGTCGATCCCGACGAAGACTTTGGGCGGCTCCGCCAGCCAGCGCCGCTTGACGTCCCGATAGGTACCGAGCAGGCTGGGCAGGCGCTTGAGCGCGTCCACGTAGCCGAATACCGTCAAGGCGTGCATGGGATGCCACGCGTCGAAACCACGGGCCTGCATCTGAGGCCCGCCAATGCCTTCGCAGCGGACGTCGCCATCGCGCGCTTGCAGACCGGCAATGATGCGACCGGCCAGCAAATCGCCCGAGGGCTCGCCGGCCACCATGCCGATCCGTGCGCTCATGGGCGGATGATGCCGCGGCTTGCGACGTCCAGGAAATCGAGCAGGATCTGGAGCTGCGGGGCGACCTCGGGTTCCGCCTGTTGGCGGGCCCGCAATTCGGCCCGCGCCGCATCCAGGGACAGCCCCCGGCGATAAATGATCTTGTAGGCGTCCCGCAACGCAGAAATGTCGGCGGGCGTGAAACCGCGGCGCTTCAGGCCTTCCACGTTGATGCCCACGGGGCGGCACGGATTGCCCGCCGCCAGCACGAACGGCGGCGTGTCCTGCATGAGAGAGCTGTTGCCGCCCGTCATGCTGTGCGCGCCAATGCGCGAGAACTGATGCACGCCGGTCAAGCCACCCACGATGGCCCAGTCGCCGACGTGGACGTGGCCACCCAGTTGCACCGAATTGGCCAGGATGGTGTTGCTGCCGATATGGCAATCGTGCGCCACGTGCACATACGCCATGATCCAGTTGTCGTCGCCCAGCGTCGTGACGCCGCCATCCTGCACGGTGCCGGTGTTGAGCGTCACGTATTCGCGGAAGGTGTTGCGATCGCCGACGACAAGGCGGGTGGGCTCGCCCTTGTACTTCTTGTCCTGCGGCATGCCGCCAACCGAGCAATAGCGGTAGAAGCGGTTGTCACGCCCAATGGTCGTCACCCCGTCCACCATGCAGTACGGGCCAATCTCGGTCCCCGCGCCAATGGTCACATCGGGACCGATGGTCGCAAACGGACCCACGACCACGGTCGGGTCGAGCTTTGCCGCCGGATCAACGACGGCGGTGGGGTGAATGTTTCCTGCCATTTACTCTTCCAGGCTGCGGATCGCGCACATCAGCTTGGCGGAAGCGACTTCCTGCCCGTCCACCGTCGCGCGCGCTTGGTACTTACAGATGCTGCGGCTCAGACGTTCGGCTTCCACCTCGATGCGCAATTGGTCGCCCGGCACGACGGGACGGCGGAAACGCGCGCCGTCGATGCCGACCAGGTAATACGCGGTCTTGGATCCTTCGCACTTCAAGCCACCGTTCTCGTCGGTGAACGAGAACAGGGCCGAGGCCTGAGCCATCGCTTCCACAATGAGCACCCCCGGCATGACCGGGTGGTGCGGGAAATGGCCGTTGAAAAACGGTTCATTGATCGAGACGTTCTTGATGGCCACGATGGACTTGCCGGGCACCATTTCGACGACGCGGTCAATCAGCAGCATCGGGTAACGATGCGGCAGCCTCTCCATGATCCCCTTGATGTCGAGTTCCATTTTTCTATGCTTTCCTGCGAAGTAAAGTAATCGTGCGGCGCGGACGCGCCAAAGGCGGCGGCGCGCCTCAGTCTTTTTCCAGCGTCCGCACGCGCCGGCGCAATTGCGCCAACTGTTGTATCACGGCGGCGTTGCGCTGCCATTCGCCATGTTCCGCATACGGGAAGACGCCCGTATAGCGTCCAGGCTTCGAAATGCTGGACGTCACCGCGGTGCCGCCCGAAATGTGCACATCGTCGCCCAGGGTCAGGTGACCCGACAGCATGGCCGCTCCGCCGATGGTGCAGCGCTCGCCTATGGTGGTCGAGCCAGCCACGCCCACGCAAGCCGCAATGGCGGTGTGCGCGCCGATCCGGCAGTTGTGGGCAACCATGATCTGGTTGTCCAGCTTGACGCCATCGGCCAGGATGGTGTCCTCCAGCGCGCCGCGGTCAACGGTGGTGTTGGCGCCGATTTCGACATCGTCGCCGACGGTTACACCGCCGAGCTGCGGAATCTTGCCCCAGGCGCCCTTGCCCAGGGTGGGATCCGGCGCAAAACCGAAACCATCCGCACCCAGCACGGCGCCGCTATGGATGATCGCGCGTGCGCCAACCGTGACCCCGTCATACAGCGTAACGTGGGCATACAGCCGGCTGCCCGGTCCTACGGACGAACCTGCGCCGATCACGCAGCCGGGTCCGAGAACGGCATCGCGACCGATGCGCGCGCCAGATTCGACAACGCAGTGCGGGCCGATACGCACGCCCTCTTCGATCGTGGCGTCAGCAGCGACCACCGCGGAAGGATGGGTGGATGCAGGCAACGCGGGCCGCCTCGCGGCGTCGAACCATTGCGCCACTCGGGCGTAAAGCAGATAGGGATGCTGACAGACAACCAGCGCAAACGGCGGCCGGGCGTTGCCCTCGGCTTCCAGAGCCTGGGCCACGTCGGGCGAGACGATGACCGCCCCTGCCTGCGTGGCGCCCAGCTGGCTCTGGTAGCGGGGATTGGCGAGGAAAGCGATTTCCTGCCGACCCGCCGATGACAAGGTTCCGATGCCACAGACTCGCATGGAGTCCGCACCGGGAACTGCGCTGATACGCCAGTCCATTCCCTGGGTGTTGGCGGCGCTCAACAGTGCTTCCAGCGTTGGAGCGCGGGCAAGATCCAGTAAAACCGGCATGACGTGACAGGTGCTGCTTACTTGCCCAGGCTCTGGATCACCTTGTCGGTGATGTCGATGCGCGGGTTGACCGTCACGGCATCCTGAATGATCAGGTCGTAGTTTTCTTGCTCGGCGATGCGCTTGATGGCGTCATTGGCCTTCGTCACGATGCCGGAGAATTCTTCGTTGCGGCGACGGTTGAAGTCCTCCTGGAACTCGCGGCGCTTGCGCTGCAGGTCGGTATCCAGGTTGGAGAGCTCGCGCTGGCGCTTGACGCGGTCGGACTCCGACAGCACGGGAGCGTCCTTGTCGAACTTCTCGGCTTGCGAACGCAGGCTGTTGTTCAGGCGCTGGAGCTCGTCATCGCGCTTCTTGAATTCGGCTTCGATCTTGCTTTGCGCTGCCTTGGCCGGACCCGACTCGCGCAGGATCCGCTCGGTATTGACGAAACCGATCTTCGTGCCTTGCGCCTGCGCGGGAATCGCGGCAGCCGAACCGAGAATGAGCGCACCTACCAGGGCAATGGAGCCGCCCAGCTTGCCGCGGCGCTTGGCGCGCAGCGAATTCGAAGTTTTAAGTGCGGAATCAGACATCATGAAAATCTCACCTTCCAGTAAGGCAAAGCCAAAGTGTGTATTGTGCCACTAAACAGCAAGGGAGCCGGCTGTAGGCCTTTCTCCCTTGTTTTCAAGCGTAACGGCGCGCTTAGAAACCCGTTCCGATCTGGAACTGGAAACTTTGCTTGTCGTCGCCCGGCTTCGAATTCAGCGGTCGGGCATAGGACAGTTGCAGCGGTCCCATCGGCGACTGCCACGACAGGCCGATACCGGCCGAGAACCTCCAGCCGCAAGGATCCTCGACCTCGCTGCCGGGCTTGCCGTTGGTGCAGCTCAAGCCGCTGCCTGCCGAAACCTGGCCCGCATCCGAGAAAATGAACCAACGCAGCGTGCGATCCTTGGACGCGCCCGGGAACGGCAGGTACAGCTGCGCGTTGGCGATAATGCGCCGCGTGCCGCCCAGGTAGTCGCCCGTCTTCGTATCGCGCGGACCCAGCGACGAGCCTTCGTAACCGCGCACCGTGCCGATACCGCCGGCATAGACGTTCTTGATAACCGGATAATCCTTGCTGCCGTAGCTCTGGCCCCAATCCACCATGCCGTTCAAGGCCAGCGTATAGGAGCCGCCCAGCGGCACGAAGTACTGTTGCTGGGCCGTCAACATCGTGTACTGCAGATCGATGGTCGACAGATCGGCCTTCAGGCGGGTGTAGCCGCCCTTGGTCGGCGCCAGCGCGCTGTCGCGCGTGTCCTTGGTCCAGCCGGTGGTGAAGATCACCGAGTTGGTCGAATCGCCGTAGTCCTCGACGAACTTGTCGTAGGCAGCCGGCGAATTGCTGAACAGATCGATCTGGTTACGTTCGAAGTTCGCGCCCAGCATGATCCGGTCGTATTCCGAGATCGGCACGCCGAAGTTCATGCCCAGGCCCATGGCCTTGACGCGGTAGTCGCCGTCGTTGTTGTTCCACGGCTCGGTCACGCGATAGTACGCGGACGTGGTGCGGCTGATGCCGTCCTTGGTCCAGTACGGGTCGGTATGCGACAGAACCACGGCCCGGTTGGTCTTGCTGGTGTTCAGTTGCAGCGTCAGGTTGGTACCGCTGCCGAAGACGTTGTCTTCACTGATACCGGCCGACAGAATGGCTTTTTCCGACGAGCCGTAGCCCACGCCCAGGTTGATCATGCCGGTGGGCTTTTCCTTGACGTCCACGTTGACGTCGACCTGGTCGGGCGAGCCCGGGACCGGGTCGGTCTTGACGTTGACGTCGCTGAAATAGCCCAGGCGGTCGACGCGGTCGCGCGAGGTCTTGATGTCTTTGGCGTCGTACCAGGCAGCTTCCTGCTGGCGCATTTCGCGGCGCACGACTTCGTCGCGCGTGCGGGTGTTGCCGCCGATCTGGATGCGGCGCACGTAAACGCGGCGGCTGGGATCGACGTAGAACGTCAGGTCGGCCTCGTGCTTGGCACGGTCCAGCTGCGGGTTCGGGTTGACGTTGGCAAACGCGTAGCCCAGTTCGCCCAGGTAGTCGGTGATGGCCTTGGCCGAACCGTTGGCCTTGGCGGCCGAGAAGGTCTCTTCCGGCTTGATCTCCACCAGGGCGTTGATTTCCTTGTCCAGGCCCAGCAGATTGCCGGCCAGTTTCACGCTGCGCACCTTGTAGGGTTCGCCTTCGTGAACGGTAATCGTGATGCGGATGTCCTTGCGGTCGGGCGAAATCGTGACCTGGGGGGGCTCGACCGAGAATTCGAGATAGCCGCGGTCCAGGTAGAACGAGCGCAGGCGCTCCAGGTCGCCTTCGAGCTTTTCGCGCGAGTATTTGTCCGTATCGGTGTACCAGGTGAGCCAGCCGGGCGTGGTCAGCTTGAACTCGTCAAGCAGATCGCTTTCCGAGAAAGCCTTGTTGCCAACGAAGCGGATTTCCTGGATACGTGCAACGGAGCCTTCGAACACGTCGAAGCTCACGCCCACGCGGTTGCGCGGCAGCGGCGTCACGGTGGACGTCACCTCGATGCCGTACTTGCCCTTGGACAGGTATTGCTGCTTCAGTTCGTATTCGGCGCGCTCGAGCATGGAGCGGTCGAAAATGCGGCCTTCGGCAAAACCCACTTGCGCCAGCGAAGTGGTAATGGCCTTGGAATCGAACTCACGCATGCCGTTGAAGTTCACCGAGGCGATCGTCGGGCGCTCCTGCACCACCACCACTACGACGTTGTTGTCCGTCTGGATCTGTACATCGGTGAAAAAACCGGTGCCGTACAAGCGGCGGATGGCCTCGGTCGCCTCTTCTTCCGTGAACTTTTCACCCACCTTGACGGGGAGATAGCCGAAGACGGTGCCGGCGTCAGTTCGTTGAATACCCTCTACGCGGATATCCCGCACGACAAAAGGGTCGAAGGCGTGGGCGATGGCCGGTACCAGCAATGCGGCGATCAAACCCGGCAGTACACCCTTTTTGTGATGAAACATCCGGCGAAAAGACATCCTTGAGTATCCTCGGTCGTGCAAATGGCGGGGGATTTTATGCTAAATCGCGTTCAAGTGAACAAACGCGTGAAATCATTGAACAGCGCAAGCCCCATCAGGCTTGCCAATAAACCTATGCCGGCGCGCTGTCCGATATCGATCCACCTTGCTGGCGGCGGGCTACCCCGCACAATTTCGACGAGATAGTACAGCAGATGTCCACCGTCCAGCATGGGAATAGGCAGCAAATTTAGTACGCCGAGACTGATGCTGATCAAGGCGATATAAGCGATATACGCAACAATTCCGATTCTGGCGGTCTGGCCGGCGTAATCCGCGATGGTCACCGGACCACTGACATTGCGCCAGGAAACGTCGCCCGTGACCATGCGCCCCATCATGCGCAGCGAGAACCATGCGGTGTCCCAGGTGCGGACCGCGCCTTTCCACAAGCTCTCGAACACACCGTAACGCACGGTCACCATCGGGACGTCGCCGCCCAGCTGGACTCCCAGGCGGCCGATCACTTGGCCGTTGACGGTCTCGGCGCGCGGCGTGACGTTCACGGAAACATTGGCGCCGTCGCGCGCCAGCGTGAGCGCCAGGGTCTTGCCGGCGCTTTCCTGGATTTGCCGGACCAGCCCGCCGGTATCCGGCGTGGGCACGCCATTCACGGCAAGGATCAGGTCACCCGCGCGCAGGCCGGCGGCCTGCCCTTCGCCGCCGTCATTGACTACCCGCACGGCAGGCTTGGGCTGCGCCAGCCGGACCCCGGCTGCCGCCAGCGGATCGCCACCGGCCGGATCCATGCTGTTGGACGGCAGCACGAGCTCGCGTTGCTGGACGGCGCCTGCCGGGGTTTTCACCTCGATCAGGGCCTTGCCGCCGGTAGCCATGACATCCATCAGGCGCCAGCGCGCGTCGGACCACGAAGCCACCTCTTCGCCATCGATGGCCAGGATCCGGTCCCCCGAGATCAGGCCGGCCTGCGCGGCCGGCGTGCCGGCGGCAGGCTGGGCGATGACCGCCACGGGCTCCTCGGTGCCGGCCATGTTCAGGCCGGCGTACAGGAAAACCGCGAGGATGAGGTTGAATATGGGGCCGGCCGCGACAATGGCGATGCGCTGGCCGACGGGCTTGCTGTTGAACGCCCCAGCCGCCTCGGCGGCGCTCGCGCCCGCGGGAGGATCGTCTTGCATCTTGACGTAGCCGCCCAGCGGCAGGGCCGAAACCGCCCATTCGGTGCCGTGGCGGTCGGTACGGCGCAGAATGACCTTGCCAAACCCCACCGAGAAGCGCAGGACCTTCACACCGCACAGGCGGGCCACCCAATAGTGCCCCAGTTCATGGAAGATGATCAGGGTGCCAAGCGCAACCGCAAAGGCCAGCAGGGTGAAAAGCATCGGGATCGGCGAAATCTAGGAAATCAGAGGCCAGCGGGCGACGGCGACGATGCCTGCATCAGGCCAGGCCCAGGTTGCCCGCAAAGGTGCGCGCCTCGGCATCGAGCGCAAGCACGTCGTCAAGACTGTTGAGCGTAACAGATGCTTGCCGAGCCTGCCACTCCAGGGAAGCCTCGATGACGCGGGAAATCCAGGTGTATGGCAGCCGGCCACCCAGGAAAGCCTCCACGGCAACCTCATTGGCGGCATTCAAGGTCACACAGGCGCCCTGCCCCGCCCGCAGCGCCGCAAAGGACAGCGCCAGACACGGAAAACGAGCCAGATCGGGCTTTTCGAAGTCCAGCCGCCCCAGACGCGTCAGGTCCAGCGGGCCGACGCCGCTGTCCAGGCGCTCGGGAAACCCCAGCCCGTAGGCAATGGGCGTGCGCATGTCGGGCTGACCCAGCTGCGCCAGCACTGAGCCGTCGTCGTACTCCACCATGGAGTGCACCACGCTCTGGGGGTGCACGACCACCTCGATGCGATCGGGGGGCATGGCGAACAACCAATGCGCCTCGATTACTTCCAGACCCTTGTTGAGCATGGTGGCGGAATCCACCGAAATCTTGCGGCCCATGCTCCAGTTGGGGTGAGCGCAGGCTTGGGCCGGGGTCACCTCGTGCAGGTCTTCGAGATCACGTCCGCGAAATGGCCCGCCGGAGGCGGTCAACAGGAGGCGACGCACACCGGGCGCCGGGCGCTGCGGCGCGCCAGCTCGGCCGCCATGGGGAAGACATTGGAAAATAGCGTTATGTTCGCTATCGATAGGCAGCAATTCGGCGCCGTTGTCGCGTATTGCCTGCATGAAGAGCGAGCCCGCCGCCACCAGCGCTTCCTTGTTGGCCAGCAGCACGCGCTTGCCACTGCGGGCGGCGGCGAGCGCAGCGGGCAGGCCCGCAGCCCCGACGATGGCCGCCATGACCGAGTCGCATTGAGCATCGGCCGCCGTATCCGCCAATGCCTGTGCGCCCACGCGGATTTCCGGCAAGGGCTGGGAGCCCGCCCAGGCCGCAATGAATTTCTCGCGGGCCGCCGCGTCGGGCACCACCACTACCGCCGCCCGGCTGGCCCGCGCCTGCTCCGCCAGGCGGGCCATCTGGCTGTAGGCCGACAAGGCATAAACCGCCAGCCGCTCGGGGTGGCGGGCAATCACATCCAGCGTGCTTTCACCGATCGAACCGGTCGATCCCAGCACGACGACGCGTTGAAAAGCCGTCAAAACAACACTCCAGACAAAAGTAGCGCAAACGGCGCGACCGGGAGAATCGCGTCGATGCGGTCATAGACCCCGCCATGGCCTGGCAGCAGCGTGCTGGAGTCCTTGCGGCCGGCACGCCGCTTGAGCAGCGATTCGAACAGGTCTCCCACAATCGACAACACGCCCAATAAGGCGGCAATGGGCAAGGCCAGCCAGAAGGTCCAGCGTTCGACCAGCGCGTGGCCGAAAGTACCTTCCCACAGGCTGGAAAGGGCTATCCAGAGCACCGCGCCCAGGACGCCGGCGACCGCGCCCGCGATCGTCTTGCCGGGGCTGACCCGCGGCGCCAGTTTACGCTTGCCGAATGCCCGGCCAGCAAAATATGCCGCGATATCGGCAACCCAGACCAGAGCCAGGAGCGACACCACAAACCCGGCCCCGCGCGCAACGAACATCTGCGCCAACACGGCCCAGGCGGCAAAGGCCGCGGGCACCGAAAAAACCGACCAACCCAGACTGGCGGGCGGAGCGTCGGAACGGCCGCGGACCACGGCTGCCACGCCACCAAACAGCCAGACGGCAGCCACTGCCGGCACGACGTAACGCAAAACCCAGGCGGGATCAGCGATTCCGGCCTTTTCGCCCGCCAACCAGGCTGATGCCAGCGCCAGCATGCCCGCGAACAGCAGGACGGCAATGCCGACGGCAATCAAGGGGGAAGGCGGTTGCGGCAGCGTCAAGCGCAGCCACTCCCAATTGGCGCAGGCGGCCGCCAGGGCCAACAACGCGACAAACCACCAGGGGTTCGCGCTGATCATCGCTGCAGCCAGAACGGCCAACAGAATGACTGCGGTAACGATACGCTGGCCCAACATATGACGGTCTCCTCGTGTACAGCCCTGGAAAGACGCGCTAGTCGCCGTCCGTTTATTGCGCGCCGTCTTCGCTGAGTTGCGCGCTGGTGCGGCCAAAACGGCGCTCGCGCGTGCGATACCAGTCAAAGGCGGCTGCGAGCTCGGCAGCGCCAAAGTCCGGCCAATAGCGGTCCGTGAAGTAGAACTCCGCGTAGGCCATCTGCCAGATCAGGAAATTGGAAATACGCTGTTCGCCGCCGGTGCGGATGAACAGGTCCGGTTCGGGTGCCCATGACATGGACAGGTGGCGCGACAGGCGCTCCTCGTCCACCAGCTGGGGCTGAGAGGCCAACGCGGGCTCGGCGGCCAGCATGGCGCGAGTGGCCTGCAAGATGTCCCAGCGGCCGCCATAGTTCGCGGCGACCGTCAGGTGCAGGCGGTCGTTGTGGGCGGTGCGTTCCTGCGCCGCGAAGATCAACTCTTGCAGCCGGGGCTCGAAGGCGGACAGGTCGCCAATGACGTGCAGACGCACGCCCTGCTCTTCGAGCTTGCCGATCTCACGCTCCAGCGCCTGCACGAACAAGCGCATCAAAAGCGATACTTCCTCGGCTGGCCTGCGCCAGTTTTCGGAACTGAAGGCGAACAGGGTCAGATAACGCACGCCGGCGCGGCCGCAGGCCTCAACGACACGCCGCACCGCTTGCACGCCCTTGGCGTGCCCCGCAGTACGCGGCAGCAGCCGTCTCGTCGCCCACCGGCCATTGCCATCCATGATGATGGCCACGTGCTCGGGAATGTCGCGAGTAGCGGGAACCGCCTGGGTCGAACTGGTTGCCATTGGTCTGGAGCTGCGCGCGGTGAAACGGCGAAAACGGAAAATACAGGGAGAAAAGCCTGCGCCGTCGGCCCACGGCTACGCAGTGTTGCTGCGGAACAATGGACAGGACGGCGCTCAGGCAGGAAATCCTGGTCCTCGGGATGATACGGCCAGCCGACCATCCTGAGGCATGCAGGAATTATACGGTCATGATTTCCGCTTCTTTCTGCGCGACCATCTTGTCGATGTCGGCCACGTTGCGATCGGTCAGCTTCTGGACGTCGTCCTGCGAACGGCGTTCGTCGTCCTCGGAGATTTCCTTGTCCTTGACCAGCTTCTTCAGCGCTTCGTTGGCTTCGCGGCGCAGGTTGCGCACGGCGACCTTGGCGTCCTCGCCTTCGCTGCGGACCACTTTGGTCAGGTCGCGACGGCGCTCCTCGGTCAGCGCGGGCATCGGCACGCGGATGGTGTCGCCCATCGACATGGGGTTCAGGCCCAGGTCCGATTCGCGGATGGCTTTTTCGATCACGGAGGCCATGTGCTTCTCGTAGGGCTGCACGCTGATGGTGCGAGCGTCGACGAGGTTCACGTTGCCGACCTGGCTGATCGGCACGGGCGAGCCGTAATACTCGACCTGCACGTGGTCCAGGATGCCGGTATGGGCGCGGCCCGTGCGGATCTTGGCCAGGTTGGTCTTGAGCGTGTCAAGCGACTTGGCCATCCTGGCTTCGGCGGATTTGCGGATTTCTGCGACGCTCATGGAATTTCCTTTTCTTTAGACGTGTACCAAAGTGCCTTCGTCTTCGCCGCTGACCACCCGCTTGAGGGCGCCGGACTTATTGATCGAAAACACTTTGATCGGCAGTTTCTGGTCGCGGCACAGCGCGAAGGCCGTGGCGTCCATGACTTCCAGACGGCGGACAATCGCTTCGTCGAAGCTGATGCGCGAGTAACGCGTGGCGGTGGGATCCTTGTTGGGATCCGCGCTGTAGATGCCGTCGACCTTGGTGGCCTTCAGCACGATTTCCGCACCGATCTCGGCGCCGCGCAGCGCGGCAGCGGTGTCCGTGGTGAAGAAGGGATTGCCCGTGCCAGCCGCGAAGATGACGACCTTGCCCTCTTCGAGGTAACGCAGGGCCTTCGGGCGGATGTAGGGTTCGACGACCTGATCGATGTTCAAGGCCGACTGCACGCGGGTGTCGATACCCTTGTGCTTGAGCGCGTCCTGCAGTGCAAGCGCGTTCATGATGGTGGCCATCATGCCCATGTAGTCGGCGGTCGCGCGGTCCATGCCCTGCGCGCCCGGGGCGACGCCACGGAAAATATTGCCCCCGCCGATGACGATGGCCAGTTCTACGCCAGTGGCGGCGACTTCGGCGATCTCATCGGTCATGCGGACGATGGTGGAGCGATTGATGCCGAATGCATCGTCGCCCATCAGCGCCTCGCCGGAAAGTTTGAGAAGAACCCGTTTGTATGCTCTGCTGCTCATAGGTGATATCCCGAAGAACAATCCGACGAAAGTGTAAGACAAGAAATAGGCCGGACTAGAATTTAATCTAGCGCCGGCCTTTAAGCACTACCCTGGGGTCAGGCGCGGCCAGCGGCGGCGGCGGCGACCTCAGCGGCGAAATCGCTGGTCTTCTTCTCGATACCTTCGCCGACAACGAACAGCGCGAACTTGCTGATCGAAGCGCCCTTGGCCTTGAGCATCTGCTCGACCGTGGCCTTGTCGTCCTTGACGAACGGCTGCGACAGCAGGGTGACTTCCTTCAGGAACTTCTGCACCGAGCCTTCGACCATCTTGGCGACGATTTCGGCAGGCTTGCCCGATTCAGCGGCCTTCTGCTCGGCAACCGAGCGCTCGGCAGCGATGTCAGCGGGGTTCACGCCGTCAGCGTTCAGGGCCTTGGGCTTGGTGGCGGCGATGTGCATCGCCAGGTCCTTGCCCACTTCCTCGGCGCCCGAGTATTCAACCAGCACGCCGATGCGGCCGCCGTGCACGTAGCTGGCCAGCGCGTTCGGGGTCTCGATGCGTTCGAAGCGGCGGATCGCCATGTTTTCGCCGATCTTGCCGATCAGGGCGGTACGGGTCGATTCGACCGTGCCGTCGCCGTAGGGCAGCGCCGACAGAGCGGCCACGTCGGCCGGGTTCTGCGTGGCGACCAGTTCGGCCAGCTTGTTCACGAAAGCCACGAAATCGTCGTTCTTGGCGACGAAGTCGGTTTCGCAGTTGACTTCGATGACGGCGCCTTTCTTGGCATCGGCGGAGATGAACAGACCGATCAGGCCTTCAGCGGTGACGCGGGCGGCAGCCTTGCTGGCCTTGTTGCCCAGCTTGACGCGCAGGATTTCCTCGGCGCGGGCCAGGTCGCCCTCGGCTTCCGTCAAGGCCTTCTTGCACTCCATCATGGGGGCGTCGGTCTTTTCGCGCAGTTCCTTGACCAGGGCAGCGGTAATTTCAGCCATGTTTGCTCCAATTTGCTAGAACATGCCCCGGCACACCGGGACAGTGGTTTGATTCGATGGGACATCCGCGATTCGCGGATCAGGAAGATGGGAGCCCACCTTCGCACTGCCGGCGAGGCGGGAGCGGACCCGCATTCGGAACCGCTCCCAGACACTAACCGCCGGACATGACAATAGGCTTAGGCCTGGTTGTCCTGGACTTCGACGAACTCTTCCTGGCCTTCGCCCAGCTCTTCGACCAGACCGTTCAGGTTCTGCTCGCGGCCTTCCAGCACGGCGTCGGCGATGCCCTTGGCGTACAGCGCGATGGCCTTGGCCGAGTCGTCGTTGCCGGGGATCACGTAGTCGATGCCTTCGGGCGAGTGGTTGGTGTCAACCACGGCGACCACGGGGATGCCCAGGGTCTTGGCTTCGGCGATGGCAATCTTGTGATAGCCGACGTCGATCACGAAAATGGCGTCGGGCAGACCGTTCATGTCCTTGATGCCGCCGATCGACTTGTTCAGCTTTTCCAGTTCGCGTTGGAACAGCAGGCCTTCCTTCTTGATCATGCGCTCGGCGCCGCCTTCGGCGACCACGGCTTCCATATCCTTCAGGCGCTTGACCGAGGTCTTGACCGTCTTGAAGTTGGTCAGCATGCCGCCGAGCCAGCGGGCGTCGACGAAAGGCATGCCGCAACGCGCGGCTTCGGCAGCGACCAGCTCGCGAGCAGCGCGCTTGGTGCCGACGAACAGGATGTTGCCACCGCGAGCAGCCAGCTGCTTCACGAACTTGGTGGCTTCCTGGTACTTATCAACCGTCTTTTCGAGGTTGATGATGTGAATCTTGTTGCGATGGCCGAAGATATAGGGGGCCATCTTGGGGTTCCAGTAGCGGGTCTGGTGACCGAAGTGGACACCCGCTTCCAGCATTTCGCGCATCAAAGACATAACTTTCTCCAAGGGTTGATTTCTTGTGCCACACCTGCATCAGCCTCTGGCTGACACCCTGGGTGGTGTTGCACGCGATTTCCCGCCTACGCGGGATGACAAAATTTTAACCGGGCCGACCGATCACTGCCGCAATAACTACAGCGCCTCTGGCGCCTTCTACTACGCTGCCGCGATAAACCCAGACGGCCGCCACGACCAAGAGCCTCACACCGCATGCCTGCAGGCGCTTATCCAGACCCACCAGGAATTTCCTGGAAGTTTCCGGCGGTTTCCCGAAAGCGCACCCGGACCTGTTTTGTTGGCAGCGAAATCCAGCTCTGGAAAATCCAGCTCTTCGCGTTCAAGCGTGGGGATTGAACCCCGGCTTCAGTTCGACCGCGCATCAGACCGTCGGGGCATTTCTTAAGAAAATGCGAACATTTTCAAGAACTTAATCCGACATCCGCACCGAGTCCAGACCCTGAGCCTGCATCGCCGCTCTAAAACATGACCGGGCTTACAAGCACGCCGCGCCCCAGCTTCCGCAAGCCCGTCGGATTGTTGCTGCCACGCCCGCACGGCCAGTTTTTCAGCAAGTTCCCGTTCCATAACCCACGGCCGGCCCCGAATTCGCTCCGCAACCTTCGCTTGCGGTGACTTCAGAACCTGCCGCCGATCAGAATCGATCCGCTGCCAAATTACCTGCCGGGCTTGCCTGGTACGCATCAATGCCAAAGGCCAGCACCCGCCGGGTTCAGCCTTTGCCGTAACCCGATTGCTCCCCAAAATTTTAGGGAAGCCTATAATTCTACTATTCTTTCAAGCAGACATTCAAGCGAGACATCGCCAAGCTACTTCATGGGCACTATTACCAACCAAGCCGACCTGGCCAAGATGCGCGCCGCCTGCCAGGACGCCGCCAAAGTCCTCGATTTCATCACCCCGCACGTCAAGCCCGGGGTCACGACCGGGGAACTGGACCGCCTCTGCCTGGAATACCTGACCGACGAACTGGGCGTGAAGTCCGCCACCGTGGGCTATGCGCCCCCGGGCTACCCCCCCTTCCCCGGCGCCATCTGCACCTCGGTCAACCACCAAGTGTGCCACGGCATCCCGGGCGACAAGGTGCTCAAAAACGGGGATTCGCTGAACATCGACGTCACCATCATCAAGGACGGCTGGTTCGGCGACACCAGCCGCATGTACGCCGTGGGTGAACAGTCCATCTTGTCGCGCCGCCTGACCGAGATCACCTTCGAGTGCATGTGGAAGGGAATCCAGCAGGTAAAAAATGGGGCCACGCTCGGCGATATCGGCAACGCCATCCAGAAGCACGCGGAATCCAACGGTTTTTCGGTAGTGCGCGAGTTCTGCGGTCACGGCATCGGCCAACGTTTCCATGAAGATCCGCAGGTGCTGCACTATGGCAAACCCGGCACGGGCGTGAAGCTGACGACCGGCATGCTGTTCACCATCGAGCCCATGATCAACGCCGGACGCCGCGAAATCCGCCAGCTGTCCGACGGCTGGACGGTCGTGACCCGAGACCACAGCCTGTCCGCGCAATGGGAACATGCTGTCTGCGTCACGGATACCGGCTACGAGGTTCTGACCCTGTCGCCTGGCATGCCCCAACCGCCCGCCTTCATCACCGAACCCCTCATCATCCCCGCCGTCTGAAGCATCTGCATAGCCACCATGACCGCCGCAACCCTCAGCGCCCTGCGCGAACGCATCCAGGAAGCCCGGCGGACCGCGGTGGCGCAGTTCCGCACCCACCTGCGGCCGGACACTCTGCTGTCCGAGCTGCGCCGCATCGTTGACGCCGCACTGCGGGACCTGGTCAAGCACTGCCCGCTGCCCGCTGGAGCCACCCTGGCAGCCGTGGGCGGTTATGGCCGGGGCGAACTCTACCCTCATTCCGACGTAGACCTGCTCATCCTGCTGCCGCACGCCCCCACCCCGGACGAAGAAGCGGCTATCGAAAAGCTGGTGGCCTCGCTGTGGGACCTGGGCCTGGAGCCCGGGCATAGCGTGCGCACCATCGAAGATTGCGAGCGCGAGGCCGATGCCGACATCACCGTGGAAACCGCCTTGCTGGAATCCCGCTGGCTGGCCGGCAGCCGCACGTTGATGAAGGCGTTCGAGGCTGCCACACGGTCCCGCCTGGACCCGCGCGCCTTCTTTCGCGCCAAGCGCGTCGAAATGCAGCAGCGCCACGCCCGCTACCACGACACGCCCTACGCGCTGGAACCCAATTGCAAGGAGTCGCCCGGGGGGCTGCGCGACCTGCAGGTGATTCTGTGGATGGCAAGGGCGGCGGGCTTTGGCAATAGTTGGCGGTCCGTGGCCCAGGCCGGCCTGCTGACCTCATCCGAGGCGCGCGACCTGCGCCGCGCGGAACAGGCCTTCAAACGCCTGCGCATCGAGCTGCACCTGCTGGCGAACCGGCGTGAAGACCGCGTGCTGTTCGACCTGCAACCCGCGCTGGCCGAGGTCTACGGCATCCACGCCACCGCCACCCGCCGCGGCAGCGAACTGCTGATGCAGCGCTACTACTGGGCGGCGCGCTTGGTGACGCAGTTGAACGGCATCCTGGTGCAGAACATCGAAGAACGGCTATTCCCGCGTCCCGACAGCGACGCGCGCGATATCGACGACGATTTCCGCAATCTGCGCGACCGCCTGGACATCATTCGCGACGATGGGTTCGAGCGCAATCCCACCCTGCTGCTGCGCGCCTTCCTGGTAATGCAGCAGCATCCGGAGCTGACCGGCATGTCCGCGCGGACGCTGCGGGCCATTTGGCATTCGCGCCACCGCATCGATGCCCAGTTCCGCCGCAACCCGGTCAACCGCAAGCTGTTCTTGCAGATCCTGCAGCAGCCGCGCGGCATCGTGCACGAACTGCGGCGCATGACCATGCTGAACATCCTGCCGCGCTACTTGCCGGTGTTCCGCCGCATCGTGGGGCAGATGCAGCATGACCTGTTCCACGCCTATACGGTGGACCAGCACACGCTGGCGGTCGTACGCAACCTGCGCCGTTTCACCATGCCGGAACATGCGCAGGAGTATCCGTTGGCCAGCCAATTGATCGCCAGCCTGGACCGGCACTGGCTGCTGTACGTGGCCGCGCTGTTCCATGACATTGCCAAGGGGCGCGGCGGGGACCACTCCGAGCTGGGCGCACGCGAAGTGCGCAAGTTCGCCCAGGACCACGGAATGGAGCCCGAGGACACCAAGCTGGTCGAGTTCCTGGTCCGCCAGCACCTGCTGATGTCGGCCGTGGCGCAAAAGCGCGACCTGTCCGATCCGGCCGTGGTGCAGGATTTTGCCGCCACCGTGAAGGACGAACGCCATCTGACGGCCCTGTACCTGCTGACGGTGGCCGATATTCGCGGCACCAGCCCCAAGGTCTGGAACGCGTGGAAGGGCAAGCTGCTGGAAGACCTGTACAAGCTGACCCTGGCCGCGCTGGGCGGCGCGCATGCCGACGCGCACACCGTGCTGACCGAACGCAAGGAAGAGGCCGCCCGCCTCACCCGCCTGGCCGGCTTGCGCGACGACGCCCGGGAGGCCTTCTGGAACCAGCTCGACGTGGCCTACTTCCTGCGCCACGACGCCTCGGACATCGCCTGGCACACGCGCCACCTGTACCACCAGGTCGAACCTGCGCAGGCGGTGGTCAAGGCCCGCCCCACCGAACATGGGGAAGGCCTGCAGATCATGGTGTACACCCGGGATGCGCCCGACCTCTTCGTCGCTATTTGCGGCTATTTCGACGCCAAGTCGCTCTCCATCCAGGACGCCCGCATCCACACCACGCGTCACGGCTGGGCGCTGGATAGCTTTATCGTGCTGCTGCCGGAAGGCGCGAGCGACCTGCGCGCCCAGGCCACCCTGGTCGAGCATGAATTGGCGGAGCGTCTGAGGGATCCGCACGCGGCCGCCCAGCAGCAGCCGGCCCGCAGCGGCTACTACGGCCGTGGCCGCCAATCGCGAGTGTCGCGGGTGTTTCCGGTCATGCCGCAGGCCGAACTCCAGCCTGACGAACGCAGCACCTCGTGGCGCTTGTCGGTAACCGCAACCGACCGCCCCGGCCTGCTGCACGCGCTGGCGCGAGTCTTCGCGCGCCACGAAATAAACCTGCTCATGGCCAAGATCATGACGCTGGGCGACCGCGTCGAAGACGTGTTCATCGTGGACGGCTCGGCACTGGCCCGCCCGCGCAGCCAGATGCAGTTCGAGCGCGACATCCTGGACGCCCTGGCGGGCGAGGAAGCCCAGCAGCGCGCCGCCTGAGCACCGGCGCCTGGCATCGCCAGCGCCGCCGGGACCGCATACAATCCCGGTTTTCGGCCTGGCGATACCGTCCCCATGGAGCTAAACGATTATCTGCGCGTTTTCGGTACCAGCTTCTTTTTCGCGCTGGCCACCCTATTGCCTTTCCTGAATCCGCCCGCGATCGCGCCGATCTTCCTGTCCCTGACCGAGGGCGCCTCGTCATCCACCCGCATGGTGCTGGCCAAGCGCGTGGCGATCAACGTCTGCCTGATGCTGATCGTCGCCATGGTCGCGGGCAACGTGCTGCTCAGCTTCTTCGGCATCTCGCTGTCCATCGTGCGAGTCGGCGGCGGCATGCTCGTCATCGCCAGTGCCTGGCGACTGGTGAATTCGCCCGATGCGGACACCGAGCGCGTGGCGCGCATGGCCGAATCCTTCACGCCTGAAATGGCCAAGGCCCGCGCCTTCTATCCCCTGACATTCCCCATCAGCTGCGGCCCCGGCTCCATCGCAGCAGCCATCACCGTGGGGGTGTCGCTGCGGGACCAGAACCACGTACTGAGCCTGCTGCGGCTGGGCGGCTCCATCCCCGGTATCATCGTTGTCTCCGTGACGCTGTACATCTGCCTGCGCTTTGCGGCGCAGATGCTGCATAGGCTGGGGGACAATGGCACGGCCGTGTTCATGCGGCTATCGGCCTTCATCATGCTTTGCCTGGGCGTGCAGATCTTCTGGGAAGGTTCGCGCGAACTGCTGCTGGGTGTATTGCAGCAAGTGATGCAACCAATTCCGATTCCCAAGGCCTAAGCCTGGCCGGATGCAGCGTCCGGCCCCTTTTTCAATCTCTACAGCACAACAATGCCCTCTCGCTCAGAACGCCTGCTCCGCCTGATCGCCCTCTTTTGCTTTGGCGCCGTCGGCGTCGCCCTTGTTTCGCAGCACGTCTTCGACATGCCGCCCTGCGCCTGGTGCGTCATGCAGCGCCTGATCTACCTGGTGATCGGCGTCATCGCTCTAGTGGGCGGATTTGGCGGCGGACGCGTCTTGACCCGCTTGTGCGGTGCGCTGACCGCGCTGCTGTCCCTCAGCGGCATCGCCGCCGCCTGGTACCAATACAGCGTGGCGGCCAACATGCTGTCTTGCGACCAGACCTTCGCCGACCGCTTCATGACCGGCATCGGCCTGGAAAGCGCCGTGCCATGGCTGTTCGGCATCTATGCCACCTGCATGGACGCCAAGGTGCCAGTGCTGGGTATCGAGTACGCCTTGTGGAGCCTGGCCCTCTTCGTCATCATTTTCTTCATGGCTTTGCCCGTCGCCTTCCGGCGCGGCAGTTCGCAGTAAGCACCGTGCGGGCGCAGCCAGAGGATCGGAATGCCGCCGCCCTGCGCCAGCTGGTCCTGGGGCATGCTGCGCTGATGACCTGGCCACGCCTGACGGTGGTGCCGGCACGCTTTTCTTGACCATGTCCACTTTGAAGTACCTGACCGGATATCCCGAATCCTTGCTCGCCCAGGCCCGGCAACTGCTCGACCAGGGCAAGCTGGGCGCGGCGCTCCTGGCACGCTACCCCGCCGGCCCCCACGGCATCCGTACCGACCGGGCGCTGTACCAGTACGTGACAGACCTGAAGAACGCCTACATGCGCAATGGGGACCAAATTAACAAGGTGGCCTTCGACAGCAAGATCCATGTGATCCAGCACGCCCTCGGGCAACACACCTATATCTCGCGCGTGCAGGGTGGCAAGCTCAAGGCCAAACATGAGATCCGGGTGGCGACGTTGTTCAAGACGGTGCCGGCCGAATTCCTGAAGATGATCACGGTGCACGAACTGGCCCATCTGAAGGAGAAGGACCACAACAAGGCCTTCTATAACCTGTGCCTGCGCATGGAGCCGCAATATCATCAGTACGAGTTCGACCTGCGCTTGTACCTGACGCATCTGGACGCCACGCGCGTCGCGTTATGGAAGAGCTCAGCCTGAAATCTCCAGACGCACAGACGCCCGGCCCAAAAAAATGCCGCCCCGAAGGACGGCATTTTTCTTGCTGCCAGGCATCTCAGGCGTCGTTAGCGGCGTAGCCCATGTTGAACTGCAAGCCGCTGGCGCCCCCTTCCTCGCCCGGTTCGGCGCGGGACTGGCCCAGGCGGGCCAGGTACTCGGGGGTGATGTCTCCCGTGACGTACTGGCCGTCAAAGCACGAGGCTTCGAAGCGGGACAGCTTGGGATTGATGTCGCGGACGGCCTGTTGCATGTCATTCAGGTCTTGGTAGACCAACGAATCGGCGCCGATCGCGCGGGCGATTTCCTCGTCGCTGCGGCCGGTGGCGATCAGTTCGCTCTGCGTGGGCATGTCGATGCCATAAACGTTCGGGAAACGGACCGGAGGCGCGGCCGAAGCGAAATACACCTTGTTGGCGCCGGCGGCGCGGGCCATGTCCACGATCTCGCGGCTGGTAGTGCCGCGCACGATGGAGTCATCCACCAGCAGCACGTTCTTGCCCTTGAACTCCATGCCGATGGCATTGAGCTTCTGGCGCACCGATTTACGGCGCACGGCCTGGCCCGGCATGATGAAGGTACGGCCGACGTAGCGGTTCTTGATCAGGCCTTCGCGGTAATCCAGGTTCAGGCGCGCGGCCAGCTGCATGGCGGCGGGACGCGAGGAGTCCGGAATCGGCATGACGACGTCAATGTCGCCCAGACGCATGTTGCGCGCCACCTTGTCGGCCAGGTACTCACCCATGCGCAAACGGGCGTCGTACACCGACACGCCGTCAATCAACGAATCCGGACGCGCGAAGTACACGTATTCGAAAATGCAGGGCACCAGTTGCGGATTGTCAGCGCATTGGCGGCTGACGAAGCGTCCGTCCAGATCAACGAACACCGCTTCGCCGGGCTCGACGTCACGCACGAAGGCAAAACCGCTGCCTTCCAGCGCCACGGATTCCGAAGCAACCATCCACTCGACGCCCTCTTCGGTTTCCTGGCGGCCGATGCACAGCGGACGGATACCGTTGGGATCGCGGAAAGCCAGCAAGCCATAGCCGGAGATCTGCGCCACCACGGCATACGCGCCGCGCACGCGCTTGTGCAAGGCGGACACTGCGCGGAATATGGCGTCGTCGTCCAGGGACACACCATTGGCCGACGACTGCAGCTCGTGAGCCAGCACGTTCAGCAGGACTTCGGAATCGGAGTTGGTATTGATGTGGCGGCGGTCGACCCGGTAGAGCGATTCGCGCAGTTCACGCCAGTTGGTCAGGTTGCCGTTATGGGCGAACATGATGCCGAACGGCGCATTGACGTAGAACGGCTGGGCCTCTTCCTCACTGGCGCTGGAACCGGCGGTGGGATAGCGGACCTGGCCCACACCCGACGTACCCGGCAGCGCGCGCATGTTGCGCGTGCGGAAGACGTCGCGCACCAGGCCGTGCGCCTTGTACATATTGAATTGGTTGCCCTGCGATGTCGCGATGCCCGCGGCGTCCTGCCCGCGATGCTGCAACAGCAGCAAGCTGTCATAGAGCAGCTGGTTGACCGGCCCGCGCCCGATGACCCCTACGATTCCACACATGGTGAGATTTCCTGGTTGATGTAAAGCTAATCAATACGGCAGCCACGTCGCCAGGGACGGCGGCAGCCACGTCTTGATATGTTTGATGGCCTCGATGGCCGAATGCGAAAACATGGCGTCCTTCCACCACGGCTCTTCCGGCAGCGGCGTGTAACCTGCGGCGGCGACCAGCGCCAGCACGATCAACAGGCCACGAGCCAGCCCGAACATCCCGCCCAAGCCGTGGTCGGCGGGACCCAGTCCGGTACTGCGGATCAGGGCGGCAAGCGTCATGTTGACCAACCCCACGCCAAGCAGCACGATGATGAACACCGCAGCGTACGAAACTCCCATGCGCAGCAGCGTCGTTTCAATATAGGGCTCCAGCCAGACATAGACTGTGGGGCCCCACCATATCGCGGCCACGAAAGCCAGCAGATAGGCGACCAGCGACAGCACCTCTTTGAGCAGGCCGCGCACCAGGCCCAGCACACCCGAAACCGCCAGGATGGCCAGCACGACGAAGTCGAAGCCGGTCACTATTGGGCGGCAATGAAACCATTGTCATAGCCCAGGGTGCGCAACCGCGCCTGGGCCGCCTGCGCCGCCTCGCGCGAGGGGAACGGCCCCACCCGCAGACGGTACTGCTGTTTGCCGTTGATGGTGGCCTGTTCGACGAATGCGTTGGTCACGCCGGCCTGGTGCAGCTTGCTGCGCCGCGACTGGGCGTCCTCGGACGTGGTGTAGGCAGCAATCTGCAATACGAAGTTCCCTTTGGCGGCCGGCTTGGGCGCGGGCGTGGCAGGCGCGGGGCGTCCTTCCAGCAGCGCCAGCGCGCGCGCGCCGTCGTCCGAACGGTTGTCGGGCTTGGCCGGCGTCGCGGGCTTGGGCTCGGGCTTGGGCGGCGTGGCCGGCTTGGGCTCGGGTTTGGGCGGGGTGGTGGCCGCGGTCGCAGGCGGAGTCGCGGGCTGCGCCGCAGGAGGCGTGCTCGGCGTGGCCGTTGCTGGCGGCTGCTCGGAAGTCAGCGGAGGCGGCGTGGGGATGGCCGAAGGATCCGTCGGCGCGGCGCTGCCCGGCGCGGGCGTTTGCGGCGCGGCGACTTGGGGTTCGGTCACTTGCGGCTGGAACGGTGTGTTGCGGTCCGGCACCCTGATGGGAATGTTGTCGTCGACCGGCGTGGGCTGCGAATCCAGCACCATGGGCAGGATGATGACGGCGGCGAGTACCAGTGCGACAGCGCCTGCCAGCCTGCGCCGCGCACGGCCGCGCAGCTCCGCAGCCTGCACCTCGCTGGGCACTGCCGCCCGCTTGGAGGACTGCGCCTGATCGGCAGGATCTTTGCGTTTGAAAAAACCCATGGAGGAGAATTCCTTGCGGCGATATGGCGGCGGGCCGCCTGGACGCGATTGACCCGCTGCTGCCTATGCCTTGCGACCCAGAGCCTGCAAAACCGAGGCTACGGTGAGAAACGAGCCGAACACCACGATTCTATCATTCTCCCCCGCCCGTTCGCGCGCCGCCGCAAAGGCCTGCGCGGGATCCGCATACGAGGAGATGCCCGGCTTTTCGCCCCCCGCGGGTGTGGGCGGCAGCGCCGCGGCCACCTGTTGCGCAAGCGCTTCCCCAGTCGTGCCGCGCGGCCCCGGCAGACCCGCGCAGTACCAGTTGTCGACGCGCGTGCCGAGCTTGGCGATCACGCCGGCCAGGTCCTTGTCGTTCAGCATGCCGAATACCGCGTGGGTATAGGGATGGAAACCCATGTTATCGAGGTTCTGCGCCAGCACCGCCGCCGCATGCGGGTTATGCGCCACGTCCAGGATGACCGCGGGCTGGCCCGGCAGGATCTGAAAGCGCCCCGGCAGCGAGGCCTGCAACAGCCCCAGGCGCACCGCCTGTTGCGGTATCGGCAGGCGGTCGCGCACCGACTCCAGCGCCGCAAGCGCCGCCGAAGCATTCAGCAACTGATTGGCGCCGCGCAGCGCCGGATAGGCCAGGGAATTGCGGCGCTGTTCGCGTCCACCGTAAGCCCACTGCTGGCGATCGCCCGAATAGTTGAAATCACGGCCGAAGAGCCAGAGGTCGGCGCCGATTTCCTGGACATGGTCCAGCAGCGATTGCGGAGGCATGGGATCGCTGCAGATGGCCGGCCGCCCGCTGCGGTAGATGTGGGCTTTCTCGAAGCCGATCTTTTCACGCGTGTCGCCCAGCCAGTCGGTGTGGTCCAGGTCGACACTGGTGACGATGGAGCAATCGGCATCGACGATGTTCACGGCGTCCAGGCGACCGCCCAGGCCGACCTCCAGCACCACGGCGTCCAGCCTGGACTGCGAAAAGAGGCGCAGGATGGCCAAGGTGGTGAATTCGAAATAGGTCAGCGAGACCTCGCCGCGGGCGGCTTCAACCGCCTGGAACTGGGCGATCAACGCCTCGTCCGTGGCGATCTGGCCATTGATGCGGGCACGTTCATTGAAGTCGATCAGGTGGGGCGAAGTGTAGAGCCCGACCTTGTAGCCGGCCGCGAGCAGGATCGCTTCCAGCATGGCACAGGTGGACCCCTTGCCATTGGTGCCGCCGACGACGAACTTCACCCCGGACAACGCCAGCCCCATCCGGCCGGCCACTTCCCGCACCCGGTCCAGCCCCATGTCGATGGCAGTGGCGTGGATCGATTCCAGGTACTGCAGCCAATCGGGCAAGGTGGCGGAGGCGTCGGGCGTGCGGGCAGAAGACATGACTGGGCCGAGAGTGAAATAAGCCTTCGATTTTAGCAGTCCACGCACCGTGTTTTCCCTAATCCCCCAGGGGGCGACAAGGTATCCATCGCTAAAAACCGCTTGCCGATATTTTTTTCATACATAAAAATAATTTCACGTATGAAAATTTATTCGGACTGAACATGACACAACGCAAGACCCCGGCCTGGCTCGTGCGCGAGGCCTCCGTGCCCGGCTATCACCCTGCCAACCACACCGGCACCCTGAACCGCCGCCTGATCGGCCCCGACACCGTGGGCGCCCGCGGGGTGGAAGTGCTGCTGGGCGTCATCGACAAAGGCAAAGGGGCCTTGCCGCACGCCCATCCCGGCATCGAGCAGGTCTGCTACTTGCTTTCCGGCACGGCGCGGGCCCAAGTCCAGGACGAATGGGCCGACATGGGTCCCGGAGACTGCTGCTATTTCCCGCCGGACGTTCCGCACGTATTCACGGTCACGAGCGATGAGCCTGCCCGTCTGCTGGTGATCTACACCCCGCCTTATGAAGAATCCCCCGACCGCGTGATCCGCGGCTTTCCGGCGCCCCCCGCAGCCGCCTGAAGCGGCACAGCCTCAGGCCGCGGACGCAGAAACCGCGCCTGGATTCCAAACCTGGAGACAACCCAATGAAAGTCCTGCCCCTGCTGGGCGCCGCCCTGATGAGCGGCGCGGCCCTGTTCACCGCGCCCGCCGCGCACGCCGCCGATTACCCAGCCAAACCCATCACCCTGATCGTTCCCTTCCCCGCCGGGTCGGGCACCGACGCGGTGGGCCGCATCTTCGGCGCCGAGCTCGCTACCATCCTGGGCCAGCAGGTCGTGGTGGAGAACAAACCTGGAGCCAATGCCACCATCGCGGCCAACTACGTGGCGCGCGCCAAGCCCGACGGCTACACGCTGTTCGTCACCACCAATACCTCTCATTCGGCCGCGCCATGGCTGATGAAAAACGTGCCGTACGACCCGGTCACGGATTTCACCCCCATCGCCCGCGGCGGCAACCTGCCCTTCATTCTGGTCGTCAACCCGAAGCGTCCATGGAAAACGGTGGGCGAATTGGTGGCCGACGCCCGCCAGCGCCCCGGCCGCATTACCTATGCCAGCGGGAACAGCACCGGCATCGTCGCGGGCGCCACCCTGGCCAACCGCGCCAAGATCGACATCCTGCATGTGCCCTATAAGGGCACGCCGCAGGGGCTGACCGACGTAGTGGGCGGGCAGGTCGACTTCATGTTCACCGACCTCGCTTCCGGTTTGCCGTTCGTGCAGTCGGGCCAATTGCGTGCCCTGGCGGTGTCGACCGCGCAACGCAGCGCCATCGTGCCGGACCTGCCGTCCATGGCCGAATCCGGCGTGCAGGACTTCGATCTGAACTCCTGGAATGGCTATTTCGGCCCGGCCGGCATGCCGCCGGAAATCGTGGCCAAGCTGAATGCGGCGATCAACCAGGTGGTCGCCAAGCCGGACGTGCAAAAACGCCTGGCCGGCCTGGGGTTCGACGCGTTCTCCAGCACACCGCAAGCCTTCGCCCAGTTCGTGAGTGCGCAGCTGGACCTGTGGGGCAAGCTGATCCGTGACGCAGGAATCGAGCAGCAATGAGCGACAAGCCACAATCCGAAGCGCCTGCGGCCGGCCCCCTGGCGGGCCTGCGCATCCTGGACTTGAGCACGGTCGTCATGGGCCCCTACGCCACTCAGGTCCTGGCCGACCTGGGCGCCGACGTCATCAAGGTCGAACCGCCCGCAGGCGACAACATGCGCGCGGTCGGCCCCATGCGCAATCCGGGGATGGGCCATATCTATTTGCACCTGAACCGCAACAAGCGGTCCATCGTGCTGGACCTGAAGACGCCAGAAGGCCTTACGGCCTGCCTGAAGCTGGCCGAAGACTGCGACGCCCTGCTCTACAACATCCGCCCCCAGGCGATGGCCCGGCTCGGTTTGTCCTACGAAGCCGTGGCAGCGCGCAATCCCCGCATCATTTACCTGGGCGCCTACGGCTATGGCGAGGCCGGTCCCTATGCCGGACGGCCCGCCTACGATGACCTGATCCAGGGACAGACCGGCATTGCCGCCCTCTCCGCCCAACAGAGCGCTGATGTGCCGCGTTACGCACCGCTCACCCTGGCCGACCGCGCGGTGGGCTTGCATGTCGGCATCGCGCTGTTGTCCGCGGTGCTGCATGCACGCGGCACAGGGCGGGGCCAACAGGTCGAACTTCCCATGTTCGAAGGCATGGCTCACCTTGTGCTGGGTGACCATCTGGGCGGCGCGACCTTCGATCCGCCGATGGGCCCTACCGGCTATGCCCGCCTGCTGGCGCCGCACCGGCGCCCCTACGCCACTGCTGACGGCTACATCTGCCTGCTTATCTACAACGACAAGCATTGGCGCAACTTCTTCGATCTGATCGGCCGGCCCGAGCTGTCGCAAGACCCGCGTTTCAGTTCGCACGGCGCGCGCGCCGCCCACATCAGCGAGGTCTACGCCTTTGTCGCCGACGTCATCGCCACCCGGCCCAGCCAGGACTGGCTGGAAGGACTGGCGCGGGCGGACATCCCCGCCTCGCCGCTCTATACCGTGGACGATCTGCTGCAGGATGAACATCTGGCCGCGACCGGCTTTATCCGGACCATGGACCACCCCAGCGAAGGCCCCATCCGCACAACCGCTCCTCTCGGCAAATACGAAAGCACTCCCACCTCCATACGCCGCCCCGCCCCCAGGCTGGGCCAACACAGCCGCGAAGTGCTGGCCGAGGCCGGCTACGACCATGCCTGCATCGACGCCTTGGCGGCCCGCGGCATCACTCACGATGGAAACGACTGATGGACTTTGAATTCACCCCAGAACAGCTGGCGCTGCGAGATGCCGTCTCCCGAATCTGCGAACGCTATCCGGATGAATACTGGCTGGAGCGCGACCGCGAAGGCGGCTTCCCGGAGCCCCTGCATGCCGATCTGGCTCGCGACGGCTGGCTGGGCATCGCCATGCCCCAAGAATATGGCGGCGCGGGCCTGGGCATGACCGAAGCGGCGCTGATGATGCAAACCATTGCGGCTTCCGGCGCAGGCTTTACTGGCGCCTCGGCCGTCCATATGAACATCTTCGGCCTGAACCCGGTCGTGGTCTTTGGCAGCGACGAGCAGCGCCGCCGCTGGCTGGAACCCTTGATCGCCGGCCGCGAGAAAGCCTGCTTCGCGGTGACCGAACCGGACGCCGGGCTGGACACCACCAAGCTGCGTACCCGCGCCGAACGCCAAGGCGACGAATACGTCGTGCATGGCCGCAAGATCTGGATATCGACCGCCCAGGTCGCCCACAAAATGCTGCTGTTGGCGCGCACCACCCCGCTATCCGATGTCGAAAAACCGACGCAGGGACTGTCGCTGTTTTATACGGACCTGAACCGCGACAAGATTGAAGTGCGTGAAATCGAGAAAATGGGCCGCAAGGCGGTGGACTCGAACATGCTCTTCATCGATGGCCTGCGCATTCCCG
>Ga0182740_1000748_pt1 | contig 28374 bp, 26 predicted proteins | sample eDN5th37CKraftBY_FD_128872 | JGI IMG/M metagenome (GOLD analysis project Ga0182740, IMG submission 128872) | Enriched backyard soil microbial communities from Emeryville, California, USA - eDNA 5th pass 37_C Kraft BY (version 2) (version 2) | ecosystem: Environmental > Terrestrial > Soil >...
AATGGCTCAAACGCGAACTGCCGGGCTTTCTCACCCGCGACATCGACAAGGCGCTCTTTGCCGATCTTATACAGGACACGCCGACCAATGTCGGGCAACAGAACGGCAATGAGTGACGGCGTACCGGAGAGACAGGCGGATATCGATCTATTCCGTACCATTCGCAACGCGCTCGCCCTCGCAGCGCGCGATCGCGGCCATGAATTGTCGGATACCGATCATCTTCTGATTGCCCGGTTTTCATTGAGCATATGGAGGCGCGCGGCCTGCGCATTGTACCCGCTCAACACGATCGCATCATGCAGGACGCCATCAACCATGCGCTGGACCGGGGCAAGCGTCTCTCGATCGCTTGGGTTGGGGAACGTCACAAAAACACCTGGCGCTATCGCGCGGCGCTCGATGCCGCGCCTAATTGGAGAAAAGGCTATCGCGCCGAAGCGGGCGCGATCGGACAGCACCCGGAAGGAAGGTAGAGCAATGAATGAACTGAGGATCGCCACGACGGCATTCAGGAACATGATGAGCGCTGCAGCCCGCGATCCGGTCTGGGCGATCACGGCAATCATCCTATCTCCTTTCCGGGTCTTTAAGCCCCTCCTTCAGGCGATCATCCTTTTGCTCATCGTCACCCTGGTTATCGGTCTGGGCGGCAGGGCCTTGATCGACGCGATCGGCCTTGGCGACAACATTATCGCGACCGTCCTCCACAGCGCGCTTGTGGTCGTGGTACTCGCTGTCCTCGCCTTCCGCCTCGCCACGCATTCGATGATTTCCCATTTCGGGGATCTCGATGGCCAAACCCATGGCTCGGCCCGCTTCACCAGTTTCAAGGAACTGCGCGACCTGACCGGCGACAATCCGGGCCTGATGATTGGCCGGCATCCCGAGACGATGAAGGTTCTGCGCTATGACGGCCCAGCACATCTGCTCACCATGGCTCCGACACGATCGGGCAAGGGCGTCGGCTCGATCCTGCCCAACCTTCTGACCGCCGATCGCTCCGTCATCTGCATCGACCCCAAGGGAGAGAATGCCAAAATTGCCGGTCGCGCCCGGCAAGGATTTGGACCGGTTCACGTTCTCGACCCCTTCGGCGTCACCGGCCTGCCCTCCGCTGCGTTCAATCCCCTCGACGCGCTCGATCCTCACAGCCTCGATGTGGCCGAGGACGCCGCCACGCTGGCCGATGCCCTTGTTTATGACGAACCGGGATCGGCGGGCGAGGCGCACTGGAACGAGGAAGCCAAAGCGCTGATCGGCGGCATGATCCTCCACATAGCCACCACGGAGCCGCCCAACCGGCGCACGCTCTCCACCCTGCGCGACTATCTCACGCTTGCCCCGGATGCCTTTGCCTCACTCCTAACCGACATGCAGGCATCGGGCGAGGCCGGCGGCCTGGTCGCTCGCGCCGCCAACCGGCACCTCGGCAAATCCGACAAGGAAGCATCCGGTGTCCTGTCGGCCGCGCAGCGCCACACCCATTTCCTCGACAGCCCGCGCATGGGCCAGGTGCTCGGCCGCTCCGATTTCCAGTTCGCGGATTTGAAGGCCCGGACTGCTACGGTGTTTCTCGTCCTGCCGCCCGATCGGCTCTCTACATATTCACGCTGGCTACGCCTGCTCGTCACCCAGAGCCTGCTCGACATGGCCCGCGATCCGGCAAAGCCACAAACGCCGGTCCTCTATCTGCTCGATGAGTTTGCCGCCCTCGGGCATCTCGCCGCCGTCGAACGCGCCATGGGGCTGATGGCCGGCTATGGCGTCCAGCTTTGGCCCATCTTGCAGGACCTCCACCAGCTCCGCGCCACCTATGGCGCAAAAGCCGGCACCTTCCTGTCGAATGCCGGCGTTCTCCAGATCTTCGGCGTCAACGACAACGACACCGCCAAATTCGTATCCGAGATGCTCGGCCAATCGACTGCCGTCTTCCAGACCATGGGCCGGGCGCTCGATTCCGAAAAATCCGGCATCTCCTATGGAGAGCAGCACACCGCCCGACCGCTCATGACCGCCGATGAAGTGCGCAACTTCCCCCAGAACGGCGAACTGCTGTTCATAGCCGGCAAGCGGCCGATCATGGCCAACAAGCTCTACTACTTCGCCGATCCCGAGTTCAGGGGGCTGTTCGATCCAACATGAGCGACGAAACCAGAGACCTGACCAAAACACTCGTCGGGGCCTGCGGCATGGTCCTGCAAAGCGGACCTGAGGACCGGCAGCGGATCGCCCTCGCCTACGGGCAAGCCCAGGAGCTGGTTGCCGGCATCGAACTGGACAATGGCGACGCCCGGCCGCGTATCGTCGCCTGCTTCAGGCGCTCCGACACCTACAGGGCGGCCGACGATGTCGCCTGCGTGGGATGGATACTGACCGCAATCCAGGAACGGGTGAACGAGAAAAACCTCCTCGGCTGGCGCAAGCTCCGAAAGCTCGTCAATGGCGCTATCGAACTCCTGCCCGTGGGCGGACCGACGGTGCATTGAACAGTCCCGGCGCTCGAAGCGCCGGGGCTTCTCCTGGCGGCCCTCCGGCTCTCTACAGCGCGATCTGGGAGCGCGTTCGCCTCCGGACCGGGCGCGGCTTCCGCCGCAAACCCAACGAAAGGAAATCCTTTTGCCAAAGCTCTGGATCATGTCCGACCTGCACATGGAATCTGTGCCCTTTCCTGGAGCCTTTGCCCCTGCCCGGCCCGACTTCGACGTGCTGGTTGCGGCCGGGGATATCTGGCAGGGCGACGTTCGGCGTGGCCTCGATATCCTTGCCCGCCTCGCCGGGGGCAAGCCGGTCGTGTTCGTCATGGGCAATCATGAGCACTGGAACGGTGTCCTGGGCGAGGATCTGCGCGAAGCAAAAATCCTCGCCCGCCGTGCCGACGTGACCCTGCTCGACGGCGAGGCCGTCAACATCGCCGGGTGCCGGTTTGCCGGCGCAACCCTGTGGACCGATTACCTGTTGGCCGGCGATCAGGCGGAAATGCAAAATCCGACCGGTGAGCTGATCGCCATATCAAATGGTAATACCGCCCGCCCCTTCACAATGGCCGATTCCGCCGCCATCCACGCCACGGAAAGGGCGCGGCTGGCCGCAATCATCGCGGACGATCAGGATGATACCCTCCCCCTCGTCGTGGTCACGCACCATGCGCCGCATCCTGATTGCCTGCCGCCCGGTGCGCGCGGAACCTGGGTAGCCGGAAACTGCGCCTCCGATCTTTCCGAACTGACCGATAGCGGCAAGGCGGCGCTTTGGATCCATGGCCACATTCATGAAACCGTCAACATGATCCGGCCGAACGGAACCCGCATCCTCTGCAATCCGGCCGGAGCGATGTTTTCAAATGTTCACTTCAACGAAACGCTGGTGGTGGAGCTGGCGGACGCAATGTGAGCCCCCAGCTGACCCGCGCTCCGTATAAGCCGTCCCTACGGCCTGTGGCAGAGCCGCTACCCACGGGGCCTCCTGTCATCACTGATCCCGTTTTTGTTGAGGCCAAGTGCCGAAACATTGGTAGGAATAGCGCCATTAGGCGATGCCGCATTTTACTGCTGAAGCCGAGCCTCGGGCGCACGCGCTAGTGTTATATATGTGTTATTTAAGGTGTTAAGGGGTGAAAATCATCACCAAGCCATTGAATCCAATACTGATATCAGAATGCTTGGTGTGTAGAGTCACGATAAACGGTGTGTAGAGTCACGATTTTTGGTGTGTAATATCACGAAAGATTACTCGCGGTGTGTAAAATCACGAAAGCCTTGTTTGGGTGGGTGAAATCACGAATCTCTTGACATAGTGGGTGAAATCACGAACGATAGGGCATGGTGGGTGAAATCACAAAATATGAAAAGTCCCCTTTGCTTCCGGAGCGCAATGCCCAGGGAGACTTTTTCGTTTGCGATATATTCGATGCCGTACCCAAGGGGGACATGGCATCGATGGAGCACCCCCTATTCTCCCTATCCACCAAGCCCGATCGCGGCATACGTCGGTATGAGCACAACGGCATTTTTGTTGAGATTACGCCTTCCGTCTTGGGATTAGCGACAATCCATGATCGTGATGTGCTGATTTTTACGATCAGTCAGATCATGGCGGCGTTAAATGACGGCAAGGAAGTTTCTCAGGTCGTCCGCTTCAAGGCCTATGACCTATTGAATGCCACCAACCGGGTAACCGATGGTCGCGGCTACGAGGGTCTTAAAGCCGCTCTCGATCGCCTGTCCGGCACCAGGATAAGCACCAACATCATCACTGGTGATGTCGAAGTCACTAAGGGCTTTGGGTTGATCGAAAGCTATGAGATTGCCCGCGCTACTCGTGAAGGCCGGATGCAGGAAGTCGAAATCAAGCTGTCTGATTGGGTTTTCAATGCCATCAGGCACAACGAGGTTTTGACGCTCCACCGTGATTATTTCCGGCTGCGCAAGCCTTTAGAGCGGCGCATGTATGAGCTGGCTCGCAAGCATTGCGGCAAGCAAAAAGAGTGGAAAATCTCCCTCGATCTGCTGCGGAAAAAATGCGGATCGGCTTCAACGGAGAAAGAGTTCAAGCGGCTAATTCAGAACATTGTCGAGCAGGACACAGAGCACGGCCACATGCCGGACTATGCCGTTTTCCTCGACGAGCAGTCGGTTGTTTTCAAAAATCGCGGCACGATGGAGAAAGAAAAGGCCGTCAAGCAGGCCTATGGGCATGTGCGGCTCGATCCTGAAGCCCTTCATGATGCACGAACCGTGGCGCAAGGATGGGACGTGTACCATCTGGAACAGGAATGGCGGAACTGGATGGCCGACTACGACATCGAGCCGCCGCGCGATGCCGGCAAGGCCTTCATCGGCTTTTGCCGCAAGTGGGTAGAGAAACGCGGGCGGCCATAAGCTCCCTACCCTTTTCGATCCGCAGCGAGCGCGCCATCAAATAGCGCCGTAGCGAGCTAGGATCGATCTGCCGAAAGGCAGAACTTTCATAAATGTGGGTTTGTGGGTAAAAGTATTTTTCCATTTGCACATATGTGTGAATCGCGTACCGTCTCTGCATGATTATTTCATTCCTGAACCAAAAAGGCGGCGTGGGTAAAACCACCCTCTCAATCAGCGTCGCGGCTTGCCTCGCAAAACAGGGCCATCGCGTTTTGCTGATCGACGCTGACAAACAAGGCTCAGCGTCAACCTGGGCGAGCTTGCGCGAAGATGCGCCTTTTCAGGTGGTAAGCTTGGCCAGAGCGAACATGGCGCGTGACGCTTTGACGATGGCGGCCGATTATACTCATACCGTGATCGATGGGCCCCCTCATGCGGAAGAGATAGCCCGCTCCTGCATCATCGCCTCAGACTTTGTTGCCTTGCCAATCGAGCCCTCAGGGCTTTCCACCTGGGCATCTGACCTAACGGTCAAGCAGGTGCGCGAAGCGCAAGAATACAAAGAAACCCTCAGATGTGGGTTTGTGGTTTCCCGCAAAATAGGGAACACGGTTATCGGGCGCGAAATACGCAATTTGGCCGCCAATTCCGGCATTCCGATTTTGAATTCCGAGGTCGAACAACGGGTCGCCTTTGCGGAAAGCCTCACTATGGGACAAACGATTTTTGAGTGGCCGTCGGGTGGAGCCGCGTCACGGGAGATCGAAATCTTGACGAAAGAGATAGAAAGCCATGTCGAAGAAGACCTTCGCGGCGGCTCCAAAGCCAAAGCTGCCAACTAACGACCAGATCCTCGCGTTTGAACGGGGCGGGGCAGGGCACGACCAGACCGCCCCTAAACCGGTGAAGGTGATGGACACTGAGCCATCAAAACGCCTGAGCCTAGATCTGCCCGAAAGCATGCACACACGGTTTAAAACGGCATGTAGCGCGACCGGTCGCAAAATGGTGGCCGAGCTTCAAACCATGATCGAGCAGCGAACTCAGGAGCTTGAAGCTCAAGCGGGCATAACCCGCAAATGAACAAAACCACAAATGTGGGAAATTTCGCCTATCAGAAGTAGGACGGGGGACAGAATGAACGTACTTAATTTTTCAGGGGTGTCATGAGCATCCTTTTCGACAACCTAAAAAAAGACCGGCACTCCTGGAGCAACGAGGAAGAGCTTCGGAAAAGCTGGCTTAAGCACATCGAAAATGATCTCGGGATGACGTTCCACGCGGAGCGCGGGCGAAATGATGCGTCCTACAACCAGGTCATTATTGAGTTCAAAGGCCCTGGGTTTTTCAAAGGCAGCATGAAGAGCGCTTCCTTCATTGAAGCGATCGACGATCGGCTCTTCAAGTACATACGGGCGCGGGCGAAATCCGAGGGAATCCCGGAAGAGGATTACATCGGCATTGCGATCGATGGAGATCACATCTGCTTCGCCTTTATGCGGGACGGTAAGATCGTCCCGCGAAACTTGCTGCCCTTCAATCCTGCTTCCGTCGAGCTTGTCGCTCAGGCGTGCTTAGATTCCAAGCGCCGAGCCGTGACAGCCGAAAATCTCGTTGAGGATTTTGGCCACGCTGCGCAGATCGGCAACGCGATGATGGCCAGCCTGGTCGCATTGCTCGAAAAGCAGCTCACCGCTCCTGGCAATAACAAGATCAAACTGCTGTTTGAAGAGTGGCGGACACTCTTTGGCCAGGTGGCAGATCTTTCGGCTGCTCAAGCGGCGGAGATCAGGAAAAGCATTCCGTTTTCACCGAAGCTCCCTCCACGGGACATGGTGGCAGCGGCTCTTTTCGCGATCCACACTTACAATGCGTTCGTGATGAAGATGCTGGCCGCAGAGATCGTCGCGCAATACGGCCTAACGGCTTACCGCGACTTCTGCGAACACCTGCTTGGCCAGGACGATGCCCAACTGCTCTACCTCCTGAACACCGAGGTCGAACAAGGACGCTTTTTTGATGCTGCGCGGATCACAGGCTTTGTCGAAGAGGCTGTATTTTCCTGGTACGCTGACAACAGCTTGAGTGTGGAAGACCGGGCGGCATGTTGCGGTGCAATCCGCCCATTGCTGACCCAGCTCGCGCTGTACCGGATGGACGATCTAAGCGCTGCAAGGTCACATGATGTCCTCAAGTCCTTCTACCAGGCGCTCGTCCCCGAAGCCCTGCGCAAGGCATTGGGAGAATTCTACACCCCCGACTGGCTGGCCGATATCACTTGCGATCGCGCTGAGGTAGCCGATTGGGGAAGCGTTAGGGTGCTCGATCCGACCTGTGGTTCGGGTTCGTTCCTGCTTGAGGTCATCCGCCGGAAGCGGAAATTGGCCCTCGATAACGGTCTTTCGGAATCCGAAACCCTTACGAAGATTCTGGGGGAAGTATGGGGCTTTGACCTTAATCCATTGGCCGTGCAGGCTTCGAGAGTGAATTTCCTCATTGCCATTGCCGATCTAGTGGCCACGGCCGGTATGGAAGTAGAGCTGCCGGTCCTTTTGGCTGATGCCGTGTATTCTCCTGCACGTTCACCGAAGGCAGGGCAGGATTTCGTCGAGTACGGCATTGGGAGTGCTCAAGCCAATCTGAACATTGTCTTGCCGGCTGCTCTCGCGTTCGACCGAGTCCGCCTAGACCATGCCTTTGCGTTGATGGCCGAGCATGTGCATGACGAGAAGGAATATGACGTTGTAGAAGCCGAGCTTATCAAAGCTGGCTTGATGTCGGCCGAGGAGGGGAAGAGCTGGCATAGCGCACTTTCCTCGACCTACGGCCAGGTTCTCGACCTGCACCGAAAAGCTTGGAACGGGATCTGGTTTCGGATCGTCCGGAACTTCTTCTGGTCGGCAGTCGCAGGGCAATTTGATGTTGTTGTCGGCAATCCGCCGTGGGTTCGTTGGTCGAACCTGCCAGAGTTATACCGGCAGAGGATCAAGCCGACCTGCGAGCAATATACGATCTTTTCGGAGACCCCTTACCACGGGGGCAACGAACTCGATATTTCCGGCATGATAACCTACACGGTCGCCGATAAATGGCTAAAGCCGGAAGGAAAGCTTGTCTTCGTCATTACGCAGACGCATTTCCAGTCGCCTTCGTCGCAGGGCTTCCGCAGCTTCCGTATCAATGAAGATTTCAATCTGATCCCGGAATGCATCGACGATCTAAAGAAGCTCAAGCCCTTTGCGAAGGTGGCAAACAAGACAGCCATCATGCGTTTGCGGAAGGTCGATCGCACGCAAGTGCCCACTTATCCGGTGCCTTATAGGGTCTGGAATAAGATCGATGGATCTTCTGCATCCATTCCAGAAAGCATGCACAAGGACGCGGTTCTAAAGCGTGTGAACCAGCAGACCTGGGAAGCCCATCCGGTGAACGGCGGAAATTCGCCCTGGGCCATTCTGCCTCCTGGACGCTTTGCCGACATGGAAGCGCTGCAAGGGCAGAGTGACTGGATAAGCGGAAGAAAGGGCGTCACAGCCGACCTGAACGGCGTCTACATGGTCCGAATTGTGGGAGAGAACGCAAAGACTGGCCTCGTCCAAGTCGAGACGCGACCCGAAGCCGGCAGGACAGACATTGGGCCAGCTCGTCAATTCTGGATCGAGCCCGACCTTCTGTTCCCGCTGCTCAAGGGCGCATCGGACTTTTCCGCGTGCGAAATCCACGTTCGTGAGAAGCTCTACATCATGGTGCCCAACACCGGGATCAACGGAGCCGATTACAGGACAGCAGAGACCGTTGTGAACGGCCTCAAACAGACGAAAAAGTATCTCGCTCACTTCAAGCCACTGTTAGAGAACAGGTCAACGTACAAGCTTCGGCAAAAAGGCGCGCCCTATTATGCCGTCTATAACTCAGGAGCTTATACCTTCGCGCCCTACAAGGTCGTATGGGCGGAGCTATCGACCACCTTTGAAGCTGCTGTGTTCGAAGAAGAAACCGTCCCGCTGATGGGGCAGCGACCCTATGTGCCTGACCACAAGGTCTACTTTGCCGATTTCACCTCAAAGGATATGGCGCACTTTGTATGCGGCATTCTCAATTCGAAGATGGTGCGAGAGTATGTTGAAAGCCACACGATCCAGATCCAGGTGAGCAACATCTTCAAGCACCTCAGCATCCCGCAATACGACCCCACCAATGCGGAACATGTCGAGCTGGTGAAGCTCTCTCAAGCCGCACATGCGGCACCGTCGAAAGCCAAGCGCGTGGACCTTCTGACGAAACTATCCGCCTGTGCCGAAACCATTCTCAAGGCATAGGAGCGCGAATTGATAGAACCAGACACACTGCGCACGGCACAATATGGGCGCTTCTCGTCAAGGGCGGCACATACCAAGCGCCGGCGATGGCAAAAGCATAGGCATAGGCATAGGCATAGGCACAGAATACCCGGCGTTACTGCGTCGGGATAAAATGGCAAGGTACGAAGCGTGATGAACCCGAGGGGCGATACCTCGATGTCGATCAGACCGTCTGACTCAATGCGCCTTCGAGCGCGAGAAAGTGATTAGGCGATCGACATCGCGGATCTCATCGTGGCCAGCGGTCAATGACCGCGCTGACAGGCCGGACATATGACTGCACCGTCCGACGGAGATTCATGCTGCCAACGCCTTGCTAACCGGGGCGTTCCACATATGAGTCAGAGCCAATATTCCACGCCTAAACACAATTTCGGCGTCGTGCGTGAGCTCAGCGGCCGCACGAGCTTCCGCATCTACGGGCTGTGAGGACGATGGCGGAAGAGACGCGCACGAAACGAGCGAAAGGCCGACGAGACGACGGTCGATCAGCTGACCAGCTGTTTGATCGCGAGCTCGACCATCTGCCGCAGGAGGTGCGCTGGCGGGAATGGATGAACCGCGTCGAGGCGACCATCTTTGCCTCCAGCGAGCCGGTGACGCGAGAGACGTTGGCCCGGATCGTCAGCAAGGCCTGCAGCATCGATCTCCTCATCGCCGACATTCGCGAGGAGTTGCGCGGCCGGCCCTACGACCTCGTCGCCGTCGCCGGCGGCTGGAAGCACCTGACGCGATCTGCCTATGCCGATGCGATCCGCACGGCCGTCGGCGCGAGCGAGCGTGCCGTCGACCTTACCCAGTCGAGGTGCTGGTGTTGATGTGCATCGCCTACTTCCAGCCGATCACGCGCGCCGAGCTGTCGTCCTTCTTCGGTAAGGAGATCAGCCGCGACCTCATCGGCCATCTGCGCGGCGCCGGCCTGATCGCATCCGGCCCGCGCGCGCCGCAGCCGGGCGGGCCCTACACCTACGTCACGACAAAAGAATTCCTGCTCGAGTTTGGGCTCGACACGCTGCGCGACCTGCCGGATTTCGAGGTGCTCGAAGACGCTGGTTTGCTGTCGAAAGAGATGCTGTTAGCTGGAGATATCCCAAGAGGACTGGCGAACGCATACCACGAAATCGCGGAACGAGCCGATCTTGTCGAGGACCGGATGCCTTGAGCGAATCGTTGCGCGCTCAGCGGCAGTCACGAACTCATGTCCACGATGATTGTTTCTGCGGCGGCCGGTGAGGTGTACCATTACGGCCCGGCTGCGCAGTACGCATTGCGGAGCGACGACGGACACGCCTTCCGTATGCCATTGCCATTTGGAACGTTTCACTCTTAAAACAGCGCTCGGGGTTCGTCGGCCACTCGCTCGTGGTAGAGAACGTTGAGGGTCGCGCAGGATCAGGAGTCCCTTCACCACATAGCCGACCGGAGCACCAATCCGGCTTGCTCTGTCCACTTGGCCACGTTCAAGACAACGCTCAGCAGATCGCACAAACTGCGCCATCCAGATAGGCGCGGCAGAAAGGCCTCTGCTGAGATCTTCTCGGATTGTGGCGCCATGTTTGGAATCAGCGAAAAGGTGCTGCAGCGTGGCTGCGATTCCGTTTCAGTTCACCGAGCTTAGGAAGCATGTAATCGAGCGAGTGCAGGGCTTGGACGACTGGAGCTCCCAAGCTGCGCTATTGCACTCTGGGCTCTTTTTCCTCTGTTCGTTTCAGAATTTCCAGATTGAATTCCACGAGGAAGTTGCGGCCTTTCTCCAAGTGGCGCCGCATGGCGTTCCGGGACGCTTCAACATCGCGCCGTACAACCGAATCGAAGATCACCCTATGCTCGCTTATGATTGCGTGCAAATAGTCGACACCGCGCTGCGAAAGATCCATCGACACGTTCTTCATCATGCTTCTGATGCTAAAAGTATTAAAGTTGATCTCGTCCTGGACCAACAACAGTGTTTTGAGAAGGTGATCGTTGTTTGTGCTCTTGGCCAAGAGAAAATGAAAGTTATAGTCATCTTCTGCCGATAGCGACAGCCTGTCGACGTTGCCTTCGTCGCGCAACAGAGCTGCCTCTAGCAGGGCTGAGGCATCTTCGTCTATGTGCTGCGCGGCCAGAGCAGCTATATTAGGTTCGATCGCCAAGCGGAATTCATACAGCTTCAGACAGCGTGCGATCTGTTTGTGGATGTTGATCTGTGAAAACTCGTCGGCGCTGAAATTTCCGACGTAGTTTCCGTCACCGCGCCTTGAGACCATCAGCCCGGAGCTGCGCAGATTTTCGAGCGCCTGACGCAGAACGGGACGCGAAACACCAAAATGCTTCGCGAGACTGGTTTCCGGCGGCAGCTTCATCCCGGGCCAGTAGACGCCGGACACGATACGGCGGAAAAGCTCCTTCTGAACGACCTCCGACCTGTATAAAATCTGAACCCTTTCGCTCAAATTCCTCTCCAGTGCGCATACCAGCGCTTGGTCATTTCACGCAATCCATCGGTACTCCGTCGTGCGTAGCGGATACGTTGGAGCAATTCAAGACGAGTTCGGCTGCAAAAAATCGTTTGACAGCGAATGAGTAAAAAAAATAGACCTATTTTAGAACCCACCAGCAATGGAGATAACTGCCCGATGTCAGATGCCCCAGTCGAGACCGCAGAGGCCTCACACTTCACGAAGATCGTCTTCGGCAAGCTTCCGCCACGCTACGACCTCATGGTGGGCATCAAGGAAGTATGCCGAAAGCATGGGCTGCAGCAGGCGGCGATCCTGTCCTGCATAGGCAGCCTCGAGAAAGTGACGTTCGGCTACGCGATCCTGAGCCGTGACAAGGCCGTTATGCTTGGCCAGGACAAACACTGGAAGGTCGAGGAGCCTGTCAGCATGCTCGGCGGGCAGGGCTTCGTCGCTCCTGACACGCTGGGCGAAGGCGATATATCGGTTCACCTGCACGGGACTTTCCAGACCAACGAAGGCAAAGCCGTTGGTCAGCACGTCGAGGACATCATCGACGGATCGCGTGTGTTCAATACAGTGGAAATCGTTCTGGGCGGTCTCGATATCGGTGTGGTCCGTCGTTTTGACCCTGTCGTGGGAACGCCGGTCTTCGGACCTTCGGTCTGAGTTTAGGGAGGCGATGATGATCGAGACCGATGCTATATGCCTCACCGGTGCCCGCAAGCTCGAGCGCCGGAAGCGGGTATTAGAGGCCGGCCCCAACGACGTGATCGTGGAAACGACCAGCGCGTCCATATGCGACGCTGATCTGCGCGCCTGGCGCGGCCTTCATATGCCAGGTGACCTGCCCAGTTTCGAATGGATCGGGCACGAGGGTGGCGGACACGTCATCGAAGTGGGCGCAAATGTGACCGATTTCGCGATCGGGGACCACGTCATGTGCTTCGGGCCTAACAACTCTTGGGCACGCCATTTTAAAGCTCATTCCGACACCGTGCTGAAATCACCGAGCAATCTGACCGCGGTTACGGCCGATCTCGGCGAGCCGACTGCGGTGGGTCTGTACGCTGCCATGCGGGCTAATGTGCAACTGGGTGATCGCGTGGCAGTGATCGGCCTGAATTACCAGGGCCTGCTCGCTGTGCAGGCTCTGAAACGGGGAGGTGCGAGCGAACTGGTCGCGATGGACTATTCCGACCGGCATCTCGAAATCGCAAAGGCAAGGGGCGCGGACAAGGCGATCAATATCGAAGCGTCCGGGCTGGCGAGTGCGATGGAATTGGGTCACTTCGATATCGTGTTCCACTCGTGTGGGTACTGGAACCCGCGCGCTGAAGAATATTTCAACCTTGCGATCAGGCTCACCCGCGACGAGGGACACTTCGTCTCCGTGCCGGACATGATGCGTTCCGCCACAGTCGACCTGCACCGCTTTCATCACCATGCGATCCAGGTCACGTTCCCAGCGCTTATGCATCACAACCCCAACTATCTGAAGATTTGGACACCGCGTGTGCTGCGGCCACTTGCTACGGGCCAGATCGATCTCGACGGATTGATCACCGGCAACTGCACCCTCGATACCGTCGAGGACGCCATGCACGCCTTCGACACCGATCTTGACCACGTCAAGATCACCATCCAGCCGCAGTGAGCGGGAGCCTAGCATGACGCGCGAACTGAAAATCGGGGTGTGCGGCCTTGGCTCCATAGGCCGCGGCATAGCCTTATCCCTGCTACGCCATGGGTTCGACGTTCATTGTTATGATCCAGTGCCTGCAACAATGCAGACGGTTGTTGCGGCAGGTGCTGTGCAAGCGTCCAGCGTTGAGACCCTCGCGAGGGTGAGCGACGTGTTCGTCGTGGCAGTCGTCAACGAGGAGCAGGTTCGTCAGGTCGTTCTCGACGATAATGCTGCACCCCGGAAGTTTCCACATCGGGCAGTTGTCGTTTGTTGCTCGACCGTTTCCAAGGAGTTCGTAGAGAACCTTGGCCATAGCCTGTCGTCGACGGGCGTGGATCTTCTGGACGCGCCTGTCAGCGGCGGCACCGAACGCGCGCATCGGGGTGAACTGACCGTCTATCTCAGTGGGCCAAACGATGCCGTGAAGCGGACCAAACCTGCCTTCGACGCGTTCGCGACCGCGGTCTTCCGCGTCGGCGATGCTCCTGGGGCCGGCTCGGCCGTCAAGCTTGTGAACCAGATGCTCGCCGCAGGAAATCTGGCGGTGGCAAGCGAAGCCGTGGTGGTTGCGGAGAAACTTGGCCTCAATCCTGAAGCACTTCGCGACATCATTGCGGCGTCCGCCGGCAATTCCTGGATGTTCCAAAACGTGCTTACCGGATTGATCGAGCCGGAACGGCCCACGCGCAGCGCCATATCGATATTCCTGAAAGACATGAAGATCGCCATGGGTGTCTGCGACCAAATCTCGCTCGATGTGCCGGTCTCGCGCGAGGTCGTGCAGTTGATGTCAGCCGCTGCGTCGGCAGACTACGGTAGCAAGGATGCCTCGTTCCTCGTGGATTACCTGCGAGATCGAACCTAGCGAAATTTAAAACAAGGGAGGAAATTATGAAGAGAATTATGGGAGCCATGTGCTTCGCACTGGTAAGCGCGTTTGCGAGTGGAGTGCACGCGCAGACTATACTGACTTTCAGTCACACCGACACGCCTGCCGGCACGCGTCACAAAACGGCGGAGTTCTTCGCCGAAAAAGTGAAGGAATACACTGAAGGACGATACGAGATTCAAGTTTACCATTCAGGCCAGCTTGCAAATGATCCGCGGGCCGTCGAAATGCTCAGAGTTGGCGGACTGGACTTCACAGTAACGGCAACCGGAGGGTACGCCACCGTCGCCAATGGGCTCAACCTTACAGCCCTTCCCTATCTGGTCGACAATTACGAGCACGCTTGGCGCCTTTACGAAAATTCTGAATGGCTACAGGAGCAATTCGCTGAACTGGAAAAACGTAACATCAAAGTGCTGACCACCTGGGAGGCCGGGTTCCGGTCGTTCTCGACGACGTTCCCCATGAATTCGCTTGAAGAGATACGCGGAAAAAAAATCCGCATCTTCTCCAGCGAGATGATCAGGTGGATCATGGAAGCGCTTGGCATGTCTCCCATCGTGATGCCGGTAACCGATGTCTATCTTGGTCTCCAGCAGGGGACGGTCGAGGGCCAGGAAAACCCGATCGACACGATCTATGCCCTGCGCTTCTACGAAGTGGCAAAAAACATCACGCTTACCCAGCATGTCTATAGTCCGACGCCACTCGGGGTCTCGACGCTGACGTGGAGCCGGCTGTCGCCCGAAGACCGGGAAGCAGTTTCACGCGCAGCCGTGGAAGCGACCCAGTTCAGCCGCGACGCGGTGCTGGCAGCGGAGCAGGTCCAGCTGGATGCTATGGAAAAAGGAGGCGCCACGATAAGCCGGCCCGACACCGGGCCGTTCCGGGACGCTGTGAAAAGCGTTTACGATCTGGCACGCGGTACCTACGGCGACGCAGTCGACAGGATGCTTGAGGAAGCGCAAGCCGTCCGCGCAAACCAATAACCTTGCCGCTTTATCGCCGGTGCCATTGAAAGGTCTCCCATGATCCTGTCATCGACCGAACTCGGCTCGAGGCCAAGGCGCATTGTAGCTCATGCGCTCGACGCCGCCATCATTGTCGGTGGTACCGGCATACTCGGCTTGACGTTCACCAACATTGTAGTCCGATTGTTCGCGAATGCCGACGTCGCGTGGAGCACGGAACTCACCGTCTTTCTTATGACCTGGGTAACGTTCCTTGGCGCAGCGCGGGCAACCATCGGCGAAGAGCACATGCGCATTGCCGATCTCATCGACGCTTTATCACAGCGCAACCGGGCGATCGCTGAGATTGTGTCCGATCTTGTGGTGCTCGTTGTGCTTGCCGGGCTGATCTGGTGGGGCGCACGGGCAAGCGTGGCGACATTCGATCAGCTCTCAACCGTCCTCTACTTCCCGATCGGCCTGCAATACGCTGCGTTGCCGGTCTCCTCCACGATCTCGCTCTGCTTCGTCACGGCCAGCCTGGCGCGTCGTCTGCAAAGCGTTCTAACCGTCTCCACAAGCTGAGCAACTGCCTTGGTCCTTTCGCTGATCCTCGTTCTGTTCTTCGCGACCGCGCTCATTGGTGTGCCGCTGGTCTATGCGCTCCTTTTGGCTACTACAGGCACAATTGCACTGCTCGGCCGCAGCTATCCGTTCGAAGCGATAACGCTCACCTTTATGGGCGGCATCGAAGGTCTTCATTACGTAGCTATTCCGCTGTTCATCCTTGCGGGCGAACTGGTTGCCAGGGGTGGCGTCGGCCAGCGGCTGGTCGGTGTGGCTCAGGGCTTTTTCGCATGGATGCCGGGCGGTCTGACGATTGTTACCGTCATGTCCTGCATGATGTTTGGGGCCGTGTCCGGGTCTGCGATCGCGTGCGCGGCGGCAATCGGTACGATCATGATCCCTGGAATGGCGAAGCACGGTTACCCGCGTCCGTTCAGTTCTGCACTTATCGCCACTTCAGGAACCATGGGCGTGCTAGTGCCGCCATCAATCCCACTCCTGATCTACGGGTTTATAGCGAACGTCTCAGTAGCAAACCTGTTCATTGCAAGCATCATACCCGGTGTGCTCTTTGCACTTAGCACCTGCATCATCGCCGTAATCATCGCGTGGCATAACAAATGGGACGCAAACGTGCAGCGCGTCGATTTGCGCGCCCTCAGCGTCGAGCTATTCAAGTCGATCCCTGCGCTTCTCATGCCAATCGTCATCCTCGGCGGCATTTATTCGGGCGTCTTTACGCCGACGGAATCGGCAGCCGTAGCAGTCGTCTATGGCATGCTCATCTGCACCTTCGTCTACCGCGACCTTGTATGGGCGGACGTGCCACAGATGATCCTGCGTTCCTTCATCACCAGCAGCGTGATCATGATCGTCATCGGCGCGACTGAGTGTCTGGCATGGCTGCTGACTATCGAACGCATTCCGTTTCATCTCGCCAACTACATTTCCGAGATTTCCGACTCCAAGATTGTCTTCCTACTGCTCCTGAATGTGGTCCTTATTCTGCTCGGTATCTTCCTGGAGCCGCTGCCGGCGCTGCTAATTGCGGGCCCGCTGTTTATTCCTGCAGCTCAATTCTTTGGCATAGATCTCGTCCATCTCGGCATCGTAATCTGTGCCAATCTCGCAATCGGCCTCTACACGCCGCCGGTCGGAGGAACGCTCTTCGTCGCGGCGAAGATTGGACAAGTTGGAATGCTGTCTATAAGCCGTGCGATCTGGCCGATGTTCCTTGCAAACCTCGTCGTTCTTTTAATCGTGACATTTGTCGAGCCTTTGAGCCTCTGGCTCGTTCATTTGCTGCAATGACTATAATCGCGTTTGGCAGAGCTGGAGGCAGGCTGTCGATCAGAACCTTCCAGTGCTCTTTGCGAGAAAAGAGCGATTTCGAGATTGCTTAAGGTGATAGCTGACAAGAATGATGGAACCCAGGGCTCTTTTGACCGCAGCCTTCCGCGCATCGGTGGCTGCTGCTGATCCGGCAAGAAACATCTACCGATATTTGCCCCAGCGGCCGAATGGTCGGACTGTAGTCGTCGGTGCGGGCAAAGCTTCTGCGCGAATGGCAGCTGCCTTTGAGAAGGTTTGGGACGGGCCGCTCGAAGGGTTTGTGGTCACCCCGCGTGGTTTCGGAGTCGAATGTGAACTCATTGAGATCCTAGAGGCTTCTCATCCGGTGCCGGATCAAGCCGGTCTGTCGGCGACACAAAGACTGCTGGACCTGGTATCCGGCCTGACATCAGACGATTTGGTCGTGGCACTCATCTCTGGCGGGGGATCTGCCCTTCTGCCATGTCCCCCGGCTGGCCTTACGTTGGCGGACGAAATAGCGGTTAATGAGGCGCTTCTCAGATCGCGAGCACCAATCTCGGCGATGAACATCGTTCGAAAACATATCTCTAGAGTAAAAGGTGGTCGCCTGGCGCTCGCTTGTCATCCGGCTAAAGTTATATCGCTCGTGGTGTCCGATATCCCCGGTGACGACGTCGCCATTGTGGCTTCCGGCCCCACGATTCCAAGTGCCGGGACGCGCCACGATGCGCTGGACGTCATTCGACGATACGGCATAGCATTGCCGAATCGTGTCATCGCGCATTTAAAGACACCCATGGCTACCGCTCCTGCAGTCGATGATCCGCGGATTTGCGACAACGAGGTTCATTTGATTGCATCGGCCGCGATCTCTCTGGAAGCGTCTGCGGCAGAAGCGCGTCGATGGGGATTGGAAGTCGCGATTCTTTCTGACTCGATTGAAGGCGAAGCCCGCGTAGTGGGCGCTATGCACGCTGCAATCGCTCGTGAAGTTGCAGGCCGCAACAGGCCATTTGGCAAACCCGTTTTGATGTTATCTGGTGGTGAGACCACGGTGACACTCAGGGCAAATGGACGAGGAGGTCGCAACAGCGAGTTCCTGCTAGGCCTCGCAATCGGCATTCAAGGCGTTTCAGGAGTTCACGCGTTAGCTGCAGACACTGATGGCATTGATGGTTCTGAGGATAATGCAGGTGCTTTCGCCGACGGCACGTCTGTAGATCGAATGAGAGCAAGCGGTATGAATGCGGGTGATCTGCTTGAATCCAACGATGCTTGGATAGCATTTCACTCGATCAGTGATTTGTTCTTCACCGGCCCGACGGGAACCAACGTAAATGATTTCCGAGCAATTCTGATTACCTGAAAGCGATACCTTTACATCATGCTTTTTTTTTACGACCCTCTTTCGTGAGAATTTCGTATCAAGAAAAAGCTATACGATTTCTCTATCACAACCTTAACGGTTATTACCTTCCTAAGGAACGAACAGTACTTCGTGCACACAAGAGTATTGATCTTGATCAGCGCCAAAGCAGGGAACAATACATTTGCCACATGCGTCATGTTGGTCACTCCGCTATTTTTTTCGTCGAACCTTATTTTTGGCCGCAGCTTAGTCCAAGATGTATCGCCGTTCACTTTAGGGTTTCTCCGGTGGCTGGCAGTAGCTATCCTGATTTCGCCCTTTGCGCTGATCGAGCGAAAACGCCTTACCGTCATTCTGCGGACCCGGCCCCTTGCTATGGTTTGCCTTGCTTTCCTCGGCATGTGGGTCTGTGGAGGCTGGGTCTATCTGGGTGCCGGTCCAGCAAAGGGCGTAGAGAAAGCGGCTCAGCCGGAACGACACGCCGGGATCGGTGACGGAGCGATAGCCATAGCGTGCCCGGATGCGCGGGATATGTCGCCAGCGCGCCCGGTCGTTCGCATAGGCGAAAATCGCGCCCGGATCATTGAGGCCGAGTTGCTCTGCCGCGTACCCCACGGCGGACGCCGGAGCTGTCGCAAGGTCCTCGAGAAACACTCCGAGCAGGCGAACCGATCCGAGCTGGACGGCGACGCCCAGGCGGTTGCGATCGCCGCGATGCTCGGCGACAAACGCGCGATCGGCGTCATCGAGATAGAAGTACCTGACCAACTGATCGGAGGTCGGCTCGTCCGCAAAACGACCGTAGCGCCGGACCTGGTCCTCGGTGAGGAAGCTGACCGGCACGGGCTCTCCTATTTCGCGGCGACCGAACGCTTCTTGAGAAGATCAGCGGCACGCGGGCGCGGTTGGCCCTTGCTGTCGACATAGGCATAGAGCGTCGACAGCGAGACGCCGAGCTGGGTGGCGACATCACGGGCGCTGTTTTCCCGGTCCGCCATCATCGCCATCGCGGTCTTAAGCTTCGGACGGGTCATCATCCGCGGCCGTCCGCCGGCGCGACCCCGGGCTCGCGCGGCGGCCAGACCTGCCATCGTGCGCTCATGGATGAGATCGCGCTCGAACTCGGCGAGCGTGGCGAAAATGCCAAAGACAAGTCGCCCCGTCGCCGTGGTCGTGTCGACGTCACCGGTCAGCACCTTCAGCCCGATCCCCTGCTTCTGAAGCTCGCCGACAAGCCCGACGACATGCGGCAGGGATCGTCCGATCCGGTCGAGTTTCCAGATGACAAGCGTGTCGCCCTCGCGAGCGGTGTCGAGTGCCTGGGCAAGGCCGGGCCGCTCGGTGGCGCGGCCCGAACAGACATCCTCGTAGATCTTCCGACAGCCAGCCTTTTCGAGCGCATCGCGTTGAAGGTCGAGGCTCTGCTCGGCCGTCGACACCCGCATATATCCGATCAGCATGGTGATGTTCGCCCCCTTCGTCTATCAACGTAGCGGGGGCCAGGTTTTCTGGCTATAGGTTTATCCAAGGCTTTATATGAAATCGGCAGATCGTCGCGCCAGATTCGCCGGCGTGTTGTTCCGAGGTGCAGAAAACCGGGGTTTGTTGCGATGCCCGACACAGACCACCGCCCGAATGTTCCGGACCTGCCGCCGGAAGACAAGATGGGCTTTGCCGTGCCGAAGACGCCGGCCCACTCGCTCATGCTCCTGAACCGCTACATGCGGACCGACATGCTGCAGCACATCCATGTGCGTCTTCACAAGATGAGGGATGAAAACGAGCCCGGTTCCCCTTTGCATCATATGGCGAAAAGCCTCGAACAGGTCATCGGCACCTGGGACGGCATCAACCTGGTCGAATGCTTTACCCGCAACCACCTCCATATCGATCCGGATTACGAATTCCGGCCGGAGCAGGATTACCTCCACGACATCAGGCTGATGAAGCATCACCTCAAATGCCACAGGTCAACGATCAAGGAGCTGGATCGCTGGCGCTAACGCCGTGCCGGAATGTCGGAAAGCCCACCTCGGCCGCTTAAGTGAGTTTTCTGTTCCGTTGCTACTCAATGCCCGAGGTAGCCAAAGCTCGTCGAAGGGTGAGGGCGCTCACGCTGAATAAGGCCGCGACCTCTTTACGGTTGCGGCCTTCGGCAATCATGCGACAGGCCTCATCGACCTGGAATGGAGCGAGCTTGTGCGGCCGGCCAAGTGTCACGCCTCGGCGCTTCGCGGCCTTCATGCCTTCCTTCGTCCGATCGCGGATCATTTCCCGTTCGAACTCGGCCAAAGCGGCAAGGATGTGCATGTAGAACCGGCCGCCGGCACTGGTTGTGTCGATCTGCTCTTGCAACGAACGGAATCCGGCTCCGCGATCGCGCAAACCGGTAATCGTATCAATCAGGTGGGGCAGGGAACGGCCAAGACGATCCAGCTTCCACACCACCAGAACGTCCCCTTCACCCACAGCGGCTAGCGCCTTGGTGAGGCCTTGGCGAACGACAGCCGCGCCTGACACTCCCTGATCCTCGTGGATGATCTCACAGCCGGCAGCTTCGAGCGCATGCCTTTGCATGTCGAGATTCTGGTCATCGGTGGATACGCGCATATACCCAATTTGCATGCAGGAATTTTGAATGACCTTTTTGAATGGTGCCACAGCTAATCAATACAAAGGTTTAGTTACCCCAGGAAAAACATTCAAAAACCGTCCATTTTGAATGGTGCGAAGGCGCAATAAACTTGCAAAATCGAACGAAGCAGGCACCATGCTATGGGGGGTAACACATGCAAAATAGCGAGGCTGCTCTGGAGCCAGAGAGTAATAGCGAACGCCTACAAAAGCACCTCAAGCCGGAGACTTTGTCTTCGCTCCTGGTTCAAGCACACCTTGATTCCAGGGGTGATCGCGACGCGTTGAAACGCATTGTGACCGAAAGGCTCGAACAAGTGAGGCAGGACCTTGGTAGCAAGAATTAGGTCACTCAGCCTCAAAGGCTTTCGTGCATATGGCGGTACAGAGCAGACGTTGAGTCTCCCCAGTGATCTCGCCGTTGTGTGGGGACCAAACAGCAAGGGGAAGAGCAGCCTAGGGGAGGCTTTTGAATTTCTTTTGACCGGCTGCATCTCACGGCGTGAGATGATGGCGAGCAGTCAAGACGAGTTTGCAGACGCTCTTCGCAACGCTCATTTGCCAGTGAATCACGAGGTCTATGTGGCGGCGAGGATCGTAGCTCCCGACGGCACAGAACACGTTGTTAAGCGAGTTCTGACAGCAGACTACGCCAAACGTCAGAACTGCGCTTCGCGACTAGAGATTGATGGTGCGCCGGCACAAGAGTCTGATCTTGTCGCCCTTGGTATCGTCCTATCTCAGCCGCCTCTTCAAGCACCGGTACTGGCACAACACACCCTCAGCTACATTTTTTCAGTAAAGCCCCAGGATCGCGCCACTTACTTCAAAGCACTTTTTGAAGTGACTGATCTGGATGAACTCCGGAACATGATTGCGGGCCTAGAGGCAGACTTTCGGCAGCCTGACGATCCAGCCCTTGCGCAGTTCGATTCCTGTGCCGCCCACCGGCTCATGCAGCCAGTTTTATCGAAGGTCGAAAGCAAACTTCCCGAAGCAGCTCAGATTAGGGAGCAGCTTGATGAATGTGTGCGATTACTGCTCGAAGATGCGAACCAGACCATACCGGCCACTTCTGAGGAGCGGTATTCGGCCCTGAACGAGCTACTCACTGAGCTCCGTAGTAAAACTTTTCCAATCCGGAACTTCGAGCGATCCGCACTGGCCGGATGGAGTTGTCCGGACGACGAGAACTGGTCCCAAATCGAGCTTTATACCGGCGAAAAGGCGAAGGTAGACGAAGAAACGCGGCAGCTTGCCGCGCTTTTTGTCGAGGCGCTCAAATTGCCTGATATAGCCGAAACAACCGAGCAGGTGGACTGCCCGTTGTGTGGCGTCGAAGATGCCCTGACGCCTGCACGGGTTGAACTTTTACGGCAGCACGTTGCTGCAACAAAAGATTTCAAAACTGCAGAGACCAATGCAAAGGCGGCCTTAGGCCGGCTTATGACGAGCGCTGATAGCCTGGCTGATGCTGCCAAGGCGGCTTTGCCTGAATTTTTCAAAACCCCTGGCAGGAAGCGACGGGATACCGGTTTCACAGTTGCTCGTTTGCACGAACTACTTGGGGACGGAGCCGATGCAGTTGTTGGGCCGTGGCTTGTGGCCGTCCGTCCGGTTCTCCTCATCTCGTCGAAACTTAGGCAGCGGGCTTCAGCGCTCAAGGTGCTGTTGGAAAAGCATGTTGACGACATAAGTGCTGCCGAAATTGAAAAGGAAAAGCTGAAGGCGGACTTCCAAGAGGTAGCTAGGCTACGAAAATCCTTCTCAGACGCCCTGGAGGCTTACGACGCCGCAGCTCAGACCTTACGCCAAGCGCTCACCTCTATTTTGGATGCGAAGTCGGACACTACGGGATGGCAGGATCTTCTAGATCTCGCTGCAGATCCGAGAGGACTTCGTAGCGCACTCGTTGAACGAAGGGCGGTCACGACGGTATCAAAGGAGCTGGAGACGGCCCTAAAGCAGGTCGATGCAGCAAAAGAAAAGGTGCTCGAAGAAAAGTTCTCTGAATATAGCGAAGCTATCCAGGCCTGGTGGGAGCTTCTCCGGCCGGATGAGCCGACTTTCTTCTCTGCTGTTCAGCCTCGGAAAGGCGCGAAGCGGACGATCGATTTCAAGGCCGGCTTGACTGCCACGACAGACAGAGAGGCCGCAAAACTGCGCGACGTCATTGCAATTTTCAGCCAGTCACAACTTCACTGCCTGGGACTGGCGCTGTTTCTTGCTCGCGCGGAACATGAAGGGGTCGGTTTCATCATTCTGGATGACCCTGTGCTTTCAAGTGATGAGGACTATCGCGGTCATTTCAATGCGGGGGTGCTTTCGGCACTGCTCAACTTGCCGATCCAGGTGATTGTGCTGACACAGGACCATGGAACCTGGGAAGAGTTGGAAATTCGGTATCGTCACCTCGGTGTCTCGACAGCACAGCTGTTCATAGAGACAGCCGGGGAGGGGACCATCATCGAGAACACCAGTGACGCACTTCTAGCAAAGCTCAACCGTGCAAAATCGCTAGCGCGTGGCGGCCATCCTGATTTGAGGAAAGAATGCGGAATCCAGTTGCGGGATGCCGGCGAACGCTTCTGCAAGGAAATCTTGGTTAGCGATCGGCACACCTCAGGAGATATGGTCGCCTCACTGTCCGACTATGACGGCAAAACCATGGAATGGCTGTCTCCGAGAATGGAGCATCTATTATCTCGCGATCCCTCCCATGCGGGAAAGTTCGCTGCCTTCAAAAACACCGTCAACAACGCTTGTCACGACAACACTCCGCCAAGCTCCGCTGCGATGGTTCAGGCGCATGGTGAGATCGGGCATTTGGTGAAAGTGTATCTAGGGCGGTGATATCGGCGCGATTGCGAGTAAGACGATAGCGCTCAAAGACCATTATCCGGTGATGCTCCCAACCGAACTGAATTACAACCGGCTGAAACTGCTCAACTCTTTTGTGCAGCTCAACGTGTTCCCACGCTGTCAGGGCTTTGCACCACGCTTTTTTCAAGCGCATCGCAAAGCCGGCATGCTTCATCGTCGGAAAGATCGCGAGCGCCGAACGCTGTGCGGATGCGGCGCGTCTCATTTGTCCCGTGAGAGCTGGCGGCGAGCCGACACTGACAGAATACCCGGCAGCTCGCCACTTACCGCTCCAAGCCCCGATCTGGCTCCCGCGACCGACCGCGCTCCATGTCGAGTTTCTGCTGTTGCGCCCGCTCAAGTGCATAATCGCGCTGGATCACCGTCTCCCGCGTCCTGTGCGTGATCCGGGCCACGTCCCTGATCCGATCGGCATTCACCGCAACTTCGGGAAGCTGTGAGCGGGTACGGGCCAGTTCCCGATCGACATCGCGATGATCGCTTGAGCCGAACCGGCTTTGCATGGCTTTGGTGACTTGTCTCGCCTCATCGAGAGCTTGCCGGCCTTCGGTGGTTTTTTCGAGCTGATCGACAAAGCCGGCGCGTGATCTAGCATCCTTCATCTGGTCGAGCTGCTGCAACAGCGTTTCGCTGCGTGGCGTGAGACCGGGAACCTCGACGCGATCACGCTTTTCTCGCAACCACTGCTCGGATTCCTTTTCCTCGGCAAAGCGCCGCGTCCAGGTCTTGCCCGCTGCGTCGAGATGCGAACCCATTGCCTCGGCTCGCTTCAGGGCGTTCTTGCGCTCGGAATTGGCCCCGAACAGGCCGGACTTGCCGCGCAGTTCTCCGAACTGTTCGGGCTGGCGCGCAAGGGCGCTGCTCAAGCTCCGCTCATCCCGACCCTCCTGCGTAATTGCGTTGCGAAGCCGATTGGTGACCGCGCCCGGATCGGTATAGACCTCCTTCGCCAGCCGCTCGACCGGCTGCCAGTAATGCTCGAATGTCGGCATGGCCTTCTCGCGCGCCACGTCCTCGACGCTGCGGACATGTTCGGTGATCGCCGGCACAAGCAGCGCAGGCTTACGGTGTTCCTGACGCTCGCTAGCATACTGCCCTGGTTGATGCTCCCCCCTCTCGCCGCCCTTGTCTGGCGTGGGCGTCTGCGCACCGGGATCCACGGCGGGTTCCCTCCGCCCAGGACCCTCGACCCGTTGCTGGACCTTGCGCGCAATCTCGATCTCACTGCGAACGCCCATACGCTCGGCCAGTCCGCGCCGTTCGGCAAAGGCCGCCGCATAATCGAGGGTGGTTTCCTTGGCTCCCGATCGTGCCAGGCGGCTTTCCATCTGCTTGCGCGCCAGGTCCTGCTCGTTGAGTACCAACCAGCTATTGCGCTCGGCCGTCCCGCCATCGGCAAGGCGGACCGTTTCCGATCCCTTGCGCTCAAGTCCGATCTGCGTCCCGATCGCCGGGGCGGCCTCACGCATGGCGCGCTCAAGATCGACGCCCCATACCGTGTTCTTCTGGCCTGCTGCATTCTGTACCGTCACGAAATAGCTCTCGCGATTGCCGCGCTGGTTCTCGAACGGCGCCTTGCCATGGGCAATCAGCATCCCGGTTCTGGAATTGGCCTCCGTCCGCGCGGCAAATTCTTCCTGGGAAGCGTAGAGATAGGCGCTCTCCCGGTGCCGGGTCATCGCCACATAGGTCATGTGCCGGTCCATGGTGGATGACGCCATCACAAAGGTCCGGTCTATCGTCGCTCCCTGCGATTTGTGGATCGTCGTCGCATAGCCATGATCGAACGCGCGATATTTCTCCACCGGGACACTCACGGCCCGGTCCTGACCATCGAGCACCGCAACCAGCTTGTCGGCCGCAACGCGCTCCACGGTGCCCAACATGCCATTCCTGACCCCAAGATCGCGGTCGTTCTCCAAAAACACGATCCGGTCGCCCGGCGCAAAGGCGCGTTTGCCGTCATTGGTCTGATAGATGATTTCGTCGGCGTCTGAGCCGTCGCTGGGTACGATGCCCCGCGCCAGATGGCCCTTCTCCTGCAAGCGCGAACGGATTGCCTCATTGAGGGCGTGCACATCGGCGCGACGGTGCGCCAGGGCGACGCGGGTGCCGTCCGGATGCGCGGCGCAGTCGGCCATATAGTCGTCAACAATAAAGCCTCGAGCCTCGTCTTTCGTCTCGAGCATTCGCACGTAACCGCGCTCAGCATAAGCGGCAAGCCCCTCGGCCGTCCGGTTGGTGGCGAGCGCGACGGATGCTGCACGCTGCCAGTCCTCACGCTGGCGGCGAATGTCGGTCAGCTCGGCCGCGCCGATCTGCTCGGTGACAGCCCGGAACGCCGCACCGGCCCCGATCGCCTGCAACTGCTCGTGATCGCCCACCAGAACAAGCTTCGCGCCGGCACGCTGCGCTTCAACAATGAAACGGGACAGCTGGCGGCTTTCCACCATACCCGCCTCGTCGAGGACAAGCACGTCGCCCTTGCCGAGCTTGCCTCGATCGTTCTGCCAGCCGTACTCCCAGGATGCGAGAGTGCGGCTTTTGATGCCCGACGATTCCTCAAGCCCTTCGGCCGCCTTGCCGGCGAGTGCCGCGCCATGAACGCGATAACCTTGCGCCTCCCACGCTTCGCGCGCAGCCGAAAGCATGGTCGATTTGCCCGCCCCGGCAAACCCGACAACCGCCGCGATCCGTTCCGGCCCGGTGACATGCGCGATCGCCTCGCGCTGCTCGTCGGACAATCGCGCCGCGCCGATCCTGCCATCGGCTTCGGTCTTGCCGATCTCACCGGCCCTGATCTTCTCCGCCATGGCGCTCGCAACGTCCGAACGGATCGCCGCATCCTGGCCGGTCATCGCATTTGTCACATGCCGCCGATCGACACGATACGATCTTTCGCCGGCCATCTGTACCGCAGCCTCGGCCATGCGGCCTTCGACGTCAATCATTTCGCGGGTCGAATAGCGGGCAAGCTGCCCCTCGCCTTCCGGCCGAAGCTCGAACAGGGTCCTGGATGCCATGACCGACGAGAACGCATTCTGGAATGTCTGCGCATCGCCATCGAGATAACGATGCAGCGCCCGCGCAATGTCGTGCCGGTCGAACACGCTCTTTTCCTGCGACACCACCGCCAGAACCTGCTCGGGCTTTTCCCGGATCAGCGCGGCATTGCGCTCGGCGGATTCCTTGTCGAGCCGCCCGCGCGATACATCGCCACCACGCCGCTGCACCTGGGTGGCGTGAACGCCCATATGCCCGGTAGGCGCAAGCTCAAGTCCGCGTTCCGAATGCGAGCGGTGATCGATCCGTTCGTCCAGCCCGGCCCGCTCAAGATGCCGGTTGGCGCAAAGCTCCCACGCCTGCCGGATATCGCGAAGCTGCATGTGCGACGTGGGAAGTCCCTCGCCAAGCAACCGCTCGTTCTTCCATTCGATATGGGTCTTCTCACCCAGCCCGCCCGCCTCGACCTTTCGCGTCGTCATCAAGAGGTGGGCATGGTGATTGCGAATGTCGGTTTCGCCATGCGGGTCGTGGATAGCGATATCGACCGCCGCGCCATAGCGATTGGCAAGCTCGCCGGCGAAATCCCGCGCAAGCGCCAGACGCTGATCGGCGTTCATCTCGTGCGGAAGCGCGATTTCAAATTCGCGGGCAACCCTTGCGTCCTTGCGCGACTCCGCTGCCTCGGCGGCATTCCACAGTTTCGAACGATCACAAGCCCACTCCGCCAGGACACCATCGGGCAAGATGATTTCGGCATGGGCAATGCCCTGCTTTCGGGTAAAATCATGCGCGATACCGTCGCGCTCATTCACCAGCCGATCGCCAGCGCGATATGCAGCAGCGGCAACGGCGCTTCGCCCGCTGCTCCGCGATATCGGCTTCATGCTGGCATGGTAGATCGCCAACGACGTTTGCCTCTCTCGTTTTGGCCTTTCCGCACTCTGACTTGCACCGCAAGTCGTAAGTGCGCCCTTGTATCCTCAATCGCTACGCTCTTTCGTCAACGGTAGCAAGGGCACCGGTATCCTAAAATCTATCTTTCGGGGTTGGCTCAACTGTGATGATTGGTACAATAACTTCATCCAAATCAATGTTCATGAGGGAATGATGGCGCGCAAGTCCATTGAACAGCGTATTGCCGAACTGGAAGAACAGAGAAGGTCACTGAAAGCCCGGCTCGGAAAACAGGAGCGCGCGAGGGACACCCGCCGCAAGGTTTTGCTTGGTGCTCTCGTGCTTCATCGGCTGGCCGGCGACAAGGACGAGGAATTCTCGCGCCGGCTGCGGGAATGGCTCAAACGCGAACTGCCGGGCTTTCTCACCCGCGACATCGACAAGGCGCTCTTTGCCGATCTTATACAGGACACGCCGACCAATGTCGGGCAACAGAACGGCAATGAGTGACGGCGTA
>Ga0182740_1000749_pt1 | contig 28354 bp, 17 predicted proteins | sample eDN5th37CKraftBY_FD_128872 | JGI IMG/M metagenome (GOLD analysis project Ga0182740, IMG submission 128872) | Enriched backyard soil microbial communities from Emeryville, California, USA - eDNA 5th pass 37_C Kraft BY (version 2) (version 2) | ecosystem: Environmental > Terrestrial > Soil >...
AGCTGCACGGCACCGGCGGGCGCGGCATCCACGCTCTCGATCTCCGAGACCCGCGCGAGGCGCTTGATCACATCGGTCCAGCGCGCGGCGCGCTCTCGCGCTGCATCGGACGGGCGCACCAGCGCGAGCGGCATCAGCGTCGCCGGCGGCACGTTCATCTCCGCCCGCACGGAGCGGATTTCCGTGATGAGGTCGATGACCCAGCCGATCTCGCTTTCCGCCGCATCGTCGTCCAGCCCCTCATGCGCCGGCCATTGCGACAGCACCAGCAGGTCAGCACGCGGGGCCGTACCTTCCGCCGTGACGCGCCACAGCTCTTCGGTGATGAACGGCATGAAGGGATGCAGCAGCTTGACGATCTCGTCCCGCGCCCATGCCACCATCGCCTGCGTCTCGGTCTTGGCTTGGCTCCCCTCGCCCATCAGCACCGGCTTGGCGAGTTCGAGATACCAGTCGCAATAGATGTTCCAGACGAAGCGATAAGCCGCGTTGGCCGCGTCGTTGAAGCGATAGGCGACGATGGCTTCCGTGATCTCGGCCGCGGCGCGCGCGGTCTCGTGGGCGATCCATTTGTTCAGCGTTTCTTTCACGGATGCAGGATCGAAGCCCGGCACGGTGACGCAGCCGTTCATCTCCGCGAAACGCGCCGCGTTCCACAGCTTGGTGCCGAAGTTGCGGTAGCCTTCCACGCGCGAGGTCGCGAGCTTCACGTCGCGGCCCTGCGCCGCCATGGCGGCAAGCGTGAAGCGCAAGGCGTCGGCGCTGTATTGCTCGATCAGCGCCAGCGGATCGATGACGTTGCCCTTGGACTTGGACATCTTCGCGCCCTTCTCGTCGCGGACGAGGGCGTGGATGTAAACGTCGCGGAACGGCACGTCCTTCTGGAAATAGAGGCCCAGCATCATCATGCGGGCGACCCAGAAGAAAATGATGTCGAAACCCGTCACCAGCACCGAGGTCGGATAGAAGCGCGCAAGCTCCGGCGCCTCGTCTGGCCAGCCCAGCGTCGAGAACGGCCACAGGCCGGACGAGAACCAGGTGTCCAGCACGTCCTCGTCGCGGGTGAGGAATGCCGCGCGGCGCGTGGTGTCCTGCGCGATGGCCTCGGCTTCTTCCGAGGTCAGCGTCTCTTTGGTCACGTAGTAAGCGAGCGCCTCGGCCACCGCCTCGTCCTCGCTCTCGGCCACGAAGACGCGGCCGTCCGGCCCGTACCAGGCCGGGATCTGATGGCCCCACCAGAGCTGGCGCGAGATGCACCACGGCTGGATGTTTTCCATCCACTCGAAATAGGTCTTCTCCCAGTTCTTCGGGATGAAGGTGGTGCGGCCGTCGCGCACGGCGGCCATCGCCTCCTGCGCCAAGGTCTTGGCGTCGACATACCACTGGTCCGTCAGGAACGGCTCGATGACAACATTGGAGCGGTCGCCATACGGCACCATATGGGTGGTCGGCTCGATCTTGCGGAGCAGGCCCCTGGCCGCCATGCGCTCGACAATGGTGCGGCGCGCCTCGAAACGGTCGATGCCGTGCAGCGCCACGGTTTCGTAAAGGTCGTCCGAGGTCGCGACGCCGTCGAGGAACGCCTCGTTTTGGGACAGCGCGAGCTTGCCTTCGATGTCGAGAATGCTGATCTGCGGCAGATCGTGGCGCTTGCCGACATCGAAGTCGTTGAAGTCATGCGCCGGCGTGATCTTCACCGCGCCGGTGCCCTTCTCCGGATCGGCATAGTCGTCGGCGATGATCGGGATGCGGCGGCCGACCAGCGGCAGCACGACATCGCGGCCGATCAGATGACCGAGCCGCTCGTTCTCCGGATGCACGGCGACGGCCGTGTCGCCCAGCATGGTCTCGGGCCGGGTCGTCGCCACGGTGATGAAGGTCGCGGGATCGGCCGGATCGTAGTCCACACCGTCGAGCGGATAATCGAAATAATAGAGATGGCCGTTCGGGTTGCGCGCCAGCGTCTTGGTCAGCACCTGCGACAGCGCGGGGGCGTCGGGCTGCTCCTCGCCGTCGCGCGACCATTTCAGACTGCCGGAGCATTCCACCTGCTGCACTTCGAGATCGGAGATCGCCGTGAGCAGCTTGGGGTCCCAGTTGACGAGGCGCTTGTCCTTGTAGATCAGCCCGTCGCGATAGAGCTGCACGAACACCTTCAGCACCGCGCGGGACAGCCCCTCGTCCATGGTGAAGCGCTCGCGGGACCAGTCGCAGGACGCGCCGAGACGCTTGAGCTGGTTGATAATGGTACCGCCGGATTCCGCCTTCCAGGCCCAGACCTTTTCCAGGAATTTCTCGCGGCCGATGTCGCGGCGGCCCGGCTCCTGCCGCTCCTGCATCTGCCGCTCCACCACCATCTGCGTCGCGATGCCGGCATGGTCCGTGCCCGGCTGCCACAGCACATCCTTGCCGCGCATGCGCTCGAACCGGCACAGGATATCCTGCAAGGTGTTGTTCAGCGCGTGGCCCATGTGCAGCGAGCCGGTCACATTGGGCGGCGGGATCACGACGGAAAAGGGCTCGGCCTCCGCCCGCTCCGGCCGGCCGGCGCGGAACGCGCCCGCGGCCTCCCAGGTCTCGTAGATACGGGCCTCGACGTCGCCGGGCTGGTAAGTCTTGTCGATCATGATCTTTTTCGGAATTCGGGTGGCTTTCGGCTAGAAACCCCGGCACCCCTGTCCTGTCAACGTCGCTGCCCTGAGAGTGATTTTTCCGCGCAGGGCCGCCCTGCGTAGAACAACCTTGCGCCAGCGCGCCCTTTCCGGGATCAGTGCCGCCCAAGACGAAGAATACCGACAAGAAAAGCCGAGGAAGCCCGTCGCGTGACCGCCGCAGCCGCCACCCACCACCACCAGCCGATCCCCGTCCGCTCGATCGTCCTGCTCGCCATCGCCGGCTTCGCCAGCCAGGCCATGGTGCGGGTGACGGATTCGCTGCTGCCGCAGATGGCGAATGACTTCAGCACCACGGTCGGTTCCGTCGCCATCGTGGTGACGAGCTATGGCATCGGCCATGGCCTGAGCCAGCTCTTTCTCGGCGCGGGGGGCGACGCCATCGGCAAATACCGCGCCGCCGCTCTGTCCTGCGGCCTTGCGGCGGTCCTGGTGTTCGCCTGCGGCCTGATGCCGACGGTGGAATCGCTGGCGGTGATGCGGTTTCTGTCCGGCGTCTTCGCCGGCTGGATCATTCCACTCGGCATGGCCTATGTCGGCGACGTGACGCCCTATGCGCAGCGCCAGACCGTGCTCGGCCGATATCTCGCCGGCAACATCACCGGCCTGCTGTTCGGCCAGGCCGCCGGCGGCGTGCTCGGCGACCTGTTCGGCTGGCGCAATGTGTTCTTCATCCTTGCCGGACTGCTGGCGATCGGCGCCATCGGCCTCGCCTGGGAATACATCACCAATCCGCGGACCCGGACCGCCACGCACCCGGACGAAAAGTCCCGCGGCCTGGTGGCGGATTACATCACCGTATTCTCGACGCCCTGGGCGCGGATCGTGATCCTCGCGGTCGCGCTGGAGGGGGCGATCTTCTGGGGCACCTTCGCCTATATCGGCGCGGACCTGCATCTGCGCTTCGACCTGAATTATTCGCTGGTCGGCTTCATCGTCGGCACCTTCGCCATCGGCGGCCTGATCTATGTCGCCGCCATCGGCCCCATTGTCCGCCGCCTCGGCCAGCGGCGCATGTGCCTTTACGGGGCGATCCTCATCAGCGTCGCGTATCTCATCCTCGCCTCAGGGGTGGCCTGGCAGCTTGCCCCGGTCGCGGTGACGCTGGTCGGCCTCGGCTTCTACATGCTGCACAACACGTTGCAGACGGTCGCGACACAGATGACCCCGCAGGCGCGCGGCACCGCCATCGCCATCTTCTCATCGGCGCTTTACCTGAGCCAGAGCCTCGGCGTCGCGGTCTCGGCCTATGTCATCGATCGCGCCGGCGCGGTGCCGCTACTGGTCGGCGCTGCGCTGCTGCTGCCGCTGCTGGGCCTGTGGTTCTCCCGCGAACTCCAGAAACGCTACGGCGAGATGTGAGCCATCCGGCTGACGGGCGCCTCGGTGCCTGCGGGACATTGCCTTACGGGACACTGCCTCGCCTGCCGCACCAGCCGGGATGCCGGTGCGGCCGACACAAACGGGTATGGCCCGGGATGGAAGCAATCAGCCGTTTCCGCCCGGACCGGCAGGAATGCGCGGCAACCGCCGTCAGGAGTTCCGGCCGCGGGAGACGCGCTCGATCTCCGTCCGCACCAGCCGCTCCACGAGACCGGGCAGATTGTCGTCCAGCCAGGTCTTGAGCATCGGGCGCAGCATATCGCGCACGAGGTCGTCCAGCGTGCGGCCGTTCTGGACGAGCACGGTATGCGCCAGCGAGTTGAAGGCGGAATCCACCATCGAGGTCGCCGCGGCGGACAGCAGATGGTCGTCTGCCGGCGTCTCCATCTCGGCCGGACGCGGAGGCGCAGCGTTCCGCACGGGCTCGGTCTTGATCGAGACCCCATCGTCGAACACGATATCCGGCTGGCCGTCGATGGTGCGGAACCCCGGAGCGGGCGCAGGCGCAGCCATATCCTCGGTCAGTTCGAGCACCTCCCTGTCATCGCCGGGAGACACGGCGGCGGCCGGCATCGCATCCTCGTCCTTGCCCGCAGTTTCGACCAGCACGGGCCGGGGCGGCTCCGCTGCCGGAACGGCATGGATAGCGGGCGCGGCTTCCGCGGCCGCCACGGATACGGGCTTGGCGCCATCGTCGTCGGCGATAATGCGGCGGATCGAAGCCAGAATCTCCTCCATGGAGGGCTCCTGCGCCTTCGCGGATTGTGTCATCGCCGCTTCCCCGTTCGTCGTGTCGCAGGACGCCATGATTCCGGCCTCGAATCACGCATTGCCCGATTGCCCATTCAGCCGTGCAGGCGCGCCCAGCGCAACCGCCTCAAGCCGCAAGAATGTGGATATGCAGGCAAAATCAGGTGCCACGTCCCGCCGCCCGCCGCGCGGACATCAGTCGGCCGTCAGCGGCCATCCGGTGTGCGTAGGCCGGTCCAGGCGTCCCGCACCTGATTATAGTGCACCACAGGATCGTAGTTGGAGACCGACAGGCCGAGAACCTGCGGCGAGAGACGCCCCACCGCCACCAGCGTCGCGTAGGAATTCACCACCCGGTCGCGCTGGGCGGTGACCAGCGCGACCCGCGCATTGACCAGCTCCTGCTGCGCGTTGAGCACATCCAGCGTCGTACGCTGGCCGACGCGCGCTTCTTCCCGCACGCCGTTGAGCGCGATCTCCGCGGCACGCACCTGGGCCTGGGTCGATTCGATCTGGGCCCGCGCCGTCTCCAGCGCGCCCCAGGTCTGCGCCAGACCTGCGCGCGCCTGCTCCCGCGCCGCATCGAGGTCCAGCCGCCGCTGGCCCAGCGTCTCCTTGGCCTGGCGAACCGTCGCGTATTCCGCGCCGCCCTGGTAGATCGGCACCGCGAGCTGCGCGCCGACAGACGCGGTCAGCGTCTCGATCACGGTCGGGGATACCGCGGAGCCCCAGTTCTTCTGCACGTTGCCCTGAAGGTTGACGCTGGGCAGCAACGCGCCCTCCGCGATCTTCACCTGAAACTGCGCGGCATCCACATTGTAGCCGGCGGACAGGACGTTGGGGTGCTGGGCACGCGCCACCTCCTCGGCCGCCGCGCGGCCGCGCGGCAGAAACCGGTCCACCGGCGCACCCGCACGCAGCCGGCCCGGCGCACTTCCGATAACCTGCTGATAGGCCGCGCGGGAGGCCGCCACATTCGCTTCCGCGAGCTGCATGGAGGACTGGCCGGCGGCGAGACGCGATTCGGACTGGGCGACGTCCGTGCGCGTCACCTCACCGACGTTGAAACGGTCGCGGGACTGCCGGAGCTGAGCCTCCAGCACCCGCACGTTGTTGCGCTGGAGTTCGAGAATGGCGGTGTCGCGCAACAGATTCATATAGGCCGTCACGGCGTTCAGCATGACCTGCTGTTCGGTGCTGCGCAGCACCTCGCGCGCCGCCAGCACCTGGGCTTCGGCCTGCCGGGTGCGGTTGCTGGTCTGGAAGCCGTTGAACAGCGTCTGCGTCACGGTGCCGCCGACGCTGGCGACGCCGATAGTTCCGGACGCCACGGGATAGAGCGTGCCGTTCGCGCCCTGCACCCGGGAGATGTTCTCATAATAGTTTTCGGCGATGCTGGAGGTCGCGCTGATGCGCGGACGATAGCCCGAGAGCGCGATGCTGACATTCTCGTCGATGGCGCGGGTCGCGGCGCGCTGGGCGTTGAGCTGAGGATTGCTCCGGTAGGCGGAGACCAGGGCCGCTTCGAGCGTCTGCGCCCCCGCCGCGCCGGCACCGCCTGCCCCGAACGCCGCCGTAACGACGAGAGCAATCCACTGGCGACGCGCAACAATCGACATCAACCCGACCCCTTTCCGACCCGTTGAGCACGGGTCCCCGCCCGCCGCATGATCGGTGACGGCGCCATACGGCCCCGACCGCATGTCCCACCGCCACCACCATCCGCTATCATGCAGCGCGAGGGAAGCCGTAAAGTGGTAAGGAATTTTAAACCTGAAGGGTACCCCTCATCGCACGTTGCGGTGCAAAAGACCCGCGACTGAAGCCTTCCGGCCACACCCGGCCCCACACCCGGCCTTTGGCTCCAGCGCCAGTACCCGACAGTCAGAAAACGAAGCCCGGTTCTTTTGCAAAACCCGGAAGCACCGGCGCAACAGCGTCGAACAGGACGCGGCGGCCGACCAGATCCCCCGTCCGCAGATATAATGTCGCACGCCCAATCGGCCCCGCGCCCTGCACGCAGGCGAGGCGTCCGCCATCCGCCAGTTGGGCCAGCAGGCTTTCCGGCTCATCGGCACAGGCCCCGTTCACGAGAATCACGTCGTAAGGCCCGTGCTGCGGCGCACCAGCAGAGAGCGGGCCGGTTTCGACGACGATATCGGGCTGGCCGACGGCCGCGAGACAACGCGTCGCGGCCGCTGTCAGGGCCGGATCATCATCCAGCGCGACGACCGCGCCCCCCAGTTGCGCCAGAATCGCGCTGGAATATCCGGTGAGGCAGCCGACATCCAGAACCCGGTCTCCCCGACCGACGGACGCTGCCTGAATGAGGCGGGCCAGCACCATCGGCTTGAGCATCCGGCGCGCGCTCCCGGAGACCGGCGCCAGATCGAGATCGAGATAAGCCAGCGACTGGACGGCCGGCGGGAGGAACGATTCCCGCGGCAACGCCTCCATTACCCCGATCAGCCGCAGGTCCGTCACATCGGACGGGCGGACCTGGCTATCGACCATCATGCGTCGGCGGGTGGCGAAATCGGTCATCTTGCGCCTCCGCGCGCAATCAAACGGGCAAGCCCGACAGCAACGCAGCGGGCGAAGCTCTTTTGAGGCAGTCCAGCCAGGAAGGCAAGATTGCAGGAGCGGGGACGCCACCTTCGCGCCAGAGCAGATGGGGAAGTCGTTGCCCGCTGACAGTCCCTCCGCTATAGCGATGCGGTTCGCCGGTCTTTCGTGGCCGGGCCGAGCTTGAGGCCACGTGGCGGAGTGGTTACGCAACGGTCTGCAAAACCGTGTACCCCGGTTCAATTCCGGGCGTGGCCTCCACTCACAGAATCAAAGACTTCGGTCTGATGAAGTTTCAGGCCCATCGGGCGCCCGGGTGGGCTCAGAGAGCGCCGGGATGGCCCTGGAGTCGCCTGGATCAAAAAATGAAAAACCCGCCGCGGTCTCCCGGGCGGGTTTACGTCTCGCGCATGTCAGGCGGCCAGTTCATCCGTGACAGCGACCGCGCGATCGACCTTATTAATATGATGACGGATTGCGGCCTTTCCATGACCGCCCCGTCCGGCACCAAGGGCAGCATGGCCAGGCGACAGCCGTCAGGCGCCCTCAGGACGGTCGCCGCGGCGCGGCCAGCAAACCCTCGCAGCGCCGGCAGCAAACGCGCCAGCGGCCCGCGCAGCGCGCCTGAGCGGCAATCCAGCACCACGGGGACGGTGCCGGCGCAGAGCGCAGATTGTGGGGGGCTCGAAGCCAGCGTGAGAGCTCAGATCGCCTTCCCGGAGCGGCCCGTTGCCGATGGGTTCGACACCTGCCGGCCAGAGACGCCGCCGGTCAAGCCGCTGTCATTTTGGGCATTCCACCAGCCGCCTCCCAGCGCCTGGAACAGAGCGACGGTATCGGCCAGACGCGCCGCTTCCGCATCCACACGGGCCAGTGACGACTGGAGAACTGCTTGCTGTGAAGTCAGCAGCACGGCCACGTTCACCTGCCCCTGATCCAACTGCCGCCGCATCAGGTCGAGATACTGCCGGGCGGATTTTTCCGCAGTTGCAGCAGCGGTGATGGCGCGGGCATCCGCCTGCAAGGCTCCCAGAACGTCGGCGACATTCTGGAAAGCGGCCAGCACGGTGCTGCGATATTGTTCCGCTGCTTGAACGGTGGCTTCCTCGGCGGCGCGCTGCCTGTTCTCGAGCGTCCCCGCATCGAACACGGTCTGCGCAAGGTTGCCGGCAAGGATCCAGAAACCTGTTCCCGGCGTGAAAAGCTGGCCGATCGCCGTGGACGTGCTTCCCGGATTAGCGGTGAGCGTGATCTGCGGCAGCCGATTGGCGATGGCGACGCCGACCTGCGCATTGGCGGCGCGAAGATTCGCCTCCGCGGCGCGGATATCCGGCCGCTGTCGCACGAGATCCGCCGGCAGGCTCAAAGGCAGCCGGCGCGGCAAAACAAAAGAGTTCAGGCGGAAGCTCCCCAGCGCGGGCTCGCTCGGCAGGCGTCCCGTCAGAAACGCGATCAGATTCTCCTGCTGGCGAAGCTGCTTCTCGATCTGCGGCACCAGAAGACGCGCCTGCGCCACGGCGGCCTCCTGCGCCACCACATCCGGCATCGCGATCTGGCCCTGCTCGTTCTGCCGCTTTAGGGAATTCAGCAATTGCGTCTGGAGGCCGACGATATCGCGGACAGCGGAGAGTTGTCCGCGCAGACGCGCCTCCTCGATCGCCGCCAGAGCGATATTCGAGGCCAGGGTCAGCGAAACTCCTTCGCGCTGAAAAGCCTGCATCTCGGCCTGCGCGTCCACGGACTCGATCTGACGGCGGGAACCGCCCCAGACATCCGGCACGAAGGACACCGTCACTTGCCCGGTATGGAGACTGTAACGGCTGGCCTCCGTCACCACATCCGAATTGAGCGTTCCTGTCGGGATTTGATGCCGGCTGGCATCGAAACCCGCGCCAATCACCGGAAACAGAGATCCGCGCTGTGCCCGCGCATTCGCCTGCGCGACGCGGACGGCGGCGTGGGCGGCGGCGAGGTCCGCATTGCGTGTCAGGCCCTCGCGCACCACGACATTCAGGGATCGCGATCGGAACAGCTCCCACCACTGCGCAGGAATGTCCGCGCCGCGGAGCATGGCCCTGCCGGGAACGGCATCGCCTCCGCCCCGCACGGATGAGCTCCGCTGGAAGGTTGGGACGTCCGGTGCATCTGGCGTGGTGAAATTCGGTCCAACGGCGCAGCCGGACAACAGAAGGCCAGTGCCCATCCAGACAAAACCCGCGATACGAGACATGAGAGATTCACTCAGCGCTTGCATCCTCAGTTGCCGCACCCGTGATGAGGCGGCCCCGGATGGTGCGATCCACACCTCATTATTCGGCCGGCTCCAGCACCGCCTCGACGTCTTCCGCCGCGCTGACATGACGCGAGAACAGCGAGAGCATGGCCGGCAGCGCGCCGAGAATGATGAAGGGTGCCAGCATCATGCCGCCGACCACGACCACGGCCAGGGGCTTCTGAACCTGAGAGCCGATACCGGTTGAAAGGGCGGCGGGAACCAGCCCCGCCCCGGCGATCACGCAGGTCATCAGCACCGGGCGCATCTGGAGTTCGCTGGCCTCCAGCACGGCCCTGGTGCGCTCCACACCCCGGTCAATCAGCCGGTTGAACTGGCTGATGATAAGGATGGCATTCATCACCGATATGCCGAACAACGCGATGAAGCCGATCGCCGCCGATATGCTGAACGGCATCTGCATCAGCAGCAGCGAGAAAACGCCGCCGACAATGGCCATGGGGATGACGCTCATGGCCATCAGCGTGTCAGACAGCGAGGAGAAATTCAGCCATAGCAGAAACCCGATGAGCGCAAGACTCAATGGCACAACGATCTGCAAGCGGCCGATGGCGTCCTTCATGTTCTGGAATTCGCCGACCCACTCGAGGCGAGATCCCACGGGAAGCTGCACCTCCTGCGCGATCTTCTGCTGCGCTTCCTTGATCGCGCTCCCGAGATCGCGCTCGCGGACGCTGAACTTGATCGGCAGATACCGCTCCTGCTGTTCCCGGTAGATATAGGACGCGCCGGAGACGAGCCGGATGTCCGCCACTTCCCGCAACGGGATCTGCGTGACGCCATCGGGGCCCTGAACGGCGATCGGCATGTTGCTGATGACCTCCGCATCCTGACGGAACTGCGGGGCGAGCCGCACCATGATCGGGAAGTGCCGGTCGCTGCCGGGCTCATAGATCGCACCGGCCGCTTCTCCGCCGATGGCGATCCGCAATGCTGCGTTGATGTCGCCCGGCGAAAGCCCGTGGCGCGCGGCGCGGGCGCGATCCACATCGATCTGGATCGTCGGCTGCCCCAGCGAGGTGAAGACCGAAAGGTCCGTCACGCCGGGTACGGTCGCAAGCACCGCCTTGATCCGCTCCGCGGTCTCGGTCAGCACGTTGAGATCGCTGCCGAAGACCTTGATGGAATTCTCACCTTTGACGCCCGAGACCTGCTCGGCCACATTGTCCTGAAGATATTGCGAGAAGTTGAATTCGACGCCGGGGAAATCCCGTTCGAGCGCTGCCTGCATCTCGTTGGTCAGGGCATCCTTGTCCAGCCCCTTGCGCCACTGATCGGCCGGCCTGAGCGGCGCGAACAGCTCGACATTGAAGAAGCCGGCCGCATCGGTGCCGTCATCCGGCCGGCCGTGCTGGGATACGACCGATTCAACCTCCGGGAAACTGCCGATCAACTGCCGCATACGGTTGGCATAGCCGTTGCCCTCTTCGAGCGAGATGGTGGACGGCATCGTGGCGCGGACCCAGAGATTGCCTTCCTCCAGCTTGGGCATGAATTCCGTGCCAAGGGACCGGATGCCGACGCCGGTAAGGCCAAGCAGAACAACCACGCCGGCAACGACGACCACGCGATTGCCAACCGAGAAATGCAGAATCGGCCGATAGAGCCTGTGGAGAGTCCGCACCAGCCAGGTCTCGGTTTCACGAACCTGGTCCGGCAGCAGGAACGCACTCAGAACAGGCGCAATGGTGAAGGTCGCGACCAGACCGCCGACAAGAGCATAGGCATAGGTTTTCGCCATCGGCCCGAAGATATGCCCCTCCACTCCACTCAGGGTGAAGAGCGGCAAGAAGCCGGCGATGATGATCGCGGCGGCGAAGAGAATCGACCGCTGCACCGCCGCGCCAGCCACAAATATCGACAGCATCTTTCCTTTAAGGCCGTGCCGTCCTTCAGCCATCGCATGCGGGATCGCAGCGCCGGGCGCAGCGCTTAGCTGGCGGAAGATGCGTTCGACCATGATCACCGTGGCATCGACGATAAGCCCGAAATCGATCGCCCCGACCGAGAGAAGGTTGGCCGATTCCCCACGCAGCACCATCAGACCGACGGCGAAGAACAGCGCGAAAGGAATCGTTGCCGAAACGATCAGCGCGGACCGGAAATCTCCAAGGAAAAGCCATTGCAACAGGACGATCAGCAGGATGCCGACAACCATGTTGTGAAGCACCGTATGGGTCGTGACGTTGATCAGCTCCTGCCGGTCGTAGATGCGCTCGATCTGGACGCCGGGCGGCAGGAGCCCCGACGCGTTGATCCGCTCGACCTCCTCCTTCACGCGCTGGATCGTGGGGGAGCTCTGCTGCCCGCGACGCATCAGCACAATGCCCTGCACGATATCATCGTCCGCGTTCATCCCCGCGATACCAAGGCGCGGCGCGTGACCAACGACGACCGTCGCGACATCCCGCACGAGGATGGGATTGCCGCCCACCTGCGTGAGCATGGTGCTGCCGAGATCCTCAATCGACCTGATAAGGCCGACGCCGCGCACGACCGCGGACTGGGCGCCCATCGTGATCGTGTTGCCACCCACATTGACATTGCTGCTGGTCACGCTCTGGATCAACTGCGGCAGCGTCAGTCCGTAGGCAACAAGCTTGTTGAGATCCACCTGCAATTCGAACGTCTTGGTTTTCCCGCCCCAGCCGATCACATCGACTACGCCCGGCACGGCGCGGAACCGCCGCTGTAGCGTCCAGTCCTGGAGGGTCTTCAGATCAAGGACGCTGTATCCCGCAGGTCCCCGCAGCCGGTAACGATAGATTTCGCCGATGGGACTGACCGGGCTGATCTGCGGCTCGGCGCCGTTGGGAAGCCCGGAAATCTGCGACAGCCTGTTCAGGACCTGCTGAAGCGCCTGTTCGTAGCTGTATTCGTAATTGAATTGCAGCTTGATGTCCGACAGACCGTAGAGCGAAAGGGTGCGCAGCACGCGCGTGTTCGGCAGTCCGGCGATCTGCGTTTCGATGGGAATCGTGATGTATCGCTCGACCTCCTCGGCGGACAATCCCGGACTTTGCGTGATGATATTGACGAGTGGCGGCACCGGGTCGGGATAGGCCTCGATGTTCAGCGCGCGAAAGGCTGCGATACCGCCCCCAAGCGTGAGCACAAATAGGATCACCACCAAGGCGCGGTGCTTGAGCGACAACGCAATGATCGCGTTCATGATGGGGATTCGTTTCCAGATGTCGAGGAGCGTTGCGCGATCTCAGGATCGCGCATTCGCAACCATGCGTTCGATGAAGAGGTTGCCTTTGGTGACGAAGCGCTCACCAATCGCGACACCTTCGAGCACCTGGATCATACGCCCGCTCGTGAGGCCCAGTCTTATCGCCCGAAGCTCCATCGAGCCGTCATCATTTTCCACCCAGACATGCGTCCGGCCCGCCTCGTAGATAACCGCTTCGCGCGGCACAGCCGCTTCCGGCCCACTCTCCTTGACCGCGACGCTGACTGTCGCGAACATGCCGGGCGCCAGGGCGGCATCCGGATTGGCGATCGTCGCCCTGACTTCGCGCCTGCGGCTCTGGGGATCGATCGACGTGGCCACATAGGCGATGCGCGCTTCATATTCCCTGCCGGGATGAGCAAGGACGTTGAACCGTATGGGCTGGCCGACACGAACCTTCGACGCGTCTGATTCCCGGATATAGGCCACCAGCCATACCGTCGAGAGATCGCCGACCACGAAGACCGGATCGTTGGCGCCGGCGGCGATATATTGGCCGGGACCCATCCGGCGGCTGATGACGGTGCCGGACAGCGGAGCAAAAACAGCCGCGTCCGGTGTGATGACCCCGGTCTGCTGGAACGTCCCGATCTCCGTATCCGTCTTCCCCAGCATCCGGAGCCGATTGCGCATCGCCTCCAGCGTGATCTTTGAGCTTTCCAGATCGTTCTGGGCGGCGACCAGGTCCGCCTGCGCCTGTTGCCATTCCCGCAGCGAAGTGGCCTTGGCTTCGTAGAGATTGTGAAGCCTGCGCTCCACCGATGCCGCTAGGGTTGCCTGGGAGCGCGCCTTGTTGAGCTGTCCCGCCGCATTCATGAACTCGTTCTGCGCCTGGACGGCGTCAGCCGCCTCCAGAACAAAGAGAGGCTGACCTTTCTCCACCGCATCGCCAGGGCCCACCAGCATGCTGGTCACCCGGCCCGCATAAGGCGAGAAGATCGAGGTGGAATGATCTTCATCGACCGCGACCTTTCCTTCGGTGACCAGTTCCTCCCTGAAAACCTGCGGCGCAACCGTTTCGATGGAGAGCGAGTTCCGCTGGACCGCAGTCAGCTTGAGATATCCCGGCCGGGCCTCGACCTGCGATGCCGGAGGCGCGGCCGCGACATCGCCGGCACTCTCGCGCGACATGAAGGCCGCACCGCCGGCAATAACGAGAAACGCTGTTGCGGCGATCGCAACTGGTCTCGAGAATGTCCACAGAACAGATTTGGCCGGATCCCGCATATTTCCTCCCGCACACGACGAAAAGGCGGCGCTGACAAGACCATCGGCGGGGTTCGCAAGGGGTCTACTGCGGCGGCGCGAAAATTTTCCGAAGTGCCGGGGACGTCCATATTCCTCCAGCCTTACGGCAACATTACATAAGTTAGAGCCGCCCTGATTCCGGCCGATCACGCCGCCGCATTGTCAGATTATGCGGGTCGGATTTCCCGAGATTCCCAGCTTTTTCAATGGGAAAATCCCCCGCCGCCCTTTCAGGCCACGGGAGGCAGTATGGGAGGATACGTCTTTCCAGGGGAAAACCGCAGGCGTTTGTCATCACGCCCGGGCGGAGGGTGTGTTCTCGCCCACAGGGACGAGACTGTGGCAGCGGGCGGGTGCCGACCGACACGCGCCGCGGCCTCCAGCTACCCTCACTTGTGCGATGCAAAATCCTGTAACCAGCCGGGGCAATCCGAATTCCAGAGCCCGGCTGAGAGAGCGCCGAACGGGGTGGAATCGCTTGGATCGGAAAATGAAAAACCCGCCGCGGTCTCCCGGGCGGGTTCACGTCTCGCGCATGTCAAGCGGCCAGTTCATCCGTGACAGCGACCGCGCGATCGTCAGCTTCAATATGACGGCGGATTGCGGCCTTTCCAAGGCGGAGCTGACGGCGGCGGGCCAGACTGGCGGAGGGTGAAGCCGCAGGCCGCCACCTGCCCGGCGGGTGAAAGCGGCGCTCGGCAGGCCCGCTCACCGAAATGATGAGAGCCGTCCACGGCCGCCCTCCCCGGCGGCACCTTGCGCTTCTTCCGTTCCCCGGGGCCCTGAACAGAGCGGGTGACGATGCGCAGCCGCCGCTCCGCCAATCCGCGCCTTCCAAATGGACCCGGCGGACCAGGGTTCACGGACGCCATCCTGCATCCAAGTTGCGAACCGTTCGGAGATGATAAAGTCAACAATCGAATTAACAAAAGACACAGAACTCACACGCCCGGCGCCGCCGCGAAGACACCGGTGTAAATCATTAGCAATGAAATAATTTGTAGAATTCCGCTGATCATTACAGCTTGCGTTGTCCGGGCTTTTGATTCTATTTTTAGACAATCATGTTATTACTTCGCAACATAACAGGCATCATGGAGCATGAACGTTCTCGCTGAGAAGTTCGTGACAACCGGTCTCCTCAGCTTCACGGAGGGGATATCCCTCACATCGATTTGCAGCCTGCCCCGGGTCGTCACCCATGGCACCAACATCATGGCCGAGGGAGCGCCCGCGCCCGATGTCACCATCATCCTCACGGGAGTCGCCTACCGCTACAAAACCATCAGTGATGGACGACGGCAGATCATCGGCTTTCAGCTTCCAGGGGACATTTCCGGCCTCTGCGGACATCTGGTCCCGGAATCGACAATGTCCCTCGCCGCGCTCACGACCTGCTCCATCGCGCAGATCCGGCACACCGATATCACCGAATTGCGGCGGTCGTCGCAGGCCATCGGACGCGCCTTATGGCTCGAAATGCTTCGGGATATTGCCATCTATGAGGAATGGATGGTCAATCTTGGCCAGCGCAACGCACGCGAGCGCATCGCTCACCTGATATGCGAATTCATCTACCGTACGAGAGCCGGCTTTCCGGAAGACGAGCCGATCCTCCTCAAATGGCCGCTGACGCAGACCGATCTCGCAGATGCAACAGGGCTGTCCGTCGTCCACGTTTATAGAACCTTGAACGATTTGCGAACACAGAACATAATCCGGCCGAAGCCGCATGCGCTGGAAATCCTGAACTGGAAGCGCCTGCAGGACATTGGGGGCTTTAACGCCAGATATCTTCAGCTATTTCGGGGTGGAAGTGAGGATTGAATTTCAGGAAGTCTCGCTGTTTCATTCTTCAAAAGAAATGGCAGCCCGGCTGGTTTTCCTCAACGGCGACCTGGTCGCAATCTTTTCCCTGCTCGATGACGACCATGGTGCGTTGTCGAACAGGTGGTTTCCGGAAGCCGTACTCGGTCAGTTCGACCGACAGACCAACCTGAGCGAACATACCTTCCACACTCTCGACGATGTCCGCGAATGGGTCGTCGATGCTGCCTATACGCTCTCCGAAGAACTGGATGTCGCGGACAGCGCAGTCCCCAGCACTTGAAAGCAGCGGCGCAGCCCGCATCGCGATCAAACGCCTGTGCGGGGTAACCCCTCGCCGTGATTGGTGTCCCGGACGCAGCGGCTAAACTTTCTCAGGAAGCCAGCACGTCCTGGGGGAATGATGTCCATTCACAAAGCCAGTTGGGCAGCGCAGGGCTGTGACGTCCCGAACTGCTGTTGCGGCGCAGAGATGCGCAATGCCAGGACGCAGGCGTTGAAAGCCGGATGCGACGCCGAGATCCGCATCTATGAATGCGCGCCCTGCGCCCGGGAGCTGAGACTGATGGTGTGGCTCGACCGCGATGAGTCCGGATCGGGATCGGAAGATGAACGAGGCGGCTTCCCGGCCGGCCCCGGTTCTTCCGAAAATGCCGACACCGCAGACTCCGACACGCGGTGATGGCCGTGCCGCCGCCATGATCATCTGTATCCGGAAAAGCCGATCCGAGCGGCACGACAACTTGATATCGCCCGCCGGACCGATTGGGATATCCGGCCCGGCGGCGTCCTGACGCCGGTAGATAAAATCAGCTTCGGCGCAGACAGCACGGCTCCGGCCCGTTGCACATGCCTCACCGTGCCGCCGCCCCGCCCGGGGACACCCTCCTGTCGGAAACCGATGGCCTATCGCGGGTCCGGATGTCCGAAATCCTCTTCGGCAAGCGCCAGGGACGACAGCGCCACCAGACCCGCATCGGCTTTCGCCTGGTTCGGCATCTGTCCCCCAGCGGTGCCTCCGGTCCTCGCGATCCGGTGTTCCGACAATCCGGCCAGGGAGGGGCTGACATGCAGGACCGCGCCCTGATCCAGAATATGCAGCGGCTGCACCGATGCACGGCCGACCGAGATATAGGCGAGCCCGTTGGCCGCCATTTCCACTGGATCGAGAATATTTCTGAAATCGATGACGATCGGGACGATCAAACTGCTTCTGATCTTCTGAAGATCCAGCGCCTGGAATTCCGACCAGCCGGTTACGATCACAAGAGCATGGGCACCGTTGGCGCAGTCGTAAGGATCGGCGGTGAAGACCACATCGTCGACCAGTCGCGCCGCATTGGCCATTCCGGCGGGATCATAGGCTCGTATATTGGCTCCCAGGAGCTTCAGATCCTCGATCAAGGGCAGCGCCGGCGACTCGCGCATATCGTCGGTGTTGGCTTTGAAGGTTAGCCCCAGCAGACTGATGGTCTTACCTTCGACGGCGCCGCAGGCCTCGACGATGCGGGAGGCCAACCGGCGCTTGCGCCGGTTATTCGCGGCCACGATGGCTTCGAATATCGCAAGCGGCGAGCCATGGTCTGTCGCCATGCGCACCAAAGCCCTCGTGTCCTTTGGCAGGCAGGAGCCGCCATAGCCCGGACCCGCCTCAAGAAAGTCCCGGCCGATGCGGGCATCCAGACCCATGCCCCGGGCAAGATCGCAGACATTGGCTCTGGCATTCTCACACAGATCCGACATGTCGTTGATAAAAGCGATCTTGGCGGCGAGGAATGCATTCGATGCATATTTCATCAGCTCCGCCGTGCGCCGGCTGGTGAAGATCATCGGCACGTCCGGAAAATGCCGCGGATCGTAGATCTGGGCCATGACCTCCCGCGCCCATTCGGAATCCGCGCCGATCACGATCCGGTCGGGATGATCGAAATCCTCGATCGCCCGGCCTTCTCTCAGAAACTCGGGATTCGACACCACCGCGAACCGCTCCCTCGGCAGGATCGCCGACATCACGGTTTCGATGGCATCGCCGGTTCCGACCGGCACGGTGGACTTGGTCACGACCACGGTGAAACCGCTTGCCGCCGCCGCGATCTCGCGCGCGACGGCGAAGACGCTGGTCAGATCGGGCCGTCCGTCGTCTCCGATATCGGGCGTGCCAACGGCGATGAACACCGCTTCGGCCCGGCTGACGGCTTGCGGCAGGTCCGTGCCGAAAACCAGACTGCCGTTCTCCACCCCGCTGTTCACGAGGTCCTGAAGGCCCGGCTCATAGATCGGCAGCCGGCCCGATAAAAGAATATCGATCTTGCCGCGGTCGCGATCGATGCAGGCGACTTCGTGACCCAGCTTCGCGAAGCAGGCGCTGGCGACCAACCCGACATAACCGGAACCGACGACCGCGATCTTCATGACTTGCTTCCTGCTACGTGAGAATGGGATGGATCAACGCGCACCCCGGCCGAGGACGACGGCCGGCGCCGTCGCCAGCAGGATGTAAAGATCGAACAGCAGCGAACGGCGCGCGATATAGGAAAGGTCGTGAAGGCGCTGCGTGTGGAGATCGCCCTCGCTGCGCTCGGAGATTTGCCAAAGGCCGGTCAGTCCCGGCGGAACGCTGGTTCTGATCTGTTGAAATGCCTGATCGAAGGCTTGCATATGATAAGCTGGGAAAGGCCGCGGCCCGACCAGACTCATGCTGCCCCGTATGACGTTCCAGAGTTGCGGCAGTTCGTCGATGCTGGTGCGCCGGAGGATATGGCCGATCCGCGGCAAAACTCTTGGGTCGTGCCGCAGCTTGAAAAAGCGGTTCCACTCCGCACGCGCTTCAGGGTCGGATTCCAGCAGGTCCTGAAGCCGTGCATCCGCGTCACGATACATGGTGCGGAGCTTCAGAACGGCTATCGCCCGTCCGTGAGCGCCGATCCTGGTCTGGGCATAGAAAGCCGGCCCGGGATCTGCTCGCTTGATCAGGAGGGCAGCGAGCGCGACAACCGGTGCGCTGGCGATGAGCATCAGCAGCCCCAATGCGATGTCGGAAGCGCGCTTGATGCAGGCATAGACCGGCATGCTTCTCGATCCCGGCCGATCCCCTCCGGCAGGAGCGTGGCTCGCCGCGGCCGGATTTCCAGCGTCCGCGCCTGCCATGCCCCGCATCAGCCACTGTTCACACCAGAAGCCGAAAATCAGGAAAAGAACGCCGGCGGCAATGACGCGCGCGGCCGTACCGAAGGCATCCTCCACAAGAGGACCGGCGATGAGCTGCGCCAGCACGAACAGCATCACTCCGAGCGCGCGCAAACGAAAACGCTCATAGGACCGCCGGAGATCGACCTGATAAAAGCCAAGGATCAGGAGAATGCCGCTCAACAACGCGACTGCGCGCAAGATTGCGGTCGCATCGTCCGGGGCAAAGGGAGCGCCTCCCAGCCATCCGCAAATCCAGAACGCAACGGCAGCGACGACGATATCGCCAAGGGCTGTCATCACAGCCGCGCGGCCATTGGATCCCGTCGCTCCCCGTGTGCCAGCATTGCTGGAGGGGGATGCGACCGACAACCAACGAGAGACTGTCATGCTCATCTGGAGTGACCTGCTGCGGCCGACATACCTTCATGGCGTCAATCGGCAGAAAGCATTGCGGAGCCGATCTCAGCATCGTGCCGACGCTGCAACGCCGGACCATCGAACGGTACGTCGAAGATGCGCCGCAGCAAGCGACATAGCGAGGTAGCCCGCACGTTCCAGCAAGAAGCAGCCGGCTTTCGTCTGTATGAAATGGGAGAACCCGAAGGGACAGGCTGATGCCGACACGGGCGCCCCGGCGCCCAGAGCGCCCGTCATCCGTCGGCAAGCCAGGCCGTAAGCTCATCAATGGCCGCACTGACAAGTGCGTGCGAAAAGCGAACCCGCCTCGACCGGCGCGGCACCGGCGAAGGTATTCGCCGAAAGGCCATCGATATCGCCGCAGTTGCCGCCGTTCCACCAGGGATTGGCGATGCCGGTTCGGGAGAGCCAACTCACCTGATTGGAACGCACGGTGATGGCATGACAGGGCCGCGGATACTGCCGCCAGACATAGATCCCCACATTGGTGAAGGGCTGCTGGCGCGCCCGGACGACGTTCTCGACGATGTCGATATGATGGCCGGCCGCAACGCCGATGCCATATTGCCCAGGGTCTTCCAGAATATTGCCGCGGGCTGCCAGATAGGCTCCTCCATCGTCGCCCAGCATGATGCCGCCGCCGGACTGGCTCGGCCCTCCGCCCCTGATCCAGTTGTGGGATACCAGCAGAGGTGCCTCCGGCGCTCCGGATGAGCGATAGATGCTGATGGCGTCTTCGGGATTTCCGCGTCCGGGCTCGTTGACGATCCGGTTACAGGCGATCTCGTTGCCCGGCCCGTGCACCTCATTGAACTGGACCGCCTGTCCCCGCGGAATGGGACCTCTCGGATTGACGATGGTGTTGCATCGAATCCTGATGCGTCTCGAACTCTGAATATGGATTCCGCTGAGCGTGTTGGCGATCCTGCTGCCGGTGATGACAATGTCTTCCGAACCGAGCACCCTGATGCCAATCTCGCCGGTTCCCTCTATGGTCAGATCGCGCAGCACGATCCGCTTGCTGTTGATGATCTCAATGCCATGGGACGCACAGGGACCGAGCGTCCGGCGCTCCACGACAAGATCGTTGCGATCCCGGATAGCAAGGCATGGTGGCAGCGGATCGGATGGAGATGCGCTTATCCCGGACCGGGATTGAACCGCTTCCGCGGAATCCGCATGGCTTTCACTTGCCTGCATCAGCGTGACCGACAGGACGAGCGTCATCACCGCCAACATTCGCACAGATGGAAAAAGAAGCCCCGAACGCAACGGATGAAGAGACCAGAAAATGAGCGAAGCCCCCAGGCCCGCTCCGAAAATGGACCAGAACCAGATCCCCAGCATGGGCCCTTCGAGGGCCACGTCGAACGTTGCATTGACCAGAATGCCGATGTTGTAGCAACCCAGGAATATGAACAGTTTGCCCCACACCGGCTGATTCAGGCGTCGCGCCACCAGCATGTTTCGAAACAGCATGGCCAGCCAGACACCAAGCAGCAGCCCCCACAGCACCAGCCCCGGCACGCCGGCGCGCGCCAAAATTGTCAGATGGGCGTTATGCGGACTTCTCAGCAAAGGTCCGCCGAGTTCGGTGCCGACAACAAAGCCGTCTGCGACGGCAAGGTTGATCCCGAAGCCCTGCCCCGTCCAGAAATGCTCACCGTTGAAAGTATAACCAATGATGGCCTGCCACCATTCCTTGCGCCACTTCTTCGTTCCGTCGAGATTGCCTTCCTCCGACGAGCCGACAATGCTGCTCACGTTATCGATCATCTGCTCCACATTGATCTTGCGATCGCTGGTCGGGAGCTGAACCTCCAGATTTGTTATCGCCGCCAGCGACAGAATACCCAATCCCAGAACGGCCAGAGGCATGATGCGGCGGAACGAGCCGGACAGAACGAGCGCCAGCACGACCGGAATGAGAAAAGCCAGCGTTCCACCGCGGCTCTGCGCCGAAACGACAGCCATTGCCAGAAGCAGGAATCCGCTCCAGATCCATCCGACCTGACGAAATCCGAGCAATGCGAAAACGGTGACGCCGGCGAGGTGCGCAGCCACTTCTCCGGTTCGCACCGAGAACATCGGCACGGGCGAATGGGGCCAGATCGGCACGATGTCCCGCATACCCACCGATATGATCAGCAACAGGGGCGCCAAGTATACGAACGGACCGCTGAAACGGGTGTAGAATCCGATCATCGTCTGCATTCGGGATGGCTTTTCCAGCAGCAGCGCGGCCACGATAAACGCGAACAGGCCATAGAGAACGATGACGCTATCGCGCAGCGCATCCATTCCATACGAAGCGATGATGGGAATCGTACGGACCAGAACCCACGCCATTGTCGCAACCAGCAGCAGGCTCGGAAGGGTTGCCATCGTCGCCAGCAGGGCACCCGACCGGAGCGCCGCGAACAGACCGAGGAACAGTATGATCTCGCCGACGAATAGCGGAGGGATGCCCGAATAGGCAAAGCCCCTGCCCATGAAGGCGTAGCCCAGCAGAGACAACAAAAGGAGGCCGGCATATCGGTCGTTCAACCCAACGCCTTCGCTTCGGTCTCGCTCCGCCGACCACCACACTTCAGGACTGTTCCGGAGAACCTGCGGCATGGCTCAAGGCCCCATAGCGACCGTATCCGCGGACCGTACGACACCCTCTGTCGCGTCCGGCGCCATGAAAGCCTTCAACACCAGATAGGACGCCACGACGCGCACGATATTGGAAAACAGAAGGGTGATGCACGCGCCCGTCCAGCCCAGCCACAGCACCAGTGGAACGGCCAACAGCGCCGCGGCAGCATTTCCGAAGTTGGTGATCCGTAGAGCGGTGCGTGCGGCATTGACGCCATGGAGAAAGGCGGACGCCATTTCTGCTCCATAGTTCACTAGATAAGCGAGGGCCAGAAGCTGAACGCCAAGGCCGACATCGAGATAGTAGGACTGGGATCCATAGAAGGCAGCGAGCGCGGCTTGAGGCGCAGCCATGACGAGCAGGAAATAGCCCGCTGTCGGGACGAAACCGAGCACGGCATAGGGCATCATTCCATTCCACGCGAAACGCGGACCCAGAGGCAGCGCCCGCGCCGCGGTCTGGGGAATGATGTTGCACATCGCAAACAGAATGGGATTGACCAGGCTGACAATGTTCAGCGCGCTCTGAAACTGCGCCGTTTCCGACCGCGCCACCAGCAGCGCGACAAGCCACAGCATCCCTTGCAGGCGCAGCGCCGTCGTCAGGCTGGTTGCGAGCGACCAGCGGCCGATCTGCCAGAAATGCCGCGCAGTCGTGACGAGATCCAGCGGCCGCGACCACCCGAGCTTGAGCTGGACAAGCTGGATGGCGGCCGCCGCGGTGGACGTGGCGGCCAGCGCCAGCATGACCCGCTCAAGAGTCAGTGTCCCTCCCAATGCCAGCAGCAGCACCATCACCGCCTGGCCGAGATAGCTCACGCTGTCTCCAACGATAGCGCGCCGATGGTGCAGCTCTGCGAACAGCACCCGGCGGGCGGTCTCCTGGACCTGGCAGGCGAGAAACCACCACACGGTCACGGGCAGAAGATCGATCCGCCCAAGCACAACCAGCGCTAATGCCACAACCGAGGCAAGCGGCAGGGACAGACCGGACATCAGCATCAAGCTGGACCAGATCGTGTTAAGCCTGTTGTCGCCCGCCCTGGCTCGCTCGATCGTCAGCGGGTAGATGACCAGCGTGTTATTGATGATCTGGAGCAGCATCAACACGCTGAAGATCAGAGCGAATGTACCGTATTCCTCCGGCACCAGCGACCGGGCAAGAATGATGTTGACCGCAAATGTGCCAAGGCTGACGACAGCCTGATCGATCAGGGTCCATGACGCCCGAAACAGGTGATCCCGACCGAACATTCAGCTCTGTCCTTCCTTCTCGAGCGACAAACGGCGTCTTCGCGCCGGAATGGCGGACGCGAACGGACGAGCCTTGCCGGCAATCCGCACGAGCGACATCGTCACCGCGTGAACGCATTCCGATACTTGGCGAGGTAGAACGCGCTGTCGGGAATGCCGTCCTCCGCATGAGTCTCGAAATCGACATGCGTGAGGATCGCGCCCGTCAGGCAAATACCGGCCTCTCGAAGGCGCTGAACCGCAGCCATGACGACCTCGCGCGGCGTTGCGCTCCAGCGAGCCGTGAGGATCAGCCTGTCGGAAAGCCTTGCAGCTTCAATCGCGGTGGAGAACAGCAAGGCCGCCGGAGCCGTTACAAGGACAACGTCATACTGTTCCCGCAAATGAGAAATCACCTTGTCGATTCCGCAATCATCCATCGGTGGCCCGGACTCGGATTTCGACGGAAGGTCGAGATTCAATCCATCGACCGCTCTGTAGCCTTTCAGCCGGCCATCGAAATGCAGCGGAGCAGAGGCGCCAGATGCCGCATCTTTCACCGTATCCTCGCTGCCGCCGGGCTGATACGTCGCATCGAGAACAAGCGTTCGATTGCCGAGCTTGCCAAAGGCCGAAGCCAGTTCGCGCGTGAATGAGGGAAGATCCGGATCGGGAAGCGGCGACGTCACGACGATCACCCGGCAGGCGGGAGACTTATGTTCGAGCGCGGCCGCAACCAGGATGGCGCGATAGGCTTCATCACGGATCTGCCGAAACTGCGACAGGCGCGCTGTGGCAGCATCCGGCACCATGCCGAGGCAGCGAAGTCCCGTCGCTCTGGCGAGCGCCGTCGCGCTCGAAAAGCCGGTATCGCGTCGATCCCATAGCAGAATTCCCGCCACCGTTCCGACCGTGAACAGAAGAATGAGCATCGGATACACCGTCCGTGGCGATGGCCAGACCGGCGAGGTAGGACTGAGAGCCTCGAACGCGATTTCCAGCGAGAACTGCTCTAGTTGCACGCGCCGAACATCGTCCGGTCGGGCATCCCACAGCGCTATCCGATTCTGCATTTCATCCAGCCGCGCCTTGGTCTGGGCTCGCTTCGGATGAAGCGGGCCATAGACTTCGTCCAACTGGGCAAGCTCGCCTTCCAGGCGTGATCGCGATGCCAGCAAGGTTTGAGACAGGCGCTCCTGTAAATAGGTTCGGGCGATGGCATTGGCAGCGGTTGCCGCGAAATCCGGCGATGCCGCGCGAAACCGGATGCCGATCAGATAGGACTTGGAATCGTTTTCGATGGAGGTCCGGCGAACCATGTCGGCGACGAAAGCGTCGAAATCTTTGTCATCCTGCTTTGCAGCGGCCGTCCCTGCCCGGTACGACTGCGAACCGCTCAGCAGGCCACGAAGGCTCGGCCACCAGCCCGGCGGCGTCGCTGCATTCCCTTGCGTGTAAAGATCGTTGCGGGTGACGATCTTTTTCATGAGATTGACCGACCGCAGGATCCGCGCTTCGCTTTCGACCAACGCCGATGCATCGAGCTGAACGCGGGCGACGCCGGCCTGGCTGCCGCCGACAAATTCCAGCCGAAGCAGCGTGTAGGCGACATACTCCTTCTGCGCCGCCAACAGGAATATGGTGGCCACGACCACAGCCGCGACCACGCTGCCGATCACCCACCGCCGCCTGCGCCAGATGCGCCGCACCGCGCCGACGATCACGTCCTGATTGTGGCCCAAGGCGTCCGGCCCGCTATTCTCGGCACGATCCCGCATCACCGGAATGGAGAGACCCTCTAGCTGCGGCACATTCATCCTGGTCGTCCCGATCGACTTTTCATCGCGCATGCGGCGGACATGGAACATGACGCGCCGGCTGGATGTCCCCCGATGACGGATCAGACCCGCTCATAGGCATCCTCCAGCCGGACGATATCGTCCTCGCCGAGATAAAGGCCCGTCTGAACCTCGATCAGCTCTACCGGTTCGGTCCCCATATTCTCCAGGCGATGAACCGCACCGAGCGGAATATGGACGTGCTGATTGGCAACGAATGTGCCGACCTCGTCGCCAACCGTGACTTTCGCCTCGCCGCTGACGACAACCCAATGTTCGGCTCGCATGAAATGCTTTTGCAGGGACAACCGGCCGCCCGGATTGACAGTGATCCGCTTGACCTGAAACTGGCTGCCGCCGTCTGTTACCTGATACCAGCCCCACGGCCGATGCACCCTCGCATGGGCATCGGCCTCGCTGCGGCCACGCAGCCGCATCCGGTTGACCAGCGTCTTGACCTCTCCGGAATGCTTGCGGTCCGCAACCAGAATAGCATCACGGTCAGCAACGACGACGATATCGCGCAGCCCCACCACAGCGGTCAGCGGCCCGCTGGACGAAACGAGACAATCCGTGCTGTCCACGATTTCAACGGAGCCATTGACGGCGTTGCCGGCATCATCATGGGGGCTGCATGACCACAGCGCATCCCATGTGCCGATATCCGACCACCCGCATGCCATGGAAACAACGGCAACACGAGATGCGTGCTCCATCACCGCATAGTCAATCGACGTGGCCGCCGCCTGTTCGTAAGCACTGCCGAGAACACGCGCCCCGCCACACGGTGTTGCGGCTTCGACAGCCGCTCTGATCACAGCAAGAGATTGCGGACAAAGTCGGCCATACTCGTCAAGCAATGCCGAAGCTCTGAAAAGAAAGTTGCCGGAATTCCATAGCATCCCTTCAGCGACATACCGGGCAGCAACATCCGCCGCCGGCTTCTCTGCGAAGCGAACCACGGATCGCGCGCTTCCGGACAGCGGCGAGCCCGGCTCGATATATCCATAATTCTGCTCGGGGTGGGTAGGCGTGACGCCGAAGGTCACCAGATGCCCCTCCCTGGCTGCGGGCACGCCTGCCTCCACCGCAGCGTTGAACGCCGCTTCATCACGGACGAGATGATCCGAGGCGAGCACCAGAACCAGCGCCTCCGGATCCTGCCGGCCGATCGCGAGACAGCCGGCGACGATAGCGGGCGCGGAGTCGCGACGCACCGGTTCGACCAGCACATCGCTCTGGACGGACAGTTCCGCAAGCTGCTGTTGAGCAAGATGCCGATGCACCTGATTGATCATGATTACCGGCCGTCCGAGCCCTGCGCGCTGCGCGCGGAGGACGGTGTCCTGAAAGGTCGATCTTTGTCCGAGCAGCGGGGCAAACTGCTTGGGCAGACTTTCGCGGGACGTGGGCCAGAGCCGGGCTCCCGCGCCCCCGCAAAGGATCAGCGGCCTGATAAGCGACGTCATCGTGAGTCTCCCTGCAAGGATGAGGTTGCTTCGGAGCCGGCTTGGCGGACCGCTTGAAGATCGCTCTCGCGGCGCGCTCCTCCGGCAATCGCCATGGCCGCGGCGCTGTCCATCCCGGCATCAAGCTCAAGCCGCGTGACACTGTCCTTCATGTCAAACAGCGCACCCACATGCACGATGTCGCCGGGCTGAACGGGAAAGGTCATCGTGGCAGGCAGGGTGAGGGATTCGCGCCCCTGGACACGCATCACTGTGATGACAGGATGCAACATACTGTCCGAGGAGAGCGCGCCGATCTGGCGCGCGCGGGCGTCACGGATCTCCCGCGCCGATGGCAGCGTCACGGACAGATCGAGGATGACGCGCTCGACATCCTGCAATTCCGAGATGATGCGCCGCTGATACCGGTTGTTCAGTTCCTCAAGCCGGAACGAGATGTCGCCGCTGGAAAGATCGGCCCGGAGCTTCTCTGCCTGAAGCCGCGCGACATTGCCTTCCAGCCTGGCTTCCTCACGCTTGATATCGATATACGCCGGCTTGCGGCCGAGACCGGCGCTCATCAGCTTCTCATAATCCTGAAGCTGCTGCTGGTGCAGGCTTCGCTGACGTTCTTCCAGCTTCTGCTGCTCCTGAATGAAAACAACCTCGGCTTCGATGCGCGGAAGCTGGCTTTTGATCAGCTCCAGCTCCTTGTCCATCGTATCCTGCTCCGAGGCCAGAATGCGCTGCTCGCCTTCTCTCAGGCGCGCAATTTCGGTCCTGATGCTTTCTTCCGCCACCTCCGGCAGATCAAAGCTCCTGCGTCCATGGACCTGAGCAATCAGCCGGGCTCGTTTCAAAACGGCGGAGGCATAGCCGGTCTCCAGGAGACGGACACGTTCATGCGCCTGCAACATTTCGCTGACGACGGAGCTTTGACGGCCCTCCGACAACCCCATCCCGCCAGCCAACGCGACGGCGCTGGCAACGGTAAGGCCCTGGCGATAACCATAGGATCCCGGCGTGCGCACCATGCCGCTGACATAGACATCGGGAAGCTGGGACAACCGGACGCGCACCTGCGGGCTTTTGAGAAAGCCTTCAGCCAGACGCTCGGTCAGGTAGCGTTCCAGAGAGACCACCGTTAAGCCACCGGCCGGAATATCTCCACCAACGGCCAGCCTCATGTTTCCGAATTGATCGAGCGTGAACTCGCCGGACAGTTCCTGCTCACCGAAAACGGTGACCGAAAGCTTGTCGCCCTGCTTCAATCGATAGCCGGGGTCCGCCTCTCCGCCCGCGGCCGCCACCGGAAAGGCCGCCCAGCTCAGGCTGATATGCAGAATGACGCCAGTTCCTATCGCCCGGGCGACCGAGATAAAGGACTTACGCGAAACACTCATGATGACCGTCATTTCAACGTCGCCAACCGTTCCGGTATCGCCGGCGGCCTGCTTGCGCCCCGGACGTCTTCCCGACTTCAATTGCAACGGAGAGCCGGCTAACGGCACTCGCGCATACCAAGCTAGGCCGCTCGGCCACCATTTCATCAACGATTGCGAGCCAATAGCTGCCCCAGAGGAGGTAGCCTTTCCGGCTTAGCCTCGGCTACGAAG
>Ga0182740_1000751_pt1 | contig 28229 bp, 24 predicted proteins | sample eDN5th37CKraftBY_FD_128872 | JGI IMG/M metagenome (GOLD analysis project Ga0182740, IMG submission 128872) | Enriched backyard soil microbial communities from Emeryville, California, USA - eDNA 5th pass 37_C Kraft BY (version 2) (version 2) | ecosystem: Environmental > Terrestrial > Soil >...
ATCGACAGCCGCAAGGACGCCAAGGCAGCTTCCGCCGGCGGCATCCTGATCACCCGGCTCATGATGCGCGGCGCCGCCGGCATCGTCACGGATGGTGGCTTCCGCGATTGCCCGGAGATCGCCGAGATGGCCTTCCCCGTCTACCAGAACCGACCGGCGCCACCGACCAACCTGACGCGGCAGCGCGCGGTCGATATCAACGTGCCGATCGGGTGCGGTGATGCACCGGTGTTTCCCGGCGACATCATGGTCGGCGACGGCGAGGGCGTGGTGGTCATCCCCGCTCATCTCGCCAACGAGATTGCCGAGGAGGGCCATGAGATGACCGCCTACGAGGACTTCGTGATGGAGAAGGTGCGCGAAGGACGCGGCATCTTCGGTCTCTATCCGGGTGGGCCCGAGGCCAAAGCCGAGTTCGCCGCGTGGCGCAAGGCCAATGGACGCTGAGTTGAGATAAGCAATGACTGAAGCAGATACCGGAGCGGGCCTCGTCCGCGGCACCCCACGCGCCGAACGCGCCCCGCGCGCCGTCGCCGACCTCTATCACACCTACTTCACGGGCCTCATCCTGACGCTTGTCGGCCGCCGCGGCAGCAGCGACGCGGCGCGCTGGATGCACGCCGTCTTCCGCCATCAGCATCATGAGAAGTTCCTCTCGAGCTTCGAGAAGCTCGGGCTCGTGGACATGCCGCACGCGGTTGCCTGCGCGGCCTATCACTACCTCTCGAACAGCATTGGCGGCGTCAGCGTCGAGTTCATGAAGGAGAGCGACCGCAAGGCCTGGGTGCGCTTCGTGCCGCCCCGTTGGGTCTATCCGGGCGCCGCCATCTGTGGCGTACCAAGCGAAGTGTCGCGTGGATTCCTGACGGGCTGGTACGCGCAGAACGGCGTATCGCTGAAGAATCCGCGGCTTGGCTTCGTGTGTACCGCCCAGACCGTCGATGGCCAGCACGGGCTTGCCGGCTACTTCCTGGAGTACGACCACGATCTCGCGCCCGATGAGCGGCTGGTCTTCCGTCCCGGCGAGATGCCACCGCCCTTCGATCCGGAGGCCGCGCCACGCCTTCCCGCGTCCGACTGGACGACGGAACGGCTCGCCCGCGCCTATCGCAACTACGCCATGGAATACGTGCGCTCCGGCCTGCCACGGCTCATCGAGCTCTTTGGCGAGACGGAAGGCGCACACCTCGGCCACCTGACCGGCCGCCAAATCGGGGCGCAGTCATATAAGGAGATCGCGGGCGCCGCCGGCGTCGAGAGCGATGATGCGGAGGCGCTGGCCCGACTGCTGGCGTGGATCGCGGAAGGCGAAGGGGATAGCGCGACAGTGTCCCGCGACAGCGATGGGGTGCTCCTCACGCGGACAGGCTGGCGCCTCATGCGCGGTATCACCAATCCCTCTCGGGGCGTGATGGACGCGTGGAACGGCCTCATCGAAGGCCTCGCCATGGTTCACAATCGCTTTCTGACGATCGATCTCGTCGCCCGTGCCGATCATGGCGCGCCGCAGACCGTCTGGCGCATTCGACAGCGGCCACAAGGTTCGATCACGATCGCGTAGTCGCAGCGGCCCACCGATTGGCACTTGTCGCATCGGCTGCGACGGGCTTACTCACTCGACGAAAGAACAACAGAAGGAGCCGCCGCCATGCCGGAGTTCCGCTTCGAGCCGGTGCAGATGCCGCCGGCCGCGACCAAACTGAGAGCCGAGGTCCGAGCGTTCCTCGACGAGGAAAAGGCCAAGGGCACTTTCACGCCGACCGTCGGCGCCATGGTCGCCGCCGACCCCTCCTTCAGCGCCCGGCTCGGCGCGCGCGGCTATCTCGGCATGACATGGCCCAAAGAGTACGGCGGACACGAGCGCTCGGCACTCGAGCGCTACGTCGTCGTCGAGGAGTTGCTGGCCGCCGGCTCGCCCGTGATGGCGCACTGGATTGCCGATCGCCAGAGTGGCCCACAGATCCTCAAGCACGGCGCCGAGCGCGTGAAGAAGATGATCCTGCCGGAGATCGCGGCCGGACGGTGCTTCTTCGCGATCGGCATGAGCGAGCCGGATACGGGCTCCGATCTCGCGAGCGTCAAGACGCGCGCCGTGCCCGTCGAAGGCGGCTTTCGCGTCACGGGCCGCAAGGTGTGGACGAGTTACGCTCACATGGCCCACTACGTGATTGCCCTTGTGCGCACGGGCGGGCGCCCGGAGGATCGCCATGTCGGCCTGACGCAGCTCATCATCGACATGAAGTCACCGGGCATCGAAGTGCGCCCCATCATCAACGTCTATGGATCGCACGAGTTCAACGAGGTGACCTTCGACGATGTGTTCGTGCCGGAGGACATGAGCGTCGGCGGCATAGGCAATGGCTGGGCCATGGTGACATCGGAGCTTGCCTTCGAGCGCTCGGGACCGGACCGCTTCATGTCCACCTATCCCCTGCTCGTCGAGGCCTTCCGCGAGATCGGCGACAATCCCAACGCCAGCGAAGCCGCCGAACTCGGCCGTCTCGTCGCGCATCTGGCGACGCTGAGGCGAATGTCCACCTCCATTGCGGGGATGCTCAACGATGGGAAGTCGCCGGTCACGGAAGCGGCCCTCGTGAAAGACCTCGGTACGACCTTCGAGCAGTCCATTCCGGAGATCACGCGACGCCTCTTGCCACTCGAGCCGCGCGGCGGCGGCAACGGGCAAGTCTATGACGACCTGCAGCAGCTCGCGCAGATGCAGGCGCCCTGCTACTCGATCCGCGGCGGCACGCGTGAGATTCTGCGCGGCATGATTGCACGGGGGCTCGGCCTCAGATGAACAACGGGACGGAAGACACGGGCGTGCGTGATCTCATGCTGCGGTCGCTCGACCGCATCGTGGAAGAGGAAGCCGAGAACGCCGCGCAGGCGGCCGACGGCAAGCCGGGCTTTCCGGCCGATCTCTGGGCAGCGCTTGAAGAAGCGGGCATGACCGCGCTCGGTGAAGAGAACGACGGCGACCTCGGGCTCGGCAATGCCGCCGCACTCATCGAGCGTGCGGCGTATCACACAGTGCCGGTGCCGCTCGCCGAGACGATCCTGGCGCGCCGCCTGCTCGCCAAAGCAGGTATCGAAATTCCCGATGGGTCGCTCTCCGTGGCGCCGCCGTCGGCAACCCGTGATGGCAAAGCGGCAGGCGTGCCCTGGGCGCGCTCCGTTGCGGGCGTGGTGGTCGCGACGGGATCGGATGGGCTGGCCTTGATCGATGCGCGCGAGGCTGCCTCGCCGGGCTTCAATATGGCGGGAGAACCTCGTGATATTGTTGATCTTTCTCGCGCCAAGGCGATCGCCTCCGGCAAGCTTGCCGGCGCAGCCAATGTTGTAGAGGCCGAGGGCGCCCTCATCCGCGCCGTGCAGATGTCGGGTGCCATGTCGCGTGTGCTGGACCACGGCCTCACATGGGCCAATGACCGGGTCCAGTTCGGTCGGCCCATCGCCCGCTTTCAGGCCATCCAGCACCTCATGGCGGAACTGGCGGCGGAGGCTGCCGCCGGCAGCGCATCCGCCCTGATGGCCGTCGAGGCCGTGGCAGAGCGCGGCGATCGGCTTGCTGCTGCCATCGCCAAGGCGCGGGCGGGCGAAGCGGCGGGCCGCGTCTGCGCCATCGCGCACGAGGTTTTCGGCGCCATGGGCTTCACGCAGGAGCACACACTTCATTATGCGACCCGACGGCTCTGGAGCTGGCGCAATGAGTTCGGCTCGGAGGTGCACTGGCAGGCCGAGATCGGCCGCGCGATTGCAGCCGGCGGCGCCGATAACCTCTGGGCGACGCTCACCGCGCATGGCTGACGGGCCGTCGCGCGAGCCAGATAAATCTTGCACGGCGGGAGGGCTGTCCGCCAACTTAGGCCTATGAAATGACGTTGCTCACGCCCGCCGGGCGAGGGCGCACGGGAGGAAATCCAACATGAAGGTTCTCATCATCGGCGGTGCCGGCATGGTCGGCCGCAAGCTCGCCGAACGGCTCGCCAAGGACGGCACGCTCGGCGGCAAGGCCATCTCATCACTCGCGCTCTATGACGTCGTGCCGCCGCAGAAGCCGGCAGGCGCCAACTTCCCCGTCGAGATCATTACCGGCGATTTCCCGGCGCCCGGCGAAAGCGACAAGCTCGTCGCCAACAAGCCCGATGTGATCTTCCATCTCGCCGCCATCGTCTCCGGCGAGGCCGAGCAGGAGTTCGACAAGGGCTACCGCATCAATCTGCACGGCACGATGAACCTGCTCGAGAGCATCCGCCGCGCCGGAAACAAGCCACGCCTCGTGTTCACGAGCTCGATCGCCGTCTTCGGCGCACCATTCCCGGAAAAGATCGGCGACGAGTTCTTCTCGACGCCGCTCACGTCCTACGGGACGCAGAAGGCTATCGGCGAGCTGCTCATTTCCGACTACACGCGCAAAGGAATGCTCGACGGCATCTCGATCCGCCTGCCCACCATTTGCGTACGGCCGGGCGCGCCGAACAAGGCGGCCTCCGGCTTCTTCTCGAACATCATGCGCGAGCCGCTCGCCGGCAAGGAAGCGGTGCTGCCCGTCTCCGAGGATGTCATGCACTGGCACGCGTCACCACGCGCGGCCGTCGGCTTCCTGCTCCATGCCGCGGCGATCGACGGCAATAAGGTCGGCCCGCGCCGCGCGCTGTCCATGCCGGGCCTAGCCGTCACCGTCGGAGAACAGATCGCGGCACTCAAGAAGGTGGCCGGCGAGAAGGTCGTCGCCCGCATCAAGCGAGAGCCCGATGCCTTCATTCAAGGGATTGTCGCGGGCTGGCCGCGCAACTTCGACACGAAGCGCGCCATCGAGCTCGGCTTCAAGCCGGACGCGAGCTTCGAGGAGATCATTCGCATTCACATCGAGGATGAGCTCGGCGGTAAAATCGCCTGAGCTTCGCGAAACAATCCGTCTTGGGATGACATCATGAGCAACAAGCTGCAGGCCCTGCTGTATCTGACCAACGCCAAGCCGTATCTCGACCGGCTTGCTGCCGACGGGCTCAACGAGCGCGTCGACTTCACGGTCGTCAAAACGGGCGAGCAGGCCAGCGACGACGATCTCGCCAAGGCCGAGGTTCTTTTCGCGCCGGGAATGCCGCCGGGCGCGCTCGCGAAGATGCCACGTCTCAAAGTGATCCAGTCGTTGACAGCGGGCGTCGACCACTGGCTCGCCCGCACGGATCTGAAGCCCGAGCATACGCTCATCGCAGCGCGCGGCACGCACCGCATCCAGGTGCCGGAGAACATTCTCGGCGCACTCTTCCACATCACCAAGAAGTACCATCAGATCGCGCTTCAGCAGGCCGAGAGTCGCTGGCAACGCAGCGTATCCGATACCCTCGCCGGCAAGACCCTCGGCATTCTGGGCCTTGGCGCTATTGGGCAGGTGCTGGCGAAGAAGGCTGCTGCCCTTGAAATGCGGGTGATCGGCACGAAGCGGACGCCCGAGCGCGTCGACGGTGTCGAGAAGGTCTATGGTTTCGACGAAACCGATAAGGTGCTCAGCCAGAGCGATTACGTCGTCGTCCTCCTGCCGGTAACGCCGCTGACCGAGAATTTCCTCAACAAGACGCAAATTGCGAAGATGAAGCCGAGCGCCTGGCTGATCAACTTCGCCCGCGGCGCGGTCATCGTCGACGACGACCTGATCGCCGCCGTGAAAGCCAAGACGATCGCTGGCGCCGTACTGGATGTGTTCCGTACCGAGCCTCTGCCGTCGGAACATCCCTTCTGGAAAACCCCGAATATCTGGGTTCTGCCCCATATCGGCGGCTTCCACCCCGAGCGCGATAGCTGGGTGGCGGAGCTGCTTTCGGACAATATCCGCCGGCACCTCGACGGCCAGCCGCTGCGCGAGGTCGTGGACCGCGAACGCGGTTACTGAGGCGGTCCGGGTCGGCCGCGAAATGGCGGCGAAGTGTCGCGACGCGGGCCATGCCATTTTTGCGCCCCGATGCGGCAAGACGGCACCGAATGCGAGCGTTGATGTGGCCCTCGGGCCGTGCTAGACGAACGCCGTCTTTTCCGAGCATGGCGCCGCCGGTGTTGCAAGCCGCGTGGGCGCTGTGGCCTATCCCCACGCATAGGGGCGGCAACGACCCGATCGGGCCGACCGCGCATGGGCTGAGCGCCGGTCACCGGCGCCAATGTTGAGCATTTGAGAGGGGCAGAGCGCGAACAGTGGCCACGGACGATACCATCACAGGGGGCGTGGCGGGCCGCTACGCATCGGCCCTGTTCGACCTCGCCGAGGAGGCCAATCAGGTCCGGCAGGTCGAGAAGGACCTGATCTCACTTCAGAGCCTGCTCAACGAGAGCGCCGACCTAAAGCGCATGGTGCGCAGTCCCGTGTTCTCGAGTGACGAGCAGGGCCGCGCCATCGCCGCGGTCGCCGAGAAAGCCGGCCTCGCGCCCCTCGTCGTGAATTTCCTCAAGGTGCTGGCCCGCAACCGGCGCCTTTTTGCCTTGAACAAGATGATCCGCACATTCCTGGCACTCGCCGCGCGCCAGCGTGGCGAGGTCAATGCCGAGGTCGCAACGGCGCATCCGCTCACGGATGAGCAGCTTGCGACGCTCAAAGAGACGCTCCGTGCCTCCGCCGGCAAGGACGTCCAGCTCATCACCAAGGTCGACCCGACGCTGCTCGGCGGGCTCATCGTCAAGATGGGCTCGCGCATGATCGACAGCTCGATTCGCACCAAGCTCACGTCACTCAAGACCGCCATGAAAGAGGTCCGCTGATGGAAATCAAGGCCGCTGAGATCTCCGCGATCCTCAAAGAGCAGATCAAGAATTTCGGCCAGGAGGCGGAAGTCTCCGAAATCGGTCAGGTGCTGTCGGTCGGCGACGGCATCGCCCGTGTTTATGGCCTCGATAACGTCCAGGCCGGCGAAATGGTCGAGTTCCCGGGCGGTATCCGGGGCATGGCGCTCAACCTCGAGACCGACAACGTCGGCGTCGTTATCTTCGGCGACGACCGCACCATCAAGGAAGGCGACACCGTCAAGCGGACGGGCGCCATCGTCGAAGTCCCGGTTGGCAAGGGCCTGCTCGGTCGCGTCGTGGACGCGCTCGGCAACCCGATCGACGGCAAAGGCCCAATCAAGGGCGATCACATGTCCCGCGTGGACGTGAAGGCGCCGGGCATCATCCCGCGGAAGTCGGTGCATGAGCCGATGGCAACCGGCCTCAAGGCGATCGACGCCCTGATCCCGATCGGCCGCGGCCAGCGCGAGCTCATCATTGGCGACCGCCAGACCGGCAAGACCGCCGTTGCCCTCGACACGATCCTCAACCAGAAGCCGCTCAATGTCGCTGGCGCGCCCGAGGATCAGAAGCTCTATTGCGTCTACGTCGCCGTCGGCCAGAAGCGCTCGACGGTCGCCCAGTTCGTGAAGGCGCTGGAAGAGAACGGCGCGCTCGACTACTCGATCGTCATCGCCGCAACGGCCTCCGACCCGGCGCCGATGCAGTTCCTCGCGCCGTTCGCCGGCTGCGCCATGGGCGAGTACTTCCGCGACAACGGCATGCACGCGGTCATCATCTACGACGACCTTTCCAAGCAGGCCGTCGCCTACCGCCAGATGTCGCTGCTGCTGCGCCGCCCGCCGGGCCGCGAAGCTTACCCGGGCGACGTCTTCTATCTCCATTCGCGCCTGCTCGAGCGCGCGGCGAAGATGGGCGATGCCGCCGGCAAGGGCTCGCTGACGGCGCTCCCCGTCATCGAGACGCAGGCCAACGACGTGTCGGCTTACATTCCGACAAACGTCATCTCGATCACCGATGGCCAGATCTTTCTCGAGACCGACCTCTTCTTCCAGGGCATCCGTCCGGCCGTGAACGTCGGCCTCTCGGTCTCGCGCGTCGGCTCGTCGGCGCAGACGAAGGCCATGAAGAAGGTCGCAGGCAAGATCAAGGGCGAGCTCGCGCAGTATCGCGAGATGGCCGCCTTCGCGCAGTTCGGCTCGGACCTCGACGCGGCAACTCAGCGCCTTCTGAACCGCGGTTCGAAGCTCACTGAGCTCCTGAAGCAGCCGCAGTTCTCGCCGCTCAAGATGGAAGAGCAGGTCTGCGTCATCTATGCCGGCGTGAACGGCTATCTTGATCCCATGCCGCTCGGCCAGGTGAAGCCCTTCGAGGAGGCGCTGCTGGCGTCGCTTCGCGGGTCCAATGCGGCGATCCTCGAGGACATCCGCTCGACGAAGGATCTCTCGAAGGACACCGAGGCCAAGCTCAAGGGCGTGGTCGAGCAGGTCGCCAAGCAGTTCGCTTGACGACCGCTACCGGGCTCAACTGAGACAGGGACTGCAAGGACGCCATGGCCTCACTGAAAGACATGCGCACGCGCATCGCCTCGGTCAAGGCGACGCGCAAGATCACCAAGGCCATGCAGATGGTGGCCGCCGCCAAGCTCAGGCGCGCCCAGGAAGCGGCCCACGCCGCGCGTCCCTATGCCCAGCGCATGGACCAGATCCTCGCGAACCTGAACAGCCGCCTCGCCAGCAAGGAGGGGATGTCGCCCCTGCTTGTCGGCACCGGCAAGGAAGATACGCACCTGCTGATCGTGATGACCGCCGAGCGCGGTCTTTGCGCCGGCTTCAACACGAATATCGCACGGCGGGCGCGCCAGGACATCCGCCGCCTCTTGAGCGCAGGCAAGACGATCAAGATACTCGCCGTCGGCCGCAAGGGTTTCGACAACCTGCGCCGTGACCACGCGCGCCAGATCGTCGACCGCGTGGACCTCAAGGGCGTACGGCAACTCGGCTTCGTCAATGCCGAGGAGATCGCCGACAAGGTCATGGCCATGTTCGAGGCCGGCGAGTTCGACGTCGCGACGCTTTACTATTCCGAGTTCAAGAACGTCATCACGCAGACGCCGACCGCACTCCAGATCATACCCGCTAAGCTGCCCGAGATGGCCGAGGGCACGCAGCCGGGCAAGGCCGAGGCGATCTACGAGTACGAGCCCTCCGAGGAGGAGATCCTCGGCCAGCTCCTGAAGCGCAACATTGCGACGCAGATCTTCCGCGGACTTCTCGAGAACGCGGCCGGCGAGCAGGGCGCGCGCATGACCGCCATGGACAACGCGACGCGCAACGCGGGCGACATGATCAACAAGCTGACGATCAAGTACAATCGCCAGCGTCAGGCGAACATCACCAAGGAGCTGATCGAGATCATCTCCGGCGCCGAGGCGCTCTAGGATATTCGAATACGGCGCCGTGCCTCAGGCGAAAGCCGGGCACGCGCAAACGGGTCAAAGGACGAGGAAAATTATGGCATCGAACAAGGTTGGCAAGATCCGGCAGGTGATGGGCGCCGTCGTCGACGTCCAGTTCGAAGGGCATCTCCCGGAGATCCTGAACGCACTCGAGACGACGAACCAGGGCCAGCGCCTCGTGCTCGAAGTCGCGCAGCACCTCGGCGAGAGCACCGTGCGCACGATCGCCATGGACTCGAGCGAGGGTCTGACGCGCGGTCATGAGGTGACCGACACGGGCGCGCCGATCTCGGTCCCCGTCGGAGACGAGACGCTCGGCCGCATCATGAACGTCATCGGCGAGCCCGTGGACGAGGCCGGCCCGGTCAAGACGTCGGCGAAGCGCGCGATCCATCAGCCCGCGCCGACGTTCGCCGAGCAGTCGACGGAAGCCGAGCTGCTCGTCACCGGCATCAAGGTCGTGGACCTGCTCGCACCGTACGCCAAGGGCGGCAAGATCGGCCTCTTCGGCGGCGCCGGCGTCGGCAAGACCGTTCTCATCATGGAGCTCATCAACAACGTCGCGAAGGCCCACGGCGGCTACTCTGTGTTCGCCGGCGTCGGCGAGCGCACGCGCGAGGGCAACGACCTCTATCACGAGATGATCGAGTCCAAGGTCAACATCGATCCGAAGGAGAACAACGGATCGACGGCCGGCTCGAAGTGCGCGCTGGTGTACGGCCAGATGAACGAGCCGCCGGGCGCGCGTATGCGCGTGGCGCTCTCGGGCCTCACGGTCGCCGAGCACTTCCGCGACCAGGGCCAGGACGTGCTCTTCTTCGTCGACAACATCTTCCGCTTCACGCAGGCGGGCTCCGAGGTGTCGGCGCTCCTCGGCCGTATTCCTTCGGCGGTCGGCTACCAGCCGACGCTCGCGACCGACATGGGCGCGCTGCAGGAGCGAATCACCACCACTCAGAAAGGCTCGATCACCTCGGTGCAGGCCATCTACGTGCCGGCCGACGACCTGACCGACCCGGCCCCCGCCACGTCCTTCGCCCATCTTGACGCGACGACCGTGCTTTCGCGCTCGATCGCCGAAAAGGGCATCTACCCGGCCGTGGACCCGCTCGACTCCACCTCGCGCATTCTCGAGCCGCGCGTCGTCGGCGACGAGCATTACCAGGTGGCCCGCCAGGTCCAGCAGATTCTGCAGAAATACAAGTCCTTGCAGGACATCATCGCCATTCTCGGCATGGATGAGCTCTCCGAGGACGACAAGCTGACGGTGGCCCGCGCCCGCAAGATCGAGCGCTTCCTCTCGCAGCCCTTCCACGTCGCCGAGGTCTTCACCGGCTCGCCGGGCGTGCTCGTCTCGATCGCCGATACGATCAAAGGCTTCAAGGGCCTGTGCAATGGTGACTACGACCATCTCCCCGAGCAGGCCTTCTATATGGTAGGCACGATCGAGGAAGCGATCGCCAAGGCCGAAAAGCTGGCGGAGGCGGCGTGATCCGGAAATTGGGCAGGGGCAGGGGCTGAGCCACGGGCCAAGGTCGGCGCGTGGTGGGGGGTCCCATCAGCAGACGGCCACGGCCGCGGAGAGGGTACTGCATGAGCGACGAATTCGGATCATGCTGCGCAACGCTCAAGGAGCTGATTTCGACCAAGGAGTTCTCGCCGCTGATCGAGGTGGGTGAAGACGGCGTGCTCTACATGTCGGTCGGCATTGCCGAAGGTGACAAGGACGACGACGAGGGCATGGTGGACTATCCGGTCTTCTTCTGCCCGTTCTGCGGCACGCAGCTGCAGGAGCAGGACGACGAGAAGTCAGCCTGACGACACGACGAGACCATGGCGAGCGCTCACCTACGCGGGAATGCGCTCGCCGACACAGCTAGAGACTAGAGTTCAGGAACGGCCCCGGTAAGCATCATGGCAGGACCCTTCAAAATCGAGTTCGTCAGCCCCGAGCGCGTGCTTCTCTCCGGGGAGGCGACGGAAGTGATGGTGCCGGGCGCCGAGGGTGACTTCACGGTCCTTGCCGGTCATGCCCCGCTGATCAGCGCGCTGCGCCCGGGCGTCATCGAGATCCGCCAGGACAGCGGCCGGCGCCGTATCTACGTACGCGGCGGCTTTGCCGAGGTCGATCCGACCCAGCTCACCATCCTCGCGCAGAACCTCGTCGACGTAACGTCGGCCGATCAGAGCACACTCGCCGAGGAAATGCGCGTCGCTGAGGCCATGCTGGCATCGGCCACGGACGACATGAGTCGCCTGCTGGCCCACGACGCCATTGCCGCGCTCAAGTCGCTCAACGCGCGGGCCGCCGCCTGAGATCGCTCAGGCCCGGCCGAGCCACCCCTTCACGCGCGCGAATAACGCCGCCGCCTCGGCCCGGATTGCGCTTGCGAGCGGCTGCATGAACCGCCGCACGCGCTCCTTCACGATACGCGCATAGCGCCATGGCCAGGATTCGTGGATCCATGCCGTCAGCGCGTCCTTCCACGGCATGAAGACGGCATAGGCGCGTGCGAACCAAGGGATCTGCAGGAGCTGTGCCTCGGTGAGCTGGAAGAGCCGCGCCACGATGGCCGTGCCGACGATCTTCGCGCCGATGAAGAGCAGCGTGGCCTCGAACTCGCGCCCTGAGGCGATGAGAACGACCGCCACGAGCTTCAGCGGCAGGATGAGCAGCGACGGCGCGCCGAAGACGAGCAGTGCACCATAGGGCGGCAGCCGCTGGATCTGCGCTTCGAGCCACGCGATCGGCTTGAGCCGCGCGAGTTGCGCGAGCGCCGCAGCGAGCGGCCGCCAGCCCCATTCCTCGAAGACGATGATAAGCGCGATGAGCGTCTGCAGGAGGAGGCGCGCCGCGCGTGCCAGCACGCGAAGGCCGCCGAGCGTCAGGCGCGTCACGCGGCTGTCGGTGAAGCGCGGTCCGCTATGCGGGGTTGGCGCGTCCGGGTCGGGCGGGCGGATGTCGTTCGGCACGCGATGCGCTCCTCGGGCAAACCCCACCAGACCTTGGTCGCCACAGTAGCGGCGAGACGAGCCGTGCCTCCGCGCACCGGCCACCGATGACATCGCGATAGGCCTTCACGGCGTCGCAATCGCGGCCCTTCATCAAGAAGGTCTGATAAAATAGTCTAACAATCAGAACCTTGACTGTGCGGATTCGACGGCCTTGTATGGCTTTCGACCGGGCAATGGCAAGGCCGCATTCGCGCAGGGTTCGGTTCGCAGCACCAAGAAGTCGCAAAACATGCCAAGAAGGCATGAGCACGCATAAGACTAAGATCGAGGAAATTCCGGGAGGATGCCATGAAGATTACTCGTCGGCAGCTGACACTTGGTGCTTCGGCGCTCGCAATGCCGAGCCTTCTGACACGCGCGCACGCGCAAGCCGTCGTTACACTCAAGCTGCACCACTTTCTTCCGGCGGTGGCGAACGGTCACGCCAAGATGCTGGTGCCGTGGGTGAAGAAGGTGGAGGCGGACAGCCAGGGCAAGATCAAGATCGACATCTTCCCGGCCATGCAGCTCGGCGGCACGCCACCCCAGCTCTACGATCAGGCGCGCGATGGTGTGGCCGATATCGTCTGGACCTTGCCGGGCTCCACGCCTGGGCGCTTTCCCACGACCGAAGTCATGGAACTGCCGTTCATCGCGGCCCAGCGCGGCATCGTCAATGCGAGAGCCGGGCAGGCGCTTGCCGACCTGCACCTCAAGGATGAGGTGAAGGACGTCAAGCTCCTCGCCTACTGGGCGCATGACGCCGGGCACATTCACTCGAACCGTCCCGTCAAGACGATGGACGATCTCAAGGGGTTGAAGCTCCGGAACCCGACGCGCCTTGCCGGCGAAGCGCTGAAAGCTCTCGGCGCGACGTCGATTGGAATGCCGATCCCGCAGGTTCCGGAAAGCCTTGCCCAGCGTGTCATCGACGGCTGTGTCATCCCATGGGAGGTGGTGCCGGCGGTGAAGGTGCAGGAACTCGTCAAGTTCCATACCGAGATCGTGGGTTCCCCGACGCTCTATACGGCGAGCTTCTTCCTCGCCATGAACAAGGCGAAGTACGAGAGCATGCCGGCGGATCTCCAGGCGGTGATCGACCGGAACTCGGGCATGGCTTTCGCGGATCTCGCCGGCAACATGTGGGATACCGAAGCCGTCAACATCCGCAAGCTGGTGGCCAATCGCGGCAACACCATCATCCAGCTCGATGCCGCCGAGAAAGCCCGGTGGGCGGAGGCGACCAAGCCCGTCTATGCGGCATGGATCGATCAGGTGAAGGCCAAGGGGCTCGACGGCAACAAGCTGGTCGAGACCGCGCGGGGACTCGTCGCGAAGTACGACAAAGCCTAGTACGCGCAGACATCGAGCGTGCGCGCCGGTCGAGGTGCGCACGCTCGTCCGCGACGGCCTCCTTGCGGGAGACGGCTCCATGAGCAGCACGGAACTGCCCGAGAGTGGTCGCGATGGCCGGGATGGCGAGCCCGCTACCGCGCTAGAGCGACTGACGGGCGCCTGCGCCGTCTTCGGGGGACTGCTTACGCTCGCGGTCGCATTGCTGGCGACCGTCAGTGTCCTGCTGCGATGGCTCATCTCCTCGCCGATCGACGGTGATTTCGAGTACGTGAAGATGGCGACCGCGGTGGCCGTATTCTCGTACCTTCCTTACACGCAAGCGCGGCGCGGCAACATCATGGTCGATACCTTCACGATGTGGCTGCCGAAGCGCGTTGTGAACATCATGGATGCCTTCTGGGACCTGGTGTTCGCCGCGGTGATGGCTTACCTCACATATTGCCTCATTAACGGCACGCTCGGTGTCTTTCACAGCGGCGAGACGACGATGCAGCGCCAGCTCCTGATCTGGCCGAGCATTGCGCTTTGCACCGCGCTCGCGGCGCTCGTATCGGTGACGGCTCTCGGAACCGGCCTGCGTCTCCTCGGCATGACGAATGGCAGGAGCTCGCCATGAGCGGCATCACCGTCGCGCTCATCGCCTTCGGACTGATGCTCGTAATAATTGCGTTGCGCTGTCCGATCGGTCTTTCGATGCTGCTCGTCGGGTCCGGCGGCTATATCTGGCTTCATCCGTCCGGCTGGACGGCGTTCTTCGGGTACATGAAAACCAACCCCTATCACCAGTTCGCCAACTACACGCTGTCCGTCATTCCGCTGTTCATTCTCATGGGGGCACTGGCCGAACGCGCCGGCATCGCGAGCGCGCTCTTCAAGGCATCCGAGCGCGCGCTCGGCCGCTATCGCGGCGGTCACGCCATGGCGGTGATCGGTGCCTGCACGGCGTTCGGCGCAATATGCGGGTCGGCCGTCGCAACGACGGCCACCTTCGGCCGTGCCGCGCTGCCCGAGCTTGAGAGATACAAGTACGACGGCGGCTTTGCGACGGGGACGATCGCCGTCGGCGGCACCCTCGGCATCCTCATCCCGCCTTCCGTCATTCTGGTCGTGTATGCCATCACGGCCGAGCAGAACATCGCCAAGCTCTTTCAGGCAGCCTTGATTCCAGGACTTCTGGCAGCGCTGTTCTACTGCATCACCATCGCCATTGTCGTGCGGCGCAACCCCAGCCTGGCTCCTGCGCCGATGGAAGCAAGCGTCGAAAGAGAGCCCTGGTCGATATGGCCGGTCCTCGTAGGTTTCGTGCTGACGGCGGGCATTGTCGTGCAGTGGTGGCGCGGCAGCATCGAGGGCGACAACGCGATCATTCTCGCGTTCATGACAGCCGCCATCGTGTTCGTCAGCAAGAGCATACTGCCGTCCATCGCGACGGCTGTCGTCGTCATTGGAGGTATCTACGGCGGCGTCTTCACACCGACCGAAGGGGCTGCCGTCGGTGCCATTACGATGCTCGTCATCGGGCTGATACAGCGAACGCTCGGCTGGAGCGACATCCTTCAGGCCATACGCCAGACCGCCGAAACATCCGGCATGATCTTCATGATCCTGCTCGGCGCAGAAGTTTTCGGCGCATTCCTCGCCTTGTCCACGCTCCCCGCCACGGCGGCGCAGGCCATCAGCAGCGCAGGTCTGTCGCCATATGCCGTGCTGGTCGCGATGATGGTTTTCTACATCCTGCTCGGCGCCGTCATGGACGAGCTGGCCATGATCCTTCTGACGCTGCCCGTGTTCTTCCCCGTGGTCCAGTCGCTCGATTTTGGCATGCTCCCCGACGAGGCGGCCATCTGGTTCGGCATTCTCGTATTGATCGTCGTCGGCATCGGGCTGACGGCGCCGCCGATCGGCCTTTGTGTGTTCGTGGTCTCGTCAATGGCTCCGCGCGTGCCGATCGTAGCCACGTATCGGGGTGTGCTGCCGTTCGTGGCCGCAGACATCATTCGCCTCTGCCTATGCCTCGCCTTTCCGGCACTCTCGCTCTGGCTCGTGCGGGCCCTCAATTGATCGGGACCGCCCACAGCGACTGAAATGCAAAAAGGCCCGCAGGATCGCTCCCACGGGCCTCGGCAATCAGTAGCTATCGCAATTTTCGATCAGGCGCGCTTGCGGGCGGTCTCGAAGGCGTTGGTCGCAACGCTGGTCGAGAGCTCGAAGAGCTCCTTCGTCTGGGCGCCGGCGACGGCAAGCTGACGCTGGACGAACTCGGCCTGGAGGCGGAGCGCCTCGGGGACCGAGCCGGCGCGAGCGATGGCACGGGCGGCGTCGAAGGCAGCCTCGGCATTGACGACCGTGTTGTCCATGATCTTGGCGCCGATCGACTTGAAGCCGGCCTGCGTGGCGAGCGCGAGCTCCTCGGCGGCCTTCACCTGGTCCTTGGCGGCCGTGCTGAAGGTCTCGAAAGCCTCCTGCGAGCGCGTCACGCCCTGCTCGGCAAGCGCCTGAATGTTCTCGGGAATCTTCGCCGCCTTGGCAGCTTGCATGAACTGCTCGGCCTGGCGCGTGAAGTGCTCATTCATCTGACGTCTCCGTTTCTTGAAACCGCACTAAGGTTGCATGAGCATGAGGGTCCTGGCTCACACAGGAATGTTGTCCGCGACGGGTATGTAGGGTGTCATATTGTGCGGCGCAATATATTTGTGCGGCGCAATATATAGACTTTAGTCGTAGATGGGAGGTCGGACGATTTCAGTCGAGGTCGTCCCGGTCGGCGGGACCGAGCAGGATCTCGCGCTTGCCGACATGGTTGGCAGGCCCGACGAGCCCTTCGCGCTCCATGCGTTCGATGAGGTCGGCGGCGCGGTTGTAGCCGATGGCGAGGCGCCGCTGGAGGAAGCTCGTAGAGGCCTTCTGCTCGCGCACGACGAGCGCCACCGCCCGGTCGAAAAGCTCGTCGGCCTCGTCCTCGGGATCCTGCTCCTCATCCTCCGGAGCGTGGTCGAGGATGACGTCGACGTAGGCCGGCTCGCCCTGCGCGCGCAGATGATCTGCGACCTGCTCGACTTCCTCGTCAGAGACGAACGGCCCGTGCACGCGCATGACGGCGCTGCCGGCGCCGGAGAAGAGCATGTCGCCGGCGCCGAGAAGCTGCTCGGCGCCCTGCTCGTTGAGGATCGTGCGGCTGTCGATCTTCGAGGCGACCTTGAAGCTGATCCGCGTCGGGAAGTTCGCCTTGATCGTGCCGGTGATGACATCGACGCTCGGGCGCTGCGTCGCCATGATGAGATGGATGCCGGCAGCGCGCGCCATCTGCGCGAGGCGCTGCACGGCGCCCTCCACTTCCTTACCGGCGACAACCATCAAGTCCGCAAATTCGTCGACCACGACGACGATGAAGGGCATCGGCGCGTAGTCGAGCGGCTCGCTCTCGTACATCGGCTTGCCGGTCTCGGGATGGAAGCCCGTCTGCACGCGGCGGGCGAGCTTCTCGCCGCGCTCGGCAGCGGTACGCACGCGCGTGTTGAACATCTCGATGTTGCGCACGCCGAGCTTGGACATGCGCCGATAGCGCTCCTCCATCTCGCGCACGACCCATTCGAGCGCCGAAGCGGCCTGATGGGGATCGGTGACAACGGGCGTCAGAAGATGCGGGATGCCGTTGTAGGCCGAAAGCTCCAGCATCTTCGGATCGATCATGAGGAAGCGGCAGGTCTCCGGCGAATGCCGGTAGAGCAGCGAGAGGATCAGCGCATTCACGCCGACGGACTTGCCCGATCCCGTGGTGCCGGCGATCAACAGGTGTGGCATGCGCGCGAGATCGACCACGATCGGCTCGCCGGCGATGCTCTTGCCGAGCGTGATCGGCAGGTGCGCCTCGCTGGCGACGAACGGTTCGGCTTCGAGCAGCTCGCGCAGGAATACGGACTCGCGCCGCGCGTTCGGCAGCTCGATGCCAATGGCATTGCGGCCAGGGACCACGGCAATGCGGGCCGAGGCTGCGCTCATGGAGCGGGCGATGTCGTCGGCAAGCGCGATGACGCGGGCGGACTTGGTGCCGCGCGCCGGCACGAGCTCATAGAGCGTCACGACGGGGCCGGGACGAATGTCCTTGATCTCACCCTTCACACCGAAGTCGGCGAGCACATCCTCGAGGAGACGCGCATTGCCGCGCATGACGGCATGGTTGATCTCGGCGCCCTGCTTCGACGGCGGCGGGCGGCGCAGAATGTCCAGCGAAGGCCGCTGGAAACCGCGCGGACGGGACGGACGGCGGCGCGGTGGCGGCGCCGGCTGTGGCGCAGGCTCGGGACGGCGCACCACAGGTTCGGGCGCAAACGTCGGCTCGCGGTCCAGGCTCGGGCCGCGCTGCGGGCGCACACCCGCCGGCGCGAATCGTTCGGCAATGAGGCGGCTCTGCTTCTCGGTCGCCGTGTCGAACGTGATGGGCTGGTCGTCGTCATCGGCGATGTCCGGCGCTGGCTGAACGGGCGCGCGATGGAGCGGCGCACGATCAAAGCCGTCCGCATAATGCATCATCGGCCCCGTAGGCATGACGAACTCGGGGTCGTCGTGGAACTCGTAGTGGCTGCGAGAGCGGCGCCAAGTGCTGCGCCCGGCCTTAAGGCGCTGCGTGAGGCCGGTCATCGCCTCGCCAAACATGCTCGGCTCGGCGCGTGGATCGCGCTGCCAGAGAAGGGCATACTCCTGCTGCGTGAGGCCGAGCGCCGCCGAGAGCGCGCACATGCCGCCCGCAAAGAGCAGCAGTCCCGCGACGAGCCCGGCCCGCGCCGGATTGATCATGGCGAAGACGCTCGATGCGAGGTTCAGCACCATGCCGCCGAACGCGCCGCCGAGGCCATGGTGCAGCGGCCAGCTCGCGGGCGGTGGCAGCGCGACGAGTGCACCCGCCAGAAGCAGCACGGCGAAGGGCGCGACGACGATGCGCCAGCGCGCATCGATGAGCCGCCGGCGCAGGATGAGCTCGGCACACCAGAAAGTCGGGATGACCATGCCGAAGATGGCGGCGAGGCCGACGGACTGCAGAAGGAGGTCTGAGAAGATGGCGCCGAGCGGCCCCATCCAGTTGCGGGTCGCGCCGCCCGCAGCGTGCGTGAGGCTCGGGTCCGCGGCGGACCACGAGATGAGGCTCAGCCAGCCGGCCGCCGTCAGCGCCGCGAGCACGATGCCCGCGAGCCGCCAGAAGCTGCCCTTCAGCCGCTCTTCCAATGGATGCGGAAGGAGCGGCCGCGGCTCATAGCCGGAGCCATGCAACGCCATGATCCCAAGTTGCTGTTACGCCTACGCCTCGATTGAAACGACACGCTGGAGCGCCTCCCGGATTGTGGCCACATCGTGCACAAGAGCGACACGGATGTACTGTTCCGCCGGATTGACCCCACGCGCATTCGGCTGCGCCAGATAGGCACCTGGGACAACCTTCACACCACAGCGTTTCCAAAGAGTTACGGTCGCGGGTACAGAACCGCCGAGATGGCTCATATCGAGCCACAGAAAGAAGCCGCCAGCAGGGCGCTTGTAGCCGAAACGGCCCCCCAGAACCTCGTCGCAGACGTCGAATTTGGCCCGATAGGCTTGGCGGATGACGCTGACGTGCTGCTCCTCGCTCCACACGGCCACGGACGCGTGCTGCACGACGCCCGGCATCTGCGGGGCCATGAGATTGCGAATCTCGGCAAAGCTTTCGAGGAAATCGGCATCGCCGGCGGCGAATCCCGAGCGCAGACCCGGCAGATTCGACCGCTTCGAGAGCGAGTTGAAGACGATGATATTCTTGAAGCCCTCCGGCGTGCCCGCTGCCACCTGAAGGCCACCGATCGGGGGCTCGCGGGTATAGATCTCCGAATAGCACTCGTCGAAGAAGAGCATGAAGTTGTATTGGCGCGCGAGTGCGAGGGCCTTGCGGATGTACTCGGGGCTTGCAACCGCGCCCTGCGGATTGGCCGGCGAGCAGAGATAGAAGGCGACCGTGCGGGCGAGGACGTCGGGTTGCTTCTCCAGCTCGTCGAGGTCGGGCAGAAAGCCGGTCTCGACGGTGGCATCGAGGAACACGGGCTCGCAGTTGGCCGCGTACGTGGCGCCGAGATAGGCGTGGTACATGGGGTTCGGCAGGAGGACGACCGGCCGCCCCTCGACGACCTTGCGGCCGACAGCCGGCAGGAGGGCGAAGAAGAGGCCCTCGCGCGATCCGTTCAGCGGGTGGACGTGGCGCAGCGGATCGATGGTGCCGGCAATGCCGTAGCGCCGCTCGATCCAGGCGCCGATGGTCTTGCGCAGCTCCTCGCTGGTGCGGATCGGCGGATACTTGGCGAGTGTATCCTTTGCTTCCGCCATCTTGTCGATGACGAAGGCCGGCATGACCTCGCGCGGCTCGCCGACCATCATCTCGATCGGCGGTGCCATGCCGGGCTCGACGCCTTCGAGCAGCCGGCGAATGCGGGTGAATGGCGAGAGGATCACGCCCTGGGCAAGCGCGTGCAGTCCGGTCGGAGCGGCGGTCATGTGATCGATCCTGATGGTGGGCGCGCTTAGGCGACGATCGCCTGGAGCACGAGCGAGCGAATGAGCTGGCGGTAGCGGAGCCTGAGCGGGCCCGGCGCCACGATCCCGGCGACGACTGTCATGCGCTCGACAGGATCGTTCCAGAAGTACGTGCCATAGACGCCTGACCAGTAGTAGTCGCCGGGCGTGCCATTGGCGGCGGAAAGGCCCTGCTCCTTGCGTACGGCAAAGCCGAGACCGAAGCCGTAGCCCGAGAAGGCCGGGTCCATGGTCAGCGGCAGGCGATTGACGATCTTGTCGCCGAGATGGTCTGAGGTCATGAGCGCAATGGTCTTGCGGCCGAGAATGCGCTGCCCGTTACCGATGCCGCCATCGAGCAGCATCTGCGTAAAGCGGAGATAATCGGCAACGGTGGAGACGCATCCGCCACCGCCCGACTCCCACTTCGATTTCTTGCCGGTCGCATGATGGACGACGAGCGGATCGCCAGTCAGCGGGTCTTTCGGCAGCGCGCGGGCATAGCGTTCGCGCGTCTGGTCGGTGAGTTCGAATCCGGTATCAGCCATGCCGAGCGGCTGCCACAGGCGCTCGGAGAGGAATTCGCTGAGGCGCTTGCCCGATACGGCCTCGATAATGAAGCCGAGGACGTCCGTCGATACGCCGTACTCCCAGGCCGTTCCGGGCTGGAAGAGCAGCGGTGCCTTGCCGAGCAGATTGAGGAATTCTTCCTTGTCGTGAACGGCGCTCGTGCCGTGCACGGGATAGGCCCGATAGGCCGCGCTCGTGCCGCGGTTCTGATAGGTGAGGCCGGATGTATGGCGCAGAAGATCCTGCACGGTCATCTCGCGCTCGGCCGGCACGGTCTCGAGCGTGTCGCTGGTGATCGACTTCGCGACCTTCATTCCGGCAAGCTGCGGCAGGAACTTCGAGACCGGATCGCCGAGGAGGAGCCGGCCCTCCTCGGCAAGCATCATGATGCCGACGGAAACCATCGGCTTGGTCATGGAGGCAATCGAGAAGACGGCATCGGCCCACATGGGCGTGCCGGCTGTCTTGTCGCGAAAGCCGTAGCCTTCGAGGAGCGCGATCTTGCCGCGCCGTGCGATGCCGATGACGGCGCCGGGGATCAGCCCGGCGGCCACGTCGCGCTCGATGGCCTCACGGATACGGCCAAGCCGCCCGACGTCGAACCCGAGCTCCGCGGGTGTGGCCCACTGAAGGACAGTTGGCGTGTTCGGGGCGGACGGCATGGCTTCTCTCCTCAGGCAACTGGCTCGGGCAACCTGCGATCGTCGTTACTCCACGATCGCCTGCAGCACCAGAGCGTTCACGAGCTTGCGATAGTAGGTCCGAATGGGCCCCGGACCCTGCGACATGAAGACGACGGTCAGCTCTTCCTTCGGATCGTTCCAGAAGAACGTTCCATAGGCGCCACCCCAATTGTAATCGCCTTCCGAGCCCGACACACCTGCAATCCCCGGCGTCAGGCGCACGGCAAAGCCGAGGCCGAAGCCATAGCCTTCGCGCGATGGGTCCGTCTTGGCGACATTGTTCTCGATCCCCGGCCCGAGATGATTGGAGGTCATGTAGGCAACCGTCTTCTTGCCGAGAAGGCGTTTGCCATCGAGGACACCGCCATTGAGCAGCATCTGGGAGAAGCGGATGTAATCGCTCGCCGTCGACACACCGCAACCGCCGCCACACTCGAACTTGACGGGCTTTGCGCCCGCATGAAGCACGGTCTGCGGCTTGCCCGTGATCGGATCATTGGGGAAGGCGCGCGCGTATCGAGCCTTCTTGTCCTCGGGAACGGCAAACGATGTGTCGACCATGCCGAGCGGCTGCCAGATGCGCTCGGCAAGGAAGGCCGACAGCGGCTTGCCCGATATGGCCTCGATCACTTGGCCAAGAATGTCGACGGACAGGCTGTAGTCCCAGACGGTGCCGGGCTCATGCAGCAGTGGCAGCTTGCCGATGGTCTCCAGGAATTCGGGGCCGGTAAATTGCGTCGCCGCAACGGCCGAGCCTCGCGGCCACATCTTGTGCACGGCCGTGTTGCCGCGCCCGCCGTATGTGACGCCGGAAGTATGACGCAGCAGATCCTGAATCGTCGGCTGGCGCTTCGCGGGGACGGACTCCACGACCTCCTTGCCTTCGGCGTCCTTCTTAACCAGCGCAACCTTCATAACCTTGAGCTGAGGCAGGTACTGGCCGACGGGATCGTTGAGAAACAGCTTGCCTTCCTCGGCCAGCATCATGATGCCGACGGAGACCATCGGCTTCGTCATGCTCGCGATGGAGAAGAGCGCATCCGTCGTCATCGGCGCCTTGGTCGCCGGATCGATCGCTCCGATGGCCTCGAAGTATGCGAGCTTGCCGCGGCGCGCGACGGCGAGGACCACGCCTGGAATGCGTCCCTTCTCGATCTCGCCCTTGAAGACCGGGGCAATGCGCGCGAGCCGCTCCGGCGACAGGCCGACCGATGCCGGATCGGCGCGCGGCAGGGGGTCCTTTCCATCTGCCTGAGCTTCCATCGCGAGCGGCATCATCAAAGCCAGGGCGCACAATCCCTTCATGGATATCGAGCGTGTCATGGGCTGGTTTTCTCCCGTCGAAGCCCGGCGCTCTTGGCGGCGCCGGAAGCACCGGGAGCATAGTCCAGCCCATTTGCGGCAACTACAGGCCGCTGACGCCGGGCAGCTCTCGCCCTGGCGCTTTGCTGCATTTGCGAACGATACGGCGCGTTGCTCTCAGCGAACGATCGCTTCGTTCACGAGCTTCGGAAGCAGCTTGCGATAGTGGTAGCGGGTCTTCCCCGGGGCCTGGGACATGAAGACGACCGCCAGATCCTGCTTCGGGTCGTTCCAGAAATAAGTCCCGTAGGCGCCGCCCCAGTTGTATTCACCGACGCTGCCCGGCGCCGATCGCGTGCCGGGCTTGAGACGCACGGCAAAGCCGAGCCCGAAGCCGAAGCCGGCGCGCGTGCCTTCGGCGTCCACGCCAAATGCCGCACCGAGGTGGTTTCTCGTCATGTCGGCTACGGTCTCGGGCTTGAGAATCCGGTGACCATCGAGCGTGCCGCCGTTCAGCAGCATCTGCGTGAAGCGAATGTAGTCGCCGGCCGTCGACACAGCACATCCAGTGCCGCAATCGTATTTGAGAGGCTTGCGTTCGGCGTGCAGCACACGCTGCGGCCGGCCGGTGAGCGGACTAAGCTCGAAGGCGCGCGCGTAGCGATCCCACTTGTCACCGGGGAGATCGAACGACGTGTCCTTCATGCCAAGTGGCTGCCAAAGGCGCTCGGAGAGAAAGGCCGACAACTTTTGCCCGCTGACCTTCTCGATCACCAGGCCGAGCACGTCGGTTGAAAATCCATAGTCCCACGCTGTTCCGGGATCGTGCAGCAGGGGCAGCTTGGCGATCAAATCGAGCAGCTCATCGCCGGTCATGCGCAACGCCGCGCGCGCCCCGCTGTAGGGCCAGAGCTTGTTGACCGCCGACTTGCCGCGATTGCCCGACGTCATGCCGGACGTGTGACGCAGCAGATCCTCAATCGTCGGTTGGCGTTTCGCCGGTCGCGTTTCGACTGGGCCGTTCTTCGCCTTCGGATCGACGGCGACGCGCAGGTTCGCGATCTGCGGCAGATGCTTGCCGACCGGATCATCGAGCGCGATCTTGCCCTCCTCGACTAGCATCATGATGCCGACCGAGACCATGGGCTTCGTCATGCTGGCGATGGAGAAGATCGCGTCCGTCGTCATGGGCGCGTCGGTCTTGGGATCGCGGTCGCCGAACGCCTCGAAGTAACCGATCTTGCCATGGCGCGCGATCAGCAGGACCGCGCCGGGGATCTTGCCCTTTTCGATATCGGCATTGAGCGTGTCCGCAATTTCTTTCAACCCGCTCGGCGACAGCCCCAGCGAGGCAGGCGCCGCGCGCGGCAGGGGCCACGTGTCATCGGCAAGGAGGATACTCGGCAGCAGCGTCAGTAAGAGCGCGGCAAGCGCACGCGCGAGCGTTTTCGACATGGGCACAGGCGCATCCTCCCGTGGGACCGGAGGGTCCAATACTGCCCATTATAGTCGCAATCCCGGCCGCCAGCCTTAGCGCATACGTCGCGGGTTCATATAGAGGTCGGCTTCCTGGCGGTCGATCTTGGGAATGATCCGACCTGCGCGCACACCGCGCCACAGAGACTTCAGGTGATGACGGACATCGCGCGCGAAGACCTGCTTTGTTGCGAAGAGCTTCAGCACATGCAGCAGGCGAGGGTCGGCGTGCTCTCTCAGAATGCGGCAGTGCCACTTGCCGCCGATCGAGAACACCTTGCCGTCCAGCCGTCCGACGACATTCCCTGCCGCATCGTACAGCGTGTAGTCGCCGCCGAAGTCGATCATGTCCCGCCGGAGCCGATAGAGGATCGGCTGGTGGTCATCGAGCACGAAGAACGAGAAGTTCTCCGGCAGCAGCGGCCATTTGTTGGCCGACCGCTCGAGGTAGATGTTGTGCACCTGCTCGCCGGTGTTGATCGAGTACGCGGACACGGGGATACCCCGCGCGCCGATCGTGAGCTGGAGCGATCGCGCCAGCATGAGGTCCATGGTGGCGCGCCAGTTGAGCTTGTCGCCGAAGAGGCGCAGCACCAAGCGGCGCTCCATGCCCTCCTGCTTCTTCCAGAGATCCTCGCGGTAGGCGATCAAGCCGGTCCGCTCGCCGTTCTCGATGACCTCGGCGAACACGTCCATGTCGAGCGTGAACTGGCGCGACTTGGCGCGGTTGCGGCTGTGCTTGAAGATGCCGAACTCGACGGAGTTCAGATTTGTGATCCAGACATCGACAGTGAACTCGTGCCAGTCACCCTTGCCGCGCCGAACATGCTGTGAGCGTTTGCCGGTCGGTATAGGAAGCTTCGAGGCCTCGCGTTCGAGAACCTCGGCTTTGGCTTCACGCGCGGCTTCCGCGCCGGCGGCCTCTGCCTCGATTTCGATCGACCTGCTGCCGTCTGCCATGACCGGCCTCCCCTTTCGCGGGTGCCCGCACGCAGAGACAAAGCATGGGCGAATCAATGGGAAACATACCACCGGGTGCCCCACGCAGGGCGCCGCACGCTGTGGATAACCCGCGGAAAAGCTGGGAGTTCCTTAAGTCCGCTCAGAACATGGCCGGGTAGACGCGGTCGGGCGGCGCATGGCCATCGAGGAAGGTCTTGATGTTGATGATGACCTTCTCGCCCATGTCGACGCGCCCCTCGAGCGTGGCCGAGCCCATGTGCGGCAGCGCGACCACGCGCGGCGACGCCAACAGCTTGGGATTGACCGCCGGCTCGTGCTCGAACACGTCCAGGCCGGCGCCGGCGATCGCGCCAGCCTCGATCAGGCGTGAAAGCTCGTTCTCGTCGATCACCTCGCCGCGCGCCGTGTTGACGATGTAGGCCGAGGGCTTCAGCAGCTTCAGGCGGCGCGCCGAGAGCAGGTGATAAGTCGCCGGCGTATGGGGGCAGTTCACCGAGATGATGTCCATGCGCATGAGCATCTGGTCGAGGCTGTCCCAATAGGTCGCATCGACCTCCTGCTCGATCTCCTCCGGCAGACGGCGGCGGTTGTGATAGTGCACCTGCAGGCCGAAAGCGGAAGCGCGCCGCGCGACGGCCTGGCCGATGCGGCCCATGCCGATGATGCCGAGACGCTTGCCGAAAATGCGGTGTCCGAGCATCCACGTCGGTGACCAGCCGACCCAGTTCGCGCGCGGGTCCTTGAGCAGAGAGGCGCCTTCGACGAGACGGCGCGGCACGGCCAGGATGAGGGCCATGGTCATGTCGGCCGTGTCCTCGGTGAGGACGCCCGGCGTGTTGGTGACGGTGATGCCCCGATTGCGCGCCGTGTCGAGGTCGATGTTGTCGACGCCCGTGCCGAAATTGGAGATCAGCTTGAGCTGCGGCCCGGCCTGCGAGAGCACGGCGCGATCGATTCGGTCGGTGACCGTCGGCACCAGCACCTCGGCGGCTTTCACGGCCTCGACCAGCGCCGCCTGGGACATGGGCGTATCGTCGATATTGAGGCGCGCGTTGAACAGCTCCCGCATGCGCGTCTCGACGATCTCCGGCAGCTTTCGCGTGACGATGACGAGGGGCTTTTTGGGGGCGCTGGGCATGAGGAATGTCCGAAGCTCGCTCGTGCGGCAGCCGCCTGCCGCAGTCTCGGCCCTCTCTAGCAGAACCCCCCGGGAACTCAAAGCCGGCTAATCAGCGTGCGTTGCACACAAATCCGGCCTCGGCGACCGTCTCGCGGCGTCGGATTGCCTCGGCGGGCGGAAGCCGCTAGAGCAGGGCGGCAACACGAAAATCGTGTCAAAGTCCGCTTCGCGACACGAAAATCGCCACACCGCAATCGAGAGCCCGCCGCATGCGCCTCACACGCTTCTTCCTGCCGGTCCTGCGCGAGACACCGAAAGAGGCCGAGATCGTCTCCCACCAGCTCATGCTGCGCGCCGGCATGGTCAAGCAGGCGAGCGCGGGTATCTACTCCTGGTTGCCGCTCGGCCATCGCGTGCTGAAGAAGATCGAACAGATCGTGCGCGAGGAGCAGAACCGCTCCGGCGCCATCGAGGTTCTCATGCCGACGATCCAGTCGGCGGATCTCTGGCGCCAGTCGGGCCGCTACGACGCCTATGGCAAGGAGATGCTGCGTATCAAGGACCGGCACGAGCGCGACATGCTTTACGGGCCGACCAACGAGGAGCAGATCACGGAAATCTTCCGCGACAGCGTGAAGTCCTACAAGGACCTGCCGCGGAACCTCTATCACATCCAGTGGAAGTTCCGCGACGAGGTGCGCCCGCGTTTCGGCGTCATGCGCGGCCGCGAGTTCCTCATGAAGGATGCCTATTCCTTCGACCTCTCGGCGAAAGCCGCGCGGCACGCCTACAATCGCATGTTCGTCGCCTACCTGCGCACGTTCGCGCGCCTCGGCCTGAAGTCGATCCCCATGGCGGCCGATACGGGACCGATCGGCGGCGATCTCAGCCACGAGTTCATCATCCTCGCGGACACCGGCGAGAGCCAGGTCTATTGCCACACCGATCTCATCGAGACGCCGGTGCCGGGGAAGGACGTCGATTTCGACGGCGATCTCTCACCGATCATCAAGCAGTGGACCTCGCAGTACGCGGCGACCGACGAGAAGCACGACGCGGCGAAGTTCGCGGCGGAAGTGCCCGCCGACAAACAGGTCTCCGCGCGCGGCATCGAGGTCGGGCACATCTTCTATTTCGGCACGAAGTACTCCGAGCCCATGGGCTGCAAGGTGCAGGGGCCGGACGGCAAGCTCGTCGCGCTGCACATGGGCTCGTACGGCGTCGGCATCTCGCGGCTGGTCGGTGCGATCATCGAGGCGAGCCACGACGAGGCCGGGTGTGTGTGGCCGGTGCCGGTCGCCCCCTTCGAGGTCGGGCTGATCAACCTCAAGGCCGGCGACAAGGACACCGATGCCGCCGCCGATGCCGTCTACGAGAAGCTGAAGAACGCCGGCATCGACGTACTCTACGACGACACGGACGAGCGTGCGGGCGGCAAGTTCGCGACCATGGATGTGATCGGGATCCCCTATCAGATCGTCATCGGACCGAAGGGCGTGAAGGCCGGCGAGGCCGAGGTCAAGACGCGCAAGGGCGGCGCCAAGGAGACGATCGGCATTGATGCCGCCGTCGCCAAGGTGATCGACCTCGTCACCAAGGGCCGCGATCTGGCCTGAGACGCGATCTGCGAATCGCGGGATAATCGCTTGCATGAGCCAGCCGGATCCCGGAGCCCGCGTCAATATCCGCACGTTCCTCGAGATGCAGGCCGCCGAGAAGGGCGCCGCCCGCAATACGCTCGATGCGTATGCGCGCGATCTGGGAGATCTTGCGCAGTTCCTTGATGATCTCGGCCGTCCTGTCGAGGAGGCGACGCCCGCTGACCTCACCGCCTACGTCTCGCATCTGACGGCTCAGGGCTTCGCCACGGCAACGCGGGCGCGAAAGATCTCGGCCGTTCGCCAACTCTATCGCTTCCTGATGATGGAAGGGATCGTCGACGAGGACCCGGCGGCCGGACTGAGCGGCCCCAAGCTCGCACGCGCATTGCCGAAGACGC
>Ga0182740_1000754_pt1 | contig 27939 bp, 28 predicted proteins | sample eDN5th37CKraftBY_FD_128872 | JGI IMG/M metagenome (GOLD analysis project Ga0182740, IMG submission 128872) | Enriched backyard soil microbial communities from Emeryville, California, USA - eDNA 5th pass 37_C Kraft BY (version 2) (version 2) | ecosystem: Environmental > Terrestrial > Soil >...
ACCAGGTAGCCCACCAGCACATCCGCACCGCCCTGGCGGTGCACGTCCACGACCGCGTGCCGCACGGCGGGGTGGTCGGCCAGTTGCGACTCGATCTCCTCGAGTTCGACGCGCCTGCCACCGATCTTGACCTGGTTGTCGGCGCGACCCAGGAATTCCAGGCTGCCGTCCTCGGTCCACCGCGCCAGATCGCCTGTGCGGTACATGCGGGATCCGTTGCCGTCGAACGGGTTCGCGACGAAGCGGGACGCGGTCAGTGACGGTGCGTTGACGTAGCCACGGCCCAGCAGGAATCCGGCTGCGTACAGTTCACCACCGACGCCGGGTGGCACGGGCCGCAGGTACTCGTCGAGCACGTAGAGCTGCGTGTGCGGATTGGGGCGGCCGATCGAGGTCGCGATGCGTTCTGCGGTGTCGCGGTAGATCACGTGCGAGACGCCGATGGTGGCCTCGGCCGGGCCGTAGCCGTGGTAAAGCGTCGTGGTCAGCTGTTTGCGGAACCGCGCGAACAGACCGGGTGTGAGAACCTCACCGCCGCACCACACATGGCGCAGCGACGCCAGTGAGCTCGGCGCGCCGTCGGCGGTCGCGAGCCGGTCGAGCTCGAGCAACGTGTCGAGCATGGACGACACCAGGTACACGAACGTCACCTGTTCGGTGCGGATCAGCTCGAGCAGGTACTCGGGATCCTTCTCGCCGTCGGGGACCGCGACCACCACGCGTCCGCCACTGACGAGCGGCAACAGGATCTCGTTGACCGAAATGTCGAAGGACAAGGGCGCCTTGAACAGTGACGCGTCGGTGTGGTCGTGCTTGCCGAAGTGCAGGATGTGATCGCGCTGCCACTGCAACCGCTCGGCGATCGCGTCGTGGCGGATCATCGCGCCCTTGGGCTTGCCCGTCGAGCCCGAGGTGAAGATCACGTACGCCAGTTGGGCCGGATGCACGTCGGCCTGCGGCAACACGGGCGACTCGGCCGTGAACTGCCAGGCGCCGAGGTCGACCCGCAATCCCGGCACGCCCCAATCGGATTCGTCTTCGCGGGTGATGAACGTCGCGACCGCGCCGGAGTCGGCGAGGACCTGGCGGCGTCGGTGCGCGGGCCACGAGGGATCGAGGGGTACGAACGCGACACCGGCCATCATCGCGGCGAGCACGCACACGACCATCTCGGCCGACCGCGGGACACCGATCGCCACGATCGGTTCGGGGCCCTCCCCGGCCGCGACGCGCACGGCGTGCGCGAGTTGCGCGACGTGGGTCTCGAGGTGGCGGTAGGTGAGCCGCCGTTCGCCGTCGACCACGGCCACCTCGTCCGGCGTCAGCGCGCACTGGGCGGCGAACAGCGTCGGGACGGTCGATGTGCGCTCCGGCGTGGAGTGGTTGTTCCACAGCTCCAGAAGCTCTGCGATGTCCAGCGAATCCGCGGTCACGTGCGAGCGTCCTCCATGTGCTTCTCGTGATGTCTAGTTGTGCCTGATCCAGGCCTGCCACAGCCGCGCGTAGCGACCGCCGAGGGCGATCAACTCTGCATGCGTGCCGTTTTCGACGATGCGGCCGTCGGCCATGACCGCGACCTGATCGGCTTGCGCGGCCTGCGTGAGCCGGTGCGCGACGATCAGCGTGGTCCGGCCCGCGGTGGCGGCCGAGGCGGCGTCCTCCAGTTCGGCGGCGTGTGCACTGCCGGCCTCGGCGGTCGCCTCGTCCAGAACGACCACCTCGGGGTCGGCGAGCACCAGGCGGGCCATCGCGACGTGTTGTGCCTGCGCGGCGGTCAACTCGTGGCCGTGCTCGCCGACGACCGTGTCCAGGCCGTCGTCGAGCGCCCGCACCCAGGTGCTCGCGCCCACCGTCTCCAGCGCGGTCCACACGTCGTCGACGGAGGCCTGCGGTGCCACGAGCCGCAGGTCGTCGATGAGCGGCCCGGAGAAGACGTGGACTTCCTGCGTGATCGTGGCAACCCAGCGGCGCAGGTCGGCGATCTCGGTCACGGGGACGCCACCGATGCGCGCATGTCCCGACGTCGGGGTGAGCAGGCCCGCGACGATCGCGGCGAGTGTCGTCTTGCCCGCGCCTGTGGTGCCGACCAGAGCACACCTGGTGCCGGCCGGTACGTGCAGCGAGACACCGTGCACCACCTCAGGTCCCGTGCCGTAGCCGAACGACACGTTCTCGACGGAGATGTCGGCACCGTGGGGCCTCGCCGGCGCCGTTCGCCGTGCGTCCGGGCCGGGGGCGTCCAGGTCGATGACCCCGACCAGGCGCGCCAGGCTTGCCGATGCCGACTGGATCTCGTCGAAGTTGTACATCAGTTCGCCGACGGGGTTGAACAACCGGTGGAACATCAGCGCGGCCGCGGTGACCTGGCCGACGGTGGTCTCACCGGAGCGCACCAGCAGGTATCCGACGACCAAAGTGGCGGCCAGGCCGATGAATTCGGCACGGTTGACGCGGCCCACCAGACGTGTGAAGAACGTGAACACCGCGATCGAGATGTCGCGCGCCCGGCCTGAGGCGCGGTCGATGTCGGCGAGGTGCCGGTCGTGGATCTCGTAGGCGTCGATGGTCCGCGCACCCTGGATCGACTCGACCGTGACCTGCGCGCGGTTGGCGATCGCGATCCGTTCGTCGGCGTACATCGGGGCCGATCGTGGGAGATACCAGTGCAATCCGGCGATGTAGGCCGGGATGGCCAGCGCGCCCGCGAGACCCAGGCGCCAGTCGAGGGTTGTCATCCCGACCAGCGTCACGACGCCGAGGAAGAAACCGTTGAGGATCACCGGTAACACCTGCGCGACCGTGCGGGCCACCACGGCCACATCCGGACCGACCCGAGACAGCAGGTCGCCGCGTCCGCTCTCCTCGATGAGCGTGGCCGGCAGGTTGAGTGCGCGCTCGAGCACTCGCTCACGCAGATCGGCCAGCATCTGCTCACCGAGACGGGAGGTCAGGTAGGTCGACAATCCGGTGCCCAGGCCACCCGCGACGGCAGCCAGCGCGATCACCGTGCCGAGTGCCACGAGACCGCGTGTGCCGTCGCCGTGTTCGACGCGGTCGACGAGCATGCCGAGCAGATAGATGGGCACCACCGAGGCCGCTGCCGCCGCGAGCCCCACGGTCACGACCGCGGCCAGCGCAGTGCGCCGACCACGCAGATCGGCGATCAGCCAGGCACCCGAGCGTCGGGCGGTCGCCACCGGCAGAACCGGAGGCGTGACGGGTTCGTCGGAGATCATCGGGTCACCAGATCCCGGTAGTCGGAGTGGGCGTCGACCAGATCGCGGTGTGTGCCTTCGCTGTCCAGACGCCCGTCGATGACGAGCAGCACCCGGTCGGCCGCGGCGAGCAGGGCCGGACTGCTGGTGAGGACCACCGTTGTGCGTCCCGCGCGCGTGCGCAGCCGGCGTATGCCGTCGGCGATGACCTGCTCGGTGACGGTGTCGATCGCGGTGGTCGGATCGTGCAGCACCAGGACGGCCGGATCGGCCAGCAGCGCACGGGCCAGGGTCCAGCGTTGGCGTTGTCCTCCGGACAGGCTCGCACCGCGCTCCACGACGGCATGGGCGAGACCGTCGGGGTGCAGGTCGACGACGTCGACGGCGCACGACGCCTGTAGTGCGTCGTCGACGGAGACCCGTCCGCGCCGCGGATCGGTTCCTGTGACATTCAGATTGGTTTCCAGCGTCCCGCTGAACAACGAGCTGAGGTGGTGTTCGACGAGCAGGTGTTCGCGGCGCTCTTTCAGCGGGATCTGGTCGAGGCGCCGGCCACCGACCAGCACCGTGCCTTTGTCCTCGGCTCGCTGATATCCGGAGAGCAGATCGATGAGTGCGCCGGCATCGCGGACGTCGCTCGTGAGTACCGCGACGAATTCGCCTGGCTCGACGTCGAACGACAGGTTTTTCAGACCCGCGTGTGTTGCGTTGCGGACCGACAGGCGGGCCGCGGCGTCGCGGGGGTCCGCCGCGAAGACGGGGGAGTGGCGGGTCGGGGCGCTCAGGACGCGAGCGACGCGGTTGGCCGACGCCCGGGCCTCGGCGACCCAACTCGGCACGACCGCCAGCAGCGAGAACGGTTCGATGAGGAACTGGGCGAGGCCGATCACGGTGATCAACTGGCCCACCGTCATCGAACCGCGGATCGCGAAGTAGGCCGCGACCACGGCCACCGCCATCGCGGCGAGTGCCCCGGCCGCCGCCGCAGCGCCCGAGTGGATGCTCTGGATGCGCGCGGCACGCAACGTCGCGGTCAGCGCGCGACGGCTCGCGACACGGTAGCGCGCGGCCGCGTTGGCCTGCGCGCCGATTCCCTGCAACGGCCGCTGTCCGCTGATGAGGTCGGTGGCCAGGGCCGTCGCGCGGCCGATCTCGGCCTGTTGGTCCTCGACCCGGCGCGCGATCATCGGAGCCGTCAATTGCAGGCCGAACACCACGACTGGCACACCGATCAGGACCATCAGCCCCAGCGGTAGATGGATGCTCAGCAACACCGCGCCGCACACCACGGTGCCCACCACGGCGCCTACGATCCGCGGCACGTAGTCCAGCAGGTAGGAGACCTCGTCGGCGTCGTCCGACGAGATCGACAGTAGTTCACCGACTTTGTAGTCGGTCTCGATACCCAGCGGGTCGAGGATCTTGGCGCTCGACTCGACCCGCAAGAGGTGCGATTCCCGCGCGATGGCGAACATCAGCAGCCGGGCGCCGAATCGGTAGACCACGGTCAACACCACGAAAAGTGCGGCGAGGACGGCGATCCAGCGAATGATCGCTTCGACGCTGCCGGTCGCGACCGCGCGGTCGACGATGATGCCGATCAGAACCGGTACCGACACCTCGCACAGCTGGTGCAGGGCGATGAGCGTCGTACCGGACGTGAGCCACTTGAGATTTCGGCTCACGGTGCGCCGAAGTACGCGAACCCCGGTCCAGGACAGGTCGGTTCGCGCGGTGGCGGCCATGCTCACGCCAATGTGGCCGTATTGTCGGTGGCTTCGCGCAGCGACCGCGGACGCAGATCGTTCCAGTTCTCGTCGACAAAGCGCAGGGCACTGTCACGATCAGCGCCGCCGACGCCGCCGAACGCGACCGTCCAGCCTGCGGGAACGCCGGCGAACACGGGCCACAGCGAATGTTGGCCCTCGTCGTTGACCAGGACCACGAAGCGGCCGTCGGTGTCGTCAAAAGGATTGGTGGACAAACGTTTCCTTCCCCCGAGATTTTCGGCCACCGTAATACCGCAACGCGGGCCGTGGTGGTCTTCCCCCTGGCTGTCGACTACCGTGCGGAGCACTGGACGTCTCGTAAGCCAACCGGCATGCTATCAAAGGTAAGGCTTACCAATGTGGGGCTCGTTGAAACCGCCCCCGAACCTGCCAGAAAGCTGGGTGTTTCCTGTGCGCGTGGTCATGTTCGGCTACCAGACGTGGGGCCATCGGACCCTGCAGGCGTTGTTGAAATCGCGGCACGAAGTGTGCCTGGTGGTGACTCATCCGACGAGTGACCATGCGTACGAATCGATTTGGGCGGATTCGGTGGAGGACCTGGCGCGCGGCGCGGGAATCGAGGTGCTCCTGGCCAAGCGGCCCACCCCAGAACTCGTCGAACGTGTCAGGGAACTCGCACCGGATGTCGGCGTCGCGAACAATTGGCGTACCCGCCTGCCGCGCGAACTGTTCTCGATTCCCAAATACGGCACCGTCAATTTGCATGATTCGCTGCTGCCGAAGTTCACCGGTTTCTCGCCGGTGATCTGGTCGTTGATCAGCGGTGCCGGACAGACCGGGCTCACGGCGCATTTCATGGACGACGAACTCGACACCGGCGACATCCTGCTGCAGCGGTCCGTCGAGATCACCCCGACCAGCACCGGCACCAGCCTGGTGTACGACACGCTCGACCTGATTCCGGATGTGCTCGAGGACGCTCTCGACGCCATCGAGAACGGCACCGCGACGCCGGTTCCGCAGGATCTCTCACAACGAACGTTCTTCCACAAGCGGTCCGATCGCGACAGTTTGGTGGACTGGTCCTGGCCCGCGGCCGACATCGAGCGGTTCATTCGGGCGCTCTCGGACCCCTATCCCAATGCGTACACGTATTTTCGCGGCGAACGGCTACGCCTGATCTCTGCCCACGTCTCGAGATGCACCTACGGTGGCACGCCAGGACGTGTGTTCATCGAAGAGAACGGCGGCATGGTGATCGTCGCGGGCGCCGACGCGTTCCGCGGCAGGTCACCGGGTCTGGTTCTCGACGTGGTGCGCACCGACGACGGCATCGACCACTCGGCACTCGACTACTTCGGGCACGGTGGCGGATACCTGACCGCCACACCGGAATTCGCTACCGTTTGACCACCCGCGCGTGCCGCGACGCCCGCGGCACGATCAGGGGTGTCCCGGTCTGCGGGTCGTCGATGATCTGGCATTCCAGCCCGTAGACGTCGCGCACCAGATCGGCCGACATCACGACGTCGGGATCGCCCTGGGCCACGATGCGGCCCGCCTTCATGACGATCAACTCGTCGGCGTAGCGGCAGGCCTGGTTGAGATCGTGCAGCACCGCCACCACGGTGCGGCCGTGCTCGCGGTTGAGCATCGCGAACAGGTCGAGCAGTTCCACCTGGTGCGCGATGTCCAGATAGGTGGTGGGCTCGTCGAGCAGGATCAGGGGCGTCTGCTGCGCGAGAACCATTGCGACCCAGACGCGCTGGCGTTGCCCGCCCGACAGTTCGTCGACCAGTCGTGCCGACAGTTCGGTGACACCGGTGTGCCGCATGGCGTCGGCGACCGCGGCCGCGTCGTCACGTGACCACTGCCGGAACACCTTCTGATGCGGAAAACGGCCACGCGACACCAGATCTGCCACCGTGATACCCTCGGGCGCGATCGAGGTCTGCGGCAGCAACCCGAGTCGGCGCGCCACGTCCTTGGTGTGCATGGTCGCGATGTCGTGCCCATCGAGGATCACCCGCCCGGCCGACGGTGTGAGCAACCGGGCGAAACCCCGCAACAGTGTGGACTTTCCGCACGCGTTGGGCCCCACTATCGCGGTCACCCGATCGGCAGGCACCTGGACCGTCAGACCGTCGATGATGGTCCGGTCGTCGTACCCGATCGAGACGTCGACGGCCCCCAACCGGTCGGGCACCGCGTTCTCTGGCGTGTGAGTCATATGTTCTTTCACCGACGTGCCTGTGTGACAAGGAGATATACCAGGTAGATCCCGCCCAGCGATACGGTGACCGCGCCCACCGGTAGTTCGTTGGCCGTGAACAGATGCTGGGCCACGAGGTCGCTCGCGAGCAGCAGCACGGCGCCCATCGCGGCCGCGGGGACCAGTGCGACGCCGGGACTCGCGGTGAGTCGCCGTGCCAGTTGCGGGGCGGCCAGCGCCACGAAGGAGATCGGCCCGGCCGCCGCGCAGGCCAACGCCACGAGCGCGACGCCGGCGACCAGATAGGACAGGCGGACCCGTTCCGGGTTGACGCCGAGCCCACCTGCCGCGTCGTCACCCATCTGCAGAACGGGTAACTGCGGGCCCATCGCGAGCAGTGCGACCGTCACGACGGCAAGACACACCGTCATCGGGACGACCTGGGACCAGGTGAGGCCGTTGAGGGTGCCCTGCTGCCACACCGAGGCCGTGACCGCGGTGTGGTGATCGAGCTTGATGACGATCCACTGGTTGACCGAACTCAGTACGGCGCCCACGCCGATGCCGACCACGATGAGGCGGTAACCGGCCAGTCCGTTGCGGTACGACAGTGCGTACACCGCAGCGGCGGTGATCAACCCACCGACCAGCGCGCCGCCCGCCACGGCGTAGTACCCGCCGTGTTGCCCTCCGGTCCCCAGCCCCGCCAGCGCGACGAGCGCTCCGGTGTAGGCCCCGGCGTTCACACCGATGATGTCCGGACTGCCCAACGGGTTTCGCGTCAGCGCCTGGAAGATCGCACCGGAAACCCCGAGCGCCGCACCGATCAGCAGCGCCATGAGCATGCGCGGCATGCGCCACTCGAGCACCACCACACGGTCGAACGTGGTGTTCGTGCCGACCAGCACACGCAGCACGTCGACAGGTGTGATGGGGTACTTGCCGATCCCGATCGCCAGAACCGCGGCCACGAAGGCACCCACCAGCAGTGCGACGACCGCGATCACCGCACGCCACGACATGCGCGCCGACGCGCTGCCGACGCGAACCACGCACTGGCGCTTCCCGAAATCGATGACGGTCATGCGCGGTCCGCCTTCGAACGCCTGATGAGCCAGATGAGTACGGGGGCGCCGAGAAACGCGGTGACGATGCCCGCGGGCAGTTCCGACGGCCGGATGACGACCCGGCCGACGATGTCGGCGGCCAGCATCAGACTGGGCGCGACCACCGTCGCGTACGCCAGGACCCACCGCCAGTCCGGGCCGGTGAACCGCCGCACCGCGTGCGGCACCATCAAGCCGACGAAGCCGATCGGCCCGGCGCCTGCCGTCGCCGCACCGGCCAGGAGCGTCACCGCCGTCAGGCTGAGCACCTGGGTACGAACGACGTTGCTGCCCATGCTCTTCGCAAGATCGTCGCCAAGCGCGGTGATGTTCAGCGAGCGCGACACCACGAGGCACAACACGGCGCCGACCGCGATGAACGGTGCGATCGCGCCGGCCACCTCAAGCGGTCTCCCGTCGAGCGCGCCGGCATCCCAGAAGCGCATGTTGTCGAACGCCCGCGGATTCTGCAGTCTGATGACGAATCCGAAACCGTCCATCACGGCACCGATCGCCACCCCCGCGAGCAGCACGCGGACCGGTGTGACGGTGGCCCGTCCGGTCATGCCGATCAGGTACACCATGAGCATCGCGAAAAGCGCTCCGAGAAAAGCGAATCCGATGTACGTCCAGATTCCGCTGAACCCGAGGAACGCGATGGCCGCGACGACGAACAGCGCCGCACCCGAGTTGATGCCGAGGATCTCGGAATCGGCGAGCGGGTTACGTCCCACGGCCTGGATCAGGGTGCCCGAGAGTCCGAGGGCCAGGCCGACCAGCAGACCCAGCACCGTACGCGGGATCCGCAGGTCGTGGACGATCCACTGGTCGCCGATGTCGCGGTAGTCGGTGACGGCCTGCCAGACCGTGGACAACGAGACGTTCTGCGTGCCGATCGCGAGGCTCGCGATGCACATCGCGACCAGAACGACTGTCGCGACGGCCAGTCCGACAGCCCGGTGGTTACGCGCGGCGCGCGGCGGTGCGAGCGGTGCCTGCGTGATCACCTATCACAGACCGATTCGCTCGCAGGCCTCGTCGAACTCCTCGAAAGCCACTTTGTCCCCCTTGCCTTCGGCGAGTGCACGCTCGTACACCGCCAACACATCCGATTCCACCAGAGCGAATGCGGCATCCCAGGTCTCGGAGTCGAACCTCCAGTAACCCGTGATGTCGAGTTGTTCGTTCTGGTACCCCAGCCCCCTGAGATACTTCCTGACCGCGCGCGACTCTGCGGCTTCACCCGCGAACCAGCAGTAGCCGCGATCCCGCGGCAGGGCCAGCTCACGCACCAGCGTGGCCAGTTCGCTCGGCGCGTTGCCGTTACCCGTCCCGATCGACGTGACCAACCGCGCCTGCGGATGCGCCGGCAGGTAGTCGAGATCCTGCGCTTCGGCGACCTCGGCGATCACCGTCACGGGGACTTCCGGAGACAACTCTTCGAGGATGCGCGCGGTGGCCGGCAGCCCGGACAGGTCGGTGATCAACAGCTGCCACTGCGCGGCCGGGTCCGGGCGGTACCACGAGCGTGCGTGGTCGAGGCCGACGCGGTCACCGGGCCGGGTTCGCGCCGCCCAGTCGGTCCCCACACCGCGGGCGTGCAGCACCACGTCGAGGTCGAGCAGATCGCCGCGCTGGCGGCGTACGGAGTAGTTGCGGCCCTCGTCGGTGCCGGGCATGAAGACCGCGACTGCCGAGTCGGCGGCCTGCTGCACGTCGAGGGAAGCGGGGTCCTCGACCTGAAGGGTGATCCGGACCATCCGGGGGTTGAGCGCCTTGGTCTCGATGACGGACGCATACGAGAAGCTCACACAGCTGAGGGTAACCTAACCAACTTTGGGAGATTCTCTTGATTGTGGAGCCTAGGAGATTCGAACTCCTGACATCTGCCTTGCAAAGGCGAATCATGGTGCTGTTCAGGGCCTTTATCTGCGGTTTTCCTGCAAGAACGGATGACCACGGTTAACAGTAGTTATCTGTAACTGTGGCCAGATTGTGGTCAGAATGTGGTCGGTCTATCGGGTACGCGACGTCGGTTGGTGCTTCCATAGATCGAGGTCCTGCCAATCCGTCGGGAATCCCATCGTGTGGAAGGTGGCCACCTGGGGCACCCCCGGCAGCTTCTTCGCTTGAGTCGCAAATGCCCGTGGCCAGTTGCTGTAAGGGTCGATGTGAATCAACGAACTCGCGAGCACTGCCGCCAGCGCGTAGATCTTCCGGCGCGTGATCTGCGTGCCCCCGGCGAGATGCGACAGACGCGGATCGATATGCGGCTCAACAAAATCCGGCAGGGTATAGGTGAAGCTACGGTTCCAGACACGGTCGCCGTGCGCACAATGGTTTCGAAGCAGGTTCAACGACTTCGTCCACGCTCGAAAGTCTGGCTCGCGCCGCGGTCCGAAGTTTCGGGAAATCCTTACACGATCTTCGCGGAGGAGGAACCCGTATAGCCGAACTACGCCGCCAAGATCCATCACTTCAGTCGCTGCCCAGATCGGTAAGCGGCCGTCGTACTTTTCCTTGAAGTGTTTGACGAAATCTTCCTTCTCCGCACCTTCGCACCGGCTCTCGTACTTCTCTAGCCAGCGGTCGTAGTGCGACTTCGATGAATCGCCGATGGTCGCGTCGCAGGCCACGCTGTCAAGTGAACCGTAGGGATCAAGGTGCCCATATGTGTCTCGCTTACCCAGGGCGTAGGCGATCTGCGTCCGGAGGGCCAACTCGAAACTCTCTAGGCCGGCCAGGAGAACACTTCGCAGTTTTACGTCGAAGTCGTGTAGTTCAATGGCCGCCTCAACCGACGCGCCCTCGATGAACTCGTCCTTTCGACCGCCGCCGTCATCGAGCACACGGAATGGATAGGTATATCCCGATAGCCGGTAGTAGCCGATCCGCTTCAGGGAGGACAAGACGTAGGAATGGTCTCGGTACGTCATTCCGCGCTCGACTAGCAGCGCGAGCTGCTGCTCGAACGTCTTGTGGGGTTTGTCGTAAGCGACCACGCTGTACAGGTCTACAGCACAGGGGCGTCGTGCACGCGCCGACAGGCGTGGATGACCCGTCACGAGACCTTAGGGAAATGAAAACCGGCCCGTACATTTCATGACTTAGCGTCGGCGAAATGCAGAGGGGCCGGTGTTGATGAATCCAACGATAGGCTGCGGTCGCGCGTCCGTCAACGGACACTCTGGGTCCCTGACCAGCGGCGATGGGCAGATTAGTGGCTCTAGAATGGCGTCTAAGCACTGCAGTGTCGTTAGGTATCTGACGACCCTCGGCGCGCTTCTAAGTCGCTCGGTGGTCGCGCTAGCGGGCCGTAATGCCCTTATTTTTGGCGCTTGCGGGCAACCCGGCAGCGCCCCTGTCCGATGCTGGATATGTGACTTACATCACAGCAATGTCACTTCACGTCCCTTTCGGCCCTTACAGCCAACGTGGCGGACCTATTCACAGACGCACCTCTGGCCACTTTGGTGACAGCTTCTCGCAGCTCGGGCACCACTCTGTTGCGGGGCCGGGCGCGACTCCGCGCATCGGGGGTGGGGAATTCCCCCAAGGGGGGCGACCCCTCCCGCCCCCCTTGGCCTTGGCGCTGATATCTCTCCGGAATTTTTTTCCACCCACCCCGACAACGTTCCCGTCTAGATCTTCGACGGGTCGAACGGGGCGTGGCAGTCCCGGCCCTGACAGGCCCGCAGCCAATCCCGGAACTTGCCACCATCGCCCCCGGGCCACTTCTCGTCCGGTACGGACTCCTGCTGACGACCGAACCAGCACAGACAAGGCTGAGGAACCCCACCTGGACCTGCGCACGGCGCCCACGTCGCCGGATCCGCCAACACAGCAGCAGGACCACCACCCTCTACAAACCTGCGGCGCCTCACGACGACACCACCCCAGTGATCCCGTACACGCCCCGGGCCGCGCGACGCTGCCCGCCTGAGTGGTCTTGATCGCCGGTCGGTATACCCAACTGCGCGATCAACCGAGCGAACGTAATGCGCTGCTGGCGAACCTCGACCAGCGCCGGGTGAGCCTTCAAACCTTGCGGTGACTCGACCACTACCCCGTCCTGGTCCACCGCGGTCTGCAGGGCATCGAGGGAGTCGAGGGACCGACACGCCTCCCGAAGCAACGCCAGCTCATGCTCATCGAGGTCGAAATCCTTCACCGTCGCCTGCCACAACTTCCGGCCAGACACCTTCAACCCTGAAGGAACCGGAGGAGCCTTATCTGCCATCAGAACCTCACTTAGGGCTATTCGTTTCAGGTATCGGGGAGGGGATTCGCCATGGCCAAGGGGGGCGGTCAGGGGGCGGTGGGAGGGGCATCCGGGGTGGGGTCGGCTGCGTCGGGCGGGTCCTGGTCCATGTAGGTGAGGAGCGACTGCTCAACCTCGGCGATGGCTCGCTGCATATCTCCCCCGCACGAGGCAACGGTGAATGCCGCGTTGATGGAGACGAAGGCGAGCGACAGTCGGAGTAGGCAGTCGACGCAGTCGTTGATCTCGGCTCTGATTTCGGCCATGGCGTCGTCGGATTGGGTGAGGTACGCCAGGAGTAGGCGCCGGTGCCGGATTGCTTCCTTGCGGGCGGCTTGGCCTGTTTCGCCGGTTTCGTGGAGGGCGCATACTTCGCAGTTCATTGGTTACTGCCTTCCTGTCGGCGCGTTCATTGCAATTAGATGTTCGGCGATGACGCCGCCGTTCTGGTTCTCGTTGGCGCGTTCGTTCGTTAGGTTGATTGTGTTGCCTGGCTGTCCGGGCTGACCGTCCTTGGGCGGAAGCGGCGTCTTCGATGGGCCGGCGATGTTCGGCAGGGCAGGGGCAGCACCGGCGATACCGCCTGCGATCTTCCCGATCCAGCCTGCGCCGATGGATCCGCGTGGGTTGTCGCCGAGGGAGACCGTTTCGCCGATGCCGGAGGCGATGATGCCTGCGTTCTGGGCGGCGTAGCCGATGGTGCGGTTGATGAGCTGCACACCAACCTTCGCGGCGGCACCAGCGCCGGGCATCATCATGTCCAGGCCTGATGTGGCGGCCATGATCCCGTCCAGCGCCATGCCACCGAGGATGTTGCCGCTGCTCCCCCCTTGAGACGGATACGGGGTGCCGCCGCCGTTCATCGGCAAGCCGGTCGGCATCCCAGTTCCGGGCATTGCTCCCCCGGCCAACGCCGGGATACCGGTCAGGCCCGTGGGTGCCGGTCCCGAACTGCCCGGCACGAACGTGTTCGGCCACGCTCCCGGACCCTGCATCGCCAACAGGTTCTCCGCGGTCAGCGCCTGCTGGTATGGGGTGGCGAGGTCAGCGCGGGGGGCGTGTTGCTGTCCCCCGGCGGCGTCCCACGAGGACTGCTTGAACTGCAGTCCGCCGTAGTAGCCGTTGCCAGTGTTGATGCCCCAGTTGCCGCCAGACTCGGCTTGTGCGATGGCATTCCAGTCAGCGTTCCAGCCGCCACTTGTCAGTGCCCCGGAAGCGGACTGTGCGGCAGTGGCGAGGTTCGACAGGGCGCCCGTGGCCTGGGTTGCGCCGTCACTCCATGCCGCCGCGACGTGGACGTGGTTCTGATGTTCGGCCAGGGTTCCCGATGAGTAGTACCCGGTCCCGGTGACGTTCTTGCCGTCGCCGATCAGACCCGAGAACGACCCATCGCTGTAGATCAGTTCTTTCAGGCTGGACCCGAAGTTGGTGGCCATGTAGTCGGCGAATGCCCGCATCTGCGGGGTGTTACCGGATCCGTTGGAGACATCCAGGGCCATGCCCTTGCCGTGATAACCCGGGTCGCCAGCACGGTCCTCGGAGGTGACCTGCAGCCCGAACGCCGCCGCGATTGCCTTGACCTGAGCCTCACTCGGAGCCCCGCCGGCACTAACAGCGGGGATACCGTAGCCCGGCTGCAACGCGCCCTGTGCCGCCTGAGGGCCCTGCAGCATGGCAGGGGTGTACTGGGACCCGAACGCGCCGTTAGCGGCGAGCATCCCGACCAGGCCGGAACCCTCATTCGGGTTGGCCTTCTCCACCATCCCAAGTGCTTGCAGGAACGGTGCCGCGAGGATGTTGCCGGCGGCCTTCACGAAGTTCTCGATGATCCCGGACAGGCCCTTCGAGATACCGAAGTCCTTATCCAGTTCGGCACCGAGCTCGGAGAGTTCCTTGGACGATTCGGTGACCTTCTTGGTCATCTTCTCGTACTGGTTTTGGCGGGCCTCATGCATCCGCATCTCAGCAGCGGCAAAGTCCCGTTCATCCGCCAGCACATCATTGCGGGCGTTCAGGCGGTCCTCTTCGGTCGCCTCCGCAGACGCCTCCAACTGGGCCAGCCGGGCACGCTTCTCCGCCAACGCATGACGGGCATCCAGGAAACTCGACTCCGCCGAATACACGGCAGGGTCGGCGGGCATCCCGGCGATCCCTGGAGGCAGGGTGGTGTCGTAAGGCACCACGGGTGCCTTCGGAAGCTTCGGTCCCCTGCCGCTGCCACTGTCTCCAGCGCCAGGAGCATCGAGGATGGGGTTACCCGCAGGAGCCTGAGGTGTTGTGCGGGTACCGCGGCGCTCAGCCTGTGCCCCAGCAGGCCCACCCAACGATCCGGGAAGGAACGGACCTGTCGACCCATAGGGTCCAGTCAGCAGGCCGCCCGTCGGATCTATGGCGTTCGGCAACTTAGCGCCCGGATCATGTGCCGAGCCAGGAAGGTACGGGCGCCCCTGATCATCGAACTTGACCTCAGGCAACCCCAACTCGGGGGCACTCTTCTGGTCCGACTGGGCTCCGACGGCCATCGGGCCGCCCCACTTCATCAAGAACGTGAACCACGTCGGCAACTTCACCTTCGCCAACGCCGCCGTAATCCCGCCAGCGCCCTTACCCGCAGCAGTCGGCAAACCCACCCCAAGCATGTCACTGATGCCGCCCAGGGTCTTAGTCAGGGAGACAACCCCGCCGATGGCCTTCCACGCGATGAACGCCTTCACCACATCATCGATGCCGATACCCATACGGTCGAGGAAGTCGATGATCTCCTTGACCGCCCCGGCGAGGTCCTTCGCCACCCCCACCGCGTCCTCGAAGGTGTCGCCGATGCGGCCCTGGTTGGCGGTGATCCACGCATTGACGTCGTCGAGACGTGCCCGGACAGTCTTGAGCACCTCGACGAGGTCGTTGCCATCCTCCGTGGGCTTCCCGAAGATCGCGCCCAGGAAGTTCGCGCCGATACGGGCGACAGCGGTCTGCATGTTCGCCATCGCGCCCTCGATGGTCTCCCCCGAAGCCTTCGCAAACCCAGACGCGTTAGCCTCAACAGCCTTCATCAAATCGTTGAGGCCGACTTTGCCGTCCGAGATGAGCTTCTGCAGCTCCCCACCCGTCACCCCGAGCTGCTTCTGCAACCACGGCAGAATCGGGATGTTGCGGAGTTCGTTGCCGATCTCCTCCATCGAAACCTTGCCGGTATTGGCGACCTTCAGGAACGCATTCCCGATCTCATCAACCCCAGCACCCGCAAACCCGGCAGCGTCGGTGACGACGCTCATGAAGCGTTGTAGGTCACCGGTATTCGACGACAGCGCCCTGGTAGCCACCGAGAAGGCTTGATCGAGGGCGAACGGTGTATCCGTCACCGCCTGCGTCACGGTGTCCATCACCGCAGCCACATCCAACGCGGCACGACCCGACCCCTGCAGAGTGCGGTTCAGGTTCTCCAGGCGGTTCTTCGCCGCATCAATCGACTTGTACCGCTCAAACCCCTTGAACAAGGTCAGGCTGGCTGCACCGATCACACCACCCGCAGCGGCGGTGAACGCCAGCCCCATCGCACGACCGGCTGCCGTTCCGGCCTTCGCCGCGACAGCTCCGTAACCGCCCACAGCGGTGGAGAAGCCACCCGAGGCGTTGGCCGCCTGGGTCACCGAGGTGTTGAACGACGTGCCGAACCCGCGGCCAGCACGGGCACCCACATCCGAGAACTGGGTAGTGATCCCATTCCCCGTGGTGCGGGTGGCCCGGTCGATCGCATCCGACATCGCCGAAGACGCCGACTTACCGGCGTTCTCCCCCGCCTGGCTGAACTGCCGCTCAATCTGCTTCGCGGTGACCGCAGCGGCACGCTCATCGAGACGGGAAATAACGTCGACGTATATGGCCATGTCAGTCCTCTATCCCTGTGCTCAGGAGTCCAGTCGGTGTCGGTTTGCGCGGCGGCGCTGCGCAGGTACTCCTCCGGCACTGCAGTAGGCCATCGTGGGAGTCCTTGCCCTGTAAGGGAGTGATGATGTGGGTTTGACGCTTAGCCGGCCGCTTATTCATTGGTGGTCCTAGACGGTGAAGGCCACAGGCTTGGCGGGCTTCGTGCGGGGCGTGGCGCCTGGCGTGCCGTTGGCCGTGAGTTCGGAGACCTTCTTCAGGGTGTCGCGGAAGAAGTTGAGGGTGGAGCCGTTCTTGAATGGCTTGTCCATGAGCTGGTTGGCCAGGTGGGCGGCTTCCTCGATGCTGTGGGCGTTGGGTAGCCAGGGCCGGTTGTCGGCGACGGTGAGAAGCCATTCGGCGGGGCGCATGCTGGCCGGCCAGATGCTGGAGCGTCCAGCATCTTCCGCCTTGGTGCGGCGGGCGGGCCTGCTAGCGAACCATTCGCGGATCTCCGGGACCGGGGAGCCGTTGCCGTGTGCGGTGTTACGGCGGTGGATCCAGTGCGGGTCGGTGTCGAGGAACTTGGCGACCTGCCCGCAGACCGCGAAGTCGGTACCGCCTGGGTTTCCTTGGAACTTCACGTACTCGCGGTGCAGGGCGCGGAGCGTGTCGTATCGAGTGACTAAGTCCTCGACGAGCTTCCAGTCCTTCGCGGAGCGGCCCCCGTTGATGACGTCGGCTGCATTCGTCGGGTGGGTGGCGATGATGTCGCGGTTCTTTCGCACATCTGCCATGAGTGAGTCGAGTTCGCGGCGAAGGTAGTCCAGGGCCACGGATGCCCCTTGGCGGCGGGTGGTGTCCATTTGGGTGACGGCCTGATGCATCGCTTCGACGACTTCTTCCCGGAACCGCATCGCACCTTGGGCGACAGTGAGGTCAGTGATGTAGTCGAGGCGGAGGTCGTTGAGGTTGTCGGCGCCCTCGTCGGCGGCGGCGAAGATGCGGGCCTGGTATCCGAGGATCAGATCCGGCTGGGCGGGGAGCTGTCCGAGGATCTGAGTGAGGCGGTGGCGGCGGTGTTCAGCTTGCCGGTATCCGGGGATGGCGTCGAGGACGCTGTCGCGGAGGGACTTCGCGGAAGTGGTTGTAGGCATGGTAATTATCCCTGGTCGATGACGTAGTGGGTTATGGGTTCGGGTTCGACCTGGATGCTGGCCAGGCTCTTGTGTTGCTCGAAGGCCGCGCGCCCGCGGGCCATGCCGCCGAAGTCTGCGGTGCTCGGCGTGCGGGATTCGGCGACGATGGCGGCGAACTCGTCGTCGGTGAGGCTGGCGAGGACTCGTGCTAGTTCGGTTCGGTCCATGTTTCTGGTTCCTTGTGTTCGTCTATGGCGGTCTGGTCGAGGAGCCATCGGCCGGCGATGATTCGGCCCCCGAGTTTCGGGGCGAGCCGGCGGGTTTGCCTGTGTGACAACCCGAGTTGCTTGGCGGCCTCGTCGATCGGGACTGTGGGAGATGTTGCCGGGATGTGCACATCGGGGACGTCCGAGTGACCGTTGGCGGACGCTTGGAGGAGCGCTCGCACGAGGTCTTCGTGGATCCGGCTGTTGGGCAGTCCTGATCGGTGGCGGGACCGCATCGCGATGAGGATGGCTTCCCCGGCGACGCGTAGCGCTGGCCCGGAGACGACAACGACTCCGGGCCAGGCTTGCACGGGACGCTGGTCCACGGTCAGTTCGCAGCTTCTTCGGCCATCGCGTCGACGATGCGCCAGATGCGGTCCTTACGGCTGTCGCCGTGTGCCGGTACGGATTCGATCCGCTGCGACATTCCTGCTGCTCGGCGCACGGAGTCCCATGGGTGGCCGGCAGCTTCCCCGGCAAGCTTGGCGTCCTCGGGTAGGACGAACCCGTCGTCTTGTTGATCGAGCCACCTGTCGAGCCACTCCGGTGCCCCCTCGTACGCGGGTGGCCGGTAGCCGGGCTGGATGGACCACGTTGCGGTGCCGCCCTTGCGGTTGATGGTGTGCACGTTTGGGTGCGCTGATGCCGCTGCCCGGATGTTGCCCTTGGTGTAGCCCAAAGCCATGCCGGCCTCGATCGCAGCAAACGATGTTGCGGTGGTTTCGCCCTGGCTCTGGAGGTCTGCGATCCAATTGTTGAACCACTGTGAACATGTCGGCTTATTTGGGGATGGATCGTGCGACCTGCGGGAATCGAGATCCGTCACGGTTGCAGCGAGGTCAGGCCTGACCTGATTGGTCACCCCTTCTGACGTGGGCTTTCGAGGGGTGACCTCATTGGTCAGGCCTGACCCGATCCGGTACCGGACACGTTTTGCGCCCTTGTACTCATCGGTCCGTCCTGACACCAGGCCGTCAGCTTCGAGCAAAGCGATTGCCTGTTCGAACAACTCCCGCTTCTCGCGCTTACCGAGCCGAGACCGCAGGACGTTTCCGGCTTGTTCGCCGTCGCGTTCCAGCATCCGGATGATGCTGCGCTTGACGGTCTCCAGTCGGCTCTGGTCGTAGAAGTCCTCACCGGCGGCACGCGCGATTGCCTTGCTCCGGGCCTTTTCCCGGTCGGCTTTGCGCGCCTGTTCGACAATCCAATCTCGAGTCCGGTTGGACATCTCCATAACCGTCTCGGAGAGTTGCCAGTCGACCTCGGAGACAACAGATCGGTGGTGCAGAATCGCCAGGATGGCGGCGACCTTGCAGCGGGTCAGTAATGCGTGCCCGTCAAGGGCGTCGGATTCGCCCCGCTGGCGGGCCAGGTGGGCGGCGACGACCGTCTGTGCGATCTCCTCTGGGCCGTAGCCGATCTCCACGACTCCGTCATCTCCGGGAGTCCAGTACGGCAAGCGGGTGTTGAGGGGTTCAGGGTCGTCGGCCTTCTCTGCGGGCATGTCGGGGTCGATGGTCGGGAACCAGAGGAACCGCTGTGGGGTGCCTCCGGTGGTGTCGCCGAAGATCACTCCGGTATGACCGGGCTGAGCGCCGACGCTGAGGCAGCAGCGGTAGGTGTGTGCTTGCACGATCCGGGTGGTCGCGTCGGAAGCGTTGGACTGGCCTAGCAGTTCCCCCATTGCCATGGATTTCAGTTGTGCCAGCAGGATGGAGCCTTGCCGCGATGCGATGCCGGTCAGGGTGTCGATCTCGGGCACGGAGAAGATCGCCGCCGTAATCGGTTCGATGCCCTCCTTCTTCGGAGGGACGAAGGTCGCGGCGATTCCCTCCCCGGATCCGATCGGCCTTTCGATGATCGGAGCCGGCCAGGCGAGGCGAGCGACCTTGTCCGAGATGCCCTTACCGCCTCCGGATGCGGAGACGAAAGCACACAGCAGGTTTAGCGACGCGCGTCCACCAATGAGGCCCGGAAGTTGAACGTGGGGGCCGGTGCTGGCGGCGACCCGGAGCAGGACGGCACCGAAGACGGCCCAAGGTGCGGCGTATCGGGCACGTGCCCACTGTTTGATGGTCTGGAGTTCTGGAGTCGTGTCAAAGAAGTCGTCGTGCACTAGGAGGCCTTTCGGATGTATGCGCTGCCGGATCGACCACGGATGCGCTGTGCTTGGGTGCCCCAATCCGTAGCCGCGGAGATTTCGCGGGAGGCTTCGGCCATTGCGATCTGGGCGGTCTCGACGCGCAGGGTCCAGTGCTCGCCGTCGATGGCTACGGCGAGAAGCTTGCGGGGGTCACCATCTGCCAGGTCGGTCCAGGCTGGCGTGCCGGCGGCAGGGATGGGTCCGCAGTTCGCCTGCTGCACTACCGCTTCGATGAACTGGTGAACGTCCCACCACGATCGCTGTTGGGATGAGGGAGTGCCCCCGCCACGCTCGGCGGGGGCATCCTCGTTGTTGAACGTCACCGGGCTTCCTGGCTGTAGAAGGCGGTGACCCTGGCGGGGTCGAGGTTGGTGCCCTCGATGGCCTGCTGGATGGCAGCACCGAGCGCGTTGTACAACAGGATCGCCTCATCGGGCCGTAAGTCGGCCTCGACATCCACATGAGGGTGTCCGCCACTGATGTTCACCGAGACCGTAGGCGCGGCCTCGATGTCCTCGTTGAATCTGGCGGACACGCCAATCTCCGTGAACTGAGTATCTTGTCCGCGACTGATGCCCGCGAGTGAAGATCCGGTTGCCGGAACGCGCTCGACGTCTGCGAAATGCTCCAGGCGTTGGCTTTTGTGACTGGACATTTCATTCACGCACCAGGTGAATCGGCATCCGTGATTCGTCATCGCCGCACCCACCCGTCGAGTACGTCGGCGGATGCGATCAGTGCCGCTGCAAGGGCGCGTGCTGCGTGCGCCGGAACCGTTAGCGCTTCATGGGCAAAGTCGTCATGGACGACATCGATGAACACCAGCGGCTGGTCGTTCTTCGTGTCGACGATGGTCCCGTCGGTGCGTTGGGTTGCGTAGGGCGCGACGAGGATGGGTTCGCCGGCACTTGTCGCCTCACACACGGTGATGGCGTCCCCCTTGATCGTGCGGGTTGCACCGTCCCAGTCGAACGGAGTGGTTGCGCCGATCGGCAGTGCGACATCGTGTGTTGCGGTCATCGGGTCACCGCCTCGTCGGTGCCCCGATAGGCGGGCAGTTCCAACAGCCATGACGCGAGGACTTCCGCGTTCGGATGTGCCTTCAGCGCGGTGAAGTCCGAGTCGGTCGGATCATCCAACATCCGCAGGACCAGGCTCCGTGTATCCTTGTCGAGGGCCCGGAACGTGTTGAGGTCGGCGTCCTTCAGCTTCCAGATGGTGCTCATCGGGTCGCCGCCTTGGAATCGGTTTCGAGCTGGGCACCGGCCCGGTCGATGGCGACAGCGGCACGCTTGAGGTGGCAGATCCCGGTGACGAGGTCGGCGCACCCGAATAGGGGCGCGTCGGCGGGCAGGCTGTCGAGTACCTCGTTGAGGTCGTGGCGCAGCAGATTGATGCGGTTAACCGCAACGTCGAGCTGCTGGGCGACGGTGGCGGGTGGCACGTAGGTGGTGCAGAAGCTGCAAGTGTCGCCGGTTTCAACGGGGACGGTGCAGTGGCGGCATTCCGCCGTCGGTACCGGCAGGCTGCCGGGGGTGGGTAACATCATGGGTGGACTTCTCCTATCTAGCGGTTGGGGTGGTTCCGATCGGTCCCCGCCAGGTGCGCCAACATCTGGGGTTCGGGGGCCGTTCTGCTTTCCTCCGGGTCGTCCCCGGCGGGTTCGTGGTCGACCAGGCCGAGATCGGCGTGCTGTTGCTGCGGCAGCTCCCGCATCAGGCTGCGTCTCCACCAATTCGATTGGCCGCCAGGTATTTGAGTACGTCCACTCGGAGGTACCTGACCCGGCCGCCAACCTTCGTCCAGGGAACTCCTCGGCGGCGATAGCGGTCTTGGGCGAGGGAGTCGACCGTCGTCTGCAGAACTGCGGCGAGTTGGGACGGCGTCGCAATTGACGGGAGTTCCCCCAGCGCTTCGTAACTGTCCATCTGCATCCTTTCAATCGGTAGAGAGATTCAAATGATCGCTCATGAGATAAGGATGCATCGCCATGCATCACGGGTCAAGTGAATCGCCGAAACGATCCAAATGATCGTTTAAGGTTGGCTGTATGGCCGACCCGGAAACTGCGAGAGCGTTAACCAAGAACCCGCTGGGCGCGTCCGGTCGCGCCGTCGCGGCGAACGTAGAGCGGCTCCGAACGCAGCAGAATCTGACCTTTGCAGCGCTGTCTGAGCGGTTAGAGGCACTGGGCCGACCCATCCCGCCGCTCGGGCTTCGAAAAATTGTTGCGGAGACTCGAAGGGTGGACGCGGATGATCTCGTCGGATTGGCTGCGGCGCTTGGGGTTACGCCGATTTCATTACTAATGCCTCATACAGCGAATGGGCGCGACGAAGTGGCGGTCACTGGCATCGACTTTCCGATCAACGCAAGTGCCGTGTGGCTCTGGCTTCGCGGATCCAATCCACTTCCCGGGGACGACCGGATACCGCTGGTCTTTCAATCGGCCGCTTGGCCAGATTGGCGAATACGTCAGCAGATGGCCGAGCAAGACCGCGTGCAGGGAGGTTTGACCGATGGCGACGATTGAGAAGTATCAGACGACCTCCGGCTCAATAAGGTACCGGGTTCGGTACCGCACACCGGATCGGCGGCAGACGACGAAGCGCGGATTCTCCACGAAGCGAGATGCGCAGGCGTGGGCCGAGCAGCTGGAGGTGGATAAGCGGCGTGGTGCCTATGTCGCACCGGCAGCTGGCCGGGTGAAGCTCGGGGAGTACGCAAAGGACTGGCTGGAGTCCAAGCACAAGTTGAAGCCGTCGACTCGGGCGCGCTACCAGGTAGTGCTGGATACGTTCATCGCCGAACACGCGGGGGTCGCCCTCGGGGACATCAGCCGTGAACTGGTGCGCGATTGGGTGGCCGATTTGAGCCGAACCCATGCACCCGCCAGTGTCCACAAAACGATCGGTGTGCTTCGGCAGGTGCTGTCTATGGCCGTGGATGACAACCGGCTGGTAGTGAACCCCATCGACCAGAAGATCGAGCTGCCTGCGATCCAGGAGGCCGAACAACGGTTCCTGACGCTGGGCCAGCTCCACGCGCTGGCGGACGCGGCTGGGGAGCATCGTGCGCTGGTGTACGTGTTGGGTACGTGCGGGCTGCGGTTCGGCGAGGTGGCCGAGCTTCGGTGGCGTGACGTCGACCTCGACAGGCGTCAGATCCGGGTGTCGCGATCGGTAGCTCTGGTCAATGGTGTGTTCGAGCAGGGGACGCCGAAGAGCGGTAAGGGCCGAACCGTGAGCCTGTCTACGTTCGTCGCCGACCTACTCGGGGAACCCGCTCAGGACGACGCTCTGGTGTTCCCCGATACGGCGGGCGGACGGATGCGGGGGAGCAACGTGCGGCGGCGGTGGTGGTCCCAGGCGGTCGCGGCGGCCGGCCTTTTCCCTCGGGTGGAGGGGGACGCGACCGTGTATGACTTCAAGCTCCATGAGCTGCGGCACACGGCGGCGTCTCTGGCGATCCAGGCCGGATGCAACATTAAGACGCTGCAGAACATGCTGGGCCACGAGTCCGCGGCCCTGACGTTGGACCGGTATGGCCACTTGTACGAGTCCGATGTCCAGGCTGTGGGCGTCGCAATGAATGCGCTTTTAACAGGGCAATGTGGTCAAAATGTGGCCACCGGCGCGGCCTGAACGCAAAACAGGCCAGGCCATAAGCGGTCTGACCTGCTGTTTTGATTGTGGAGCCTAGGAGATTCGAACTCCTGACATCTGCCTTGCAAAGGCAGCGCTCTACCAACTGAGCTAAGGCCCCTAGCTGTCAGGTCGGTTCAACCGGCCTGATGCCAAACCTCTTGGCCGTGTCGTGATCGCCAGACGATCACCGCCACAGCCGCCACAACAGCCAACACCACAAACCGCATGGCACACCCTTTCGGTGATCACCGGCAGACCGGCGTCGTGGGCCTAGGAGGACTCGAACCTCCGACCTCTTCGTTATCAGCGAAGCGCTCTAACCGCCTGAGCTATAGGCCCGAATAGTGGATCAACCGAGCAGCGAGATTACCCCACTGAGGGGCGGTTCTCCAAAACGGTTCAATCCCGATCCGCCAACGTCACTTCGATACCCCCGACGAGATCTGTCGTGAGGTTGTAGATGAACGCACCGACCGTCGCCATCGCGCTGAGAACGACGATGTTGACCAGGCCGATGAGGGCCGCGCCGCCGAAGATCGTGCCGCTGGAGACCAGCTCACCGCCCGAACTGCCGCTCGCGCTCGTCAGCAGGTCGCCGACATTGCTGTTGAGCTTGCTCCACACGCCCATGCCGCCGAGCACCAAGTACAGGAACGCCACGGCGATCATCCATACGAAGAACAGCACGACCGAGAGCACCAGTGAGACCTTCAGCACGGTCCACGGATCCACCCGGCGGATCTGCATGCTGGCGCGCACCGGTCCCGACGGCTGCGGCCGGTTGGCCACCTGGATGCGGGTGGTGGGCGCCGATGCCCGGGGCGCGTCGGTCCCGGTCTTGCGCTGCGGTGAGCGGGGGACCGGGCCCGAGAGGTCCGGCAACTCGCTCGCGTAGGCCTCGGTGCGATGTTCAGGCCGCGGCTCCTGGCGGGTCTCGCGGGGCTCGGGCCTCGGCGCGGGACGGGGCTGCTGCTCGGTGTCGCCGAGCGGCTGACCAGGTTGCTGAGCGGTACGGGACACCCCGCGCTGCCACGGGGGCACGTCACCGGAATCGGTGATGTGCCCCGTGGCCCGCGTCGAGTTGCTGCTGAGGGCTCCGCTGTCGCCGCCCGGACCCGTGCCGTTGGTGGCGCCCGGCCGGTCCCCCGCGCGCGGGTATCCCGGCTCGTTGGGTGAACTCACCTACAGCTCCTTAGCTCGGGCCGAGGACCTTTCGGGGACCTCAGCGTTTCCATCACGCCTCGGGTGACTCGGCGGTGTCCGCGTCGGATTCGCTGATCGACTCGGCCGCCTCGTCCTCGTCCGCGTTGCGGGCGATGGCAATCAGTGTGTCGCCCTCGGCCAGGTTCATCAAGCGAACGCCCTTGGTCTGGCGACCGGCCTTGCGGACCTGACGTGCGGCAGTGCGGATGACACCACCTGTGGACGTGATCGCGTACAGCTCGGTGTCGTCGTCGACGATCAACGCTCCGACCAGACTGCCACGTTTGCGGTCGTACTGGATCGTCAGGATGCCCTTGCCGCCGCGGCCCTGCACCGAGTACTCGTCGATCGAAGTGCGCTTGGCGTAACCACCCGATGTCGCGACCAGCAGATACGTATCGGGCCGGACGACGTTGAGCGACAGCAGGCGGTCGTCCTCGTTGAACCGCATGCCCTGCACACCGGAGGTGGCGCGACCCATGGGCCGCAGCGCCTCGTCGGTCGCCGAGAAGCGGATCGACTGTCCGTTGGCACTCACCAGCAGCAGGTCGTCCTCGGCCGAGCACAGCACCGCACCGACCAGTTCGTCGCCCTCACGCAGGTTGATCGCGACGATGCCGCCCGACCGGTTGGAGTCGAAGTCCGAAAGTTTCGACTTCTTCACCAGCCCGTTGCGGGTGGCCAGCACCAGGTACGGCGCATCCTCGTAGCTCTTGATCTGGATGACCTGCGCGATGCGCTCCTCCGGCTGGAAGGCCAAAAGGTTCGCGACGTGCTGACCACGCGCGGTGCGGGACGCCTCGGGCAACTCGTACGCCTTGGCCCGGTACACGCGGCCCTGTGTGGTGAAGAACAGGATCCAGTCGTGCGTCGAGCAGACGAAGAAGTGGTTGACCATGTCGTCCTGCTTGAGGCCGGCACCCTGCACACCTTTGCCGCCGCGTTTCTGGCTGCGGTACAGGTCGGTCTTGGTGCGTTTGGCGTAGCCGGTCTCGGTGATGGTGACCACCACGTCCTCGCGGGCGATGAGATCCTCGTCGCTGACCTCGCCGTCGGCGGGCACGATGCGGGTCCGACGCGCGTCGCCGTGCTTGTCGACGATCTCCTTGAGCTCGTCACGCACGATCCCGCGCTGCCGCTCGGGCTTGGCGAGGATGTCCTCGAGGTCGGCGATCTCGGCCTCGATCTTGGCGAGGTCGTCGACGATCTTCTGCCGCTCGAGGGCTGCGAGCCTGCGCAGCTGCATGTCGAGGATCGCCTGGGCCTGGATGTCGTCGATGTCGAGCAGCTCGATCAGGCCGGCACGCGCGATGTCGACGGTCTGCGACGCCCGGATCAACGCGATGACCTCGTCGAGGGCATCGAGTGCCTTGACCAGACCACGCAGGATGTGGGCCCGTTCGTTGGCCTTGCGCAGCCGGTACCGGGTGCGCCGCACGATGACATCGAGTTGGTGGTCGACGTACAGGCGGATCAGCTGGTCCAGGCGCAGCGTGCGCGGCACACCGTCGACGATCGACAGCATGTTGGCGCCGAAGCTGGTCTGCAGCTGGGTGTGCTTGTAGAGGTTGTTCAGCACCACCTTGGCGACCGCATCGCGCTTGAGCTCCACGACAATTCGCAGGCCCACACGGTCACTGGACTGGTCCTCGATGTTTGAGATGCCCGCGAGCTTGCCGTCGCGCACCTGCTCGGCGATCGAGGTGATGAAGTTGTCGTGGTTGACCTGGTAGGGCAGCTCGGTGATGACGATGCTGGTCCGTCCCCGGCTGTCCTCCTCGATCTCGACGACGCCACGCATCTTGATCGACCCGCGGCCGGTCTTGTACGTGTCCTCGATGCCCTGGGTGCCCACGATCAGGCCGGACGTGGGGAAGTCGGGTCCCTTGACCCGCTCCATCACGGCCTCGCAGGTGGCTTCCTCGTCGGCCTCGTAATTCTCCAGGCACCAGTACACGGCCTCCGCGAGCTCGCCGAGGTTGTGCGGCGGGATGTTGGTGGCCATGCCCACGGCGATACCGCCCGAACCGTTGGCCAACAGGTTGGGGAACCGGCTCGGCAGAACCGTGGGCTCCTGCACCCGTCCGTCGTAGTTCGGGATGAAATCGACTGTCTCCTCGTCGATTTCACGCAACATCTCCATCGCCAACGGAGTGAGTCGCGCTTCGGTGTAACGCATGGCCGCTGGCGGATCGTTACCCGGCGAGCCGAAGTTGCCCTGGCCGTCCACCAGCGGGTAGCGCAACGACCACGGCTGGGCCATGCGGACCAGGGTGTCGTAGATCGAGGCGTCGCCGTGCGGATGGTAGTTACCCATCGTCTCGGCAACGGAGCGCGCGGATTTGGCGTGGCTGCGATCCGGACGGAAGCCCGAGTCGTACATCGCGTACAGCACGCGGCGGTGCACGGGCTTGAGACCGTCGCGCACCTCGGGCAGCGCGCGGCCCACGATCACGCTCATGGCGTAGTCGATGTAGCTGCGCTGCATCTCCTGCTGGATGTCGACCGGTTCGATCCGGTCGTGCGCCTCGCCTTCCGGCGGCAGCGTCGTATCAGTCATGAATCAATCCTCGATTGTCGGATCGCGGGTTAAACATCCAGGAAGCGAACGTCTTTGGCGTTGCGCGTGATGAAGCTGCGGCGCGCCTCGACGTCTTCGCCCATCAGGATGGAGAACAGTTCGTCGGCCGCCGCGGCGTCATCGAGGGTGACCTGTCGCAGCACCCGCACCGACGGATCCATCGTGGTCTCCCACAACTCCTTGGCGTCCATCTCACCGAGACCCTTGTAGCGCTGGATACCGTCGTCGACGTTGATCTTCTTGCCCGCCGCGCGCCCGGCCTCCAACAGCCCGTCACGCTCACGATCCGAATACGCGAACTCCGGCTCACTGCGCTGCCACTTGAGCTTGTACAACGGCGGCTGCGCCAAGAAGATGTGTCCGTTTTCCACCAACGGCTTCATGAACCGGAACAACAACGTCAACAGCAGCGTCGAGATGTGCTGACCGTCCACATCGGCATCGGCCATCAGCACGATCTTGTGATACCGCAGCTTGGAGATGTCGAACTCGTCGTGGATACCGGTGCCCAGCGCGGTGATGATCGACTGCACCTCGGTGTTCTTCAGCACGCGGTCGATGCGGGCCTTCTCGAC
>Ga0182740_1000757_pt1 | contig 27858 bp, 24 predicted proteins | sample eDN5th37CKraftBY_FD_128872 | JGI IMG/M metagenome (GOLD analysis project Ga0182740, IMG submission 128872) | Enriched backyard soil microbial communities from Emeryville, California, USA - eDNA 5th pass 37_C Kraft BY (version 2) (version 2) | ecosystem: Environmental > Terrestrial > Soil >...
ATGCCCCGCCTGGCGCTGGGCCGCCCGGCCACTGCGCGAACGGCGGCGCTGATCAACGGCACTGCCGCGCATACGGTGGAGGTCGACGACATCTACAAGCACGCGATCTACCATCCGGGCGCGCCCACGATCGCGGCCGCGCTTGCCGCCGCCCAGCAACGCCGGGGCAAGCGGCGCGGCATTCCTGCACGCGGTGGTGATCGGCTACGAGATCTCGACGCGGATCGGCGCGGCGCTTGGCCGCACGCATTACCGTTACTGGCACAACACCGGCACCGTCGGCACCTTTGGCGCCGCCGCGGCCGCCGCGGCCCTGTTCCAACTCGATGCCGCGCGCTTTGCGCATGCGCTTGCCACCGGCGCCACCTTCGCCGCGGGCCTGCAGCAGGCGTTTCGCATGGACTCGATGTCCAAGCCGCTGCATTCGGGCCGGGCCGCCGAGGCGGGACTGTTGGCCGCGACGGCGGCCGAGGCCGGGGTCACCGGCTCGCTCGACGTGATCGACGGCGAAGCGGGCCTGGGACGCGCGATGAGCGACGGGCCGGATTGGCAGGCGGCCGCCGCAACACTGGGCCGCGATTTCCATATCACGCAGATCACCTTCAAGAACCACGCCTGCTGCGGCCACACCTTCGCCGCGATCGACGGCGCACAGGCCTTGCAGCGCGCGCATGGGTTCTCCGTCGACGATATCGCCGCGGTGCGGATCGGTACCTATCGCCCGGCCCTCGATGTTGCCGGCAACCCCGACCCGCGCACCGCGGCCGAGGCCCGCTTCAGCGTGCCGTTTGTCGTGGCTTCCGCGCTGATCCATGGCAGCGTGCGGCTGGCCGCCTTCTCCGCGGAACGGCTGGCCGATCCGGCGATCCGCGCCCTGATGTCGCGCATCGAACTGTCGGTCGACGGCCAGCTCGATGACGCCTTCCCGGGACAACGCGCGGCGCGCGTCACGGTACGCCTGCGCGATGGGCGCGAACTGACCCATCTGCAGCCGAACCGCAAGGGCGATCCTGAAGAGCCGCTGAGCGATGCCGACCTCGACGACAAGTTCGTCGAACTGGTGGAGCCGGTGCTGGGCCCGGCCCAAACGCGCACGCTGCTGCGGCAGCTGTGGTCGCTCGACAGCGCGGTCTCGTTGCCCTGAGGGGATGGTGCGTCCGACGGCATAGATATAATGAAAAGTCATTGCTCGGACGCGACAACATGGCTCGGCGTATTCCCCCCTTGAACCCGCTGCGGGTCTTCGAAGTCGTGGCACGCAGTCAGAACCTGACCGTTGCCGCGCAGGAACTGCACGTTTCCCAGTCGGCGGTCAGCCGGCAGATCGCGGTACTCGAGGGCTACCTGGGCGTCGAGCTGTTTCGGCGAGAACGCCACGGCGTCTCGCTGACGCGCGTCGGCCAGGCCTATGCCGAGGAGGTCGTCCCGGCCTTCGATGCCATTGCCACCGCGACGGCGCGGCTGCTGAAGAACACCTCGCAGGGCGCACTGCGCGTGCGCACCTACACGACCTTCGCGGCGAAATGGCTGATCCCGCGGCTGCCGGACTTCCAGGCCCAGTATCCCAGCGTCGAAGTGCGCATCGACAACGCGATTCCCGATGTCGACTTCGATCGCGATCCCGCCGATCTTGCCATCCAGTTCGGCGACGGCCGCTGGCCCCGCGTCAGCGCCGACTTCCTGTTCCACGACGAGATCGAACCGGTCTGCACGCCCGAATACCTGCGCACGCATCGCGGCGGCAGCCGGGGCAAGCCCGAAGCGCTGCTGCGCCACCGCCTGCTGGTGTCGCACTATCGCCGCAACGACTGGGATGATTGGCTGGCCTTCGCGGGCCTGACCGAGATGGCCGAGCGCACCGAACGCATGAGCTTCGGCAGTTCGGTGCTGACCTGGCAGGCCGCCCTCGATGGGCTTTGCATCGCGATCGGACAGGCGGCCATGCTGCAGGCCGAGCTGGCCTCCGGCCGCCTGATCCGGCCATTCGCGCGGCCGCTGGTACGCAGCAAGTCCTACTATCTGGTCCGGCCTGCCATGCAGCGCGAGTCCCGCAAGGTGACGGCATTCCGGGACTGGCTGCTCGACACCGTGGCGCGCGAACAGCGTGCGGCGAAATGAAGGGCGCGCGTCGAGCGCCGCGTATCGCCCGACGCGGCTGCAGGCAGCGTCAGGTATGACGATAAGTTCTACCTGCCCTCCAAACACGAAGTTCACAACCGTCTCGGGATAGCGGAAGCTGATGCCTGGCTTCTGCCCCATCCCGAGACATCGACATGAACTTTGAACTCAGCGAAGAGCATCAGGCATTTGCGGAATCGGTGCGCCGGTTCGCCCAGGACAAGCTCGCGCCCGGCGCGCTGCGACGCGCGCATTCCGCCCAGTACCCGTGGGACGCGGCACGCATGCTGGCCGAGCAGGGATTGCTCGGCATCGCCTTCCCCGAAGAGGACGGCGGCCAGGGCGGCACGCTGATGCACGCGGTCATCGCGATCCAGGAAATCGCGCTGGTCTGCCCGAAGAGCGCGGACATCGTGCAGGCCGGCAATTTCGGGCCGATCCGCACCTTCGTCGAATACGCGACGCCAGAACAGAAGGCGCGCTTCCTGCCCGATCTGCTCGCCGGCCGCAAACTGATCGCGCTCGGCATGACGGAGCCGGAGGCCGGCTCCGCCGTCAACGAACTGCGAACCACCGCGCGCCGCGACGGCGACCACTACGTGATCGACGGCAGCAAGATCTTCTCCACGCACAGCCCCGAGGCCGAGCTGTTCCTGATCTACGTACGCTTTGGCCCGGGCGTCAACGGCATCGGTTCGGTGCTGGTGGAACGGGGCGCGCCGGGCTTCCAGGTCGGCGAGCCGTCGAAATTCATGAGCGGCGAGGAATGGTGCCAGCTCTATTTCGAGGACTGCCGCATTCCCGCCGACAACCTGCTGCTTGGCGAAGGCGGCTTCAAGCGCCAGATCGCCGGCTTCAACGTCGAGCGGCTGGGCAACTCGTCGCGCGCCCTCGCGCTCGGCCGCCACTGCTTCAACGTCGCGCGCGAACATGCGATGGTGCGCAAGCAGTTCGGTCGCGAATTGTGCGAATTCCAGGGGATTCAATGGAAGTTCGCGGAGATGGCCTTGAAGCTCGAATCCGCCCAGCTTCTGCTGTATCGCGCGGCCATGGAGGGCGAGCACGGCCTGCCGTCCGCGCATAGCACGGCAATGGCCAAGCTGGCCTGCAACCAGGCAGGCTGGGACGTCGCCAACGAGGCGCTGCAGATCATGGGCGGCATGGGCTACAGCCAGGAGTCGATCGTCGAATATTGCCTGCGCCGCATCCGCGGATGGATGATCGCCGGCGGCTCGATCGAGATGCTCAAAAATCGCATCGCCGAGGGCGTGTTCGGCCGATCGTTCCCGCAGCGCCCGCCCAGGCCGGCCACAAACTGAGCAGGCCAGCCGACCGCTCCGATTTCCTCATACCCCGTTTCCAGTTGCGATGAATTCAACCTCTCCAGCATCCGGCCACATCGACTCCGCCCTCGCGCAGGCGCTGCTGTCTCCGCGCAGCGTGGCGCTGTTCGGCGCGTCCGACGACCCGGCCAAGACCGCGGGACGGCCGTTGAAATTCCTGCGTGCCGCCGGCTATCGCGGAACGATCTATCCGATCAATCCGAACCGCGATACGGTGCAGGGCGAAACCGCCTACCCGAGCCTGGCTTCGCTGCCGCAGGTCCCTGACCATGTCTTCGTGCTGACGCCGACCGAGACCGTGCTCGATGTGGTGCACGAGAGCGCCCGCCTCGGCGTCAAGGTGGTGACCATCCTCGCCAGCGGCTTTGCCGAGTCGGGGCCCGAAGGCGCGGCCAGGGAAGCGGAACTGCATGCCCTGAGCCGGCAGACCGGCATCCGCGTGCTCGGCCCCAGCAGCCTCGGTGTCATCCATCCGCGGGCCGGCGTCGTGCTGACCGCCAATGCGGCCTTCGCCGAGCCGGAACTGCCGCGGGGACGCGTGTTCGTCGCCTCGCACAGCGGCAGCATGATCGGCGCGCTGGTCTCGCGCGGCAAGGCGCGCGGCGTCGGCTTTGCGGGACTGGTGTCGGTCGGCGGAGAGGCCGACCTGTGCATCGGCGAAATCTGCTCGGCCACCCTCGACGATCCCGCCATCGACGGCTACCTGCTGTTTCTCGAGAGCCTGCGCCACGGCGACAAGCTGCGTGCCTTCGCGATCGAGGCCGCCCGGCGCGGCAAACCCGTGATCGCCTACAAGCTCGGGCGATCGGCCGCCGCCGCCGAAATGGCCGCGACCCATACCGGCGCGCTGGCCGGCGAGGACGACATCGCCGATGCCTTCCTGAAGGACCTCGGCATTGCGCGCGTCGGCGTGCTGGAAGCGCTGCTGGAGGCGTTCCCGCTGGCACGGCGCATTCCGTTGGCGCAGCCGGGTACGCCGTCACACGGCGAGCCTCACAGCCAGCTACACAGCACGCCACGCCCGCAGCCACGCCGCGTGGGCGTGGTCACCACCACGGGCGGCGGCGCGGCGATGGTCGTCGATCAGCTCGGCGTCCGCGATGTGGTGGTGGAACCGGCCTCCCCGGCAACGCTCGACAAGCTGGCCGCGGCCGGTATCGCGGTCTCGCCGGGACGCGTGCTCGACCTGACGCTGGCGGGCACCAACTACAAGGTCATGAAGACGGCGCTCGACATCATGTTCGAGGCACCGGAGTTCGATATCGTGCTGGCCGTCGTCGGCTCCTCGGCGCGCTTCCAGCCGCAGCTCGCGGTCAAGCCGATCATCGACAGCGCCGACAGCGCCAAGCCGCTGGCCGCGATGCTGGTGCCCGACGCACCCGAGGCGCTGGCCGCGCTGACGGCCGCCGGCGTGCCATGCTTCCGTTCGCCCGAACCGTGTGCCGATGCCATTGCCGCGGTACTGGCACGACGCGCTCCCGGCATTCAACCCGCGGCGCAACCGAAGCGCAATCGGCCGCCGCGCGCGCTCAGCGAAGCGCAGGCCTACGCCGTGCTGGAACGGCTCGGCGTGCCGTACGCGCCGGCGATCACGCTGCCGATCGACGGCCCCGTGCCGGCGCTGCCCTTCGGCTATCCGGTGGTCGCCAAGGTCTGCTCGCCGGAGATTCCGCACAAGACCGAAGTGGGCGGCGTGGTGCTCGGCATTCAGGACGCCCGTCAACTGGAAAACGCATTGGCGGCGCTGCAGACCAACGTGGCCGAGCGCGCGCCGACCGTGCGATGCGATGAAGTCCTGGTGCAGCCGATGACCAAGGGCCTGACCGAGGTGCTGGTCGGCTACCGTATCGATCCGGACGCCGGCCCGATCGTCATGCTGGCCGCCGGTGGCATCTGGGCCGAAGTGGCGCGCGATCGAAGCATCCGGCTGGCGCCGGTGACGGTCGAGGTCGCGCGCGACATGGTCGCCGAAGTGAAGGCCCTGAAGACGGTGTCGGGGCTGCGCGGCAAGGCCCGCGGCGACCTCGAGGCGCTGGCCAGGGCCGTCTGCGCGCTGTCCCAGCTGGCGGTGCGCCCGGAGCTCGGCATCGCCGAAGCCGAAGTCAACCCGATGATGGTGCTGCCCGAGGGGCAAGGTGTGCTCGCCGTCGATGCGCTCGTGCTGACATCGTGAGTTCCCCCGCCCTTCCCCACGCCCCCGCGATGAACGCAGAACTGATCCGCCTGGACCGACGCGCCGAGACCTGCGTCGTGCACGATGCGGACCGCGCGATGGTCTGGCGCAAGTTCGGCGGCGGGCCGCCGCTGGTGCTGATCCACGGCGGCCATGGCAACTGGATGCATTGGGTCCGCAATATCGAGCCCTTGTCGGCAGCCCACACGCTGTGGGTTCCCGATCTGCCGGGCTTCGGCCAGTCCGATGCGCTGCCGGGAGATCCTCACGCCGCCGATCGGCTCGATCGCCTGGTCGGCACCGTCATCGCGACGCTGGACCGCCTGGTCGGTGCGGATGCGATCGTCTCGCTCGCCGGCTTTTCCTTCGGCGGACTGGTGGCCGCCCAAGTCGCGGCCAGGCGCGGCGGCACGGCGCGGCTCGCCCTGCTGGGGCCCGCCGGACACGGCGGCACGCGGCGCCAGCGCATGGAGATGATGGACTGGCGCAAGGACGATCCCCACGCCATGCGAGTCGCGCTGCGGCACAATCTGCTCGCGCTGATGCTGCATGAGGAAGACGGCATCGACGAGACCGCCATGCTGGTGCACGAGCTTGCCTGCCGCGCGACGCGATTTCGGAGCAAGGCAATCTCGCGGCAGGCGCTGTTGGAAACCGCGTTGGACACTTTCAATGGGCCCACGCTGCTGATGTGGGGCGAGCACGATGTCACCGCCTCGCCGATCGATGCGGCCAGCCGCCTGGCGGGGACCGCGACGCATCGTGACTGGTGCCTCGTTCCGGGCGCGGGACACTGGGTCCAGTACGAGCGCCATCGCGAGGTCAATACGCTGCTGGCGCGCTGGTTCGGCCCGGCAGCACGCTGACGCTGGCGCAGCCAAGCCGGCTCAATCCGCACGCAGGCGGTCCAGGGCCGCTGTCGTCTTCAGCCACTCGAGCACCGCCGCAGCGGGAGTGCCGGCCCGGATTGGCACCGGCGACAACAGGCAATAGCGCGAGCCGTCCTCGACAAACCCCATCGGCGCGGCCAGCGTGCCGTTGGCGATATCGTCCTGCACCAGATGCCAGGGCCCGACAGCAACGCCAAGGCCCGCCACCGCGGCCTGCAGGCTGAAGTAGAAATGCTCGAAGTTCTGTTCCGGCGCGCGCGACAGCGTCTGTCCCGTGATGTCGGCCCAGGTCCGCCAGGCGTGCGGCCTTGTCCTCGAATGCAGGCGCGGTGCGGAAGGACGCAGGCCGGTGCCGCCCTTGCGCACGGCAAACCATGCGCCGACCTGGTCCGGCCGGCACACCGGACCGACCCGTTCGACGAACAAGGGCGCCGCGTGGATGCTGTCGGGCCAGGCGAAGTCATCGCGCCGGATCGCAAGGTCGATCCCGCTGTCGAACGCGACCGGCCCGCCGCCGGCCACGAGATGGACGTCGAGTTCGGGATGCCGCGCCTTGAAGTCGGGCCAGCGCGGAATCAACCAGCGCATCAGCAAGGTCGGCTCGCATGACAGCACCCATTGGCGTGCCTGCCTCGCACTGGCGCGCAGCTCGCGAGTGGCCTGCCGGATCACGCCAAGGCCATCGCGCACCGCGTGCGAGAGCTTGCGCCCGGCGTCGGTCAGGAAAACGCGGCGGCTGCGTCGTTCGAACAGCGCCACGCCGAGGTCGTCCTCCAGCGTCCGCACCGCGCGGCTGACGGCGCCATGCGTCAGATGCAGTTCGTCGGCGGCGCGGCTGAAATTCTCCAGCCGCGCTGCGGCCTCGAAGCAGCGCAGGGCCAGCAGTGAAGGCAGGCGGGTGTCGTTCGATGGTGAGCTGGACTCACCATGATGGTCAGAAAACATCGTTATTCGTCGGTGGCCGGCATCCCTAAGATAGGGCTCTACCGTGGCACTTCGCACAAGGGAACCGACAGAGTAAACCATGACCGAACTGTTAGCTGTCATCACCATTACGCTGCTCGCCGTGATCAGCCCCGGACCGGACTTTGCGATGGTCACCCGCAACAGCCTGGTGCTGTCGCGCCGCGCCGGTGTGCTGACGGCCCTGGGCATCGGGCTTGGCGTGCTGATTCATGTCAGCTACACCATCCTGGGCGTCGGCGTGCTGATCCAGCAGTCGCTATGGCTGTTCCAGACGGCCAAATGGATGGCCGCCATCTATCTGGTCTATCTGGGCATCGGCATGCTGCGCGCCAGGCCGGGCGGCGCGATTGCTGATGGCAACACCGCGGCGCTGTCGGACCTCGCCGCCTTGCGCACCGGTCTGCTGACCAATGCGCTGAATCCCAAGACGACCGTCTTTATCGTCAGCCTGTTCATGCAGGTAGTGCGGCCCGATACGCCGCTGGCGACGCAGATCGGCTACGGCGCCTTCATTGCCATTGCCCATATCGGCTGGTTCAGCCTGGTCGCGGTGTGCCTGTCGACGGGCACCGTGCGCGAGCGGCTGCTGTCCGTGCGGCACTGGATCGATCGGATCTTCGGCACCCTGCTGGTATCGTTTGGCGTGTTGCTGGCGGTGGCGCGCGGCGCGCGTTGAAGTGCGTCGCCGCGCGGGCCTGCCAATCGCGCTACTCGCCGAACTCCCGCTGGATGCGCGGCGCCTGCGGGCATTGCCGGTCCAGTGACTCGCGGTACTTGACGCAGCCGCGCAGGAACTGCGGCCAGTCCGGTACCGCGGGCGTATGCGTGGCGGCATCGGGCAGCAAGGCCCACAGGTCCGGGTGATGCCAGCACAGGTCGTGGCCCGAGGCATCCCGATGGCGGCGGATGCCGGCTCGCAATCGCTTCACTTCTTCGATCAGCTGCTCGCGGCTCATCGTCTCGATGTCGTCGTCCATGGTGTCCTCCTGCGTGGCGTTCGTGTCCTGCGTTTCGTGGGCCGGAGAAGACGCCAGGCGTTGTGCTTTCGTTTGCGGCGCCCCCTTCGAAACCTTCAGCTTAGGCCGGTTGCGCGCAGGCCGCCGAGCCCTTTGGCATATGGCGCAGCGTCAACGCCCAGAACGCCAGCGCCGCGGCACTGATGCCGGCGCCGAGCAGGCAAACCGCCTGCCACCCGGCCGCCGCATAGACCCATGTCGATGCAATGGCACCCAGCCCGCTGCCCACCGAATAGAACAGCATGTAGCAGCCGACGAGCCGGCTGTGCGCGTCGCGCTGCGCCGCGAAAATCATGCTCTGGTTCGCGACATGGATGGCCTGCCCGCCGAGGTCCAGCGCGACGATGCCGATCACCAGCCACCACAGGCCGTGCGCATCGAACCACCACAGCGGCAGCCATGAGAGCAGCAACACCAGCAAAGCGCCGCCGGTGACCTGCTGGCCGAGCCCACGATCGGCGAGACGGCCGGCACGCGCCGCCGCCAGCGCACCCACCACGCCGACCAGCCCGAAGGCGCCGATCGCCGTGTGCGACAGCCCATAAGGCGGCGCGCTCAGCGGCAAGACCAGCGCGCTCCAGAACACGCTGAACGCGGCGAACATCAGCATCGCTATCGTGCCGCGAATCTGCAGCACGCGTTCCTGCCGCAGCAAGGTCAGCATCGACAGGATCAGCCGCGGATAGCTCAGCCGCGTTGTCGCGGGCGTCTGTGCCGGCAGACGACGCCACAGGATCAGCGACAGCGCCAGCATCGCCAGCGCCGAGAACAGATACACGCCGCGCCATCCGGCCACATCGGCGATCAGGCCGGCGAGCACGCGCGCCAGCAACAGGCCGATGACGACGCCACCCTGCGCGGCCCCCACGACCCGTCCGCGCTCCGAGGGCGCGCCGGCGGTCGCCGCATAGGCGATCAAACCCTGCGTCATCGCGGTACCCAACATGCCGACGGCCAGCATGCCGGCCAGCAGCGCCGGCGCCGATGCGGCCGCGGCCACCGCGATCAGCGCGCCCACCAGCGCAGCGGCTTGCCACAGCATCAAGCGCCGCCGATCCATGCGATCGCCCAGCGGCACCAGCAGCAACAAGGCCAGCGCACAGCCGACCTGCGTGGCGGTGATCACGCCGCCGACCGCGGCATGGTCCAGCGCAAACTCCGCGCCCAGCGCGTCCAGCAAGGGCTGCGCGTAGTAGACGTTCGCCACGCTGAGCCCGCAGGCGCAGGCGAACAGCGCAACCAAGGCGCTGGGCATCGGGCTCGTGGACGGCGTTTGTTGCTTGGGTACAGGTTCTGTCGGCGGTTCCCCCGGCATGGTTTCTCCTTTCGTCGAGGTGGTTTCAAACGTGGTTTCCAGCCTGGCCTCGAAGGTGGCCTCGAAGGTGGCCTCGAACGTGGCCTCCCACGTGCGCTCAATCTGGTTTCAAATCAAGACCAGTTTGATTGTAGGCAGACTGGTCTTAAAATGAAACCACCAAGACGAAATGAGTTCCGGCTCATGCCTTTACCGAAGGAGCACGCATGGCAAAACGTCGCGACAACCAGACGGAAACCTGTCCGGTTGCCCGCTCACTCGACCTGATCGGCGATCGCTGGTGCCTGCTGATCGTGCGCGACGCCTTCGATGGCGTGCGCCGCTTCAGCGAATTCCAGCGGCGGCTCGGCGTGGCACGCAGCATCCTGGCGGATCGCCTGCGCCTGCTGGTCGAAGCCGGCATCTTCGAGATCAGCCCGGCATCGGACGGCACGTCGTATCAGGAATATGTGCTGACGCCCAAGGGCGAGCGGCTATTTCCGGTGATCGTGGCCTTGCGGCAATGGGGCGAGCAGCATCTGTTCGGATCGCGAGAGGTCCGTTCGGTACTGGTCGACAAGGGCACCGGAAAACCGCTGGCTCCAATGGAGCCGCGGTCGGTGGACGGGGAGGTGGTGGGGGCTTGGGAGACGGTGGTAAAGGTGCCGAAGGCGATTAGCGAATCGTGAGCCCGACGATCTTGTCGCCCTCCACGGTAAAGAGAAATTCCAGCGTAATCGGACTGTTCGGAAATTCGCCGGACACCCTGGCGCGGACAGCGATCTCGTCGCCCTTGCGCGACATCTCGATCGGCTCGGCGACGTGGCGATATTTCGCCTTGGCCGCCAGCCACCACGCGCGTATCGCGCCGACGCCCTGATGCCGTGTGCCCTCATCTTCAAGCACCGCATCGGTCGCGAAGGCCCGTGCGATGGCCTCGGCATCGTTGCCCCTGTCGGCCTCGAAATACGCGTTCACAACGGCGGGAATATTCATCGTTTCACTCCTGTTGCTTGCTGGCAAAGTTCGGGATGAAGTTTAGGGCTTGACCATTGTGCAGATAAAGAAGATAAAACCGGATGCCATGATGAAAAATTCGGGACAATGGAACGGACCTCCCTTCAAGACCTTGAAGCCGTCATCGCGATCGCGCGCCGTGGAACGTTCCGCGCAGCCGCGATCGATCTCGGGATGTCGACGACGGCGCTGAGCCATGCCATTGCCAAGCTCGAGGCGAATCTCGGCGTTCGCCTGTTCAACCGCACCACCCGCAGCGTCTCCCTGACGGATGCCGGTCGGCAATTCGTCGACAACGTTGGCCCTGCGCTGCAGGATATTCACGGCGCGTTGGCGGCCGTGGGCTCGCAACGCGAAACGCCTGCCGGGACGCTACGGATCAATGCCGCCGCCTTTGCAGCGCGGGAGATCATTTCCCCGCTGGTGCTGGAATTCCTCCGCCGCTACCCGGAGATGAACGTCGACCTGGTCACCGAAGGACGATTGGTGGATATCGTCGCCGATGGCTTCGATCTTGGCGTGCGCGTCGCCGACCTCGTCCCGAGCGACATGATCGCCGTGTCGCTGGGCCGGCCCCAACGCTACGCCGTCGTGGGTTCGCCCGAGTACTTCGAGAATCATCGGAAGCCTCGCGTCCCTCCCGATCTGCTGAAGCACCCATGCGTGCGGGTACGCCTGCCTGACGGAACGCTGTATCGGTGGCGATTCGAGAAGGCTGGCGAGACCGTGCAGATGGACGTGCGCGGCCAGATCACGCTCGACGAGGCGAGCCTGGCGCGGACCGCGGTGATCGAGAGTATCGGCCTGGGCTACTTCATGGAGCAGGACGTGCTGGCCGATATCGAGGCAGGACGGCTGGTTCGCGTGCTGGCAGATTGGACGCCGCATTTGCCGGGGCTCTGCCTCTATTACCCTGGCCGGCGCAATCACTCCGCCGGCATGAAGGCATTCCTGGCGTTGGCTCGCGAGGTGGCGGATCGGGAGGGGGACCGGCATTCCCACGGTCGCCGAGGCGGACGTCGCCGTTGAATAGGCGCCCATTGCCGAGCGCGTCGGCCCCTGCCGCGTGCGCGGAAAGCCCTTGACAAGGCAACCGACCAACTAGTAGATTGGTCAAAACGTTGAATGCATAGCGCGGCATCCCGGCAGCTGGATCAGCGATGTGTTGCATGCGTATTCCACCATCCCGCCCTATTGCCGATAAATATGGAACTTTCCCCCCGCGCGACCGAAATCGCCGAGCATACGAAGCAACTGCTCGCCGCTGGCGGTTATCACGGGTTCAGCTATGCCGATCTGTCCGAGCGGGTGCAGATCGGCAAGCCGAGCATCCACCATCATTTTCCAAGCAAGGCGGACCTGGTCCTGACCGTGGTCGCGCTACACCGCGCGCAGGCAGTGCAAGGGATGGCCGCCCTCGATCAACAGATCCGCGATCCGCTGGCGCGGCTGACGGCCTATATCGATTACTGGTCCCAGTGCATACGCGATGGCACCTCGTCGATATGTATTTGCGCGATGCTGGCCGCCGAATTGCCGATCATCCCGCAAGAGATTGCGCATGAGGTGCGGGCCTATTTTGGGGACTTGACCGCATGGCTGGCGACGGTCCTGGAGGCCGGTGCGGCGAGAGGGCAATTCCATCTGCGCGATACCGCCCTGGTCGAGGCACAGACGTTCATGTCCACGGTACATGGTGCCATGTTGACGGCACGGGCCTTCGAAAATCCCGAGGCATTCGCCTCGATCTCGCAAACGGCGATCAGACGGCTGACCGGGTCGAACTGACCGCCTTTTACCGGCCGTGAGCCGGCTATTTTTTCATCGCGCTACCGACCAACTAGTTGGTTGCCATGCAGGTGAAGTCCCGTTGTTTCAACGCGTGGTTTGAAGGAGTGATCGTCCTATGCCGCATCCGATTTCCGCCCTGGGGTCCGGGCACACCGTCATCAGCATCGTCCCCGTCATCGCGGGCCTCTATAGCTTCGCGCGCTATTTCAGGATCGACAGCGCCACGCACGCGGGCAGAATCTACCTCGGCGGGCTGGTGCTGTCGGTGCTGACATCGTTCGCGCTGTCCAGCACCGGCGGCTTCAACGTCGGCCATGCGCTCGGCATCCTGGCGCTGCTGGCCATTTCCGTCGCGCTGTTGCTGCAGCAGGCTTCCGTCTTGCCGCGTGCCCAACCCTACCTGTCCCAGTTCGGATTCACGTTCAGCTTCTTCCTGCTGATGGTCCCCGGCATCAACGAGACGCTGACGCGACTGCCCGCCGCTCATCCGCTTGCGGACGGCCCGCAATCGCCTGTGGTGCGCGGCACACTGGCCGCGTGGCTGATCGTCTTTGTGGTCGGCTCCGCGTTGCAGGCTTGGTGGATGCGTTCGCAACGCCGGCGCGCGCCACTTGCCTGATCCGGCTACGCGGCCCTCGGAAGTCGCGTGGGCCGCGACCGCTGCACGCCAGGCATCGTTCATCAGGGCCAGCGCAATCGTCGACCGGTTGGTTGCTCCGCCTTGTCCGTCATGCCGGCGCGGCCCTGGCCGCGCCCGAACCGCGGCGATGCGTGGCGTCAGTGCGATGACACAAACGGCGAGCCAGCATGCGGGGGCGGCACGGCAAATTCCGCCTTCATCCGCTTGACCTCTTCGACGGGGCTTCGCCCGAACAGGCGCTTGAATTCCCTGCTGAACTGCGAGGGACTGTCATAGCCGACTTCGGCACTGGCGGCCGCCGCGGTCATGCCACTGCGGACCATATGCAGGCGAGCCTGATGCAACCGGATCGACTTCAGGTACTGCACCGGCGAGGTCTTGGTGACGGCTTTGAAGTGGGCGTGGAACGTAGGCACGCTCATCCCGGCTTCGCGCGCCAGCTGCTCGACACTGACGTCGACATGAAAAGACGCATGGATGCGGCGCAAGGCTCGGGCAATCTTGCCGAACTGCCCATGCATGGACAGCGCGGCGCGCATCGACGCCCCTTGCTCCCCGGTCAACACATGGAAGTAGATCTCCCGCAGCAGCGCCGGGCCAAGAATCTGGGCTTCCAGGGGCCGGCTCATCGCCTCAAGAAATCGAACCAGCGATTCGCATAGCCGGCTGTCCATCGGGGTAGACATCATGCCCCGCGGCTCGGTCGGCTCCATGCCGCCATGCTGGTCGATCTGCAACATCAGATCCGCGGCGAGCTTGAAATCGAAGTGCATGTAGATCGCCAGCAGCGGCTCCGATTCGCTGGCGTCCGTTTCCATGGTGAATGGCACTGGCACCGAAACGGCCAGGTAATGCCGATCGTCGTACAGGTAAATCCGATCGCCGAAATACCCGCGTTTCCTGCCCTGGCAAACGATCACGATTCCGGGATCGTAGAGCACCGGCACCGCCTTCAATGGGCGGTTGGAACGCAGGAATCGCACATCGGGCAACGCCGACAAGTTATATCCTTCGCGCGGCGCGAGCGCTGCCAGCATGGACACCATGCGCTGTACCAACATCGATTGGCTTGGCGCCTCGTTTTTGCCAGATCGAGCCATGGCCTGAACCTCTTGTCTGCACTGCGGCGTAGCTTAGCAGCACCCTTGCCGAAATTCTTGCCGCTCATAGGATCAGGCAAACATCAGAGACCCGCTGCCATGGCGTCATGCGCAGCTTGATTGCATTATTCAATCCGCAGCGCCAGGCCGCGTCGTGGTGACGCGGCGCGCATTGCTATCAACTGGAGCGGTGGAACTCTCATGATCGACGTACTCAACCCTGCAGACGGATCGCGCGTCGGGGCCGCGCCCCACATGAACGGCGCGGCGGTAAAGGCAGCAATAGACAGAACCTGCAGCGCATTCCCGGCATGGTCGCGCAAACTCGCCAGGGAACGCAGCGAGCTGCTTCGCCGCTGGTTCGAACTGGTCAGGGACGACAAGCAGGTCTTTGCCGAACTGATGGTCAAGGAAAACGGCAAGTGCCTTGCCGAAGCACTGGGCGAAATCGACTACGGGCTCGGCTTTATCGAGTGGTATGCCGAGGAAGCCAAACGGGTCTATGGCGACACCATCCCGTCCCACGCCAATGATGCCGCCGTGATGGTCATCAAAGAGCCGGTTGGGCCGACCGCGGCCATCACGCCGTGGAATTTCCCGTTCATGATGATCACGCGCAAAGTCGCCACGGCACTGGCGGCCGGTTGCACCATGATCATCAAGCCTTCCGAAGAAACGCCGCTGACCGCCTACAAGCTGCTCGAGTACGCGCGCAAGGCGGGCATTCCGGAGGGCGTATTCGAAATGGTCACCGGCAACCCGCAAGAGATCGGTGCGCTCTTTACCGGCGATGACCGGATCCGCAAGATCTCGTTCACCGGCTCCACCGCCGTCGGCAAACTGCTGGCCGAGGCCAGCGGGCGCGCGTTGAAAAAGATGACACTGGAATTGGGCGGCAATGCGCCTTTCATCGTCTTCGACGACGCCAATTTCGACGACGCTGTCAGCGGCCTGATCGCCGCCAAGCTGCGAAATTCCGGCCAGGTCTGCATTTCGCCCAACCGCATCTACGTGCAGGATGGCGTCTACGATCGCGTCGTCGCGGCCGTGGTTGAACAGGTTTCCCAGTTCCGCGTGGACCAGGGATTGCAGCCGGAATTCGTCGTCGGGCCACTGATCAATCAAGCGGGCTTCGACAAGGTCGTTCAGCTCGTCGAAGACACGAAGCGGCGCGGTGGCAAAGTTCTGCTCGGCGGCAAACCGCACGAGAAAGGCGGACTGTTCCATGAACCCACCGTCCTCACAGATCTCGATGACGATATGCCGATCGCCCATACCGAGATCTTCGGACCGGTCTTCCCCTTCTACCGCTTCCGTGATGAAGCCGAAGTCGTGAGCAGAGCCAACAACACCGAATACGGACTGGTGGCTTATGCCTACACGCGCGACCTCGGCCGAGCCTTTCGCTTGTCCCGCGATATCGAGGCGGGCATGGTGATCCTGAATTCCGGTTCTGTGGGCACCGCCTCGGTGCCATTCGGCGGGGTCAAGCATTCCGGGTACGGGCGCGAAGGCAGCTACTACGGGATCGAGGAGTATGTCGAGGTCAAATACGTATTGATGAGCGGCTTGGCGTCCTGACTCCACGGGGGACAGGGCGTTATAGTGACGACCACTCAGCGTACGCTTCCTGTGACTGCCATGGTCCGTCGCGCCCTGCTTCCCCCACTGAATCCGGCCCGAGCATTCGAAGCCACCGGGCGGCTGCTCAGCATTTCCAAGGCTGCCGATGAGTTGTGTGTCACGCCCGCCGCGGTCAGCAGGCAGGTACGCGCGCTGGAAAGCTACCTCGGAACGCCTCTGTTCGTCCGCGTACACGGCGGGCTGGAATTGACGCCGGCCGGCGCGCGTTACCTTTCCGACCTGATACCGCTGTTCGAGACATTGCGGGAAGCCACCCTGGCGGTGACCAACAGCAGCCCTGGCCGGAACACCTTGCGGATCAGATCGCCCGCCACGTTCGCGGTGCGCTGGCTGATCCCCCGGCTCGCGAGCTTTCACCAGCTGCACAAGGACATCAACGTTCAGCTCATGACCTCGTTCGCGCCGTTGGACTTCGAGCGCGAGGACATCGACGCAGGCATACAACTGGGCGACGGGCGTTGGCCGGGAATGCGAACGCTGCAGCTTGTTCGCAACGAGCTTGTTCCCGTCGCCTCGCCTGCCGTGCGCCTGACGCACAAGAAGCAGTTGGCCACGCAGACCTTGCTCCATTCGATGGCGCGCCCCGACGACTGGATGCTATGGCTTCGCGCGGCAGGCTTGCGCAACGTCAGCCCTACCCACGGCATGAAATACGAGACATCGTTGCTTGCCTATCAAGCGGCGATCGAAGGGCATGGCGTCGCCATCGCACAAAAGGCATTGATCGAAAAAGAGCTGGCGGACCGGACGCTGGTGGCTCCACTCGGTCAGACGCTCGATCGCGGCGATTACACATACTACTTCGCGTGGCCGACGGGCAAACCGCAGTCAAGCGCATTGCGCGCATTTCGCGATTGGCTGGCCACCCTCGTCGCAACCTGATCCGCCCGGGCGATCCCCTTTACAAAAAGTCAAAGCGTACGGCCCATAAAGTCGATTGCCGGCCCGGGTCCCCCTGCCTATTCTCCCCGCATCACAACTGATCGCGGCCACCAGCGAGGCCGTGTCATCCGGGAGGCAGGATATGTTGAAGCGCAGTTTGCGAGGACTGCGGGTCGTCGATTTTTCGCATGTACTCGCGGGGCCCATTTGCACCATGATGCTTGCCGACATGGGCGCCGATGTCATCAAGGTCGAACCGCCCGGTGGCGAATTGGGGCGGCAGATCGGCCCACCCTGGATAGCGGGTGAAAGCGCGGTGTACCTGAGCGTCAACCGCAACAAGCGCGGCATCGCCTTGGACCTGAAATGCGCGGATGGCCGCGAAGTTGCTCGTCGCCTGATCCAGGGCGCCGACGTAGTGGTCGAGAACTTCAGGCCGGGCGTCATGCAGGCATTGGGCCTGGACTATGACACGCTCGCTGGCAGCAATCGCAAACTGGTGTACTGCTCGATCTCCGCCTATGGCCAAACCGGGCCGATGCGCGATCGCGCCGGTGTGGACGGAATCATCCAGGCCGCCAGCGGGCTGATGAGCACGCTTGGCACCGCGCACAGCGAGCCCATGAAGGTCGCGATCCCGGTCGCGGATATGGTGGCGGGCTATCTGGCGACGATCGCCGTCCTTGCCGCGGTCAACGCTGCCCGGCAAGGCGGCCAAGGCGAGTACCTCGACATCAGCCTGTACAACGCGACGCTGATGCTGCAGCAGATCGGGTACGCATCGTACTTCGCGACGAACGCCGTGCCTGCCAGGACGGGCAGCGCAGCCCCGTACGCGGCGCCCAATGAAGCGTATCAAACGCGTGATGGCTGGCTCATGGTCGCTGCCTACCACCCGAAGCGTTGGCAAGCACTATGCGCAGTCCTCGGAGCGCCGGACCTCGAGAACGATCCGCGCTTCGCCAGCAATGCTGACCGCGTCGCACACCGCGACGCGCTGCGCCAGGCACTGACGCCGTTGTTCCAGCAGCGCTCCACCGAAGCGTGGATCCAGGAACTGGCCGCGCACGACATCTTGTGTGCGCCCGTTGCGAGCTACCAGGAGGTGCTGCGATCCCCTCAGTACGCAGCCAGCGGTCTCGACAGCTGGGTTGACCACCCGCTCGCCGGAAAGGTGCGCATGCCCGGCTTCGCGCCGGGGCCTGCCCACGCGGCCAGTGCAGAGGATCGCGATATGCCCGCGCCTACCCTGGGCCAGCATGGCCCCGATGTCCTCGAGGAATGCGGTTATACGCGGCCTGAAATCGACGCCATGCTCGAGCGCGGCGTCCTCGTCGTTCACCCCACCCCATCCACATGACCCAGGATACGTCGATGAAATCGAATGAAGCCCGCGCAATGCGCCCCTCCACTGCCCTGCCCGACACGCTGGTCCGGCAAGACATCGCCGAAGGCGTCCTCACATTGAGCCTCAATGACCCGGACACGGGCAACGCCATGTCGGTGGCCATGGCCGAGGCGCTTGCCGAAGCCCTTGAGGCCGCCAATCGCCTGCCATACGTCCATTGCGTACTGCTGCGCTCCACCGGCGAGTATTTCTGCACCGGCGGCAACGTCAAGGACATGGAGAGCGGATCGGATCTGATGCAGGGTTCCGCGACGCAGGTCCGGGAGCGGCTGAAAGCCACGTTGCACCGAATCACCCATGCCCTGCAGGCACTGCAGGTGCCGTCGATCGCCGCGGTCAACGGGGCAGCGATCGGGGCGGGTTGCGACCTGGCGCTGATGTGCGATCTGCGCGTCGCGAGCGAGCGGGCCACCTTCGCCGAGAGCTTTCTGCGGCTGGGCCTCGTGTCCGGCATCGGCGGCGCGTGGTTCCTGACCCGGCTGGTCGGAACGGCAAAGGCGCTGGAACTGACGCTGACCAGCGAATTTGTCGATGCGCCTACGGCCTTGCAGCTTGGCATGGTGTCCCGTGTCGTTTCGCCCGAGGCGCTGGACGAAGTCAGTACCACCATGGCGCGCCGGATCGCATCCAGCCCGCCCCAGGCCCTGCGCATGGCCAAGCGCCTGGTATTGGATGCGGCCGAGACGACGTTGCCCGTGGCGCTGGAGACCGCGGCCGCGATGCAGGCGATCCTGCTTTGCGGTGACGAGCACAAGGCTGCCGTGCGGGATTTCCTGGGGCGCCGCGCACGACGCCACCTCGACCCGGAACCTCGCTGAAGGCGCAGCCACGTCGCGCGCTCGGGACAGTGGCATGGAACGGTGAAGCCGCTCGCACGTCGCGTCCCCATATAACAGAACAGGAGACAAACACCATGATCCCAACCACAACACGCATCGCCCGTCTGGCAGCGGCGATGGCATCGGCGGTCATTGGCCTGGCCTGCGCCATATCGACACGGGCGGCCGACTTTCCGGAAAAGCCGATCACCTTTGTCGTGCCGTTCGGCGCCGGCAGCGCGACCGATCTGCTCGCGCGCGCCCTGTCGGCGTCGACGGCACAGCAGACCGGGAAGGCGGTCGTCGTCGAGAATCGGCCCGGCGCCAGCGGCATGATTGCTGCCCAGCATGTTGCCCGCGCCGCCGCGGACGGCTACACCGTGCTGATTACGACGAACACGACGCAAGCCGCCAATCCCCACCTTTTCAAGAAACTGCCCTACGACCCGATCGCGGATTTCCTGCCCTTGACGGGATTGGGGCGTGGCGGTCAGGTGCTCGTCGTGCGCGCCGACGCGCCTTTCCGCACCGTCGACGATCTGCTGCAGGCAGCCAGGAAGGCGAGAGGAAAACTGAGCTTCGGCAGCGGCAATTCCTCCAGCCGAATGGCGGGCGAAATGCTCAAGCAGCTGACCGGTACGGACATCGTCTGGGTCGGATACAACAGCAATCCAAACGCCCTGAACGATCTGCTCGGCGGTCATATCGACATGATGGTGATCGACACGGTCACCGGTCTGTCGCAGATCCGATCGGGCAAGCTCCGCGCACTGGGCGCGTCCACCCGGGAGAGGCTGCCCGAGCTTCCGGACATACCGACCCTGGATGAGGCCGGCATCAAGGGCTACGACATGGGGTACTGGTTCGCCGCCTACGTGCCGGCAGGAACGCCCGCCCCCGTTGCCGCGAAGCTGCGACAGCTACTGATTACGGCGGTCGGCAGCGCGGGAGCGCGCGCCTTCTTCCGTAATTCCGCGACACAGCCCTGGACCACGACGGCCGCCGAGCTGCGGGCGTTCCAGAATGCCGAAATCCAGAAATGGGGCCGTGTCGTCAAGGGGGCCGGGATTGAGCCGGAGTGACGGCCGTTCGTGATCTGCCGGAAGGATGGCGCCCGACGGTCCGGGCCCACCGCCAGCGGTTCGACCGCTTCAACCTCGTGGACGACTACCGGAGGAATGACGGACCGTGCAGGGTAATCCGCCATTGCTGGAGCTGCGCTTCGTTCAGGGCCGCAACGGGCTGCGCAGAGGCGCGGCCCGCTCCAGGGCGCTCTTCGGGGACGACCGCCCTGCAGTTTCAATGGTCTCCCCTGCTAATCCCTGTCAGCTTGCCGGATTGCGTGCCATGACGATCCACGCCGCGCCGTCGATCATCACCGAGCGCTCGCCGGGGAGGCCCGCGAAGGCGGCGCGAACCGCGGCCGAGGCGCGGGCGCGGATGTCGTCGGGCTGACCAGCGAGCGCACGCGACAGCGGGCCGCCCTCGATCGCCATCTTCACCGCGTCCTCGATCGCCGCGTCCCGCGTCTCACCCTCGCCGAACGGCGTGGAAGCATCGAAGGGCGCGATAGCGATATCGGTGAAGCCGGCCGCCGTCAGGATGCGTGCCACGCGCCCCGGGTCGCCGAACGAGAATGGGCCGGGCGCTTCGGGATCGGGCTGCGCGGTCGGCGGGACGATGCCCTTGATCGCGCCCATCGGCAGGCGCACCCAATCGTTCTCGGCCGCGCCGCGCCAGCAGACGAAAGCGACCCGCCCGCCCGGCCGGAGCGCGCGTCGCATATGGGCGAACGCCCCTGTCGGATCGTCGAAGAACATCACCCCGAAACGCGAGAACAGGATGTCGAACGCGCCCTCGGGCAGCTCGGCGCTGCTGGCGTCGGCCACCTGGAACTGAACCGGCATATTCTGGGACGCAAGCGCGCGCGCTCGGCCGATCAGCGGTTCGGATATGTCCACGCCCAGCACTTGGCCCCCCGCGCCGACGCGGGCGGCCAGAGCCAGACTCGACGCGCCCGCGCCGCAGCCGACGTCCAGCACGCGCTCACCCGCCGCAGGGGCGGCGGCTTCTATCGCGGCCTGGCCGAACACCGCCAGCATGGCGTCGAGCCGAGCCTGGTTGGCGACCCAGTGCTCCCCGCTTTGGCCATTCCAGTCGGCGGCCTGATTGGCATTTTGCTTCGCCATGCCATCTCCTTGTTCTGATTCGTTCTTGACCGGCTACCTTGACTGGCTACCCTTTGATCGAGCCAAGGGGGCCGAACCGATGCGAAGGCGCGTATCGTCTCCAGCCAACCCTGTGCTCTCAAACCAGCATCGACTGCTGGGCGAAAATGCCGGCCATCGCGCCTTGCCATGATGCCGTGGTGACCGAGTGCATGAGGGGGTTAGCGAGGTCGCCCGCGGCGTAAACGCCAGGCATGCTGGTTTCGCGGCGCTCGTCGACTTTGAGGGCGATGCCCAGGGGCGTATCGACCGTGGCGAGGCCCAGCGATTCATGCAGGCTTGCGGACGGCTTGTTGCGCGGATGCGCGAACAGGATGTCGACCGCGACATTGGCGCCGGCATCGAGTTTGACGGTGGTGTTATGGCTCTCGTCATGGTCAATTTCGGTGATCCGGCCATCGACGACAGGTATATTGCGGTGCGCCAGATCGGCCCGGATATCGGGTGGAAGGTCGTGACCATTGGCGAAGACCGTCAAGGTGTCGGTCCAGTCCTGGTACAGCCGGACATGGTTGTGCGACGGCGGGCCGGACCAGACGAGGCCCCAATGCCGGCCGGCGACTTCGAAGCCGTCGCAATAGGGGCAAGGCACGATGGACGTGCCCCAGCTTTCGGCAAAGCCCGGAACATCAGGCATCTGGTCCGCGACGCCATAGCTCAGGATCAGGCGGCGCGCCCCGAGGCTTTCGCCATCGCCAGTGAGGACGGAGAAATTGTCGATGTCGCCGGAGACGCTCTCGGCCCGGGCACTGACCAGCCTGATCGTGGGATAACGCGTCAGCTGCTGCCGCGCCTCGGCCAGGATGTCGAGCGGTGGCTTGTGATCGTGGCCGAGCAGGCCATGCGAGTGGTCGGCGAAGCGATTGCGCGGCAGGCCGGTATCGAGAACTGTGACCTTGCGGCGGGCACGGCCGAGCTGCAGGGCGGCGGCGAGGCCGGCAAAGCTGCCGCCAATGATGATGACGTCATTCATGGTGATGGGCTCCGTGCTTGACCATTTACGATACTTAATGGTATCGTAATGCACGAATTTGAATACTGTCAAGTACTGGAATTCTCGTGACCGAAAACAACCAGGGCCGGCGCGGCCGGCCCGCCAACGAGGCGCTTGGCCAAACGATCGTCGACGCCGCGTGCGAACTCTTTGTGGAATTGGGTTTTCAGGCGACGACGATGGACAAGGTCGCCCAGCGCGCGAAGATATCCAAGCTAAGTATCTATCGGCACTTCGAGAACAAGGAGGCGCTGTTCAGCGCGGCCATCGCGGCCCGCTGCCATCAGTTCGCACCACAGGCCCTTCTTGAAGGCGTCGACGGTTCGGCCGAAGACCAGCTGATGGCGGTGGGATCATCCCTGCTTCGCACGCTGTTGAGCCCGGACGTGCGCAGTGTCGAAGCCATGATCATGGCCGACAAGACCAATCAAAAGTCGTTAAGCAAGCGCCATTACGAAGCCGGCCCCGCCCATGTCATCGCCCAAATCGAGGCCCTGTTGCGTCGGTTGCACGCGAAGGCGGTTCTGAACGTGCCCGATCCTCTTCGGTCCGCCCGCTTGTTTGCCGCGCTTTTCAAGGGATCCGATCTCCTGCTTATTGCACGCTTCGATGAGGCGAGAGCAAAGGACGACAACGAAATCGAATCCTATTGCCGGTCGGCCGTCGCCATGTTCATCGCCGCGCACGGTGGCAATGACCACGGAAACGGTTGAGCTTGCTGGACAGTGTCAGGCTGAGAATGAAAAAAGCCCGCAGTGACGCGGGCTTCGGTGTGTTCAGCGGTGCGTGGTGCAGATCAGCTCCGAACGCTGGATCACTCCCACTCCATATTTCTCTTATACATCAATTACTTGCATATCATCGATACCATGATGCCATGAAAAATGCCATGAAGTACAAATCGTCGCCATATGCCCCCCTTTAATGCCTTAACCGACGTCGGATACCGGCTTCAGTATCTTGTTGTTCAGCTTCGCGCTCATACGTATTGACCATCGACATCAGCAAGGATGACGACACAAAGGGATGCGTGAATTGCAAGGCGTCTGCCCAGGCGCGATACTTGTCTGCAAGTTCCCGCTCCTGACCACCGCCCTCCCCGCGCCAATGGGCACCGCGCGCGTTGTATAACCCCGTATGTGCGCCGCTGCTGATATCCTCAGACCGCAAGTCCTCCATCACATCGCGAACGGCTTCGTTCGGCCACACGCCATCCTCGCCAGCCGGTGCGTTAGAGAATAGCTTTCCAAGGCACACGTCCGCGATCTCCGCGCGGTCGAGTTCAGCACAAGACCTCCTTACCGTTGCAACCCATTCCGCGAGCTTTTCATGCGCTTCCTCTTTAGTTGCCTTGTCTTGACCAGGGATACGTTCAATGGCTTCAAGGAGGCGGTACCCGCGCTGCGCCAAATGCTCGCGACCTTCTGTAACGCGAAACTCGGGAGGATCTTCGCCACGGTCCTTGCGCTTATAGGCCCACACTACAGCCTGCACGAATAGTTCAGGATGTTCCTCAATGTAGCGCTCAAGGTTTGGAATGTGCTGCTGGTCTCCCCCTCGGAAAGAGCGAGCCAGAACCTCTAAATATGCGAACTCCAGTCCAGCCTTTTCCTCTAGAGTGAGGTTCGAGTTGCGATTGAGAAGCTGGAAGGCACGCTGCACATCGTAGTCGTGCAACTGGTACTCCCCAGCTTTATCCTTACTATTTCTCGCCATGGCAGATAGCATCTGCACAAGGAGGGGCGGGTGTATGTCTTCGAGCTTGAAATGCATCGATGCGAAGGCCGCCCTAGGACGTTCGACTTCAAGCAGGCGGCGAACGCTCTCGTTGTTTTCCTCAGGCGAGTCAAATGCATATTGCGGAACCACTTCAACCCAGTACCGACTACGAGCTTCAGCCGAAAGTTGATCTACAAGCTCCCACGTAGAAGCCCGGTAAGGCGAAAGGAGCAAGAAACGGAGCACTTCCTCTTCGGCAACTTTACCCCGCAGGCTCGCATATATGGCCTTTCTCCTATCCTCGTCCAACGACCAGAGCGCCCCGGCGACGATGCCGTCACGACCCGAATTATTTTCTGCCGGACGTAGGCATTGCAAGATCAAATCTTCAATCTGCTCGTCGGTAAGTATGCCGGACACTAGGTGAGCGCCGATTTGGCGTTGGGAATTTCCTTTTTCAGAGAGCGCGAGAATGCCCGGAATACCTCGTTCTTGCGCAATGTCGGTCAGGGCTTCAACGCGGAGCTTTTCTATGCGTTGCTCACGCGCTCGGAAGTCCATCTCGCCTCCTGCGAGTTCGTCCGCCGACTCTTCAACCCATCCCTGGCGAAACAGCCACTCATACTTGTTCACAATGTCCTTGGGCTGCAACTCGGCATAGACTGACTTGGCTTTTTCCGTCAGGCTCGCTTGCCCTTCCTCATTGACCTTTTTACGTCCCCGGCGAGAGAGAACAGTCACACGAATTTTCTCGCGTATCTTCGCAACTTCCTCGTCAAGAGCGCCCGCGTTGCGCCACTCGTCGATGATCTCCCATACGCGCGCCTGATCCTCCGATGCGAGTGCATGCAGCCTTGACACAAGGTCACATAACATCTCGACAGTGTAGGACGGCCTGCTTAGCGCGACTTTCACCATCTGTCTGACGAATGCATTGATCGGTCCCCATGTCTTGAAAGGCTCCCCGAATCCGTAGCCGTCAGGACGCCACTTCGGCTTATGGCTATAGCCGCCGACGCGACTCCCGTAATCACCGAACTGCTGGAGACAAACCCTCCACCCGACCGTCGGGTGCTTATCCAAAAGCATGCTGACCGCCTTCAGGCGCATCTCGTGGTTTGCCGCCGTCTGCGGCATCCATGCACGAAGAATGGAGCCAAGCGATTCGATAGGCTTATTTGCCCAGTTATCGTTTATCTCTACCTCAGAAAGCTGACCTAGAATCTTCACTACCCGCGGGAAGGTGGTCGGATTCCAAGCAAGTCCTTCGAGGGCCCAAAGCAGTCCAGTGCGCGGACATGAACCAAAAAGCCCGGTATCGACAGGTCTCAGCAAGCCCATGACTTCGGACTTTTCTGCTCGCAGATCACGCTCGATGATATCAAGGAACTCGGCGGGAGCAGCTTCTGCATAAAGTGGAAGGTCGCGCCCGTTAGCCTCTAGCTTTCTAGTCGTTACAGGCACAAGAAGATCACGCACGATTTTCGCGGCTTCAAGTTCCCCATCAAAGTCAAGGTGCTTCCCGAAGAGATTCTTGCCGTACACAGCCAGCAAAACCAAAGTCTCGGAAACGCCTTCTCGCACTGCCCCGGAGAACTCTCGTCTTTTGCCATGCATGGCCGCCGCCCAACGATCTTCCTCGGGCAAGTCGAGGGCAGGATCATCTTCACCTAGTACAGTCCGCGCAACGTCAAGAAAGCGGTCAATATCGGCCTTGGAGACCGAGCCCGCAATTGCGAAGAGGGAGTCGATTTTCGAAATCACCCCCCGATACCCACCAATTGACCAGACTGGAGAGTCGTTGAGCCGCAACAAATCAAGAATGCGCTTTTCCAACATCTCAAAAGGTGCCTCAGCCAGATGGGACAGGATAGTTCGATCCGCCTTGTTCTGGGCGTCCCATGCGCCGACAAGGACGAGCGGAACAAGCCCCGATGCGATTTTTGGATCTTCAGCCCAAGCAGGTGTGTGGATTGCCGGAATATTCGAGAGTTGACGTCGAAGAACCGTCAACGAACGCCCCGAGGCGTTAGTTAGTTTCGCAATGTCATCGCGCGATTTACCCATCGCTTCCAGAGCTTTAGTGAACGGCTCGAACCCGAGTGGCTCCAACACGACATGAGGCTCCACGCTAGTAGCATTGCGGGGATAAACAACAATGGTTCGCAGCGATGTGCTGTAGGGCCCAAGCTCGCGTTCCACTTCCCGCGTATGGGCTACTGCAATGAAATCGGTAGTGCCTTGGGCGAGTTTCGGCAGTACTCCTGCCTTGTCAAACACCAACACCCGATCCCTATACTGTTCAAGCTCGGGGGTTGCCAGGACTTGACTTAAAAACGCAAGCGCCTCTTCAACGGAGTCAGCCGCTATTACCAAGGGGTTCGCATCGTCTTTCGCTAGGAAGGATTTGATCCTGCCGTTCCACGCCTCGTTCGCCGTAGCAAAAAGAGAAGGATGAAGCGCGGGGGCCGCTACGTTTGCCCAATCGCTCCAGCAACGCTCCAGCGTTCTGACACCATTAGAGGGACGATCCGTCTGGTTCGCAAACCAGGTCTGGCCCGCGAGTGATTGCTCCATCCACTGCTCAAGATCACTGGCGTCGTATGCACGAATGTCTTTCCAGAGCTTCTTGCCCTTCATTTCCGCGACCCAGGCAGCCTTACCCGGCCACCGCCTTGGAGTGACAAAGACAAACGTAATATTTGCCCTTTCAGCGCTCTTGATCGCCCGGACGCTTTTTGCAAAATCCCCGTCTGCCTTGGCCTTAATGTCCGCGGTGACACCGAACTCCCACCCAGAGACTCCAGAAGGTATCCAAGGTGTGCCGGAACTGGCCTCAATGAAGCCGTCCCAGCCGGCACGTTCGGCATCGTCGTTACCGGGGAAGTCCGCTTTCTGAAGATCGCGTCCCGTGGAGTGAATGAGCGTTCGCAGCAGCACCGAGAGCTTAGTGCGTGCAAGAATTGTCGTTGTGAACCAATTTACGAGATCGTTGGCCTGGACATTTAGAAAAGGAGGCACGTAAGTGCGCGCCTTTTGAGCTGCGCCTGCCGTTTTATCAGCTTGCGCGTCATATGCTGTCTGCAAATCGAGAACGGCCTTGGCGGGAATCCCGAAAGCACGTTCAAGACGTGCCGCCATATCGGGCGTTGCAGATACCTTCCCATTGAGGAAATTCGATACGCCCGGGCGGCTAACGCCGATCAACTTCGCCACCTCAGTAACCGTGAGCCCGCGAGGATCAAGGACATTTTTCCGAACATAGGACCCGGGATGAAGGGGGAGGGAATCATCAGTCATGGCCGCCGCTTCACTGTAAAGTGTAATGTGACGCCTTACACCTTAGGGCCGAAGACGATCCATTGCAATGTCTTAGTGCAGCGCTTCTGGCAATAATTCTCCAAGAGAGCCGCTCGCCAGTATGGCTTTGGCCCCTTCGATAGACTCCGTCATCTCCCGGCGCAGCGCTTGGCGAGGCAAAAATATGTCAGACAGTGTCAAGCGGAGAATAAAAAAGCCCGCAGTTACGCGGGCTTAGAGGTGCTTTCGTGCTATTTGGTGCCGGTCTATGCCGGACGTGGGATCACTCCCACTCAATCGTCGCCGGCGGCTTCCCCGAAACGTCATAGACGACCCGGTTCAAACCCCGCACTTCATTGATGATCCGATTGGAGCAGCGGCCCAGCAGCGCGTACGGCAGATGCGCCCAATGCGCCGTCATGAAGTCGGTGGTCTGCACCGCGCGCAGCGCGACGACGTAGTCGTAGGTCCGCCCGTCGCCCATCACACCGACCGACTTGACCGGCAGGAAGACGGC
>Ga0182740_1000759_pt1 | contig 27823 bp, 28 predicted proteins | sample eDN5th37CKraftBY_FD_128872 | JGI IMG/M metagenome (GOLD analysis project Ga0182740, IMG submission 128872) | Enriched backyard soil microbial communities from Emeryville, California, USA - eDNA 5th pass 37_C Kraft BY (version 2) (version 2) | ecosystem: Environmental > Terrestrial > Soil >...
CCCAACTCCAAGGAAGCCTCGATGGGCAAGGCCAAGGCCGCCCGGGTGGCCAGCGACATCACGCTCAAGGCCGTCGAAATGGCGGGCACCACAGGCTATTCCGAGCAGACCCTGTTGGAGAAGTGGGCGCGTGATTCCAAGATCCTCGACATCTTCGAGGGCACGCAGCAGATCCAGCAACTCGTCGTGGCGCGGCGGTTGCTGGGCCTGACCTCCGCCGAACTGAAGTAGCCCCGTCCCGCCGAGCACACGCAAAACTGCACGAAACCGTGCAATTTTGAGCAGTTTTGCGTCTGCTCGCCAGGGATATGGTGAGGGGCATGGAATCGTTTCAGGCATTGGTGGCACGGACGGACGGCGACCGCGTCGAGGCCGGTTTGGAAACCCTCGAGCCTTCGGCGCTGCCGCCGGGCGAGGTCACCATCCGCGTGCTGTACTCCAGCGTGAACTTCAAGGACGCGCTCGCGCTGACCCCCAAAGGCGGTGTGGTGCGCGAATATCCGGTGGTGCCGGGCATCGACCTCACCGGTGAGGTGGTGGCGTCAGATTCGCCCGAGTTCGCGGTGGGTGATCTGGTACTCGCGCACGGCTACGACATCGGCACCGGCCACCACGGCGGCTACGCCGAGTACGCGCGCCTGCCTGCGGATCAGATTGTCGCGCTGGGCGCGTTGACGCCACGCGAAGGCGCGGCGATCGGCACCGCCGGGTTCACCGCGGCGATGAGCGTGGAGGCCATCACCGCCCGGGGCATCACACCCGACGACGGCCCCGTCGTGGTCACTGGCGCGACCGGTGGGGTCGGCTCGGTGGGTGTCGATCTGCTCTCCGCGCTGGGCTATCACGTCGTGGCCTCGACCGGTAAGGCCGACCGCGCCGACGAACTCCGCGCGCTCGGGGCGGCCGAGGTGATCGGCAGGCTGCCCGCCGATCCGGACGCCAAGCCCCGCCCGCTGGCACGTGCACAGTGGGCCGCGGCGGTCGACTGCGTCGGCGGCGCCACGCTCGCCGACGTGCTCAGCACCCTCAAGTACGGCGGCGCGGTGGCCGCGAGCGGACTCACGGGCGGCGTGGCGCTCCACACGACGGTGATGCCGTTCATCCTGCGCGGGGTGGCGCTGCTCGGCATCGACTCGGTGCAGATGCCGATCGGGCCGCGTCGCGCGCTGTGGGAGAAACTCGGCGGTCCCCTCAAGCCCCGCCACCTCGACGACGTGACGCACGAGGTCGACATCAAGGACGTGGTCGGTGTGATCGACGAGGTACGCGCCGGCCGCTACGCCGGCCGGGCCGTCGTGAAGGTCGCCGGCGGCTTCTAGAACCTCCTGCAGATACGAAATCGCCCAGAACACAAGGTGTTCTGGGCGATTTCGTGTGATACGGGTCTAGCCGAGCACCCGCTGCAGATCCGGAACCATGGCCTGCAGTTCCCGGCCCCAGTAGGCCCAGTTGTGCGTGCCGTTGTTCGGGAAGTTGAACACACCGTTGTTGCCGCCCGCCGCGATGTAGTTGTCGCGGAAGGTCTCGTTGGTGCGGATCGTCAGGCCCTCCAGGAACGTGGCGGGCAGGTCGCCGCCGCCGAGTTCGTTGGGCTGGCCGTTACCGCAGTACACCCAGATGCGGGTGTTGTTGGCGACGAGCCGCGGGATCTGCACCATCGGGTCGTTGCGCTTCCAGGCGCTGTTCGGATCCTCGGTGGGACCCCACATGTCGTTGGCCTTGTAGCCGCCGGCGTCACCCATGGAGATGTTGATCAGGAACGGCCACCAGCCCTCGGAGGGGTTGAGGAAGCCTGACATCGAGCCGGCGTAGATGAACCGGTCCGGGTGGTACGCCGCAAGGATCAGCGCGGCCGAGCCCGCCATCGACAGACCGATCGCGGCGTTGCCGGTCGCGGCGACGTCACGGTTGGCGGCCAGCCATTCCGGCAGCTCGCTGGTCAGGAAGGTCTCCCACTTGTAGGTGACGCAGCCGTTGTTGCCGCAGGCCGGCTGATACCAGTCGCTGTAGAAGCTCGACTGACCGCCGACGGGCATGACGACCGAGAGCCCGGAGTCGAGGAACATCTCGAACGCGTTGGTGTTGATGTCCCAGCCGTTGAAGTCGTCCTGGGCGCGCAGGCCGTCGAGCAGGTACACCGCGTGCGAACCTGGTCCGCCACTCTGGAACTGAACTTTGATGTCGCGGCCCATCGACGGTGATGGGACCATCAGGTACTCGACCGGCAGACCGGGCCGGGAGAAGGCTCCCGCGGTCGCCGAGCCGCCGACCACGCCGACCAAGCCAGGCAGCAGCAGTGCCGCCACGGCCGCCACCGTCATCCGGCGGGCCCAATGGCCACGAATCTTGTCAATGAAGGTCATACTGCGAATCCATCCGTATTCCGGTCATATACGCCCACTGGGGATCGTCGATCACGTTGCGACCTCGCGGCGAAAGGTTTCGCCACGATGCCGCGCCCGCTCGATGGAGTCCGGTGTCTCTGAGCGGACCGAGAGATTCTGTTGTGCGTCCCTGAGTAAATCATGGGCCCGCTTGCAGGGAAAACCCGCGACGCGCCGCCGAACTGCACTTCTGTAAATGGCCGGAGATGAATTCTTTTTCCCTTCCACGGGGGTTGCAAGCGCTCTGCCAGGTAAAACACGTGTCAAATTCGGCGGAGGCGCATTCGGGTCCACTTATGAAAGACGTCGGCCGTGATCGTTGCGTTCACAACCGGTGGCCAGAGGGTTATCCGATCGACGCCGATCCCTGATCAAACGGTCCGTTTCCCCTCGTCCATCGAGTGAACATACTAAAAAGTATGGTAACGTCCGCGGCCGTGACCATATCCGTATCGGGCGCCGCCGCCGCGACGACGTCGGCCATTACTGACGAATTCGTGACGCGGCTGGCCGAACGGGCCCGCGAAGCCGAGGAACTGCGACGTCTACCCGACGCTACGATGACCGATCTCGCGGCGTCCGGGTTCACCGAACTGCTCACGCCGGCCCGCTTCGGCGGGCAGCAGGCCGACTTTCCCGCACTGCTCGATCCGGTCCGACGGATGGCGCACGGCTGCGCGTCGAGCGCGTGGACCATCGGCTTCCTCGCACTGCACAACTGGATGCTGGCGTTGTTCGGCGAGCAGGCCCAGGCCGAGGCCTACGCCACGCGACCTTTCCTCGCACCGGCGCCGCTGGCGCCGAACGGCCGCGGCCTGCCTACCGAGGGCGGCGTGCGGCTCAGTGGCCGGTGGTCGTGGGCGACCGGCGTCATGCACGCCAACTGGATCATGGTGGGTGCGTTGTGCGGGCCCGATGACGCGATCTACCCCGCGCTCGCGCTGTTGCCCGCGTCCGACATCGAGGTCGTGGACGTGTGGCACACCGACGGAATGCGGGCCACCGGATCCAACGACGTCGTGGTCACCGACGCCTTCGTGCCCGAACACCGACTGGTGAGCGTGATCGACGTCTACACGGGCACCGCTCCGGGCGCGAAGGTGCACGACGCCGCCACCTACCGCTGGCCGATGGTGCCCGCGTTGGCATTGTTGGCGGCGATGCCCGCGCTCGGCAGCGCCGAGCGTGCGGTCGAGATCTACGCCCAGCGCCTCTCCGAGCGCGTCATCGCCTATGAGGGCGTCAAACAGAAGGACAAACCGGCCGCGGTCGCCCACCTCGGCGAGGCCCGGGTGCGACTGCGCGCGTTGCGGGGCCTGCTGGCCGACACCGTCGGCGAGATCGAGGACACCGTGACGGCCGGCGATCCGGTGTCACGCGAGGTCCGCGCGCAGGCCAGACTGGCCGCGGCGCACATCGTGCGTGAGTCACGCGCGGTGATCGCGCTGCTGCTCGCCTCGTCCGGTGCCAGTGCCCACTTCCTGGACAATCCGCTGCAACGGATCAGCCGCGACGTCGGGGTGCTCTCGGGGCACGTCATCTTCGACCACGACACGAGTTGTGAACTCGCGGGCGCACTGTCGATCGGGATGAAGATCTCGCCCATCGCGATGATCTGACGCGGTTAGCGTGGAGCGCGTGCCCACCCGTCACGAGATCACCCGGCACCACGATCCCGATCCCGTCGAGAGCCCGTGGGTCGACGGACCTCCACCGGACGAACCCGTCGCGATCGTCGCCCCCGACCCGCGGTGGCCGGCCCGTTACCGCCGCCTCGCCGAGCAGATCCGCGCAGCACTGGGGCCCGTGGTCCTCGATCTGGACCATGTGGGGTCGACGTCGGTGCCCGGACTGGCCGCCAAGGACGTCATCGACATCGATCTCACGGTCGGGGATCCGCGCGACGAGTCGGCATACGTTCCGGCACTGCAGAATCTGGGTTACCGCCTGACGGTGCGTGAGCCCGGCTGGCATCAACACCGCTGCCTGCGCCTCGACGTGCCGCGAGCCAACCTGCACGTGTTCGGACCCGACTGCCCCGAGGTGGTCCGCCACCGGATGTTCCGCGACTGGTTGCGCAGCCATCCCGACGACCGCGAGAGTTACGAGAACGCCAAACGCGCGGCCGTGCCAGGGGGCGGTCACGTGATGGATTACAACGCACGCAAACAGCCCGTCATCCGCGAGATCTACGACCGCATGTTCCGTGCCGAGGGACTGCTGTGAGCCGTCGACGGCGTTTGACAACGTTTGAAGTCAGGCCTTGCCACCGAACATAGATAAAAGTAACGTCAGTTTCAGTTTTGTTGAGTTCCACACCGGACCCCACTTCCCCCGCCTACCGGAGCCACTTCATGGAATCATTTATCCACCTGCGTAAAGGCAGAACCCCGAAGCGACTGCACGCCGATCTGGAGGGCCTCAAAGACGACGAGCTGGGCCGCGGCGGATTCACCGGGCGCACCGCAAACATGTACCGGCGCAACGACCCGACCGCCTACCGCAGCGTCGGACCCCTGCGCCCCACCGACGTCCTGTCCTCCGAGCTGAAGCCCAGCGACGCCACCGACGCGCACGGCGGCCCGCTGCTCATGTTCTCCAACCCCGACTGCCAAGTGCTGCTGTCGCGCCGCAGCCAGGAGATGCCGTTCTTCGTCCGCCATGTCGACGGCGATCTGCTGTCGTTCGTGCACAAGGGATCCGGCCTGCTGGAGACCGAGTTCGGGCCGCTGCGCTACCGCGAGGGCGACTGGATCTACATCCCCAAGGCGTGTACGTGGCGCCAGATCCCCGATGACGAGTCGACACTGCTGATGATCCAGGCGACCGACGAGTTCCGGATGCCGCCACCCGGAACGCTCGGCAGGCACTTCCCGTTCGACCCGTCGCAGGCCGTGATCCCCGACCCGCAGCCCATCGACGACGGCACCGGCCCGCAGACCGACGGTGAGTACGAGGTGCGCCTCATCCACGATGGCGGCCCGACGACGTTGTTCTACCAACACCATCCGCTCGACGTGGAGGGCTGGCGCGGGGACAACTTCGCCTTCACCTTCAACATCGAGGACTACAACGTCGTCACCTCCGACAGCGTGCACCTGCCCCCGACGGTGCACCTGTTCATGCAGGCCACCGGCGTCTACATCATGAACTTCCTGCCCAAGCCGGCCGAGGGCGTGCCCGGCACCGAGCGCACACCGTGGTACCACCGCAACGTCGACTACGACGAGATCGCGTTCTTCCACGGCGGGTCGCTGTACGGGATCCCCATGCCGCCCGGCTTGATCTCGCATGCGCCACAGGGGGTTCACCACGGCGCCCCCGAGAAGGCGCGTGAGCGGGCCCGCCGCAAGTTCGACGAGTTCGACAGCGTGGACTGGAAGGTGATCGCCGTCGACACCCGCCGCAGGCTCATCCCGTCCGAAGAGATCCTGGCCAACGATCTGGGGCAGCACTAGATGACGACGACAACCGAAGCACCCGTCAAACACGAATACGACCGCATCCCGTATCTGGTTGCCTACCAGAACAACTCGGCAGTGCGCGACGTCTACGGCGGGGTCGCCGAGCTCGTGGTGCTGGAGAGCTACCTGCTGCGGCCCAAGAACAGGCCGTCCGACACCGTCCTGGTGTTCATGCACCCGATCGGCGGTGGCGCGTACCTGCCGATGATCAACGGCCTGGCCCGCGCGGGTCACCACGTCATCTACTGCAACAGCAGGTTCCGCGGCACCGACTCCGCGCTGCTGATGGAGAAGGTGGTCGAGGACCTCGGCGAGTGCATCAAGGACGCCAAGAACCGACTGGGCTACTCCAAGGTGGTGCTGGCCGGATGGAGCGGCGGCGGTTCGCTTTCGGTGTTCTACCAGCAGCAGGCGCAGAACCCGACCGTGACCGCGAGCCCGTCCGGCGACGGCCCCGATCTGACCCAGCTGGGCCTGATCCCGGCCGACGGCATCATGCTGCTCGCGGCGCACATCAGTCGCCACGGCACCCTCACCGAGTGGCTCGACGCGTCGATCCTCGACGAGTCCGACCCCACCAAGCGCGATCCCGAGTTGGACCTCTACAACCCGGACAACCCGAACCAGCCACCGTACTCACCGGAGTTCCTCGATCGCTACCGCGCCGCACAGATCGCGCGCAACCGTCGGATCACCAAGTGGGTCAAGGAGAAACTCGCCGAGCTCAAGGCCGCCGGGCGTCCCGATGACGAGTTCGCGTTCGTGGTGCACGGCACCATGGCCGACCCGCGCTGGCTCGATCCGACCGTCGACCCCAACGACCGCAAACCGGGCACGTGCTATCTGGGCGATCCCCAGGTGGTCAACAACTCCCCCGTCGGCCTGGCGCGGTTCTGCACGCTGCGCAGCTGGCTGTCGCAGTGGAGCTACGACGACGCCAACGGTGACGCGGTCAAGGCCGGTCCCGACATCGCGGTGCCCGCGCTGGTGATCGGCAACCTCGCCGACGACGCCTGCACACCCAGCCACACCCGGCGTCTGTTCGAGGCCATCGGGCATCCTGACAAGGAGATGCACGAGATCCCCGGCGCCAACCACTATTACGCGGGCCCTGATCAGCGCGACACGCTGCGCCAGGCCGTCGGGATCTGCACGGACTGGCTGCACCGGCACGGGTTCTCGCTGCCGGTCGCGAGCGCGGCGACCGAGGGTGCGGCGCAGTGACAGCCGGACCACTCGACGGCGTGCGGGTGCTCGAACTCGGCACGCTGATCTCGGGCCCGTTCGCCGGGCGACTGCTCGGCGACATGGGCGCCGAGGTCATCAAGATCGAGTTGCCCAGTGCGCCGGACCCGCTGCGTACGTGGGGCCAGGCCGAGCTCGACGGACACCACTTCTTCTGGACCGTGCACGCCCGCAACAAGAAAGCCGTCACACTCGATCTCCGGAAGCCCAAGGGCCGCGAATTGTTCCTCGAGCTCGTCGACCGCTCCGACATCATCGTCGAGAATTTCCGGCCGGGCACGCTGGAGAAGTGGGATCTGGGGTACGACGTTCTGCGGCAACACAACAAGGGCGTCATCCTGGTGCGGGTGTCCGGGTACGGGCAGACCGGACCGGAGGCCGGGAAGGCCGGGTATGCCTCGGTGGCCGAGGCCGCCAGCGGGTTGCGGCACATGAACGGGTTCCCTGGCGGTCCGCCGCCACGGCTGGCACTGTCGCTGGGTGACAGCCTGGCGGGCATGTTCGCCGCGCAGGGTGCGCTCGCGGCGCTGTACCGCCGCAGCGTCACCGGCGAAGGCCAGGTGGTCGACACCGCGCTCACCGAATCCTGCTTGGCCATCCAGGAATCCACCATCCCCGACTACGACGTGGGCGGTGTGGTGCGCGGGCCGTCGGGCACGCGTCTGGAGGGCATAGCGCCGTCGAACATCTACCAGAGCGCCAACGGCAGCTGGGTGGTGATCGCGGCCAACCAGGACACCGTGTTCCGCAGGCTGTGCGCCGCGATGGGCCGGCCCGAACTCGCCACCGACGAGCGGTTCTCCGATCACCTTGCGCGGGGCCGTAACCAGGACGAACTGGACAAGATCATCGGGGACTGGGCCGCGCAGCGCCAGCCCGACGAGATCATCTCCACGCTGTCGGACGCCGGGGTGATCGCCGGGCCGATCAACACCGTCGCCGAAGTGGTCAACGATCCCCAACTGCAGGCCCGCGGCATGATCGCCGACCACTGGGACGAACGGGTCCAGCGCAACATCAAGGGCCCCGGCGTCGTCCCGGTACTGTCGGAGTCACCCGGAACCATCCGCAACGCCGGCTCCGCGCGGCCCGGCCAGCACAACGACGAGATCTACACCGGGCTGCTGGGACACACGGCCGACGAACTGCAGACGCTGCACGACGAAGGGGTGCTGTGATGGACCTGCCCACCCACGTCGACATCCGCGAGGTCTGTCTGCGCGACGGTCTGCAGATCGAGCAGCCGATCCCGTTGTCGGCCAAGGTCGAGATCCTCGAGGCAATCGCCGCGACCGGGGTGCGCGAGATCGAGGCCACCGCGTTCGTCTCACCGAGCAAGGTCCCGGCGCTGGCCGACGCCGCCGAACTCGCCGCAGAGCTGCACCGCTTCCCCGATGTCGAGTTCTCGGCGCTGGTGGCGAGCCCCAACGGTGCCAAACGCGCGATCGCCGCGGGTTTGCACTCGATCGAGTACGTCGTATCGGCCGCCGACAGCCACAGCAAGGCCAACGTGGGTCGCTCCAGCGCCGAGGCCACCGCGCAGATCGCCGACATCGTCGCGATCGCGCACGACAGCGACACCTCGGTCGAGGTCATCATCGCCACGGCGTGGGACTGCCCGTTCGACGGACCCACCGACCCACAGCGTGTCCTCGACATCGTCTCGGCTGCTGTCGAATACGGCGCCGACCGGCTGGCCGTCGCCGACACCATCGGCACCACCACACCGCGGCGCGTGACGACGCTGGTGCAGCAGGTGCGCCCGCTGATCGGCGATCTGCCTCTCGGCGCCCATTTCCACAACACCCGCGGCGCCGGGCTGGCCAGCGCGTACGCGGCGGTGCAGGCCGGCATCACGCGGCTCGACGCCTCGGTCGGCGGGCTGGGCGGATGCCCCTTCGCGCCGGGTGCCAGCGGGAACATCGCGACCGAGGATCTGGTGTACCTGCTGCGCGACAGCGACATCGGGGTCGACATCGACCTGCGGGCCGCGATCGAGGCCGCACGCGTGGCGCAGCGGGCCGTCGGACACGACCTGCCCAGCGCACTGTTACGCGCGGGCGACCGGATCCTGGGCTGAGCCGACATGGCATCCGGTGAGCTGGGCTCGAAAGGCCGCCAGACGCGCACGGCCATCGAGTTGGCCGCGCGGAAGCTGTTCGCCGAACGCGGTTTCCACGGCACCACACTGGCCGACATCACCTCGGCGGCGGGCAAAAGCCCCGCGGTGTTCTACCGCTACTTCACCGACAAGGAAGATCTGCTGGCCGCGCTGGCCGAATCGTTCCTGCACGACGTCGTCGAGCCCTCGGGGCTGAACCTGCACCTGCCGGACTCCCCCGACGACGCGGAGTTCTTCACCTCGGTGGTCACCGGGTACTGGAACATGTTCAAGCAGAACATCGGCATCATGATCGCCGTCGCCCAACTGGCCGCCACGCAGCAACGGTTCGCCGAGGTGCAGAACAGTTTCCGCCGCTTCGGCATCGACATCGTGGTGGCGTCGGTGCGCCGTGCCCAGGAGCAGGGGCACGCGGTGGGACTCGTGCCCGAGCACATCGGCGCGGCGATCGCATTGCTGTTCGAGAACTTCACCACGGTGTTCGTGGGGTCATCCGGGCTCGGTGTCGAGCTCGACGACCGCGAAGCCATCACGACCCTCGCGACGATCTGGAAGAAAACCCTGTACGGCTTTTAAGGAGATCAACGTGGATTTCACCCTCCCGGAACACCTTCGGGACACTCTCGCCGAGATGGACGCGTTCATCGAGGCGGAGATCAAGCCGCTGGAGCGCGAGAACATCCAGTACTTCGACCATCGTCGTGAGCACGCGCGCACCGACTGGGACAACGGCGGCGTCCCGCGGCGCGAGTGGGAGGAACTGCTCGACGAGATGCGCAGGCGCGCCGACGCCGCGGGGTGGCTGCGCTACGGCCTGCCCGCGCGGTTCGGCGGCCGCGACGGCACCAACCTCGACATGGCGGTCATCCGGGAACACCTGGCCCACAAGGGTCTCGGCCTGCACAACGACCTGCAGGACGAGTCGTCGATCGTCGGCAATTTCCCCCAGGTCATCATGATGGACCGGTTCGGCACCGAGACCCAGAAAGACGAATGGGTCGAGGCGATGATCACCGGCAAGCGGTCGATGGCGTTCGGGCTCACCGAACCCGGGCACGGTTCGGACGCCACGTGGCTGGAGACCACGGCGGTGCGCGACGGCGAGGACTGGATCATCAACGGCACCAAACGGTGGAACACCGGCGTGCACCGCGCCACGCATGACCTGATCTTCGCCCGCACCTCCGGGGAACGGGGGCAGGCCCTCGGCATCACGGCGTTCCTGGTCCCCACCGACGCCCCCGGGTTCCACGTGCCGTTCTACTGGTGGACCTTCAACATGCCCACCGACCACGGCGAGGTCGAGTTGACCAACGTGCGGGTGCCGGCCGACGCGGTGCTCGGCGAGGTCGACCGCGGGCTGGAGGTCGGCCAGACGTTTCTGCACGAGAACCGGATTCGGCAGGCCGCCAGCAGCCTGGGCGCCGCGCAGTACTGCATCGACCGCGCAGTGACCTACGCCGGTGAGCGCGAGGTGTTCGGCAAACCTCTCGCGGTCAACCAGGCCGTGCAGTGGCCGCTGGTCGAACTGCAGACCGAGGCCCAGATGGTGCGCCTGCTGGTGTATTACGCCGCCACGCAACTCGACGCCAACCACCACATGGAGGTCTCGGACAAGGTGTCGATGGCCAACTACCGCGCCAACCGACTGGTGTGTGAGGCCGCCGACCGGGCCATGCAGGTGCACGGCGGCATCGGTTACAGCCGCCACGAACCGTTCGAGCACATCTACCGCCACCACCGCCGCTACCGCATCACCGAAGGCGCCGAGGAGATCCAGATGCGCCGGGTCGCCCAGCGGCTGTTCGGGTTCGGCAGGGCCAAGAAGTGACCGAGACGCGAGACCCCGCGAGTTTGACCGGCGGGCTGGTCGACGTCCTCGCCCCGGTGGTCGGTGCCGGGGTGAGCGTGGAGAACCTGCGCGAGCTGACCGGCGGTGCGAGCCGCACCACGTGGTCGTTCGAGGCGGTGACCGCCTCGCAGCGGCGGGCCTTGATCCTGCGCACCGGCCCACCCGACGAGGTGCACGCCGGGATGGAGCTGGAGGCCGGTGCGCAGCGCGCGGCCGCCGCGGCGGGTGCGCCTGTCCCCCACGTGCTCGTCGCCGACAATTCCACTGCGGCGCTGGGCAACCCGTATCTCGTATGCGACTTCATCCCCGGCGAGACCATCGTGCGCCGGATCCAGCGGCAGCTCGACGCTGCGGGGCGGGCGAAACTGCTCACGCAGTGCGCGCAGGCGCTGGCCGCGATCCACCGCGCCGAACCGCCCACCGACATCGGCCTGACCGAACTGGACCAGGTGGGTCAGTGGCGTGACCAGCTCGACGAGATGGGCGACACCACCGCGACTTTCGAGTGGGCGTTCCGGTGGCTGGCCGCCAACCGGCCGCCCGCGTCACCACCGCGGTTGATACACGGCGATTTCCGCATGGGCAACCTCATCGTGGACGGTTCGGACCTGGCCGCGGTGCTGGACTGGGAACTGGTGCACATCGGCGAGGTCTACGAGGACCTCGCGTGGTTCTGCATCCGCGCGTGGCGTTTCGGCGCCACCGAGAGCCACGCGGCGGGTGGACTCGGCAGCATCGAGAACTTCCTGACCGCCTACGAGGACGCCGGTGGGATGACGCTCGACCGCGACGCGATCCGGTGGTGGCTCGTGCTCGCGACGTTGCGCTGGGGCGTCATCTGCCGGTATCAGGCCGAGCGGCATCTGAGCGGTCAGACGCGCTCGGTGGAACTGGCGACCATCGGTCGCCGGGTCTGTGAAACCGAGTGGGACATCTTGACGTTGCTGGACGGGAGCCCGTCATGACCGGTCTGTACGGCCGCCCGACCGCGGCCGAACTGGTGGCCGCGGTCGCCGAGTTCCTCGACACCGATGTCCGCGCCGCGACAAAGGACGCAGGTGCGAGCGCGGGAGCGGTGAACTTTCACGCCAGGGTCGCGGCCAATGCGCTGCGGATGGTCGAACGTGAACTGCTCGCCGATCATCCGGCCGAGGTGTTGGAAGCGGTGCACCGACTCGGATTCGACGACGAGACCGCGCTCGCCGCCGCGATCCGCGCCGGTGACCTCGACGACCGTCCCGACGAGGTGACCGCGTGCCTGCGGGCGTTGGTGAAACGCCGTCTCGACGTGGCCCACCCGGGTTATGACACGCCGTAGCGGTGGCTCAGAGCCGACGGGCCCGCGCCAGCCACGCGGGTTCGTCCACCCGCGCCCCCACCGGCAGGCCGATGGCCTCGGCGTGCGCCGGACCCACCACACCCCGGTAGGTGGTCGTCTCGAGCGCCTCCAGATCCCAGCCGTCGCCGAATGCCTTCCGGATCTGCTGTTCGCTGACCTCAGGCCCGAATCCGCGGCCGGCATCCGAGAGCGCCAGGATATGAACCGTCCCGCCCGGCCGGCAGCCCGCATGCAGGCTCGCCACATAGGTTCGCCGGTCGGCGTCGTCGAAGATGTGGAACAGCGCGCTGTCGAGGATCGTGTCGTAGACCCCGTCACCGAGGTCACCGAGCGCCATCGCGTCACCGACGGCGAACCGGACGTCGACGCCCCGCCCCGTGGCGTTCTCGCGCGCCATTTCGATGGCATGCGGAGCGAAGTCGATGCCGAGGACGTCATATCCCAGACGCGTCAACAGGATCGTGTGTTCCCCGGCGCCGCAACCCACGTCGAGCACCCGGCTGCGGATCAAACCTGCGCGCTCCAACTCGACGACCGCCGGCTGCGGCTCGCTGATCACCCAGGGCGCGGTGCGGGATTCGTAGGCTTCGTCGAACAATTCGCGTGTCGGTGTCGTGTCCATGTCCCCAGTCTTCAACCTGAATGACACTTGAGGTCAAGCCCCAGGAAGGTGTGAGCGATGCCCGTGATCGACGTTGACCTGTTGGACGATGTCGCGAACCGCTTGTTCGGCGCGATCGAGCGTGGCGACCGCGCCGCGGTCGCCGCCCTGTGGTCCGAGGACGTCAGGGTGTGGCATTCCGGTGACCCCAGGGACAACGAGCGCGCCCGAGCGCTGCGCGTCATCGACTGGTTCGTCGATGCCACCGCGCAGCGGCGCTACGAGATCCTGGAACGGCAGTTCTTCGACGGCGGATTCGTACAGCAGCACATCGTGCATGCCACCGGCCGCGACGGCGCACGGATCGACCTGCGGGTCTGCATCGTCATCAAGGTGGGCGCCGACGGCCTGATCACCCGCGTCGACGAATACTTCGACCCCGAAGACATCGCACCGCTGCTGAACCAGGTGGGAAGCTGATCTCACCGGATCTCGTCGGATCGGAGGCGCCATGACCACTCTGCAGACCCTTCTCACCGCGAGCACCGGCAACTGGACACTGGCTCCCGCCCGGTCCATGGTGCGGTTCCGCACCAGGACGATGTGGGGGCTGATACCGGTCAACGGCACGTTCACCGAGGTCAGCGGTTCGGGGACGATCGCCGACGACGGTGTGACCGGCCGCGTCGTGATACCCGTCGCGTCGGTGCGCACGGGCATCGGCAAACGCGACGAGCACCTGCGGTCGGCCGACTTCTTCGACGCCGCAACCCACCCTGAGATCACCGCAGAGGTCAGCGGCGCGCAACCGTCGGGAAACGGCGCGCTGCTGGACCTGACGCTGACCGTACGGGGCACCTCGCGGCCGCTGCGCCTGTCCGTCGGCGTGGAGGTCCTCGACGACGGCAGCCTGCGGGTGTCGGGCGGGTGCACGCTGGACCGGCGCGATTTCGGCGTGTCGGGCAACATGGTCGGCATGGTGGGAACGTCCACCGACGTCGCGGCGGATCTGGTGTTCACCCGGGGCTGAAGCGGCGCAAGAGAATTCACCGACTTCTCCGTCGCACCCCGCAGAAGGCAGTAGCATCGCCGTATGGCCGGCTCCGCGCCGCTGCGCATCCTTGTGTACAGCGACAATCCGCGCACCCGTGAGCAGGTGCGGCTCGCGTTGGGCAAACGGATCCACCCGGAACTTCCCGAGATCGAGTATGTCGACGTCGCGACGGCGCCCATGGCGATCTCGCAGATGGACGCAGGGGGTTTCGATCTGGCGATCCTCGACGGCGAGGCCACGCCGGCCGGCGGGATGGGCGTGGCCAAGCAGGTCAAGGACGAAATCGACGACTGCCCGCCGATCCTGGTGCTCACCGGCCGCGCCGACGATGCCTGGCTGGCCAAGTGGTCACGCGCCGAGGCGGCCGTTCCCCACCCGATCGACCCGATCCGGCTGAGCGACGCCGTCGTGTCGCTGCTGCGGGCACCCGCTCAGTAGTTCTCAGCGAATTTCCGGCGAATCACGCTGCCGCCGTTGACGGTTCGCGGCACGGCTACAGCGGCAGTTGTCCGCTGCCCCGTTACGAAACGATACTAACCAAAATGTGTGGCACAGGCCGCAAAGCTCGCTAGGCTGTGGGTTAGCTCACATGGACAGCCCACCGTAGGGAGCGTCGCGCGTATGGCTCTGTACACGCCAATCCTCATTCTGGGGGCGATCGCGGCCGTTTTCGCCGTGGTATCCGTGGGGATCGCCCTCGTGATCGGCCCACGGCGGTTCAACCGGTCGAAACTCGAAGCCTACGAATGCGGGATCGACCCCTTACCGCCCGTCGCCGCGGGCCTGACCGGCCAGCGCATACCGATCCGGTACTACCTGATCGCGATGTTGTTCATCGTCTTCGACATCGAGATCGTCTTTCTGTACCCGTGGGCGGTGGCCTTCGACAGCCTGGGACTGTTCGCGGTGATCGAGATGCTGCTGTTCATGCTCACGGTGTTCGTGGCATACGCCTATGTCTGGCGGCGAGGGGGCCTGAATTGGGACTAGAAGAACGTCTGCCCGGCGGAATCCTGCTGTCGACGGTTGAGACGGTTGCCGGATATGTCCGCAAAGGTTCGCTGTGGCCCGCGACGTTCGGTCTGGCCTGCTGCGCGATCGAGATGATGTCAACGGCCGGACCGCGCTTCGACATTGCCCGGTTCGGCATGGAACGGTTCTCCGCGACCCCGCGGCAGGCCGATCTGATGATCGTCGCGGGCCGCGTGAGCCAGAAGATGGCACCGGTGCTGCGCCAGATCTACGACCAGATGGTCGAACCGAAATGGGTGCTGGCCATGGGGGTCTGCGCATCCTCCGGTGGCATGTTCAACAACTACGCGGTGGTCCAGGGTGTCGACCACGTGGTGCCCGTCGACATCTACCTGCCCGGGTGCCCGCCACGTCCCGAGATGCTGCTGCACGCAATCCTCAAGCTGCACGACAAGATTCAGCAGATGCCGCTCGGGGTGAACCGCGAGGAGGCCATCCGGGAGGCCGAGCAGGCCGCCCTGGCGGTACCGCCGACCATCGAACTCAAGGGGCTGTTGCGGTGAGCACCTCCAACGGATCCGCCAACGGCACCAACGGCGTCGGCCTGCCCCGCGGTGACGAACCAGAAATCATCGCGGTACGCCGCGGGATGTTCGGCAACCGGGACACCGGCGACACGTCCGGATACGGGCGTCTGGTGCGTCCGGTGGCACTGCCCGGCAGCACACCGCGGCCGTACGGGGGTTATTTCGACGCCGTGATGGACCGGCTGGCCGAGGTGCTCGGCGAGGAACGGTACGCGATGTCGATCGAACGCGTCGTGGTGTACCGCGATCAGCTGACCATCGAGGTCTCGCGCGTGCAACTGCCCGCGGTGGCAAGCGTATTGCGCGACGATCCGGACCTGCGCTTCGAACTGTGCCTGGGTGTCAGCGGCGTGCACTACCCCGAGGACACCGGACGCGAGCTGCATGCCGTGTACCCGCTGATGTCGATCACCCACAACCGCCGCATCCAGCTGGAGGCCGCGGCGCCGGATGCCGATCCGCACATCCCGTCGTTGTACGCCGTCTACCCCACCACCGACTGGCACGAGCGCGAGACCTACGACTTCTTCGGGATCATCTTCGACGGGCATCCGTCGCTGACGCGTATCGAGATGCCCGACGACTGGGAGGGCCATCCGCAGCGCAAAGACTATCCGCTGGGCGGTATTCCGGTGGAGTACCACGGCGCCCAGATCCCACCGCCCGATCAGCGGAGGTCCTACAGCTGATGAGTACATCGACGGTCCCGCCCGACGGCGGGGAGAAGGTTGTCGTCGTCGGCGGCAACGACTGGCACGAGGTGGTCGCCGCCGCGCGGGCAGGCGCAGCGGCGCAGGCCGGCGAACGGATCGTGGTCAACATGGGCCCGCAGCATCCGTCCACCCACGGTGTGCTGCGCCTGATCCTGGAGATCGAGGGCGAGATCATCACCGAGGCCCGGTGCGGTATCGGCTATCTGCACACCGGCATCGAGAAGAACCTCGAGTACCGCAACTGGACGCAGGGCGTCACGTTCGTCACCCGGATGGACTACCTGTCACCGTTTTTCAACGAGACGGCGTACTGCCTGGGCGTGGAGAAGCTGCTGGGGATCACCGACGACATCCCCGAGCGCGCCAGCGTGATCCGCGTGATGCTCATGGAACTCAACCGCATCTCGTCGCACCTGGTGGCGCTGGCCACCGGCGGGATGGAACTGGGCGCGATGAGCGCCATGTTCTACGGCTTCCGTGAACGCGAGGAGATCCTGCGGGTCTTCGAGTCGATCACCGGTCTGCGGATGAACCACGCCTACATTCGTCCCGGCGGTCTGGCCGCCGACCTGCCCGACGACGCGATCACGCAGGTGCGCAGGCTGGTCGAGATCCTGCCGAAACGCCTGAAGGATCTGGAAGATCTGCTCAACGAGAACTACATCTGGAAGGCCCGCACGGTCGGGGTCGGCTATCTGGATCTCACCGGCTGTATGGCGCTGGGCATCACCGGTCCGATCCTGCGGTCCACCGGTCTGCCCCACGACCTGCGCAAGGCGCAACCGTACTGTGGTTACGAGAACTACGAATTCGACGTCATCACCGACGACCGCTGTGACTCCTACGGCCGGTACATCATCCGGGTCAAGGAGATGCACGAGTCGGTGAAGATCGTCGAACAGTGCCTGGCCAGGCTGAAGCCTGGGCCGGTGATGATCAGCGACAAGAAACTGGCGTGGCCGGCCGATCTCAAACTCGGGCCCGACGGCCTGGGCAACTCGCCCGAGCACATCGCCAAGATCATGGGCCGCTCCATGGAGGGCCTGATCCACCACTTCAAGCTCGTCACCGAAGGCATCCGCGTACCACCGGGGCAGGTGTACGTCGCAGTCGAATCCCCGCGCGGTGAGCTCGGCGTGCACATGGTCTCCGACGGCGGAACCCGGCCCTACCGCGTGCACTACCGCGATCCGTCGTTCACCAATCTGCAAGCGGTGGCGGCGACGTGCGAGGGCGGCATGGTGGCCGACGCGATCGCCGCGGTGGCCTCGATCGACCCTGTGATGGGCGGAGTGGACCGCTGATGAGCGCTTGCGCGAAGAGGAAACCACGGCTGATGAGCGCTTGCGCGAAGAGGAGACTGCTGTGAGCGAGGTGTTCCTGGAACTGGGCCAACGCCCGGACGAAGCGGGTCCGCCGATCAGCGGACCCGCGACGTATCCCGACGACGTCACCGGAAGCCTGCGGGCCGATGCCGAGCAGATCATCGCGCGGTACCCCGACGCCCGGTCGGCACTGCTGCCGCTGCTGCACCTGGTCCAGGCACAGGACGGATATCTCACCCCGGCCGGGATCGGTTTCTGTGCAGCACAATTGGGGCTCACCGAGGCCGAGGTGACGGCGGTCGCGACCTTCTACTCGATGTACCGCCGCACCCCGACCGGCGACTACCTCGTCGGTGTGTGCACCAACACCCTGTGCGCGATCATGGGCGGCGACGCGATCCTCGAGGCGCTCGAAGACCACCTCGGCGTGCATCCGGGCGAGACCACGCCCGACGGCCGGGTCACGCTGGAACACCTCGAGTGCAACGCCGCGTGTGACTACGCGCCGGTGGTGATGGTGAACTGGGAGTTCTACGACAACCAGACACCGTCGTCGGCCCGCGATCTCGTCGACGGTCTGCGGTCGGGATCGCCGCCGCCGCCCACACGCGGATCGCTGTGCACGTTCCGTCAAACCGCCCGCACCCTTGCCGGTCTCACCGACCCCAACACCACCGGCGGTGCGCCGGGCGCGGCCACGCTGGCGGGCCTGCGACTGGCCCGTGAGCGCGGCATGACCGCGCCGGCCCCGCCAGAGACGAACGGTTCGGCCTCATGACCCCGCTCACCCCGGTGCTCAGCAGGTTCTGGGACGAACCCGAACCGTGGACGCTGGAGACCTACCGCCGCCACGACGGCTACCAGGGACTGCAGCGCGCCCTGGCGATGGGACCGGACGACGTCATCGCGTTCGTCAAGGATTCGGGCCTGCGTGGTCGCGGCGGCGCGGGATTCCCCACGGGCACCAAATGGTCGTTCATCCCGCAGGAGCGCGGCGACCAACCCGCGGGCGGGCCCGCCGCCAAACCGCACTATCTGGTGATCAACGCCGACGAGTCCGAACCCGGTACGTGCAAGGACATTCCGCTGCTGCTGACCACACCCCACTTCCTGGTCGAGGGTGCGATCATCGCGGCGTACGCGATCCGGGCCAGGCACGCGTTCATCTACGTGCGCGGCGAGGTGGTGCCGGTATTGCGGCGGTTGCAGGCCGCGGTCGCCGAGGCCTACGCGGCCGGATATCTGGGCACCGACATCATGGGGTCGGGTTTCGACCTGGACCTGATCGTGCATGCCGGTGCGGGCGCGTACATCTGCGGTGAGGAGACCGCGCTACTCGATTCGCTCGAGGGCCGGCGCGGGCAGCCTCGGCTGCGGCCGCCGTTCCCCGCGGTGGCGGGCCTCTACGCGTGCCCCACGGTGGTCAACAACGTCGAGTCCATCGCGAGCGTGCCGCCGATCATGGTCAACGGTGTCGACTGGTTCCGGTCGATGGGTTCGGAGAAATCGCCTGGCTTCACGCTGTATTCGCTGTCCGGACACGTCACACGCCCCGGCCAGTACGAGGCGCCGCTCGGTATCACGCTGCGCGAACTCCTCGAATATGCCGGCGGAGTTCGGGCCGGGCATCAGCTGAAGTTCTGGACGCCTGGCGGATCGTCGACACCGTTGCTGACGGCCGAACACCTCGACGTGCCACTGGACTACGAGGGCATGGCCTCGGTCGGATCGATGCTGGGTACCAAGGCACTGCAGATCTTCGACGAGACCACGTGCGTGGTCCGCGCGGTGCGCCGCTGGACGCAGTTCTACGCCCACGAGTCGTGCGGCAAGTGCACACCGTGCCGCGAGGGCACCTACTGGCTGGCGCAGATCTACGCACGGCTGGAGAACGGCGCGGGCACCGAGGCCGACATCGACAAGCTGCTCGACATCTCCGACAACATCTTCGGAAAGTCGTTCTGCGCGCTGGGCGATGGCGCGGCCAGCCCGATCATGTCCTCGATCAAGCATTTCCGGGACGAGTACGTGGCCCATCTGGACGGAGGCTGTCCGTTCGATCCACATGCCTCGACGCTGATGGCCACCGAAGGGGCAGGTGTGTAGCGATGACCGCGAGTGTGCGCTCCCATACCGTCCGCGCGGCGTGGCGCGTACGAAACCGCACACTCGGCGTAGGGAAAGGGGGACGCTCGTGACGCTGGCCGAACCGACCAAGGACACGCCGCCGGTGGAGATGGTGTCGCTGACCATCGACGATCATGAGATCAGTGTTCCCAAGGGCACATTGCTGATCCGGGCCGCCGAGTTGATGGGCATCCAGATCCCCCGGTTCTGCGACCACCCGTTGCTCGACCCGGTCGGGGCGTGCCGGCAGTGCCTCGTGGAGGTCGAGGGCCAGCGCAAGCCGATGGCCTCGTGCACCACGACGGTCATGCCGGACATGGTGGTCCGCACGCAGTTCACGTCCGAGGCCGCCGACAAGGCGCAGCGCGGCGTCATGGAACTGCTGCTGATCAACCATCCCCTCGACTGCCCGATCTGCGACAAGGGCGGCGAATGCCCGCTGCAGAACCAGGCGATGTCCAACGGCAGGCCCGAAACCCGGTTCGAGGACGTCAAACGGACGTTCCCCAAACCGATCAGCATCTCCTCGCAGGTACTGCTCGACCGCGAACGCTGCGTACTGTGCGCGCGCTGCACCCGGTTCTCGTCGCAGATCGCCGGGGATCCGTTCATCGACCTCATGGAACGCGGTGCGCTGCAACAGGTCGGCATCGGTCAGGACAAACCGTTCCAGTCCTACTTCTCCGGCAACACCGTGCAGATCTGCCCCGTCGGCGCGTTGACCGGGACCGCCTACCGCTTCCGGGCCCGCCCGTTCGACCTGGTGTCCAGCCCCAGCGTGTGCGAACACTGCGCATCCGGATGCGCACAGCGCACCGACCACCGGCGCGGAAAGGTGTTGCGCCGCCTGGCCGGTGACGAACCCGAGGTGAACGAGGAGTGGAACTGCGACAAGGGCCGCTGGGCGTTCACCTACGCCACGGTCGGTGACCGGATCACCACACCGATGCTGCGCGACGGCGGTGTGCTGCGGCCCGCGTCGTGGTCGGAAGCGCTCACGGTGGCCGCCGCGGGCCTGCTCACCGCGGCGGGCAGCACCGGCGTGCTGGTCGGCGGCCGGTGCACCGTTGAGGACGCCTACGCGTACGCGAAGTTCGCGCGAATGGTGCTCAACACCAACGACGTCGACTTCCGGGCCCGCCCGCACTCGGCCGAGGAAGCCGAGTTCCTGGCCGCCCACGTCGCCGGGCAGACCAGGGGGCTGCGGTACGCCGAACTGGAGAACGCGCCGACGGTGCTGCTCGCCGGTTTCGAGCCCGAGGAAGAGTCGCCCATCGTGTTCCTGCGCCTGCGCAAGGGCGTCCGCAAGAACGGTGTGCAGGTGGTGGCGGTGGCACCGTGGGCCAGCCGTGGTCTGACCAAGCTGGCCGGCACCGTGGTGCCGACGGTGCCCGGCGACGAGCCCGCCGCGCTTGACGGGATGCACGACGACGACCGGTTGCGCCGACCGGGGGCCGTCATCCTGGTCGGTGAGCGTCTGGCCACCTCCCCGGGTGCCCTGTCGGCGGCCGTGCGCCTGGCCGCGGCGACCGGTGCGCGTCTGGCGTGGATTCCGCGTCGTGCCGGTGAGCGCGGCGCCATCGAGGCCGGTGCACTGCCCAACCTGCTGCCGGGCGGTCGGCCGGTCGACGATGCCGATGCCCGCGCCGAAGTGGCACGAGCCTGGTACATCTCGGCGCTGCCCGAGGCACCCGGGCGGGACACGGCCGCGATCCTGTCGACGGCCGCGAGCGGGCACCTCGCGGCGCTTCTGGTCGGCGGAGTCGAACTCGGCGATCTGCCCGATCCTGAGCTGGCGGTGGCCGCGGTGCGGACGACGCCGTTCGTGGTGAGCCTGGAGCTTCGCGAGAGTGCCGTCACCGAACTGGCCGACGTGGTGTTCCCCGTCGCACCGGTGGTGGAGAAGGCCGGGTCGTTCCTCAACTGGGAAGGGCGCCCTCGCCCGTTCGCGCCCTCGCTCAAGACCAACGCGATCCCGGATCTGCGGGTGCTGCACTATCTGGCCGACGAGATCGGCGTCGACCTCGCCCTGCCCACTGCCGAGGCGGCCGACGCCGAACTCGCGCAGCTGGGCACCTGGGGCGGAGCACGCCCACCCGCGCCCACGGCGCCGCCCACCGCGAGACCCGAAGCCGGGTCCGGGCAGGCGGTTCTCGCGAGCTGGCGCATGCTGCTCGACGCGGGCCGTCTGCAGGACGGTGAACCACACCTCGCCGGCACGGCCGTGCGCCCCGTCGCGCGGATGTCGGCCGCGACCGCCGCGGGCATCGGCGCGAGCGACGGTGCGCCCGTGACCGTCAGCACCGAACGCGGCGCGGTCACGTTGCCGCTCGCGGTCACCGACATGCCCGACGGGGTCGTGTGGTTGCCGATGAACTCGCCGGGATCGGCGGTGCACCAGCGACTCGGGGTGACCGCCGGTGCCGTGGTGTCGATCGGAGCCGGGGCATGACACATCCGGATCCCACACTGTTCGGCCACGATCCGTGGTGGCTCATGCTCGCCAAGGCCGTCGCGATCTTCGTCTTCCTCTTGCTGACCGTGCTCTCGGCGATCCTGATCGAGCGGAAACTGCTGGGCCGCATGCAGATGCGGTTCGGTCCGAACCGGGTCGGCCCGGCCGGTCTGCTGCAGTCGCTGGCCGACGGCATCAAGCTCGCGCTCAAGGAGGGCCTGGTCCCCGCCGGCGTCGACAAGCCCATCTACCTACTGGCCCCGGTCATCTCGGTGATTCCCGCGTTCGTCGCGTTCTCGGTGATCCCGTTGGGCGGCGCGGTGTCGGTGTTCGGCCACCGCACCCCGCTGCAACTGACCGACCTGCCCGTCGCGGTGCTGTTCATCCTGGCCGCGACGTCGATCGGTGTCTACGGCATCGTGCTGGCCGGGTGGGCGTCGGGATCCACCTATCCCCTGCTCGGCGGCCTGCGCTCGAGTGCACAGGTGGTGTCCTACGAGATCGCGATGGGGCTGTCGTTCGTGGCGGTGTTCCTCTACGCGGGAACGATGTCCACGTCGGGCATCGTTGCCGCGCAGGACCGCACCTGGTTCGTGTTCCTGCTGCTGCCGTCGTTCCTGGTGTACGTGGTGTCGATGGTCGGCGAAACCAACCGCGCGCCTTTCGATCTTCCCGAGGCCGAGGGCGAACTGGTGGGCGGGTTCCACACCGAGTACTCGTCGCTGAAGTTCGCGATGTTCATGCTCGCCGAGTACGTCAACATGACCACGGTGTCGGCCCTGGCCACCACGATGTTCCTGGGCGGATGGCACGCACCGTTCCCGTTCAACCTGATCGACGGCGCCAACAGCGGATGGTGGCCGCTGCTGTGGTTCACCGCCAAGGTGTGGACCTTCATGTTCCTGTACTTCTGGCTGCGGGCCACGCTGCCCCGCTTGCGGTACGACCAGTTCATGGCGCTGGGCTGGAAGGTGCTGATCCCGGTGTCGCTGCTGTGGATCATGGTCGTGGCGATCACCCGCAGCCTGCGCCAGCACGGTGAGGGCACGTGGGCGGCCTGGCTGCTCACCGCGGCCGTGGTCGTCGTCGTGGCCCTGATCTGGGGCCTGGCGACATCCCTGCGGCGCCGCACCGTTCAACCGCCACCTCCGCAGAGCACCGGCGCCTACCCGGTGCCACCCCTGCCGTCCGTCGGCACCAAGGAGACCGCTGATGCCTAAATTCCTCGACGCGCTCGCCGGATTCGCCGTCACGCTGGGCTCGATGTTCAAAAAGCCCATCACCGAGGGCTATCCGGAGAAACCCGGTCCCGTCGCCCCGCGCTACCACGGCCGGCACCAACTCAACCGCTACCCCGACGGGTTGGAGAAGTGCATCGGTTGCGAGTTGTGCGCGTGGGCGTGCCCGGCCGACGCGATCTACGTCGAAGGCGCGGACAACACCGCCGACGAACGCTATTCGCCCGGTGAACGCTACGGCCGCGTCTATCAGATCAATTATCTGCGGTGCATCGGGTGCGGTCTGTGCATCGAGGCCTGCCCCACGCGGGCCCTGACCATGACCACCGAGTACGAGATGGCCGACGACAACCGGGCCGACCTGATCTGGGGCAAGGACAAGCTGCTGGCACCGCTGCAAGAGGGTATGCAGGCGCCGCCGCACGACATGGCCCCGGGCAAGACCGACGACGACTACTACCTGGGTAACGTCACGCCCATCACGCCGGTCCCCTCGGGCACAGAGGACGCCCGATGAACTCCGACCTGATGCTGCTGGCCGCCGAGGGTGCGCGCACGTCGACGAGCGAGGCCGTGGTGTTCTGGGTCGTCGGCACCGTAGCCCTCGTCGGCGCGATCGGCGTGGTAGCCGCCCGAAAGGCCGTGTACTCGGCAGTGTTTCTGGCCTGCACCATGATTTCGCTGGCCGTGCTCTACATCGCGCAGGACGCGCCGTTCCTCGGTGTGGTGCAGATCGTGGTCTACACCGGCGCGGTGATGATGCTGTTCCTGTTCGTGCTGATGCTCATCGGCGTCGATCTCACCGAGTCGCTCGTCGAGACGATCAAGGGGCACCGGATCGCGGCGCTGATCGCGGGTGCCGGGTTCGGGATCCTGGTGATCGCGGGTATCGGCAACGTGTCGGTCGCCGGGTTCAGCGGTCTGGCCGCGGCCAACAGCGGCGGCAACGTCGAGGGCTTGGCGGCGCTGATCTTCACGCGGTACCTGTGGGCGTTCGAGTTGACCAGCGCGCTGCTGATCACCGCGGCGCTGGGGGCGATGGTGCTCGCGCACCGGGAACGCTTCGAACGCCGCAAGACCCAGCGGGAACTGGCCATCGAACGCTTCCAGACCGGCGGGCATCCGACGCCGCTGCCCAATCCCGGTGTCTACGCCCGGCACAACTCCGTCGACGTCCCGGCCCGTCTGCCCGACGGGTCGGAATCCCCACTGTCGGTGAGCACGATCCTGCCGCACCGCACGGTCGGCAGCGCGACCAACGGGAAGAGGTGACGCGGTTGAATCCCGACAACTACCTGTACCTCTCGGCACTGCTGTTCACCATCGGCGCCGCGGGAGTGCTGTTGCGGCGCAACGCGATCGTCATGTTCATGTGCGTCGAGTTGATGCTCAACGCCGCCAACCTGGCGTTCGTGAACTTCTCCCGCATGCACGGCCAACTCGACGGGCAGGTGGTGGCATTCTTCACGATGGTGGTCGCCGCCTGTGAGGTGGTGGTGGGCCTCGCCATCATCATGGCCATTTTCCGCACCCGCCGATCGGCCTCCGTCGATGACGCCAACCTGCTGAAACATTAAGGGCGCGATGATAACTGACTGGCTACCTGTCTGGCTGCTGATCGCCCTGCCCGCCGCAGGGGCGACCATCCTGCTGCTCGCCGGCCGCCGCAGCGACCGCTGGGGCCACCTGCTGGGATGCGCGATGTCGTTGGCGGCGTTCGCGGTCGGCACTGTCCTGTTCGCCGGGATGCTGGGCCGGTCCGGCGAGGAGCGGGCCGTGCACGAGGCACTGTTCTCCTGGGTGCCCGTGGGTGGTCTGCAGGTCGACTTCGGCCTGCAACTCGACCAGTTGTCGGTGTGCTTCGTCCTGTTGATCACCGGTGTCGGGTCGCTGATCCACATCTACTCGATCGGTTACATGGCCGAAGATCCGGACCGCAGACGGTTCTTCGCCTACCTCAACCTGTTCCTGGCGGCCATGCTGCTGCTGGTGCTGGCCGACAACTACCTGGGTCTCTATGCCGGTTGGGAAGGCGTGGGCCTCGCGTCGTACCTGCTGATCGGGTTCTGGTCGCACAAGCCGTCGGCCGCGACGGCGGCCAAGAAGGCCTTCGTCGTCAACCGCGTCGGCGACATGGGTCTGGCGATCGCACTGATGATCATGTTCGCCACCATCGGGTCGATCTCGTTCGCGGGGGTTTTCGCCGCCGCACCCGGGCTCAGCGAGGCGACGCTCAGCGCCATCGGCCTGCTGCTGTTGCTCGGCGCGTGCGGCAAGTCCGCGCAGGTGCCGCTGCAGTCCTGGCTCGGGGACGCCATGGAGGGCCCGACGCCGGTGTCGGCACTGATCCACGCTGCCACCATGGTGACCGCCGGCGTGTACCTGATCGTGCGGTCCGGCCCGATCTTCGACCTCGCACCCACCGCGCAGACCGGTGTCGTGATCGTGGGCGCGGTGACGCTGCTGTTCGGCGCGATCATCGGCTGCGCGAAAGACGACATCAAGAAGGCGCTCGCCGCGTCGACCATGAGCCAGATCGGCTACATGGTGCTCGCGGCCGGACTCGGGCCTGCCGGTTACGCATTCGCGATCATGCATCTGCTCACCCACGGCTTCTTCAAGGCCGGCCTGTTCCTCGGGGCGGGCTCGGTGATGCACGCCATGAACGACGAGGTCAACATGCGCCGCTACGGCGGGCTGCGCAAGGTCCTACCCGTCACGTTCGCCACGTTCGGCCTCGGATATCTCGCGATCATCGGTGTGCCGCCGCTGGCCGGCTTCTTCTCCAAGGACGGCATCATCGAGGCCGCGCTGGGGGCCGGTGGTGCGCGCGGCGTGATCCTGGGCGGCGCAGCGATTCTGGGCGCCGGTATCACCGCGTTCTACATGACGCGGGTCATGCTCATGACGTTCTTCGGTGAGAAGCGTTGGGCTTCTGAGGCGAGCGAAGCGACGGGGAACATGCAAGCGGTGCATCCACATGAGGCACCCGCGGTGATGACGTGGCCCATGATCCTGCTCGCGGTCGGATCGGTGGTGTCGGGCGGTGCCCTGGCCATCGGCGGCACCCTGTCGCACTGGCTCGAACCCGTCGTCGGCACGCACGAGGCACACCACGCGGTGCCCGTGTGGGTTGTCACGGCGATCGTGCTCGCGGTGGTCGCGGTCGGCATCGCCGTCGCCTACCGCATGTACGCCCGGCAGGCGGTCCCCGAGGAGGTGCCCGAGGGTTCAGCGCTGACCGTGGCCGCCCGGCGGGACCTGTACGGGGATGCGTTCAACGAGGCCGTGTTCATGCGCGGCGGCCAGACGTTGACCGCGGCCATGGTCACCGTCGACGACAAGGCCGTCGACGGCACCGCGGGTGGTCTGGCGGCTCTGGTGAGCCGCACATCGGATGCGTTGCGGCAGGTGCAGACCGGGTTCGCACGCTCGTACGCGTTGTCGATGCTCGGAGGTTCGGCTCTGGTGGTGGCGGCGATTCTGGCGGTGCAACTGTGGTGAGTACCTTTCCCTGGCTGACGGTGTTGTGGGCGGTGCCCGTCGTGGGGGCCGCGGTGGTGATTCTGTTGCCCGCCGCCCAGCAGGTGCTGGCCAAGTGGCTGGCCCTGGCGGTGTCGGTGCTGACCCTCGCGGTCACCGCGGTCGTCGCGATCGGGTTCGACCCGGCCGCCGCGCAGTACCAGTTCGTCGAATCACACCGGTGGATACCGTCTTTCGGCACCGGTTACATCCTCGGCGTCGACGGCATCGCCCTGGCGCTCGTGGTGCTCACCGCGGTGCTGGTGCCGCTGCTGATCATCGCAGGCTGGAACGACGCGAGCAGGCAGACCGGCCTTGCGGGGCGTTCGGTGCAGGCCTATCTGGCGCTCACGCTGGCCGTCGAGGGCATGGTGCTCATGTCCCTTGTCGCCCTCGACATCCTGCTGTTCTACGTGTTCTTCGAGGCCATGCTCATCCCGATGTACTTCCTCATCGGCGGCTTCGGCGGCGAGAACCGGTCCCGCGCGGCGGTGAAGTTCCTGCTGTACAACCTGTTCGGCGGCCTCATCATGCTCGCCGCGGTGATCGGCCTCTACGTCGTCACCGCGGGCAGTGACGCGTTCGCGGCAGGCACATTCGACTTCCGGGAGATCGTCGCGGCCGTATCGTCCGGCGAGTTCGCGGTCAATCCGGCGATCATGAACTTCCTGTTCCTCGGGTTCATGTTCGCGTTCGCGGTCAAGGCGCCGCTGTGGCCGTTCCACCGCTGGCTGCCCGACGCCGCGGTGGAGGCCACGCCGGCGTCGGCCGTGCTGATGATGGCCGTGATGGACAAGGTCGGCACGTTCGGCATGCTGCGGTA
>Ga0182740_1000760_pt1 | contig 27796 bp, 31 predicted proteins | sample eDN5th37CKraftBY_FD_128872 | JGI IMG/M metagenome (GOLD analysis project Ga0182740, IMG submission 128872) | Enriched backyard soil microbial communities from Emeryville, California, USA - eDNA 5th pass 37_C Kraft BY (version 2) (version 2) | ecosystem: Environmental > Terrestrial > Soil >...
AGCGGCGTGCTGAACACACTTGCCGCCGCCAAAACCTGCGATTTAGCCTCGAATTCGGCCTGTGCACGCGGCAAATCCGGTGCGAACAGCTTCGGCAGTTGCGAAGGCTCGAGATAGGTGAAGCCATCGGGCGTCTTCTGGATTGCGCCCGGCGTTTTGGCCAGAACGCTCGGCATCTTCTTTCCAAGCGCGCTTTCGTCTTCGCCGACGTCTGGAGCGTGGGCTGCCACATAAACGAGCCCTTCGACCTTCGGATGCACGCCCGCTTCTGTGATGACTGAGCCACCATAGCTATGGCCGACAAGAAGCGTCGGGCCATCTTGCAGGTCGAGAATTCGCTTTGTCGCCGCAACATCGTCGGCGAAGGATGTCTCCGGCTCCTGCACCATCGTTACATGGAAGCCCTCTTTAGACAGAATGTCGTAAACGGCCTTCCAGCCCGAGGCATCAACCCAGGCACCGTGAACCAAGACGATGTTCTTGATCGGCTCTGCGCTTGCCGGCGCTGCACTTGTGATCATTGCAGCTGCTGTGAGTGCGCCTAGCATTGATTTGATGTTTTTCACGTGAGCTCTCCATTTATTCGTTCGGACGACTAACTGGAAATCTACGCGGGCGGCTCAGCGAACATCCATTCTGCACTCGTTTGAAACCGCCATGCGGTTGGTCGGGCGCGTTCATACTTAGGTATGCCCGGCAGCATGAAGCGGGCTTGAAGCCCAGCGATGCCTCGAACGCTACCCTTCTAAACCTTGGTAGGATTTTGAGCTCCACACGAACAATAGAGTTCGTCATATCGCTGCACTAGCTTGATGCTCGTCCGAGCCGCAAGGCTTGCGATTCACGTTGGAAAATTGAATCCGCCGGGAGGACCCCGTGAACCCATTCAGACATCATCACCATGACGACGCGTCAGATGCGGCCTGGAGGATTTTCGCCCAGGCAACCTTGATGACGGCGCTCGCCGGCTTCTTGGATGCCATCGGCTATACGGCGATGGGACACCTCTTTGTTTCGTTCATGAGCGGAAATAGCACGCAGCTCGGCATGGCAATCGCCGAGGGCAATGAAAACGTGATCATCTGGGCTAGCGCCGTCATCGCAACTTTCGTGCTCGGCGCATTTTTGGGAACTCTCATATATGCGGTCTCAGGACGCGCGCGTGTGCAGCTCGTACTTGCGTGCGAACTCATCTGTTTCCTGCTCGCGGCCGGTTTGATTGGATTATGGCCTACGAAGCTCGCGCTGCTATTCATCTCAACAGCGATGGGAATGCAAAACGCCATCCACGAAACTATCGCGGGGGTCTCAACTGGGAAAAGCTATATCACTGGCACCCTGGTCGGCATCGGCGAAGGCCTTGCGAGAGCCTGGATCGGCAAGGCGCGATTGTCGGAAGCCGGAACCAACGCTGCATCGTGGCTGGCTTTCGCGACAGGAGTGGTGATCGGCACGGTCGCCCTTGCTGGATTGGGAATATCAACCGCTATCGTCGTTGCTTGCGGAGTTCTTATCACGCTCATGGCTTTGGCCATTGAGCCGCCGGTTGAAGCGATATGAATCGAGACGTCTGGGGCCTGCGGCGAGCCCTGAGGCAGAAATCGGCGCCTGAGAGCTCGACTGCGAGCATGCGGATCGAGCTTCCTACAGAGCAGGTGGCCGGCGAAGCCGCATGGTTTCATCAGGATCAGGTTCCCCGGTTTTGAGGCGCCGGCGCAAAGCCGCGGCGAGCAACGTTGAATCGCTTGGGATTGCGCTGCATGATCTGGCTGTGAATTCGGGGAACGGGGAAAGCATATGGCCGCCGAGGGTTTAGCGCATACGATAGGTCCAGCAGTTGTGCTGATGGCCGCGGCGGTGGCCGCGGTGCCCTTGTTTCGCCGGCTCGGCCTCGGTTCGGTTCTCGGCTATTTCACCGCAGGCGCGCTGGTGGGCCCCTCGATGCTCGGACTTTTCGAGGATCCCGCGACAATCCTGCATTTTTCCGAACTCGGCGTGGTGATGTTCCTATTCGTCATCGGATTGGAATTGCGTCCCCAAAAGCTCTGGAAAATGCGCGGCCAGATTTTTGGCCTCGGCCTAGCGCAGGTCCTGATCTGTACAGCGCTCCTCACCCTGACCGGGATATTCCTGTTCAACCTCGCTTGGGTACCAGCGTTTGTGGCCGGCGCGGGCTTCGTCCTCTCTTCCACTGCCGTCATCATGTCGATCCTGCAGGAACGTGGGGAACTGGCCGAGCCCCAGGGGCAGAAATCGGTTTCGATCCTCCTGTTTGAGGATCTGATGATCGTTCCCTTGCTGGCTCTGGTCACCTTTCTATCCCCTGCCGCGCGCGGCGAAGGCGGGCTTGAGGGTTTCGTTGTCGCGGTCGGGGCCGTCGCCCTGCTGATCGTTGCGGGAAGATATCTGCTCAATCCCTTCTTTGCGCTGTTGGCCCGCGCAAGAGCGCGCGAGTTGCTTACGGCAGGCGCCCTGCTGATCGTTTTGGGGGCCGCGCTGCTGATGGAAGCGTCAGGCCTGTCGATGGCCATGGGAGCGTTCCTGGCAGGCGTGATGCTGTCTGGTTCCAGCTATCGCCATCAGATCGAGACCGATATCGAACCCTTCCGTGGCCTGCTCATGGGCCTGTTCTTTCTCGCCGTCGGCATGTCGCTCGACCTTCGAATTGTCATTGCGCAATGGCCGCTGTTGATTGCTCTGCTTGGTGCCTACGTGGCGGTAAAGGCCATCGGCATTTATGGCGTGGCCCGCGCGTTCGGCGCGACCAATCACGCAGCCCTGCATCGCACTTCGATGTTCGCGCAGGGTGGTGAGTTCGCCTTCGTGCTTTACCTCGCCGCATCGCAGGGCGGCGTGATCACGGAGATGGAGAGTGCGGTCTTCTCTACCGTCGTCATCTTGTCGATGGCGTTGACGCCGCTGCTCATCATCTTGGCCGACCGGCTGTTGAAGACGGATGTTTCACTAGACGGAGTCGAAGTGGCGCGGGACCTGAAAGGTCAGGTGCTGTTGATCGGCTTCGGGCGCTTCGGTCAGATCGCCTCTCAGGTCCTGCTTTCCAAAGGCGTCGACGTCTCCATGATCGAAAACAATCCGGACCGCATTCGGGAAGCCGGAAAATTCGGTTTCAAGATCTTCTATGGTGACGGAACGCGGCTGGACATTCTGCAGACTTCGGGCGCGCAGAACGCTGAAGTCATCATGGTCTGCGTGGACGATCCCAAGGCCTCGAACCAGATCGTCAAACTCGTGAAGGCCGAGTTTCCAATGGCCAAGCTCCTGGTACGCAGTCGCGATCGTCGCCACTCCATCGAACTGATCCGCGCCGGCGTCGATTATGAGATTCGGGAGACGGTCGAATCCGCCTTCCTCATGGGCGCAGAGGGATTGAACGCACTCGGCTGTTCGTCTGGAGACCTACAGCAGGCGCTAGAGGACGTGCGGCGGCGGGATGAAGAACGCCTCATAGAACAAGTACAAGGTGACATCTTCTCAGGCCGAGATTGGCTGCTTACCCAGCCGACGCCGGAACCGTTGACGAAGCCGGCCAGCACTCGCAAGCTCATGAAGCCGCTGGCATGAACGCAAGGATCGGCGCCCGTGATCGAAGGGCGCCGATCCGTCACGCTTGATATCATTCAGGGCCTCTGCCCGATGGGCTAGGCCTTGCCGGCCAGCAGATCACGCGCAATGGGCCGCCACGCCCTTTTCAATTGCAAAGACGGTCTGTGATTTGCAAACCGCCGCGAAGGCAACGCGGGCTTAATCGATCGTCGTTTGCCATCGATTTTGCCACGGCCGAAATTTGGGACCGCAATAGCGAGGCAGCTGAACTTAAAGATTGTCGTGTGAGGGGATTGGTTGCGGGGGCTGGATTTGAACCAACGACCTTCAGGTTATGAGCCTGACGAGCTACCGGGCTGCTCCACCCCGCGTTACCAAGATGCGCGCCCGGTGTGGCTTGCGCATCCTTTAGATAGACAAGGCCGCTCGTCCGGAGCGGCCTGTGGGGTGCCGTATAACACAAAAATTTCCTCTGGGAACCCCTAACTTTCGAATTCCTCGCAAGGCCAATGACGAACTCGGGAGAAGCGACTTCTCGAGGCGTCGCGCTCGCCAGAGTCATAACTCCGCGCATCTGCGCTTTGACGCGATGGCGCGCGCCTTTCGCGTAGGTTAGCGCAAGCCCGCGATGTTCAGGCCCGTCGGATCCAGGGACATGGACACGAGATAGAGCGGTGTTACGTCGCGGTGGCGGGTCACGACCGGTGCAGGTGCCGGTGCAGTCCTAGCCTTCTGCACACGCGGGCGATGCCGCACCGGCGCAGCTTTGGCACGAGAAGGTTTGGCGATGGCTTGGCCCAGGTGGCCGCCGAGACCCATGTAGCCCTGCGGCCAGGCGACCCCGATCACCAGCGAGGCGGTGCCAAGGCCCTGCGCGAGGCCGACTGTGGAGGCAGACATGGTTCCTAAGGCACACAAGCCGATGAGCGCCGCAGACTTGATGAACGCCATTGTGGTCAATCCATTCGCTCGTTGATTCTCGCTAATGGAGAGTCCAAGGCGTTCCGGTAAATAAATCGTTAATTCATGCTCCGAATTGAATTGGGCCTGCAATGTGGAGCTGCAATTCTTATTCAGATTCGGCCAATTCCGGCCGCTCGGTGAAGAATATTGCCAACAACAAAATTCCAATTGTTGCACCGATCGCTGAAGTCATTGTCCAGCCCCCAAAATGATAGCTGACCGTGCCCAGCAACGAGCCGATGGCGCCGCCAATGAAATTGATGGTCATATAAATCGCATTCACGCGTCCGGCCGTTTGTTTCGGCCCTGAAAAAATAACACGTTGGCTAGCGATCTGATTCGTTTGAATTGCGGCGTCCAATAAAATCGTCAGGACCACGAGGGCTGCGAGCCACTTCCAGTCCGTTGCAATTCCCGTCGCATAGAACGTCAATGCCAGCGTCGCCATCGCTGCGGCTGTCATGGATCGGACGTAGCCGCGGTCGGCGAAGCGGCCGGCGATTGGTGCTGCTAGAGCGCCACCGGCTCCTGCCAATGCAAACAGCCCAATGCCGACCTGGCTCAAGCCAAAGCGCTCCGCCAGCATGATGGGCACGGCCGTCCAGAACATGCTGAAGGCCACGAACATCAGCGCCTGATACAGCGCCCGCCTCCTCAGCAACGGCATGCTTCGGAATAGCCCTACCATCGACTGCAGGATTTGCAGGTAATGATTGTCTCGAGGGGGTTGTCTCGCCGGCATGAGGCGCGTCAACGTTGCTGCGATGAGCAGCATCAATCCAGCCGAACACCAGAAGACAGCGCGCCAGCCGAAGCTTGCGGCGATGAAAAGCGCTATGGGCCGGGCCAACATGATGCCAGTCAAGAGCCCGGCCATGACGCTGCCAATAATCCGCCCCCGCCGCGCTTCCGGCACGAGGTGCGCGATGAATGGGACGAGGACTTGCGCGCCTGTCGAGCACAAACCGACGAGAAAGGAGGCCGCGAAGAATAGCCAAGCTGACGTGGCCGTCGCGACACCGACGAGGCCAATCACCGTCAACGAAAGCATCGTCAGGACAAGGCGCTTGTTCTCAACGAGATCCGCGAGCGAAACGAGAAAAAAGAGGCCCACCCCGTAGCCGATTTGTGCGGTGCCTACGATGGCGCCTGCGAGGTCTGGGGTAACCCCGATATCGCTTGCAATAGAAAGGAGCAGAGGCTGCGCATAATAAAGGTTGGCAACGAGCGCGCCGGCGGCAACTGCGAACACGGCAATGAGGACTGCTGACGGCTCAGCCTGCTTGGACTCCCGGTTCGGAAAATCCAAGTTATCGTGTTGATCTGCCCGTGATACGCGGTCGTCCAATCGGTACACTCCCTCGGTCGCGAAGTTCTTTCCCGCCGCTCTTTATTCGCAAGGAGCGGCCCATTCGCTACAACACATCGGTAGGAAGTTTTGCCGCGCCCCTTCGCCCTCGGCGGCATCGCCGCGGCGTTGATTTTTGAAAGCCCGGCTATTCCGGCTTCGGTGGCTTCTGCAAAGTCGTTCCGGCTTCCTTGAATTTCATTAAGTGAGCGTCGTCGGCTGATCCCTTTGTTTCGGCGACGACGCCAAATTGCAGCGGCTCATCCTGCGCGTAGCGTTTTCCCAAGCGATAGGCGATTTCGGCGCGGGCGGTCTCGACGCCCAGATAGAACGCGTGCCCGGGATCGGCGCGCGTATCGAGATGGGGAAAGAGCTGGAACGGATCATCGGAAACGTGGTGTCCGTTGCGATTGTAAATGTGGACACCATCTTCGGCGACTTCGATGCGATAGTTCTGATCGCGGATTTCGGCTGCCAGCGCGGTTATTTCGGCCGGCGAGGAGGCAAAGCCTTTGCGGTCTCGCAGAGCCATCAAGCCTTCGCCAAAGCCCTGCGGCAGCGCTTCCGCCTTACGAGCTGCAAAGAATTCGCGCCGTGCGCGATCGAACTCCTTGATGGCGGTTTTGCAATGCGGGCTCACCTGGACTGCGAGAACCGCCGTGATGTGAAGCTCCGAGCACATACCCATCAGCAGGGCGTTGATGCCGGTGGTATCGGCGTCGGTCAGCTCGGTTACGTTGCCGATGCCCATCAGGATCGGAATGTCCGGCCGGCGTTTGCGCAAGTCATAGTAACGCGCGACGGACGCGGTAAATCCATAATGGATCGGATCGAGAATGGGATCAGCGTAGAACGGCTTGCCCTTCGCAATCATGATGTCGATCACGCGGTCGAGCGAATCCATGTCTGCTGCGCCGGCTGAGATCAGGATGGGCGTGGCAGGACCTTCATCCACGATCGAAATGGTCTTTTCGGACAGACTGAAAAGATAGTCCGCGCCGGCGCGCGTTGCTCTTGAGAGTTCTTCCGGATTGAAAGAATCGACGCTGACCTTGGCGCCGTCGGCGTGCAAAGCTGCAATCGCTTCCTCGAGATGCGGAAACGGGCTATCGGGCAAGCAGCCGAGATCGATCACGTCGGCGCCATCAGCGCGCATTTTGCGGGAGCGTTCGACGATCTGGTCGATCGTAAGCGCGGTTGCATCCACGATCTCGCCAAAGATTGTAACGTCGTGTTCCGATAGATCGATTTTTCTGACGGTGTGCCCGAGATAGGCTGGCAGATCCGCGATCTCCTCAGGCCCGCGCTCGAAGCGCGTTCCGAAATGATCGGACAGGCGATCGATATCGCCGCGAAACCGGCCGGGGAGAATCACACGGTCGGTATTCTCGGGAAGCTTCAATCGCCGCTCGACGATCTCCGTCGTCATCAATGCCGCGACTTTGACTCCAACGCTGGCGACGATTGGGTCCAATTCGGCATCATTGAGTTCACCGGCGATGCGTTTGACCCGCGGCTCGGCCAGCGATCCGGTTACCAATACGATGCGCTTGGCCATAGCCGTGCAATTCCTCTTACGAACGCTTCCTGGCGTGAATTGGCACCGAACGGGGCGCGGCGCAATCTCCCCGGATGCCCCATCGACAAATCACAGCATTTACGGTTTTCGTCGTCTATCCAACCTGGAGGTGAGTTCCGATGAAGACGGTCCTTCTCATTGGTATCGGCGCCGGAAATCCCGATTACGTCACGATACAGGCCGTCAAGGCGTTGAACGAGGCTGACGTGTTCTTCTTTCTCGACAAGGGGCAGGAGAAGGAGGACCTTATTCAACTGCGGCGAACGATTTGCGAGCGGTTCATAGAGGACAAGTCTTACAGGATTGTCGAGGTTCCGGGACCAGCGCGGGACGTGAACGCGCCTGATTACAAGGCAGGCGTCGAAGCGTGGCACCGCGACAAGGCGAAGATTTTCTCAGACCTCATTGCCAACCAGCTTGCCGATGGCGAGGTGGGCGCGTTCCTCGTATGGGGCGATCCTTCGCTCTATGACAGCACCGTTCGGGTCGTCGATCACATCATTGCCGAAGGCGCGCTTCACTTCGAATACCGGATCATTCCAGGCATCACGAGCGTTCAGGCGCTGGCCGCCGAACACAGAATTGCGTTGAACCCCATCGGCGAGCCCGTGCATGTCACGACCGGCAGGCGGCTTCTCGAAGGCATGCCGGATGGCGTCGATACCGCGGTCGTGATGCTCGACAACGGAGCGGGCCTCAGGGCCTGGGCCGGTGAGGACGCTGAAATCTTCTGGGGGGCCTATCTCGGCACGCCCGACCAAATGCTGATTGCGGGGAAACTCGACGAATGCGTAGGAGCCATTGAAGAAGCCCGCGCTGAGGCGCGCAAGCGCAAGGGATGGATCATGGACACTTATCTGCTCAGGCGAAAGCCGCGGAAGTAATCGAGTCTCAATCCAGTGCGCCCCTATTGTTCCAGGGCGGATGCTTTCCGAAGCGATCGACCAGAAAATCGATGAAGACGCGGGTTTTGGCTGCGAGATAGCGATTTGGCGCGTAAAGAGCATGGATCGTCAGATCGGGCGGGCAATTGTTTGGAAGCACGAGCTTCAGCCTGCCGGCTTTCAGGTCTGCCCCCACAATGAACGTTGGCAGCATGGCAATGCCGATGCCTTTGACGGCAGCATCACGCAGCACATCGCCGTTGTTCGACGACATACACGCCGCGATGGAGACCGAGATAGGCTGCCCGTTCTCACTCAAAGTCCAGCGCTGCAATGAAGTTGTATGGCCGTAGCTCAAGCAGCGGTGGTTGACGAGTTCTCCCGGGGTTTGGGGCTCGCCGTGCGCGGCGATGTAATCGGGCGAGGCCACAATGGCGATGCTGGCCGGCGCGATGCGGCGCGCGATCAGGCTCGAGTCGGCCAGCATTCCAATGCGCAGCGTGACGTCGGCGCCTTCTTCCAAGGGATCGACCAACCTGTCAGTCAAATTCAGTTCGACCTTGAGATCGCCATAGCGGGTCATGAGGTCAGCGATGGCATCTCCCAGGTAGAGCGTGCCGAATGACATCGGTGCATTCACCTTCAAAGTGCCCTTGGGCTCGTCGTGAAGGCGCGAGACCTGGGCCTCCGTCTCTTCGACTTGCGCTAGTATCGCAACACACCGCTCATAGTAGGCGAGGCCAGCTTCGGTGGGCGTGACGCGCCGTGTCGTGCGATCGAGAAGGCGGGCGCCGAGTGCCTGTTCCAGCTCCATGACGGCCTTACTGACCGCCGAACGCGTGAGACCAAGGCGGCGAGCGGCTTCCGCGTAGCTGCCGCTCGCGATCACCTTCACCAGAGCGTTCATGGCTGCAAGCTTGTCCATTTGTATCCAAATTGGAACCAGACTGAGAAAATATTGGCGTATTGAGGAAAATCGGTCAACGGGCCATGTTTCCGGCCGTGGCGGCTTACGAGGTCGCCGACAGCATCACAGGTTCGGAGGCACACATGACGAGGGTTCTGGTTCTTTATTATTCGAGCTACGGGCACATCGAAACGATGGCCCAGGCCGTTGCGGAAGGCGTTCGGGAAGCCGGCGCCGAGGTAACGATCAAGCGCGTGCCGGAGCTTGTGCCCGCGGAAGTCGCCGAGAAGATGCACTTCAAGCTCGATCAGGCGGCGCCGATCGCGTCCGTGAACGAGCTTGCCGATTACGACGCCATCATCATCGGCGCGCCCACCCGCTTCGGAAACATGCCGGCGCAGATGAAGAACTTCCTCGATCAGACAGGCGGGCTTTGGATGGCCGGCAAGCTGATCGGCAAGGTCGGCAGCGTATTTACGTCCACGGCCACGCAGCACGGCGGGCAGGAAAGCACGATTTTGTCGACGCATACCGTTCTGCTTCACCACGGCATGGTGATCGTTGGGCTTCCGTACTCCTTCCAAGGCCAAATGGGCGTCAAGGAAATTACCGGCGGCTCGCCTTACGGCGCCTCGACGATTGCTGACGGCGACGGCTCTCGACAGCCTTCCGAAAACGAATTGGCAGGCGCGCGCTTCCAGGGCCGTCACGTCGCACAGATTGCGGCACGCCTGAAGGGCTAAGGCGCCCGAGATCGTCGCCAAAACGGCGACGATCTCATTCCGCCGGTCGCCATTTGCAGCTCCGGCTCGAAGAACCACATTCAAAAGCAACAAAGCGCAACTCTCGTGCGAACGAGAAAGGAGAAGCCATGTCTGGCATCCATCACGTCACGGCAATTGCTGGCGACGCCTCCCGCAATCTCGATTTCTACACCAATGTTCTTGGCATGAGATTGGTCAAGAAGACGGTGAACTTCGACGATCCCGGCACCTATCACTTCTACTTCGGCGACGAGACCGGAACACCCGGTACAATCCTGACTTTCTTTCCGTGGGCAGATGCGCCGCGCGGGCGGAACGGCGTAGGAGCGGCACAGCAGACCATGTTTCGTGTTCCCGAAAGCGCAATGGGTTATTGGGTTCATCGCTTCGTCGACAAAGGCGTGGTGCATGAAGCCATCGAGAAGCGCTTTGGCCATTCGGTCCTGGCTTTTCGCGATCCGGACGGCATGGATCTCGCCCTCGTCGGCATTCCGGGCGCGGAAGCTGAAGCGGCTTGGCAGGGCGGCGACGTTCCGGCAGAGCACGCGCTGCGCGGCTTTTATGGCGTCAGCCTTCTTCTCGAGGACGCGACGCGGACAGGCGCGATTTTGACTGACGTGTTCGGATTTGCGGAGACCGCCAGCGAAGGGCCGTTCAAGCAGTTCGTCGCGAAGGGAGCTGATGTTGGTGGCGTGATCGAAATCCGGGAAGCGAAAGGCTTTCTTGCCGCGCAGCTGGGCCGCGGGTCGGTGCATCACGTGGCGTTCCGCGCCGCGAGCGACGACGCTCAGGCCGAGATGCGGAAGAAGCTCGTCGAGAAGCATCGCATGCGGCCGACGGAGCAGGTCAATCGCGACTACTTCCGTTCCATCTACTTCCGCGAGCCTGGCGGCGTGCTTTTCGAGATCGCGACCGATCAGCCTGGATTTGCCGTGGATGAGCCGCTCGCAACACTCGGGCAATCGCTGAAGCTGCCGCAATTCCTGGAAGGCCAACGCAAGGAAATAGAAGCTGTGTTGCAACCCTTGGGACAAGCAGCATGACCACAGTCAAAACTGAAATCATCCGCGCGGGTGCACCCATCGGTGCCGCTCGCGCGGCAATGATCATGGTCCACGGCCGCGGTGCGAGCGCGCGCGGCATTCTCGAACTCAGGCATGCGTTCGATGCGTCTGACGTTGTCTACGTCGCGCCGCAGGCAGAATCCGGGAGTTGGTACCCGTATTCTTTCATGAGCCCTATTGCTCGCAACGAACCGGACCTGAGCAACGCTCTGCATACCTTGTCCAGCATCGTCGATGACCTGGCGCGGGAAGGCATGCCTGCGGAGCGGGTTCTGCTCCTGGGATTTTCGCAAGGGGCATGTCTCGCGTTGGAGTTTGCCGCTCGCAACGCGCGCCGCTTCGGCGGTGTGATCGCGTTGAGCGGGGGCCTCATCGGACCCGAGGGCACGCCGCGCGATTATGCCGGTTCGCTCGCGGGAACGCCGGTTTTTCTCGGCTGCAGCGATGTCGACGCTCACATCCCGCTCGCTCGCGTGCATCAATCGACCGAGATGATGCGCAAGCTCGGCGGCGATGTGACTGAGAAGATCTATCCGGGGATGGGGCACACCATCATTCAGGACGAGGTCGAACACGTTCGAGCAATGTTGAATGGCATTGCGCCAGCTGAAAGCAGGTCATGAAATGGAATTCGACTTCGAGAAATTGGCTGCGGACGACCGTTACAAAATCCTCGCGAGCACGATCGTACCGCGGCCAATCGCTTGGGTGACCACCATTTCAGCGGACGGCGTCCGCAACGCGGCGCCGTTCAGCTTTTTCAATGCGCTTGGCAAAGAGCCCGCCTTGCTTGCGCTCGGCATCACGCCCGAACCCAGTGGGGAAATGAAAGATACTGCGCGCAACATTCTCGATACGCGCGAATTCGTCGTCAATCTTGTCCCGCGCTCTGCCTCTCAAGCCATGAATATGACATCCGGCAACGTGCCGCCGGACATTGACGAACTGGAGCTTGCTCAGCTCGAGACGCGGCCGTCGAGCAAAGTTCGACCGGAGCGGATAGCGATCAGCCCCGTGGCTTTCGAATGCCGGCTGCACACGCCGGTCGAAATCTCCAATCAGCTGATTGCGCTCGGCGAAGTCGTGCAGGCGCACGTCGCCGACTCATTCGTTCTCGATCCGGAAAAATACTACGTCGATACGCTGGCGATGGACCTCATCGGGCGCATGCACGGCCGCGGCTGGTACATGGGATCAGACGGCATGTTTCAGATTGCGCGGCCCTGAGTTGCTGTCACTGCGATAATAAAGCGGCGCCAGGCGATCAACCCCGGCGCCGCAACGATGTTGAGCTATGCCTGCTGATACGTGCAGGGCTCAAGCGCGGTGTGAAATGTCCCGCGTCGACTCGAAGAGGAACCACGCGCGGCGTTCAGCTTCGTCCATCCAGTTCTCCAAAAGACTGGTCGTCGCGACGTCGCCGTGCTCCTCGCATAGGTCGTGAACTTCGCGCATCTCTTCGACGAGTTGGAGATTATCATCGCGCAGTTCCGACAGCATGTCGTTCGGAGAGACGAAATCGGCGTCGTTGTCGAGAATGCGCTTCTGCTTGTTAATTTGGCCAACAGACCGGATGGTCGTTCCGCCGATTTTGCGTGCGCGCTCGGCTATGTCATCGGTCGCAGCAAAAATCTGCTCCCCTTGCTCGTCCAAGAGCAGGTGATAGTCACGGAAGTGCGGCCCCGACATGTGCCAATGGAAGTTCTTGGTCTTGATGTAGAGCGCGAAGAAATCAGCCAGGAGGGCCGACAGCGCGCCGGAAATATCTTTGACGGCGTTATCGGAAAAGCGCGAAGGCGTATCGAGTGGAAGCTTGCGCCGGGCCTTAACAGATTCCGCTTTCATGACTTTGAGTCCTTGCTTTGTGTTGTTTGGGAAAGGTCGCCTTCAAAGAATTCCTGACTGCTCGAAACGTTCATTCTCAGGGTAGGTCGCGCCGTTTACTCAACTCGCCTCAGCCGCAGCCTCCTCGACAATGCGCTTCGTTAGTAATGACAATTTTTCAACTGCCGGCCATGCGCTGGACGTTATTCCAAAGCGGCGCGCCAACCACTCCATATCCTCGTATGATAGACATGTACGACCGTCCGGGTCCTGCCAAACAAGTACTTTGGATGGAAGTTCCAGACCCATCACCTGCGTATCCAGCATGAGATGCGTGCCGACATTGGGATTGCCGAAGATCAGAACTTCGGTCGGCCGCATCTCCAATCCGACCTTTGCCGCTGCTGCAGCATGGTCGATGCGCGCCATGACTGTGGCGCCGTGCGCGGATATGCGAGCGGCCAACCTGTCTGCCGTCGCCTTTGGCGCGTGATGGCTTCGGTGCGTGATCAGGCCTTCAATCATGGTATTCACCTTGCGGTTCGACCATTATTTGACGCCCACGGTTAGTCCTACCGAACGACCCTGTCCAATAAAGACGCGTACATCGCGCTTACGGACAATTGGGTTAAAATAGCCGCTGTTCCGCGGGGCGTTTCAAGGTGACCGCAACCATTAGCCGAGAGAAGCGGCGTCGTTGGTAAGAGTAAATTCTGCCTTGTGCTGGAGCCCGATTGAACTGCCTTTAGGCAGTGGGCTCCGGCGCCAGTAACTACTCGTCTGCAAGCTCCGTTCGAATAGCCTGCAGTATTTCGTCCGAGATAGGATGACCCTTGGTGGATCGGGCAAGAACGAGCCCGCCGACAAGCATCGCGAGTTGGGCCAGCGTTTCCTGACGCTCGGCCGTCTTCTTTTTCCCCGATAACAATGGCCCGAGCTTCTCGACCAGATTGCCTAGGCCGGCCGCAAAAGCGGCTCGCAGCGGGCCCCTGGGATTATCGCGAGAGAGATCCCCGCACATCGCGGCTGCCGGACAGCCGAGGCCGATGGCATCGCGATGGGTTTTCGATGCGTAGCGCTTAATGAATTCCGCCCGGGCGGCTTTCCTGTCGGAGCCATGACGACCAGCGCGGACTTCGTACGCGGGAGTTCTGTCTTCGAAGGCCTTGGCGCAGGCTTCGGCGACCAACGCCTCCTTCGAAGCGAAATGTCCATAGAAGCCGCCATGGGTGAGGCCCGCTTCCGCCATGACGTCGGGGACACTAACACCATCGACGCCGCGCTCGAGGAATAGCCGTGACGCGGCATCGACGATGTCCTTGCGATGCTGATCGGCTTGTTTGCGCGATACCCGCGGCATGTTCGGTCTCCTTGCGCCAGCGGTTACGCCGGCAATGCGGTGGCGGTTCCTGGCGTTGGAGGCGGAAAAAGCCTCTGGCCGCTCTTAGCATAAGCGTGCGGCAAGTCGAGATCGACGGCCTTGCTGCGTCCTGACGTCGATCCAGGCCCGCCATTTTGGTCTTGGCTATACGGCGCCTTATTCATTATGCATGTCATCTATTATCCCCGGAGCCGAACTAGAGGTAAGAAAGCCATGTCGCAGGACCCGATTGTCATCGTTTCAGCGGTCAGGACGCCGCTCGGACGCTTCTTGGGGGAGCTTGCCCCGCTTCAAGCATGCGAACTCGGGGCCCATGCCATTCGTGCAGCCCTGGACCGGGCGAACCTCGCACCGGGGAAAGTCGACGAGGTGTTGTTCGGCAACGTACTGACTGCGGGTCAGGGCCAGGCACCGGCGCGGCAGGCGGCCAGAGCCGCAGGGCTTCCGGATTCAACCGGTGCGACAACGATCAATAAGGTTTGTGGTTCGGGAATGAAGGCAACCTTTCTTGCCCACGATCTGCTGGCTGCGCGTTCCGCCGATATCGTTGTTGCAGGCGGGATGGAGTCGATGTCGAATGCGCCGTACTTGCTGCAGAAGGCACGTTCGGGCTTTCGCGCGGGGCATGGTCAAATCCTAGACCACATGCTGCTTGATGGCCTGGAAGACGCCTATGAAAGAGGCCGGAGCATGGGCGACTTCGGCGAAGCCACTGCCGAAGCTTACCAGTTCACGCGTGCAGACCAGGACGCGTTCGCCGTCGAAACACTGACCCGCGCGCGGAATGCTATTCAGTCTGGGGCATTCAAAGCCGAGATCGCGCCGATCAAGATTGCCGCCAAGGACGGCGAGAAGATCGTTGCCGACGATGAGAACCCTTTGAAGGTTTCACCGGAAAAGATTGCGAAACTGAAGCCTGCTTTCCGGCCAAACGGGACGATCACGGCTGCAAGTTCTTCTGCAAATGCCGATGGGGCGGCCGCCCTCGTTCTCACGCGCCGGTCGGTCGCCGAGCGTGATGGGTTGCCGGTTCTGGCCGAGATCCGAGCGCACGCGATCCACAGCCAGGAGCCAGCTTGGTTCACAACGGCGCCGATACCAGCCATGCGAAAGGTCTTGGCGAAGGCAGGATGGGAAGCGGCCCATGTTGATCTTTATGAGGTCAACGAAGCATTCGCGGCCGTGGCCATGGCTGCGCAGAAAGATCTCGCCATTCCGCGCGACAAGCTCAACGTGAATGGTGGCGCGTGTGCGCTCGGTCATCCCATCGGCGCCACGGGTGCGCGTCTCATCGTGACGCTGCTGCATGCTTTAGAGCATCGCGGTGTCCGCAAGGGCGTCGCGTCTGCTTGCATTGGTGGTGGCGAAGCGACGGCGATTGCGATTGAAAGGGTGAATTGATCGTGAGACTTAGGCGCGGGCCAGCAGATTACCCGCGCCGTCGCCATCGGGGTTGCGCACGATCCTACGCGCTTGAGTTGGCGATGGGGTTACCCGAATCCGCTTTGGCAACGCTCATGTCGTTGCCGCGCCAGACGAAGGTATTCCCTGACCAGCCCTCGACCCAAAGGACCGGCAACAGCGCATCGCGCAATATCCAGGCTATTGGTGACTGCCACCTCAGGTGCCAACCAGCTACACGCGCCAAGAGCGCCTCTGAGCCGAACCAGATGACAAGAAGCGCGGCAAAGACCGCGAGCGGGTCGAGATCGTAGCTGGAAGCGGCCACGACGCCGGCTGCAAGCGGCAACGTGCAGCCGGTCAGGATTTCCGGCAGATAAAACAGCGGGAACGTAACGCGCCGCAACCTCGCCCAGCGCACCTGACGGGCCCATACCTGAGCTGCCGGCCTTAGGCCAAGAGGCTGTTCGAACGGACGGTCGACGAGGCGAACTCTCAAACCATGTGAGCGGACGATCTTCGTGGCGGCGGCATCCTCTGCGATCTCTGCGCCAAGGGCGACGACACCGCCTGCCTCGTCAAGAATATCACGGCGCCACAGCATCGATTTGCCTTGGGCAAATCCCAGCCCGACGGTGTCAGCAGCACTTTGCCACCGCGCCTGATAGGTATTGAGGAAGGCGCATTCGAGTTCGGCCCAAAATCCTATCGGATGGCTTCCAACCGGCGGAGAGCAGACAAGGCCGACGCCCGGTTCGAAACTGCGGAAGAGATCGCTCACATAGCTTTTGGGCATCAGAACGTTGTTGTCCGCAAGGACGATCCATGGGAACCGCGCCGCCGCCCAGCCCTTGACGATGTTGTTGAGCTTTGGATTGCTCGTTGGCCTGTCGTCGCCGATGAACAGCTTGGCTTCGATATGCGGATACTCGGCGATCAGCTGCCTTACGAGCGGCACCGCGGGATCGTCGTCGCGGGCGGCGCAGAAGATGATTTCGTAGCCGGTAGGCTCAAGCTCGAACGTCGAGCGGAGTGTCATTTCGTCGAAATGATCACTACCGCATACGGGCCGGATGACGGTCACCGGTTCGGGCTTCAATCCGCGCGGCCGGATGCGTGAGGAGGTTACGCGGAATATCGCGAGCGCAATCGTCACCAAATGCGTGGCAGTCGCCACTAGGCAGAAGATCAGGGCCGCCGCCGTGACGTAATCGGCCATCTCACCTCCCAGCTCTCAACCTTTCAAAAGCTGCATTCCAGGATTCAGTGAAATTTCAACGACAGATGAACGACACTCGTATGACAGTGCTGGCGTGATGCGCCCGAACTGATTTTCAAGCTACGCGCACCGGGACACGCACGCAAGGCAGCTCACATTTTCGGTGGCATGCTGAACAACTTGCGGGCAATGCTTGTAAATAGATAAGCGCCGAACAGTGCCGCGGCCACAAGGCCGATCACGGAAGGCAGGCCGTCGTTGAGATCGACTGCGAGCAAACCTGCATAGGCGATCGCTGCCCCTATAAGGGCGCCGATAGTGGCAACGATGGTGTTGACGAACCCGCGCTGCGAAAGCCCGTAGAGAATTCCGACAATGAGACCCGGATACATTGCCGGCCAAAAGTGATCACCCATCGTCCCCTCCCCGTCTCGCTCGCCTGCGCGTGGCCACAAATGCCCTGGCAGCTCAGCAAGGCTTGTATCAGTCATTCTGCTGTAGGACGAGGGATTGCAGCGAGCGAAAGAGCAAGCCGCGCGCGATGTCGCGGCCTGCCGTCGTCTTCGAAAGGTTTAGTTCTGCTTGGCTGTCAGCTGATCGTAGATTCCGCCATCGGCGAAGTGAATTTTCTGCACTGTTGCCCAAGGTCCGATCTTATCTTCGACCTGGAAGGTCTTGACGGGGGGCAGATTGGTCGTCTTCAGCACTGCCTCGTCACGCGGCCGGAAGTGGTGTTTGGCGATGATCTTCTGCGCTTCTTCCGAATAGAGGAAATCTAGGTAAGCCTTCGCGACTTCGGCCGACTTGCGCTTTTCAACAACCGTCTCGACAATGGCGACTGGGGGCGCGGCTTCGATACTGAGCGAGGGATAGACCACATCGAAACCCTCCCCCCCGAGCTCGGCATTGATGAGCGCAACTTCGTTCTCGAAGGTCACCAGAACATCACCGAGCCCGCGCTGCGTAAAGCTCGTGGTGGCCCCGCGGCCGCCGCCGTCGAAGACGGGCACATTGGCGAAGAGCTTGCCGACGAATTCACGCGCCTTGTCATCGGAGCCGAACTTGTCGAGCGCATATCCCCAAGCTGCGAGATACGTGTAGCGGCCGTTTCCCGAGGTTTTTGGATTAGGGATGACGACTGAGACGTCAGGCTTTACGAGGTCATTCCAATCGGCGATGCCCTTTGGATTGCCCTTGCGAACGAGGAATACCGTCGTCGTCGTAAAAGGCGATGCCCCATTCGGGAATTTATTCTTCCAATCAGCAGAGATGACGCCCTTGCTCGCAAGAAAGTCGAGATCGGTCGGCTGGTTGAGCGTGACAACGTCAGCCTCCAGACCTTCGGCAACGGACTGGGCCTGCTTCGTCGATCCGCCGTGCGATTGCTTGACTTCGATATCGTTACCCGAAGACTTCTTCCAGCTCGCGACGAAGGCGGGATTGATGTCCTTATAGAGTTCGCGCGACACGTCGTAGGAAGCATTGAGGATGCTCGTTTGAGCAAATGCCCCCGGCGTTACCGCCGCGAGGAGGGCGGCTGTCAGACCTAACCGCGATACCAGACGCGCGATCGTCATGTGAGGATCCTTTTTTCCATATGTAGGAATTACCCGAGTGCTTATCTCAAAGCCGCTCAAAGCAGAGAACGAACAAAAAGTCACAAGCTTTGCCGGCTCGGAAAAAAAGACCGGTGGCGGCCGAAGGTGCCACCGGTCTCAAGGTGCCTGCCCGCAGCAAGCGGCCAGGTCCAGGGAGGAAGACGCGCCGTTAAGCGTGGCGTGTAGCGCGTTAGAAGTCTGAGGATGGTCCGACCGCTGCGAGCGAGGGGACCGGATCAGAATGCCGGTCTTTATCGATTACCAAACGCAAGTGCCGGAAGGGCGTTTGCGCTGCTGGCGGCGTAGACTTTGGATCTGCCTCAGTCCGTGCCTGACGGGTCTCGTCGATTTGCCCGCTCATGCAGCATAAGCCTCCGGGGCCCGGGCGGCGCTACGACGGCGCCGCCGGCTTGCCAAGTGAGCGATCGCAGCGCGCTCGGCGAGTAGAGGGTTTGCGAAGCGGCGTCCTTCGAGGGCACTGTATTCAGTGAGTGCCGCGTGGAAGAGATATTCGCGTTCGCCTTCTTCACGGATGATGAGTCCGGCTTGGTCGTCACCGACCTCGATAACGTAAGATTTAGACATGTCTTTGCTCTGCCGGCCGCGGCCAGCGTCCTTTTGTTCGCAATTTCAGATGGGAATGGTCTCAGACGAGGCTGCGTGATCTCAACAGCAGCCGGCCATACACATCGAGGCCTGCATCGCGGGACACTTGGACGGGAAGCAGAGTTCAAATTTTATCATAGCGGTCTCCAATGCGGAGCCCACGAAAACGTGGGGCTTAGCGTTTGATGACGCGGCGCAAGTCGCTTTCGAAATCACCGCGGCCAGCACAGCAGCGTGCCGACGTGTGCATCAAAGCCCCGATGCCCCTGCCGGGTCAAATAACAAGAACTGCGAACCTTATGAGAACGACAGGTCGCAGCGGGGAGCGGCGCGGAGACTGGGTTCCCGCTTGTCTTTGGATCTCATCACAAACAGGGGGTTAGCTGGGGATAGGGACATTGGGTGGCAATTTCCCACATACCGGTCCCGTGCTACACCTCGGCAGGTTGCACCCGGGGATGAGCAGGGAAAAGGGACCTGAAGCATGAAGATTTGTATGGTCGGCGCGGGATATGTCGGGCTTGTCTCAGCCGCCTGCTTCTCCGATTTCGGCTGGACGGTAACCTGCGTAGACAAGGATCCCGCCCGCCTTGCCGATCTCAAGGCCGGCCGTTCACCGATCTATGAGCCCGGGTTGGATGCTTTGATGGAGCGGAACATCAAGGCCGGCCGCCTGCTCTTCACCGAAGATCTGGGACCCGCTGTAGCCGAGGCCGATGTCGTCTTTCTGGCGGTCGGGACGCCGATGCGGCGCGGCGATGGCTATGCCGATCTCTCCTACGTGTTCTCGGCCGTCGAAGAGGCTGCTCCCCATTTCAACGGATTTACGGTCGTCACCACAAAGTCGACCGTGCCGGTCGGCACCAGCCGGGAAATCGAGCGTCGCCTGAAGGCCAAGCGGCCCGACGCCGACGTGGCGGTCTGCTCCAACCCCGAGTTTTTGCGGGAAGGCTCGGCAATTCAAGACTTTACCCATCCTGACCGCGTCCTTGTCGGTACCGACGACGAACGTGCGCGCGACGTGATGGAACGGCTGTATAAGCCTCTGGCGCTTCGCGGCTCGCCGGTAATGTTTGTTGAACGTGAGTCAGCAGAACTCGCCAAGTACGCAGCGAACGCTTTCCTTGCGCTCAAGATCAGCTTCATCAACGAAATCGCAGATCTTTGCGAGAGCGTTGGCGCCGACGTTCAGGAAGTTGCTTCAGCAATTGGCAAGGACCGGCGTATTGGCGATAAATTCCTTCATCCTGGCCCCGGCTACGGCGGCTCTTGCTTCCCTAAAGATGTATCCGCTCTTGTCCGCACCGCGCGAGAGGCGCGATCGCCGGTTTCGATCATCGAGCAGGTGGAGCGCGTCAACCACGAGCGCAAGCTCGCCATGGCCATCCGTATTGAAGAGGCTGCCGGTGGGTCAGTTCGCAACAAGACGATCGCGATCCTGGGGCTGACCTTCAAGCCCAATACCGACGACATGCGCGATGCGCCTAGCCTCACCATCATTCCGATGCTGCAGGAGCGCGGTGCCACCATCCGTGCGTGCGATCCGCAAGGGCGGCGGCAGGCCGAGCCGCTGCTGCCGGGCATCGAGTGGTGCGAAAGCGCGATTGAGGCGGCTGACGGCGCGGACGTGCTCGTCGTGGTCACCGAATGGAATGAGTACCGGGCGCTCGATCTGGAAGCGCTCAAGGCCCGGATGGCCGGCAAGACGATCGTGGACCTGCGCAATGTCTTCGATCCTGAAATCGTACGGGACCTTGGCTTCGGCTATTCGGGGATCGGGCGTGGCAAGCTCAACGCTCGAGCAGAGGCACCTAAACCTTCGTCCGTCCAAGCTGCGCTTAAGGCCGTCGCCGGCGTCAAATAGATGCGAGCGGGCCGATGGTACGCGCCGGGACCTAAGGGCTAGGCCGGACGTGCGATAAGCATCTGAATTCAAGGATCTTTTTTAGTTCCTAAATTTTTCTCCGCTCTGCCTTGCGCGACGACGACCTCGCGCAAGGTTCGGGTAGGACACTCCCGCCCAAATCGCGGGAGAGCTTTTTCATCATGGCAGTCACGAAAAGCGCCGGGAGCGGCGTCGACCTAGGTTTGGGCCGGCGCGACGCGGGCTTGGCCCTGGGCGTGATCGCGATTCTGACGATCCTGTTCCTGCCGCTGCCCCCGTTCCTGCTCGACGTTGGACTGGCGCTTTCGATCGCCCTTTCGATCGTCATCCTGATGGTCGCGTTGTGGATACGACGCCCGCTCGAGTTTTCTGCGTTTCCGACGATCCTTCTCATCGCCACCCTGCTGAGACTCGCGCTCAACGTTGCAACGACACGTCTTATCCTGTCGCACGGCGCAGACGGACCGGACGCAGCCGGTCATGTCATTGCGGGATTCGCCCAGTTCGTAATGGGCGGCAATTTCGTCATCGGCATTATCGTTTTCATCATCCTCATCACCGTGAACTTCGTCGTGATCACGAAGGGCGCAACGCGTATCGCCGAGGTCGGCGCGCGCTTCACCCTGGATTCGCTGCCTGGTAAGCAGATGGCGGTCGATGCCGACCTCGCCGCCGGATCGATCGACGAGAAGGAAGCCATTCGCCGCCGGCGAGAGCTTGAAGAGGAAAGCCAATTCTTTGGCGCCATGGATGGCGCTTCGAAATTCGTTCGCGGCGATGCCATCGCCGGATTGATCATCACCGGCGTCAACATCTTTGGCGGCATCATCATCGGCATCACGCAGCATGACCTCGCCTTCGATCGTGCTGTCGACGCCTTTGTGAAGCTCTCGGTCGGCGACGGTCTCGTGACCCAGATGCCTGCGCTCATCGTGGCACTTGCCGCGGGCCTGCTGGTCTCAAAGGGCGGCACGCACGGCTCGACCGAAGGCGTCATCGTCAGCCAGCTCGGCAACTACCCCCGCGCGTTGCTGATCACCGGCGGCGTGATGTGCTTGCTATCTCTGGCGCCAGGGCTGCCCTTCCTGCCGTTCGCGGGCATCGGCTCCATACTAACGTTCATCAGCGTCGGCCTCGTGCGCCAGCAAGAGGATTTGGCCAAAGCTGCGGTATCTGCGCAGAACGCAGGACAGGCGCCTTCTGCCGAGGAGCAATCGCGGCAGTCGATCCGCGAACAGCTGAAGACGACGGAGATCGAGATCTGCTTCGGCAAACAGATTTCCTCCGTGCTGATGCGCCCGACGAGCGATCTGCCGGCACGAGTCGCCAAGATGCGGCGGAAGTTCGCCAAGCAGTACGGCTTCGTGGTCCCGGACATCAAGCTCACCGAAGATCTATCGATCACGCCCAAGACCTATCAGATCAAGGTTCACGGCACCGTGGTTGCGAGTGCAGAACTTCGCCTCGGCGACGTTCTCGTCGTGGTCGGAGACGGTCCGAAGCCTGAGGCGCCTGGCGATGAGACGCGCGAGCCGGCGTTCGGCATGAAAGCCTTGTGGATTCCGGACATCTTCACGAACGCACTGAAGCGCGATGGCTTCGTGCCTGTCGAAAACACATCCGTGCTGCTGACGCACGTCGCGGAGGTCATTCGCAACAGCCTGGCTCAGCTCTTTTCATATCGCGATCTTCGCGCGCTTCTGGAGAGGCTCGATCCTGAGTATCGCAAGCTGCTCGAGGAAATCTGCCCCTCGCAGATCTCCTATTCGGGTCTTCAGAGCGTGCTCAAGATGTTGCTCGCCGAGCGCATTTCCATTCGCAACCTGCACCTCATTCTCGAAGCGGTTGCGGAAATCGCGCCGTTCTCGCGCAAGGCTGAGCAGATCTCTGAGCACGTGCGCATGCGTTTGGCCTCACAGATCTGCGGTGATCTCAGCGAAGGCAATTATCTCAAGGTGCTGCGGCTCGGCAATCGCTGGGAGCTGGCATTCCATCAAGCGCTGAAGCGCGATGCTAAAGGTGAAGTTGTCGAGTTCGACATCGAGCCGCGCCTTATCGAGCAGTTCGGGGGCGATCTCAGCCGGATGGTGCAGCCGCTTATGGACGCGGGCCATCAGTTCGTACTCGTCACTGCAGCCGAAACGCGTCCCTACGTTCACACGGTTACGGAGCGGCTTTACGGCACTCTGCCTGTCCTCTCGCACCTTGAGATCAGCCGCGGCGTCCAGATCCAGTCGCTCGGCTCGGTTTCATGACGACCTTTACGCATGAAACCCTTCTTGTGCCGCTTCTCGTCTTCTGCCGGGTTGGGGCTTGCTTCCTGGTCTTGCCCGGGATCTCAAGCGAGCGCATTCCGGTGCAGCTGCGCCTCTTCATTGCCATCGCCATTTCTATCGCGCTGACGCCGCTCGTCTATGATGCAGTGAAGCCGGCCACGAGCGAAGCACCGAGCAATCTGCTCGCCATGATCGTGATTGAGACGACTACCGGTATCCTCCTCGGCTTCCTCGTGCGCATCCTGTTCCTGGCATTGGAATTTGCCGCGATTTGCATGGCGAACTATGCCGGCTACGGCAACGTGTTCTCGCAATCCATTGAGAGCAACGACCAATCGTCGCCTTTCGCCTCATTCGTGACGATGCCAGCTGTGACGCTCTTCTTCATCACCAACCAGCACGTCAACATTGTCGTGATGCTGGAGCGGTCGTATGAGGCGTTCAAAGTCGGTCTGTCGGTTGCCATGCCCCCGAACCTGCAGACGATCGTCACGCTCGTCGGATCCGCCTTTAAGATGACGCTGCAGCTGAGCGCGGCGCTCGTGGTTTACTCGATAACCGTCAACCTCGCCTTCGGCTTCCTCAATAAGATGGTGCCGCAAATTCCGATATACTTCGTCTCCACACCCTTCGTAGTGCTGGGCGGCCTTTTCCTACTGTTACAGGTCGATAAGACGCTGCTGGAGATCTTCACGTCGCTCGTCACGCAGGCCATCCAGAACCTGGGGCAGAATGGCTAGATCCGCGAAAAAAGTTGGCCGCCTTGTCGATCTCTTTCGCGACCTCGAGATAACGGAACGCGCGCGGATCAGCGAAATCACGCGGCAAATGGATGAACTCCGCATTGCCCAGGACGACATCATCGCGACGCTCGCCAATCCATCGGCCGTTCACGAGCCTTTCCTCGCGCTCATGTCACGCAGTCTCGGCAATGTTCAGAGACGCCATCAGCGCCTTTCAAAGGAGCACGAAATCGCGCTTACCCGATATTCCGAGGCGGCGAAGCGGACGCGCGGAGCGGCCGACTTGTTGGCTGACGTCCGGAGTACAGAGGCGCGCAAGGCCGAGCAACGGGACCTCGAAGCATTGCTTGAGTTCCAGCAGGCCACAGCGGCGCAAGGCCGGGGTAAGTCAACACGTTCATCGTGAGACGATCATCCGTCATCATCGAATGCACCATGCCGATTATTCCTCCCGCCGGTCTTACCGAACAGGCCATGTGGGCCTCGAGACAAACCGTCCGCCAGAGCTCGCCAGCAACGGCTCAGGGGCCCGACAGCCTCGCGCAAAACGCCAAAAAGACGGAAGCGGGCCAGCAGTTCGAGGCGCTCTATCTGCGCCAGATGCTGGAGGAGTGGATGCCGAAGGATTCCGAATCGCTCTTCGGCGAGGGCACTGCGGGCACGGTGTGGCGCTCGATGATGGTGGACAGCTTGGCGACCACGCTCTCGAAATCGGGATCGATCGGCATCGCACCAATGATCTTCAAGCCGGAACCCGATGGGTCCAAAGGATAGTAGACGATGGGTACAGCACCGGTCGAAGCAAAAACCAAATCTCAGCACGCCTCTGCTGCTGTCGCCAAGCGCCTCGTTGCAGGCCGCAGGGTTCCGCACCTGCCGCGCAAAGCAGCGCACGACGCAGATGCCGCCCGCGCGATCGTCGTTGCAGTCATCGGCCGCATCGAGGAATACCTCGAACAAGAAACCGCGGCCTTGGACAAAGCGCCGGGTTTCGACCTCAAGGTTTCCAATGACCGCAAGAGCCAGGGGCTTGTCGACCTCAATGAAGCTATCCGTCGGCTTAAGCCGTCCGACATCGATGAGGATCTCAACCTCAGGCTTCAGACGTTCCGGGCCAAGCTCGATGTCAATCTGCGCAAGATCAGGCTGCATCTCGACGCAGTAAGAGAGATCGCGGGGATGCTTTCGGATGCCATCCAGAACGCTGAATCGGACGGAACCTATACGCGTCACATCGGACCGATGCGGAGCGCGCAATGGTCCGATTGATCGCGATATCGATCATTGCCTGCCTCTCCACGATCGGCGGCGTTTATGGCGCCTCTTCCTGGAAGGCCAGCCTTCATGACTCTGCCAAGAAGGAACCCGAAACCAAGTTGCAGATGATGAAGACGCACATGGTGAGTGTGCCAATTCTCTCGAACGGCGAAGTCTTGGGTTACGTCGTAACGCGCATGCAGTTCACTGCTGATTCCGAGCTTGTGAAGGCAAGTTCCCTCCAGCCGGAAGTGTTCGTCGCCGACGAGGCGTTTCGCCTTATCTATGAAACCACGCCTTCCGACATCAAAACCGGCCGCAAGCAAGCCATTAAAGATTTGGCCATGAATGTTGCGATCGGCGCGAATAAGCGGCTCGGCCGCGAAGTCGTCAAAGACGTCATGATCGACAGTTGGACCTATCTTTCAAAAGCGGACATGATCAAGAACAATGAGCGCAACCGATAGTTATTTTGGCTTTGACGCCGTTTTCCGCCAGACGGCTGCTGATCTCAAGCAGCGCGTGGCGCGCGATGCCCATGCCGAGAGGACGGGATGGACGCCTCAGCAGCGCGGCGGAATCGCCGCTTTCGCGGTATTTTCTGGGCTCGGATTGCTTTCGATGCTCATCTTCATCATCGGCTATTCGGCCTTGCTGTCCGATGAGCCGGTGATCTGGATCCATCGCCTGCTGGCTCTTGCTGTAGCGCAGAGCATTCTGATCGGCGCGGTGACGATGAAGCTGCTGCCTGTCATCGAACGCCGGCGGTCGATGGTTCGCATCGGCCCTAACGCCGGTTTCGCACCGGCGCCTGATCAAGCTAATGCGAATGCTGCCGCTTCCCTGCCGGCGCCCGTGGCGGAACCGCGGCAACCGGTTGTCGGGGGCAAGCTCGCTGGCCGCGAATTTCTGGAATACGAGGACGGGTCTATCGAGATCGATACCCTTGTCGGGCGGCGGCGCTTTGCATCGCTAGCAGCAGCCCGGGAGTTCGTAGGACCTTAATCCGTCAGCCGGTCATCGGCCAGGTTTCGAAGTCATCAAATTCGCCGGTGGCCTCTTCGGAGGCCCCCTGTCCTGTCAGCCGCGCGCAGACATCGGCGAGCTTGACCGATCGAGCGGCTTCAGAGACTTCGACTTTCCAGTCCTTTGACGAACTATCGGCAACGCTCGCGAGAAAATCTGCGACGGCGCCAAGGTTCTGGCACAGCCGATCCAAGCTTTGCAGCTGGTAGAGCGATTGCGATCCGCCGAACGCGCCAGCAACCACGAGATTGCCGATGAGATCTTGCATGTCACTGGCCATATCCGACAGCATGCGAACTTCCGCGGAAACTGTCGTCAAGATTTCCGGGACTGCCACGCCCGCGCCGGGTGATGCTTTGCCTTCCTGATCGCCTTCGTTCATCTCGCCTCAGACCTCTATGTAAGAGCAATCAGAAAAGTTCGAGTTCGCCTGCATTGGCGTCGACCGTGGCGACCGGGAGCGGCGCGGGTCTTTCAATCTTCGCCGGGCCGGCGAGCAGAATTTGCCGCGCACGTCCGGAAACCGGCCAATACTGAATGCGCCGTCCCTGCAAGCCACCGGTACTGCCGCCTACGTAAGTAATGCCTTCCGCCTTGAGAAAGCGTTGCGCAAATTCAGCGTTGTGCTTGCCTATGTCGGAATGCGATTTGACGGTGCGGGCGCCGCCGAACAATTTTGCTTCCAGCCTTTCGCGACGTGCGCCGGCTTTCAGCAAGCCGTTGACCAGCAGCTCCATCAGGTGCACGCCCATACGCTCATCTTCTGCTGCGTTGGGCCCTATGCTGCCCGGCAGAAGAAAATGATTGATGCCGCCCACTCCGGCGAGCGGATCCCGAATGCATGCGGCGATACACGAGCCAAGAATTGTCGTGACCATGACATCCCGGTCTCGCGTGACGAAAAATTCGCCCTGGATGATGTGGACGCGCTTTTCCGTTACATCGGAACTGGTCATGTCAACTTACCGACGACAGCCTCGATGCACGTTTTGAGCTGTGGCACCGCGAAGGGCTTGGCGAGGAAGTTGTTGAGTCCCCATTTCTTGCCTTCGTCGATAAGAGCCTTATCGCCCTTACCGGTTACGAGGATGAAGCCGACCTTGCTCGTCGGCGCGTGTTGGCGCAGGGCACGCAGCAGCTGGATGCCATCGATTTTCGGCATATTGTAATCCGAGATGACGAGATGGCAGGGCGCCGTCATCATCATCCGCAATCCCTCCTCGCCGTCTTTCGCGACCTTCACATTCTTCAATCCGATCTGCGCGAGGCCGTCGGTGATGAGTGCTCGGCTGACAGACGTGTCGTCGACGACCAAAATCGTCAGTTGCTGCATTGAGGGCATGGCCTCGCCTCCTTAGAGCTTTTTCTTGATCGTGGTTCCGGCGATAATAGCTGCCGCCAGGCGCTCGAGCGGCAGCTGAGTTTCTACAGCGCCGGCTTCGAATGCCGCTTTCGGCATGCCGTAGACGACGCAGGTGGATTCGTTTTGGCCGAATGTGGTCGCGCC
>Ga0182740_1000761_pt1 | contig 27755 bp, 26 predicted proteins | sample eDN5th37CKraftBY_FD_128872 | JGI IMG/M metagenome (GOLD analysis project Ga0182740, IMG submission 128872) | Enriched backyard soil microbial communities from Emeryville, California, USA - eDNA 5th pass 37_C Kraft BY (version 2) (version 2) | ecosystem: Environmental > Terrestrial > Soil >...
GAACTCAGGATGAAGCGCGAGAAATGACCGTCTCATGACCGCGAAGGGTCCGCGCAAGCTGGTTGCCGTCACGCTCGACGAAGCCTCGATCGGCCGCGCCAACCCCGATGTCGAACACGAGCGGGCCATCGCGATCTACGACCTCATCGAGGAAAACACCTTCGACCCGCTGAACGACAACGGCGGGCCCTATGCGCTCAAGATCGGCCTGATGGATCGCCGTCTCGTCTTCGAGGTGACGCGGCCCGAGGGCGAGCCGGTGATCACGCATTTTCTGTCGCTGACGCCGTTTCGCCGCGTCGTGAAGGACTACTTCCTGATGTGCGAGAGCTACTACGCCGCGATCCGCATCGAGACGCCGGCCAAGATCGAAACGATCGACATGGCCCGCCGCGGCCTGCACAACGAAGGCTCCGAACTTTTGATGGAGCGCCTCAAGGAAAAAGTCGCTGTCGATTTCGACACGGCGCGGCGGCTGTTCACGCTGATCTGCGCGCTGCACTGGAAAGGCTGACGCCGCATGACGGGCGAGGCGGCAGGCGGCATGGCCGGGGGCATGTCGGGCGGCTTGCCGGGCGATACGGCAAAGCCCGGCCGCCCGCAGGCCGTGCTGTTTCTCTGCGCGCATAACCAGATCCGCTCGCCGATGGCCTCGGCGCTGGCGCGCTACCTGTTCAAGTCGTCGCTCTATGTCACATCCGCCGGCGTGCGCAAGGGCGAGATCGATCCTTTCGTCGTCGCGGTGATGGAGGAAATCGGCATCGACGTCACCAAGCACCGGCCGAAGACGATCGACGAGCTTGAGGAATACGAGGGGCTGAATTTCGATCTCGTCATCAGCCTGTCCCCGGAGGCGCATCACCGCGCCCTCGACATGACGCGCACGCTCGCCTTCGACGAGGAATATTGGCCGATCCCCGATCCTTCGGACACCGAGGGCAGCCGCGAGCAGAAGCTCGACGCCTATCGCGCCGTGCGGGATTTGCTGATGAAGCGCATCCGGGCGCGCTTTTCCGCGCCGCCGCCTGGTGTACCCTGAGCAATTCCAGGAAAAGTGTGCAGCGGTTTTCCGTCCGGAATTGCGATAAAGAGAGAGCAATTCCAGGAAAAGTGTGCAGCGGTTTTCCGTCCGGAATTGCGATAAATAAGAGAGCAATTCCAGGAGAAGCGCGAAGCGGTTTTCCGCCAGCAATTGCGAAAAACAAGCGGGAGAGTTTTCTTTTGTTTGCGATTCGGCTAGCTTCCGCGCCCCGCCACCTTGACGCCGCAACAATAGGTATTCGCCGATGAAGGGCAGGCCGAAGCTTGTTCTCGCCTCCGGTTCGCCGCGCCGCCTCGCGCTTCTCAATCAGGCCGGCATCGAGCCGGATTCTTTGGAGCCCGCCGATATCGACGAGCTGCCGCTGCGCGGCGAGCTGCCGCGCACGCTCGCCGTTCGCCTCGCGCGCGAGAAGGCGGCGCGCGTGCAGGAGCGCGTGCGGCAACAGGACGAGATCAAGGACTCCTACATTCTCGCCGCCGACACCGTGGTGGCGCTCGGCCGCCGCATTCTGCCGAAGCCCGAATTGCTCGAGGAGGCGGCGTCGTGCTTGCGGCTTCTCTCCGGCCGCACGCATCGCGTTTACACCGGGCTGTGCCTGATCACGCCGAAGGACAGCGTGAAGACGCGCCTCGTCGAGACGCGCGTGCGCTTCAAGCGGCTCTCCGATCAGGAGGTCGAAAACTATCTCGCCTCCGGCGAGTGGCGCAACAAGGCGGGCGGCTACGCCGTTCAAGGGTTGGCGGGCACATTCGTCGCGAAGCTCGTCGGCTCCTATACCAATGTTGTCGGCCTGCCGCTTTACGAGTCGACGACGCTGCTCGCCGGCGAAGGCTTCCCTGTGCTGTTCAACTGGCTGAGCCGGCAATAGCGCATGATCCCCGAAAAGTGTGAAGCGGTTTTCGGGAAGGATCATGCGCCAATAGCATGCGCTCTCGCGCTGGCCGCTGTGGCACTCCACTCTATATAAGTGGCATGACCGAAAGAGATCCGAGTATCGTCCCCGAAACGCCTTGCCCGATCTGCGGCAAGCCGCGAGTTTCGGCCTATGCGCCGTTCTGTTCGAAGCGCTGCGCCGATGTCGATTTGCATCGCTGGCTCTCCGGCGTCTATCGCATCGAAGGTAAGCCCGACGAGGAAGAGGACGGCGGCCCGGAAGCCGCGCCGCGTCCGCCGGAAGAAGACTGAGCCGCTGAACGGCAGCGGCGTGCGGCTCGCTGCAAAAATTTTCCACGCCTGCTGCCGTGCGCCTGAAAATTAGCTCGCCGTGAAGCGCAAAACCCTTCTGGTTACGGCCTTTTTTCGGCGGCCGATCGGCGCCTGGCTTCTGGACAGACGCGGCCGGTCTTTCTATAACCGCGCCACCAACTGGGGCCCGTTCGCGGGCCCTTTGCGCAGCGTGCCCAGGTAGCTCAGTTGGTAGAGCACATGACTGAAAATCATGGTGTCGGTGGTTCGATTCCGCCCCTGGGCACCACGCGCCCGTTCGCAGATGTTCCGCTTGGTCCGTTGAAGTTCGCCAAGTAGCTGATCTTGCACAAGAAAGTCAAAAAGCTTAGTCTCTGACGTTCCCCCTGAACCGTTGGTAGCCACTAAAATTGTTGGTATCGTTGTTGGTACTTTCGGCGCGATTTGGCTCGATACCAACACGATACCAACACTCGTTTGGGGGTGGCATGGCAGGCAAACTCAATCTTTCTGACGCGGCGATCCGTGCGGCGAAGCCACGTGCGAAACCCTTCAAGCTCACCGATGGTCGCGGTCTTCATCTGCTCATCAATCCGAACGGCTCGCGCCTGTGGCGCATGCAGTACCGGTTCGCTGGAAAGCAGAGGATGATTTCTCTGGGCTCGTATGATGCGGGCGGACGCGCGGGACTTTCGCTTCAGCAGGCCCGTGACAAGGTGAGCGACGCGCGCGAGCTGCTCAAAAATAACGAAGATCCGGCAACGAAAAGAAAACTCGACAAGATCACGAGTCAAATCGCGAACGCAAATACTTTCAACGTCGTGGCCGACGAATACATTGCCAAGATCGAGAAGGAAGGGCGCGCGTCGGCCACGCTCGGAAAGATTCGGTGGTTGGTTGATTTTGCGCGGCCCAAACTCGGCGAACGACCAATCGCGGAAATCAAACCAGCAGAAGTGTTGGCGGTCCTGCAGGCCGTGGAGAAACGTGGAAGGCTCGAAAGTGCCCGTCGGCTCCGCAGCACGATCTCACGGGTCTTTCGGCACGCTGCCGCGACTGCTCGCGCCGAAACTGATCCGGCGGCGTTGCTCATGGGCGCATTGGCTGTACCCGTCGTGAAGAACCGTGCCGCAATTCTCGATCCTGATCGTTTTGGTGGGCTGCTTCGGGCGATCGATGGCTTCGACGGCCAGCTCACGACCCGGGCTGCGTTGAAGCTTATGGCGATCTTGTTCCCGAGGCCCGGCGAGCTTCGGCAGGCGGCGTGGTCCGAATTTAATCTCGACAAGGCGAGTTGGGTTATACCGGCTGGTCGTACCAAGATGCGGCGGGAACATCGCGTTCCCTTGCCCCGTCAGGCCGTCGCTATCCTTCGCGAGCTCCGTGAAGTCACGGGCCAAGGCTGCGGCAACCTTGTATTTCCAGGCGTGCGGTCTGTGCGGCGCCCGATCTCCGACGGCACTCTTAACGCAGCTCTGCGGCGGCTAGGCTATAGCAAGGACGAGGTCACAGCTCATGGCCTCCGCAGCACGGCATCAACCTTCCTAAATGAAGCGGGGCACGATCCGGACGTGATCGAAGCCGCATTGGCGCATGTAGACAATGACGATGTGCGCCGCGCCTATAATCGCGCGACGTATTGGGACAAGCGAGTTGATCTCATGCAGTGGTGGGCCGACCGCGTGGACGCGATGCGTGATGCCGAGATTATCGCTGGGCAGTTCGTGGAACGAGCTTCAAAGATAGCGGGTCGTTAAAACCTTGCTGTAACGACGTGCTGCGTTACGTGATTGGGATTTGATGTAATGAACTTCGGTTGTCTTGAAAGACGTGTGGCCAAGTAGATCTCTGACGCCACGTACATTCACCGGATCTTCGATCGACCAAAATGCTCCGGCGGCATGCCGAAAACGATGTAAATTGATTGCCAGCCCGAAGGCGGCCCGCGTCCTCCGGCAGACCGCGTCATAAATTGCTCCATCATTCATCGAGCTTCCTTTACTCGATGCCCAAAGGCCGCAATGTCGGGCTGCTCCAGGTATGTGTTTCCGGAAATGATCTAGGTACTGATCGATCCGAACTGACATATCGCTTGAAATAGAGAACTCAAGCGCGCGCCGTGCTTTTGCGTCTTTGGCAGGGATGTGAAGTAGCCAGCCATTCGCGCTCTTTGTGAGGTGCTCGCCAATTTGTAAGGCTGTCAGGGTTCGACGTCGCAGCGGAATCGCAGCCAAGATCGCGATTAGCAGCCCGTCGCGGTACATTAACGCCTGATTTTTTGTTGTCTTTTTCGAAACCGCTGCGTCTTTCTCTGCTTGAACCATAAGCTGCAATCCGAGCTCATAAAGCTGCTCGCTGGTAATGGCGGTGTTGGCGCCATTTTTCCGCGGCGCGCGAGTGGCAATTCGCTTCTGAATGGCGTGGAGCCATGACCAATCGCTTCCGACACAGAGCAATCTTAGCGCTAGGCGAAGGTGATGAAGCTCGGTTGCGACGCTTAGATATGAATTTGTCTGCCTGATTTCGTAGACATACTCAGCAACGACATTTGACGTTAGTCGTCGGTCCGGCGCAAGCAGCAGGACGTCAGGATTATGGCGCTGCAGAAAGCCAAGAAAGCGGGCATAGGCACATTGCAGGTCTCTTCGGCTCGCCTGGCTCAAGTGTGCCGCAGAGCTTCCTTCATCAAAAATATCGCCGGGAGCGAATAGCTGCCGCCATCCCGCCTGATCCGCGGCAGGCCAATCTTCGAATTTTAGTCGTCGGGTCGGCTTCGTGCGCATGCGGTATCCATTTTCAGTTGCTGGATCCCTAAGAGTTGGTGGAATTCTTCATCCTGGCTAGGTCGATTAGATGTTGATGGTGTCGAGCAGCGCGCCGGCTATCGATCCCAGCGTAGAAATTCGTGGTGGTGCTCATATTACGATGCCCCAGAAGCTGCCTGATTGTTTCGAAATCGCCTGGAGATGCGTCGAGCAACCGCTTTGCAGCGAGATGACGAAACAGATGCGGCGACATCGCCACGCCGATTTTTCGCAGCACCGTACGAGCTATGTGGGCGGCAATAGCTGATTGCGTTTTGCGGCCGCCATGGACGTTGACGAAAATTTGTTGTCGCTTTCCACCAGTAACGCTCGGCACGATGTGATCTCGATAGTGGCGCAGCATATCGACGAGTTTGTCGGGCAAGTCGAAAGCAAGCGGTCGTCCATTCTTGGTCTCATCCTCTGATATTTCGAGAGAAGAGACGCCTTTTGGATGTTCGGACAGATGGATGTGCTTGCCGAACTCTAAGGCCGATAAATTGTGCATGCGGATCGCCATGCAGATCAGAAGCTCGAGTGCGATCGCGGTTTGCGCATTTGCAAGAATCCTAAAGTTGATTGTCTTTGCGCGAAGGATATCTCTCCATAACAGATTGGGCAGGGCATCAAGCTTGCGAGGGGTTTCTGGATCATCGAACTGACGAAGCTGTTTCTTGTTCTTTTCTGTCAGGCCCGGAAGGGGTCCGCGTACCTTGCTAGCGATGCGCTGCAGCTCCTTTATCTCGACATCACCTGGCTTGGTCCACTCGCGTGCCATGCGCACGAGCGCCTTCGCTAGATCACGATTGAATGTATTTTGATTTTGACCGGCTTGAGAAATTCGATGTCTTAGTAAGCGCTTGAAGTTTTCCGCCTCAACAAGACTCGATAAATTCAGAATCGACGCCACCGGAAAATCGCTCTCTATGAGCGCAGTGACTGCCGCGTGAAGCTGGTCGCGCAGATATTTGACGGTGCGCGGCTTGAGAGGGCGTGAGCGGGCGTTTGAATGAAACGGATCTTCAACGGTGCACCAATTTAAATATGCGGCGACGTCTTCGCGAAACGAACGCGGCAACGATGACCAATCGACGCGTTTGAGGGGCCGTATAAACGAAGGAACTGTCAGAGAGCGAAGCCCAAGTTGTGCGTTTGCTTGGGCCAATTCGTTCCACAGTTTGGCTGTCATGCGATGAAGGTTGCTAGGGTTTGCCGCGAGGCTCCGATCCGCCAGTGCTTTTATGAAAGCCGTGAGAGCATTGTCATCGATCTGTTGCGGAGAGATCTGGTGCGCGCTGGCAAATCGTGCAAATCGGGAAAGACCGATCTCACGACGTTTGTTGGTGTGGGCGGATAACAAAGAACTCCATTGAAGCGAGAGGGGCGTTTTCCGGAAATCGGCAAACTCGCAGAGTTTCGCAATCTTGATTGCAGCAAAGAACTGCGAGCGGATATTCGCCCAAGTCTTGTCTGTGATGCGTTCCTTTGCTGGCTGGATCGTCTCGATCTGCTTGCGGAGGATGGGGAGGTCGAGCGCGATCCTGTGCGGTTCATCGCGCAACAATTTCGCTACGCGCGTGACGGCGGAAATAAGATCGCGTCGACGGCTGTGGGAAACGCCCACATCGTTTTTGACAGCTTTGATCACATCCGAGAGAAAATGCTGTGGCGATTTGCTCTCGATGAATCCGCTAGCGGAGGACGGTTCTTCCATGATTGTGACTTTCGGGAAGAAAATTAGTGGGAGACCTGTATTCGGGAATACGCGTTTGTTCGCTGATGGAATTTCGGGAATACTGCCACAGAACAGATGGAACGTTTGTTCGCAGGGAGTTTTCCCGACACAAGTTCGAACGGCATTACGTGACACACGAGTCGAGATGCGCGAGCCACGCTTTGAAATTCTCAGGAAGAATCACAGAGCGCCGACCAATCTTCGTAATCTTGAGTCGGCCGAGCTTGATTTCTTTGTAGATGGTGGTCCTGCTGACGCCCGCGGCCTGCACAATGTCTTTCACGCTCATCGCCTGATATTCCATTTTTCTTCTCCCTTCGCCGCACGCGCGTGGCCGCTCGTGCACTCATGTGCACACCCGTCAATTCGACGCAGAAGGCGGAGAAATAAAATGGCTAGGGGTATTATTTTCGCCAGCTAGCGATCAAGCTAGCGTTTAAGGGCGTGTTTTTTGATTAGCAAATCAATGGGGTCGGTTACTTGACCCGGGGCATAAACTTCTGCCCAGAAATACTTCAGAAAAGAGGGCTGCTTGAACCTCTTTCGTGCGAGTGTAAGTGCTTTGCGGAGCGCTTGCGGTTTTCCGCGGAACGATCCCCAACGTTCTCCGTATCCTTTTCTCGCACCAATCAAGGTACATATTTGTCGCTCACTTAGCTTCTGCTTTCGCTTTAGAAACGTTACATCCGCAAGGAGCTCCGCAAGGCGCAAATCGGTCCATTCCTTAGGCGCTCCAGGCCCAACTCTCGTTAAGCTTGTTGAAAAGCCAGGAACAAGTTCTTTGGCTAAGACGAAGAAATAACGGCGCCACCGGTCCCGACAATCAGCTGCTATGTTGTACTTCAGGTTGAGCAGAGCCTTAGCACGACGTTCCCAAATATTATTCACGCCGGACGGTAAACCGAAATGCCGGTCAAATGCGACTAAGCGCTTCCGAATCTCAGCCTGGTGGAAAGCAACTCTCTCTCGTTCACTAGCCGGTAATCCGGCCGCCTCTTCTAAAGGACTTGCACGAGCATCGCTCAGGTTAATCGGGGTTCTCAGCAGCCCGGTGAAGGAGCGTTTCGCCATTTCATGATCCAAAAGATAGCAACTTACTGAATGAAGTTTTCGAGGCAAGACTGGTGGACGTTTGATCGATAATCCAGCCTAGTTGTTCGGCCATTGATTCAACATCTAAGATCGCCTCGATTTATTGAGGTTAAGGTTTAGGGCGCAAAACTGACCCACTAGAATTTTGCCGGTTATCTGCATCGAGCTTTTCAACATCGATTCTGAATGGCAATTTTATCTTTGATCAAATGAAGCGCCTGACTTGCGCGAGAACATTGTCGGAGTAAAGTTCCCCACGGGCGTAGGGGAACGATTTTGGTCACCATTGGCGAAGTAATTGCGCGCCTTCTGCCGAACGGGAGCAATTTGGGAGCCAAAGGCTCAGTGAGGAGCTGTCCAATTTGGCCGCCGGATTTGTTCGCCGTTGCTGGAGCGCTTATCTACCGATCGGGATTTTACGCGGAGCTCCCAGCCACTGCAGGTTGGGACAAAACAAAATATCTGTTTGGCAAAAGCTATAAAGGTGATGTCGAAAAGATTGCAAAGAAATGGGCGGAGACAAGTATTCCTCCTGAGAGACTGGAAAGACTCTGGGGCGATTTACTGAAGCGCTCGCACCTGAATCCAATCGACACTAGAGATAAATGGCACGATGCGGCGATGCGCCTCATGGCGATTGCAGATTGCGCGGCTACCGGCGTCGGATTTCGACCTGAAGATCCTACGGATTATTTTCCTACACTTCTGTATGATGAGCACGTGAAGGTTATCAGCGGGAGGAAAAGTAAGATCCTCCCGTATTTGCCGTCGAGCCTTTGTAGTGCTGTACCGATCGATAGCGCGTGTGTTCAGCCTAAGACCATGGTTCCCGATGTAGGTTGTACACTTAGATCACTGTCACATAATTTGGCGTTGCTTCCGCCAAAAAATATTGTTGATACTAGCTGGCTTTTGATGGCACCGGAGAAAGAAGGCGAGGGGCCGCTTAATCTTTTGTTGATACCTTATCCGTTCGTCATCGACGCCAACGATTTTCTAGCTCATCGACCGAACAAGGATCGCGATGGTTTTTTTTCTTTTCGCGCAGGTTGGCGAGACAAAGACGGAAGGCTTGTCAACGCCAAGAAAATTGCCGACTCAATTTGTTTGTTACTCGCTTCTGCGAAGCGGGAAACAGCGAACATTCACGGCGTCGTATTACCAGAAACGGCGCTAACGCAGACGCAAGCTAGTCAAGTCGCCGCCGAGCTCGCCCGTCGAGACAAAAGACTTGAGCTGTTTATATCGGGCATCAAGAGTCGAGAGACGAAAACAAAGACGGCTCGCAACAGTGCCTATACAGCACGGCTGTATCAGGGCAGAATCTTAGGCCATTGGCTTCAATCTAAACATCACCGTTGGGGTTTGGACGAAGGTCAAATTGTTCGCTACCACTTGGGTTCAGTGCTCGATCCTGAAGTGAAGTGGTGGGAGAAAATCGATGTAAGCAAGCGCACTTGCAAATTTACGGTCATTCGTTCCGGCGCAAGCCTGGCGGTCTTGGTGTGCGAGGACCTGGCGCGTGCAGATCCAGTGTTGCCCGTCGTAAATTCGGTCGGTCCTAATCTCTTGATTACACTTCTCATGGATGGGCCTCAATTGGATTTCCGGTGGCCGAGCCGCTACGCTACAGTACTCGCCGACGATCCGGGATCGTCCGTACTCACGCTTACTTCACTCGGTATGGTGCGACGCTCGACAATGCCAGGAGAGCCTGATTGTCGTGTGATCGCGCTTTGGAAAGAGCATGATCGGGCTGCCCAACAGTTAACGCTCCCGAAAGACGATCATGCTTTGCTGTTGTCACTCGTGAGCTCGTATGAAGAACAAACGACGCTTGACCGTCGCGACGATGGTAGGACTACACAACGGTTCCGTCTTGCTGCTGCCCGAGGCGTTAAATTTGATGCCAGAAAAAAGCCGAAATGGTTGCGTCTTGACTAGCGCAAATACAAATCCCATGTTGGATGCATTATGAAAAAAACCGCCGGCTACGATGGTCCTCAGCTTTTGAAGGTGACAAAAAAGCTGATCGAAGGACACACAAGCAATTCGATCTATAAGGACCTTAAACGGCGAATGGAACCGAGCGTTCACAACGAAGCGACGCCACCTACTCGAAGTGCCCCTCCCAGTACGAAGCGCGACAATTAAATTCTTTCCTTTGGCTTATCCTGTGTGTGACTAGCGACCCCCTCCGGTCATGCTGCAAGTGCATTTCTGTTTCAGGTTCTGTTTGTAGGAGAGGGAAGAAGTGAACAATGCAAGAAAAGTCCCAGGGGCGTCATGATAAGGGACACCACTTCCTTCATGGCGATAATTACTAAACATAAAAATATGAGGCAATGCGTTAGTGGCTCTGGTTGGCTCAGACGGTGCCGTTATTTACCTGTTTGATCGCGCGCCGCGTGAGTACGGTTCGCATAGGGAAATTCATTTTTTAATTGAGTTCTTACAAAATTCCTGAATGACTTTCCGAAGGCGATGCGACACCCAGAGTAAATGTCGTGACCCGCGCTACTCAACGCAAAATATAGCTTTTGTACCGAGTTAACTCACTCAGTGTGAAAGAACGAAAATATACCCAGTGCGAAACAGTAATTTATCCCGAGTTCTGATAAGTGAGCTCAAAATGATGCTCATAAGTTTTCAGGCGGAGTGCGATCGCAGGCTTTTCCACCAAGTTCGTAAAACTCAGCGCGAAACAATGAAATTGGGGACAGTCCGAATTTGCAGCAAATATAACCACTCAGCGCAAATATTATTGCCACGACTTTCAAAAGTATAGTTTCGTCATGCTGATCGGGATGCGTTGATCGGTCAGGTCTTAGCAAGGCGGTTCCTGATCCACGAGCCTGATGGTAGTCCGTGGATCAGGTCAGTCAGAGTAGGGTATGGACTTAACTGACGCGGTCCAAGTTAAAGTCCGCGCCCTGGTTCGGTCTAGTGCAACAAGCCATCAGTAATCCCAGAAGACCGGGACCCAACGGAAGGCGTTGCCGTCGATCGCAACCCGGCCGACGGATGGAAATGGCAAGTGAGTGGCCACCAGCATCTCACCGCTCTCAGCCAGCTCCCGCAAAAGACGAGTTCGAACGCGGGCGGCCTCCTCGGGGTCGTGCTCGAAACCGTTGTGCCACTCCGGTTGTTCGAACCCGACCGTGAACACGGCATCGCCGGCGAACGTGAGTGCATCGCCGCCAGACGACACGCGGACCACGCTATGTCCGGGGGTGTGGCCGCCGGTGCGGCGAACGACAACGCCCGGCGCAACCTCATGCTCGTCATCGAACTGCCGCAGATGGTTGTGGTACTCTTTCATGAACCGTTTAGCGGTCGCCCGAAGCGCCTCGGGGAACCCCTGCGGCATGGACGTGAGGGAGAAATCGGGTGCTTCCCAGAACTTGAGTTCGGCGGCCGCCACGTGGATCTGCAGATCCGGGCGCAGCCGATCCTTCACCCCGTCGACGAGCAGCCCGCCAACATGGTCCATGTGCATGTGAGTCAGCACCACGTCGGTCACCGACATCAGATCTATGCCGGCGGCTTCCAATCGCTTGATTAACTGCCCAGCCCGCGGCAGGTTTAAGTCGGGGTCCAATCCTAACCCAGCGTCGATGAGTATGATTTTCTCTCCGCTGCGCACCACGACTGCGTTCAACGACCAGTCGAAAGCGTCCCGCGGCAAGAACATGTCGTCCAGCCAAGCTGTCCGGACAGCCGGATCAGCGTTGTGCGCCAACATCGCGGTTGGCAGCGGTAATACGCCGTCGCTGACCACCAGAACTTCTATGTTGCCGACCTGCACCGCATAGCGCGATGGAACCAATTCCTCATGCCCTGATTGGGTGGGGTTTGGTTTAATGTTTGCGTTCATGTTTACCTCCTGCTGACCGCCGCCTCAGGTGCGGCATCGCCACGCTACGTTGAAAGCGTGTTTGCGATCGATTGGGTCGAGAGATAGGCCGGGCCATGCCACGGTATAGGTCTTGTTATTCCGGCAGCAGGGTGTCGAAGGGTGGAATGAGCATTGAAGATCGCCGACATATTCGACAACGCGGCAGGGGCGAACGTCCACGATAAGAAAAGTTCGTTCGCGGTAATTGAAGGCTCTTCAGGATAGTCCCAGCCCGCCATCGATCGCGATCACCTGGCCGGTGATCCATCCCGCTTCCGGATCGGTAAGCCGCACGATCCAGTGGGCGATATCGTCGGGAATGCCGCGGCGTCCAAGCGGAATCCGCGCGCGCTCCTGCTCCTTGAGCGCCGCCGCCTGTTCCGGAGAAAGCCCCATCATTCCGGTCAACGCGCCCGATTCAGTCGGGCCCGCAGCAACGGCGTTTACCCTGACGCCGGCTGGGGCCAGTTCCAGCGCCCAACAGCGGGTCAGATGTTCGAGCGCTGCCTTGCTGGCGGCATAATGAGACAATGCGGCCGCCGGCTTATGACCGAATGTGCTTGAGACATTAATAATGGCGCCGCGTGTTCTTTCCAGGTGGGGAAGCGCGGCCGAGGCGAGCAAGCTAGGGCCGAAGACATTCACCGAAAAGATGCCCATGATGCGATCAGCTTTTGCTTCGGCCAGTGGAAGGATCGCGCCAGCGCCGGCATTATTGACCAACGTATCCAGCCTGCCCCATCTGTTGATGGCCTGCGTAATGGTGCGCTCGGCGTCTTCCGGCGAGGCGGCATCTGCCGCCAGCCCGACGATATTTGCATGCTCGGCGGCTACCTGATTGATCGGCCCTGGACGCCGGCCGGTAATAAGAACTTTGTTTCCCTGTTGCGCAAAAAGCAGCGCCGCTGCACGCCCAATGCCGGAACTGCCGCCGGTGACAATAATGACCTTTTGATCTCGCATGCTTTATGCCTTCGGCTCCGGTGAGAGAATTTCGATGGGCTTGTGTCCGCGCCTCGCTCGTGTGCGAAGCGCGGTTATGTGATGAAGCCCCTACAGATCGGTGACCCGTTCAGGATCGGCCGATGCCAGCGCGGTGGCACGCTCGGCCTTGGGCGGATAGATCCACACGGTATTGATCTCCTGCTTGGTCTTCTTCGCCGCTTCGCCAACCATCTCCACTTTGCGGTCCCAGCCCCGTGTGAACAGCGCCCCGGCTGCTCCCAGGTCGAGGCAAGTGACGTAAGCTTTCTGGTGATACGCCTTAGTCGGAACGCCAAGCAGCTCGGCCGCTGCGTTATGGCCGGCGAAGGCACCCATGCGCGTGGCATGCTGGCACGACATCAACGCGAAATTGCCTTCGTCGTCACATGCGGCACGCGCGGCGTCACCGGTGGCGAAGACGCCATTAACGCCGGGAACGCGGAGATCGCGATCGACCAGCAGCCGTCCGGAATTGTCGCGTTCGGCGGAGATCTGCTGGGTCAGCGGCGCCGCCCGCATCCCGGCAGCCCAGATTACGGTCTCGGCTTCGATATGCTCGCCGTCGGACAATGTCACTCCAGTTTTATCGAGCGAGGCGACGCCCGTCCCAAGCCGGGTTTCCACGCCGAGCTTGCGCAAGGCATCCATGATGATGGGGCGGGGGCCTTCGCCCATGTCAGGGGCAATCGCGCTGTTCCGTTCGACGATGATGACGCGCGGTTTGGCGTTCTTGCCGAGGATGGTGCGAAGCCGTGCGGGTATCTCGGTTGCAACCTCGATGCCAGTGAAGCCGCCGCCGGCAACGACCACGGTATCGCGCCCGTTCATCGCCGGGCGGCTGGCGAGGTCGTGCAAGTGCCGGTCGAGAGCGATGGCGTCGCCGAGTTGATCGACGCTGAAGCCATATTCGGCAAGGCCGGGAATATTCGGGCGAAATAATTGGCTGCCGGTTGCAATCACCAGGCGGTCGTAGGAGAGGGTTTTTCGCGAGCCATCGGCACCAATGATCTCCACTTTGCGGGTGGCGCTGTCGATGGCGTCGGCGTAGCCCTGAACGTAGCCGACGTCGATCGCCTTCAGCACATTCTGCAAGGGAGCCGTCAGCGTTTCGGGTTGCGGCTCGTACAGTCTAGGACGCACCACGAGCGTCGGCTCCGGCGCGACCAGAAGGATTTCAAGTTTGGCGGGTGAGGTGGCCTGGATATCGCGCAGGCGCGCCGAGGATAAAGCCGCGTACATGCCGGCAAAACCGGCTCCGACGATGACAAGTCGCATATGATGCCCTCCGGTAATCTGAGTTTGCATGGTCCTTGTCTCGCAGATGTCTGACGTGGCCTGTGAGCGCGGACGGTCTCAATTCTTTTCCAAGAATGACAACCTGCATCGCATTTCGATATCGCGCGCGAGTATGACGGCGCTGGCTCTCCGGACGGGTCCCCCTATCCTTGGGGCTAGCCCGCTCAAGGCCGTGGGAGGTGCTCAGACATTCTCAGGCGCGACATCGGATCGGCCTGGGGTGCCGAAAGTTCATGGCGCGCATGAGCCGATGCGTGGTTGCATAATGGAGAATTTTTCGTGCGAAATCGCCGATGCGATAGTTTACGCATCGGCGGTTTCCGTGATGAACGATCGGGATTGATCAGTTAGCCCGCAATGAACGCCAGTAGATCCGCGTTCACCGTATCCGCGTGGGTGGTGCACATGCCGTGAGGGAATTTTTCATAGACCTTGAGCGTTGCCTTCTTCAGCAGTTTTGCCGAAAGCAGCGCCGAGTCGGCGATCGGCACGATCTGATCGTCGTCGCCATGCATGATGAGTGTCGGCACATCGATGATCTTCAGATCTTCCGTGAAGTCGGTCTCCGAGAATGCCTTGATGCCATCGTACTGCGCCTTGGCCCCGCCCATCATCGCCTGCCGCCACCAGTTCTGAATGATGGAGGGAGCCGGCTTCGTGCCGGGACGGTTGAAGCTGTAGAACGGCCCTGACGCGAACTCGAAATAGAATTGTGGACGGCTGGCGGCGAGCGACTTGCGCAGGCCGTCGAATACCTCGATCGGCAGGCCGCCGGGATTGGCCGGCGTTTTCACCATGATCGGCGGAACGGCGCCAATCAGCACAAGCTTCGCGACGCGGCCACGGCGCTGGCCGTGCTGCGCGACATAGTGAGCCGCTTCGCCGCCTCCGGTGGAGTGGCCGATGTGGATGGCGTTTTTCAGGTCAAGATGCTCGATCACGGCGGCGACGTCAGCCGCGTAGTGATCCATGTCATGCCCTTCGCTTACCTGTGCCGAGCGGCCATGACCGCGCCGGTCGTGGGCAATGACCCGGTAACCCTTGTCGAGAAAAAAGAGCATCTGCGCATCCCAGTCGTCTCCGCAAAGCGGCCATCCATGATGGAAGACAATCGGTTGAGCGTTCCGCGGGCCCCAGTCCTTGTAATAAATTTCCGTGCCGTCTTTGGTGGTGATCGTGCTCATGGTCTGCGTTCCTTTGCTTGGGTGAGAAGAGGGAAGGCCCTGTTTGCGGCTTGCCTGGGCTGTGCCAGCCGAAGGCAGCGCTGCGGCAAGCGTGGCCACAAGGCCGCCCAACAAGACGTTCCGGCGTGATGTGTCCGAATAGTGCGATTGGTGTTCATTCATCAGCTTGATCCCGAATTGACGATGTTGAACCCTACTTCCGCTGAACCGGCGCATCGGCGCACCCATTACACGGCAGGGTTAAGCGTTGTCCGACGACCTGCTTCAACGGTCGTTGAAAGATGCATCGCCAGAATTTTTGCGGCTATTCGACAGGGGCATCAGTCGCGTGATGCAAAAGTCCAGAAGGACTAGAGACAGAGAATAGGTATGCCTGCGAAAGCAGGAGAAATGTATTTCGCCGGCCGTTCGAAGCGCTCATCTCTTATGAGATGCGAGTCGCTGCGGCGCGGGTGAATTGAAGACTGCCCAAAACGTTATGGTTTAGTCGGTCGCGGTTCTTCGCAGCGGCCGCCTGGTATAGCGATCGGTCCTGAACGATGTGCGCACACGAATAATACTTGCTTGTGCCTCCGCTCAGAATGCAAGTTCATCCAATGTGTACAGTCAATATGCAGTCTGGGCTTGTTGCGCTCCGCGCGCATGAGGCGGCAGCGTTTCCCAGGCCCGAATGAGCTCGCCGATGGAAGCGACTTGCATTTTTCTCATCGCGTTGCTGCGATGTAATTTGACGGTTACTTCGCTGATACCAAAATCATAGGCGATTTGTTTGTTGAGACGGCCGCGAACGACCTCCGCTAAGACTTCGCGCTCGCGCGGTGTCAGCATTTCCAGTCGATCCATCGTGCGTTTTATAGCGCGAGCGCGCGCCCTCTGCGCAAGATCCAGTTCGATAGCTGCGATAACGGCGTCCAGCAGCGTCTGATCCCGGACAGGCTTGGTTAGAAAATCAACCGCGCCTGATTTCATGGCTTGCACGGTCATGGGAATGTCGCCATGACCGGTCAGGAAAATGATCGGTTTGGCATTTCCGTTCGCCGCAAGTTGATGCTGCAGGTCGAGGCCGCTCGCACCTGGCATGCGAACGTCAAGAATGAGGCAGCCGGGCTGGTCCAGTACGTCGGCGTCGAGCAGCTCTCGCGTCGAGGCGAAGCAGGCCGGCTGCATTCCTACCGATCGTAAAAGCTCCTGAAGGGCTTCACGCACAGCGACGTCGTCATCGACAATCATAACGGTGGGTTGTTGTTCCTTAACCTGAGACTCGGGCGACTTTGTTCTCCTGATTTGAGTTTGCTGCATATTCTCCCTCCCATTTTAGGCGTGTAAAGCGTTGCCGACCGCGGCCAACAGAGCGGGTCCATCAAAGGGCTTGTGGAAAAAGCCGCGAATGTCTTTCGCGCTCGCACGCTGTTGGTCGCCAATTTCATGGCGGCCAGTGATCATGAACACAGGCAGATCGGGACTCTCGTTTTTCACCGCATCATGAAGCTCAAAACCGTTTATAACTGGCATGCCGATATCGGTAATGAGGCAGTCAATGCCGGATAATCCGAACTCGATCAGCGCCTTTGCCGACGAGAATGTGCAAACCGCATAGCCCGCCGATTCAAGCAGGTTCTCAAGTGACTCGAGAAGTCTTGGATCGTCATCGACCACGGCTATTGTTCTTTTCCTTTCGTTCACGGTTCATTTTTCTCCAGCACGGCGAGAATGGGTGGCCGGGATATGAAGTCTTTCCGCCTTTCGCACGAGATCGGCCAGCGATGCGGCGGCCATTTTCTGCATAACGTTTCTCCGATGAATCTGAAGCGTGACCTCACTGATCCCGAGCTCGGCCGCGGCCTGTTTATTGAGAAGTCCGCTGACTACTAGCGGCAACACATCCCGCTCTCGGGGAGTCAGCGTTTCGTAACGTTCCCGCAGCCCTGCTAATTCAACCCGCTCAAGCCTTGCCCGCCGATCTTGCGTCAGCCCTGTCCGGACGGCTCTCATTAAATCGTCGTCGCTGAATGGTTTGGTAAGAAAGTCGACAGCGCCATGTTTGATCGCGCGCACGGACGAAGGGATGTCGCCGTGTCCCGTGATGAATACGATCGGCGGAGACTCTCCCTCGGCCATCTGCTTCTGCAGATCGAGGCCGTTGATGTCTGGCAGCTCTATGTCGAGAATGATGGTTGTCGGTAGATTGGGCTTCGCGGCGCGCACATACTCGCCGGCCGATCCATAGGCGATAGCGCACATCCCATGCGACTGTAGTAATTCACTCACGGCTTCACGAATCCGCGCGTCGTCATCGACGATGAAGACAATATGGTCGCTGGTCTTCATGAAGCTGTTTCCGGTTCAACCGGTAACGTAAAGATAAATATCGCTCCCTTGGGTTCGTTTTTCTCCGCCCACAATCTTCCGCCGTGTGATTCGACAATGGAGCGGCAGATCGCCAATCCCATGCCCAGTCCGTGCTCTTTTGTCGTGAAGAACGGCTCGAATATTTTCTCCGGAAGATGGATGCCCTGGCCGCGATCACTGATTTCGGTTCGGACAACAGCGCCCGTTCGGCGCACGCGCATCCCGATTATTTTATCGCGCGTGGCACAGTCCATCGCATCCATGCCGTTACGAATAAGATTGATGAGAACCTGTTGAAGTTGAACGCGATCGAACGCGATAAGCGGAAGGTTGCTCTCGACATCAACGTCCATCCGGATGCGGCGCCGCGATGCCTCCTCGGCCATAAGGTTGCGCGCTTCGGCGATAGCGCTCTGGAGCGTCGTGGTCTTCCTCGGCTCCAGCGATTGCCTGAACAAAGCGCGGACGCGGCTGATGACATCCGCGGCCGAGTTGGCGTCCCGGACAATGCGTTCGGACGTGATCTTCGCTCGCTCGACGTTCGGCGGCTCGGCGGATAGCCAGCGATGGCATGCATGGGAATTGGCAACAATCGCAGCAAGGGGTTGATTGACCTCATGCGCGATGGATGCAGAAAGCTCCGCAAGACTCGCAGCCTGGCTCGCGCGGGCAAGCCGATCCTGCGCCAGGCGCAACTCTTCCTGCGCCCGAACCTCGCCGTCGATGTCCAGGCAGATGACATTCCATTGCACAATTGCGCCTTCAGTGTTGCGCATCGCTGCGGCGCGCGTTTCAACCCAGCGATATTCGCCGTCGAAACGCCGCAGACGGTGCTTCCGGGCGTATGGCTCGCCGGTGGCCAGCGAATGGGCATATTTCTCTTTGACGGCCGCGAGATCGTCAGGATGAACGCCTGCGTCGAGAGTGGCTGCGAGGCGGGGCTTTCCAGCTTCATCCAGGTCTTCGAGGTTGTATCCGAGGAACTCACGGAGCTGCTGGCTACGATATATCGGCTCGCCATCCGGCGTGGCGCAGTCAATCATTGCCGGCAGTGTTTCAACCAGCTGCCAGAGCGATCGCTCTCTCTCGCGCAGCGCCTCTTCTGCTTTCACGTGATTGTCTATATCGTGACAGAGGCCGTACCATTGAGCGATGCGTCCGTGGTGATCGCGCATTGGCTCCGCGCGGCTCGACATCCAGCGATAGACACCGTCAGCCCGCCGCAAGCGATACCGCAAGGCGAAGCTCTTCCCCGTAGCAAGGCAGTGATTAAGGGCGTGTCGGAACTCCAGCGCATCATCCGGATGAACGGCTTCTATCATCGCCTCCAGGCGGCTTATGCCTGGTCTGTCCATATTCGCCACATCCAGACCGAGAAAATCGGTCATGCGCCTGTTGAAGAATGTCGGTTGGCCATCCGGAGTGAGCCGCCAGAGATGGCTCGGAACCATGTCAACGAGTTGCGAGAGTTCGCGTTCCCGATCGCGTAGCGTCGCCTCGGCTCGCTTCTGTTCCTCAATATCTATTGTCGTGCCATACCACTCGACGATTCGGCCTTCAGCATCGCGCGCTGGCTGTCCCGAATTCCGGAACCAGCGATACACACCATCCGCACGCCGTAAGCGATGTTCGGTGTCGTAGCGATCACCCGTTTGAAGGCAATGCCGCCATCTCGCGGCAATCCGGTCGTAATCGTCGGGATGAACAACCCGCCGCCAACCGAACTCGTCCTCATCGGCCAAAGGATCAAGGTCCTGCTGCACCGTACCGAGATATGCCAGAGCATTGGGGCTGATATAGGTGAATTTCCCGACTGGATCAGCTGACCACGCGAAGCCAGGCATGTTTTCAAAAATTTTAAGTGCACGTGTTAAGCTGGCGTCGGCTTCGCTGACGGATTTGGACACGATCGTCATCGGCTGCTCCTGCTGAGGTAGATATGCCTCCGCGGTTCCAGCATTCAGCCTAGCACTCTCACCCGCATTCCGGGGTTTCCAGTTCATCCCGCATCGTAGCGCCCGTTTAACCGCACGGCATCCTATGGAAATCCATGTACCGGCATACGTGCACCGGCAGTGGACGGCATAGATCGTTAGCGAATATTCGCGAACACGAGTAAAAATCATGAACTCATAGAGCTCATTAGAGAGAACGTTGGCATTTTTGTTGGCACAGTCTAAATCGAACTGAAAAATCGCTAGCTAGAACAATGGCGAGCACCATGTGTTACAGTGCGCCCCTGGGCACCACTTTCATGTTCGCGGATGTTCTTCAGGGTCCGCAGTGTTTTCAAGACGCTGATTCCCAGCACAAAAATCAGGCGAGTAGGTCGCCGATGTTCACGGCTGGTTGGTGATATTTCGGAAAATGTCGGTATCGCTGTTGGGAGTGCCAACATTCGCGAAACGCGATACCAACACTCTGGGGCGAGATGGCGGGGCGCTTAAACTATCTGACGCGGCAATTCGTGCTGCCAAGCCGCGCGAAAAACCTTTCAAAATTTCCCACGGCCGCGGTCTTCACCTGCTGGTGAAACCGAACGGATTGCGTCTCTGGCGTGGGATAAGCGTGTTGAGCTTATGCAAGTGTGGGCCGACCGCGTGGACTCGATGCGAGATGACACGGGGATTAAACTCGAATTGGCAAAAGCAAGTTAATGATATAAAAAGCCACCGTCGTCTCTTACAGCAATCGATCTGATTATGACCTGACCATTCCTCTCCCTATTAGCACACAGAGAATCGCCCTGCGATTTGCAGGCGAAGTGTGTCGTGAGGGAAGTGTCATGTCAGAACAAATTCGGCTCCATCGGAAGCCGCAAACAAAAGAAGACAAACAACGTGCGCGTGCCATGCGTAAGGTATGGCGTGAAGCAAAACCGGGCGCAAAAGTTCGCTGTCTCGCTGATCTCACTGACTGGGGCTACTTCGCCAAGATAGATGTGCCGTTCGAAGGCGAAGTCTACACAATCCGTGAATTGCGCCGTGGGCTTTGGGACTTATGGTCTGTCGGTTTTACTCTCGTTGAAGTCGTAAACGAAGTTTCACCGATAATGGGAAGCGAGCCGTTTTTTGCGGCGGATGAATTTGAGATCATAGCCCCGCCGCCAAAAGCTGAAGAACGGCCGCTGCTAAGGTTGGTTGTTTCAAACGATGTGACTGAGGTGCTGGTGGAAAAGAAAAGATTTTCTGAAGACAAATGGGTTCGCATCATGTGTGATTTCAGTGCGGAGGGTATATGGGCGCGTAGTGGCGGCGCGGTCGAGCTTGACGAGTTACCAGTGAGTCCTGAATTGCGCGGGAGGTTGTGAGCATGGCAGGATTGGTATGAGCGCTACGCAATGGATTTCAAAACTGCTCCATCAGGATTTGACGTCGATGCCTTTTCTATCGAAGGGCTAGCTATCGCCAAAGCAGTGAAAGCCGAATTGCCGGACTGGACTGTGGTCTACCATGACGAGGCGAAATGTGCGGCGACACCGTTTGAATGGCCTTGTTCCCCATCCTCTCGCGCTAAATTTGAATATGAGGTTTTATAAGGTTACTGACGCGCTCGAAATCATTCGCATTGAAACGGCGGGGAATTTATCCCCGCCGTTCCGTTTTTTGTTTTGGTTTTTGTGAACGAGCAGGCCCAGAGCCTTCTCAGGCTTCTCGACGCGCTCATCGATCTAGGCGATCGTCGCAGCGCTGCCTTGGAACAGACCGAGGTGTTTCGTCGCGTTCAAGCTCAGCCCGTGGCTGAAGGCCAAAAGCAGACGCTAAGATCGCCAGTTAGACGCCGCCCCTGGCACCATTTTCACGCAATGCCTTCCGGGGCGTTCGCGCGAAGCGAGAGCTGATCTTTTTTAGAAGCCGCCCCATCCGCATAGAGAAGAAATTGTGAAGCGGGGCTGAGGAAAAACGAAATTCGCTTCGGCGGGCTTCGATGCTAAGCCACGGATCGTTGGCGATAGGATGCCCCTGGATGAAAAGCGTCGAGCTGCTCGAAAAGCTGATTTCGTTCCCGACCGTCAGCTCCGATTCCAATCTTGATCTCATTCGGTTCGTTGCGGAGCTTCTGAAATCATATGGGGTCGAGCCTGCGATCATCCCAAGCCCGGATGGACGCAAGGCGAACCTCTTTGCAACGATCGGAGACGGCACGGCGCCCGGCGTGATGCTGTCGGGGCATACCGATGTCGTTCCGGTGGACGGTCAAGCCTGGACAGTGCCCGCCTTTTCGATGTCCCGGAAAGATGGCCGTTTGTACGGGCGAGGAACCGCCGACATGAAAGGCTTTGTCGCATGCGCGATCGCCGCTTGCCTCAAGGCCAGCACACTTGATCTGAAGACACCCCTGCATCTTGCGCTTTCCTACGACGAGGAAGTCGGGTGCATTGGCGTGCGTAGTCTGGTCGAGATGTTGCGCGGTGCCCCGCGCCCGCCGCTTCTGTGTATCGTCGGCGAGCCGACGGAATTGCAGGTGGCGACAGGGCATAAGGGTAAGATTGCAGCACGCGCCATCTGCCGGGGCCGCGAAGGGCATTCGGCGCTTGCGCCGCTCGCGCTCAACGCCATTCACCTTGGCTGCGATTTCGTTGCCGCTTTGCGCCAAGAGCAAGATTATCTTGCAACGCAAGGCGCGCACGATCCGGCCTATGACGTTCCGTATTCGACCGTGCATGTTGGCAAGATGAATGCCGGTGTCGCGCTGAATATCGTTCCCAATATTTGCGAGATCGATTTTGAAATTCGCTACATTGCGAGCGACGATCCAGCCCAAATCATGAGCCGGATTCGGCAGGGCGCCGATCAAATCGTTTCGCGCGCGGCGAAGATTGCGCCGGAAGCCGCCATTTCGATCGACGTCACCAATTCGTATCCGGGTCTCGACACGCCGGCGGAGGCGCAGGCGGTGGCCTTCGTAAAATCCCTGATCGGCGCGAACAACACCATCAAGGTGGCTTTCGGAACCGAAGGCGGCCTTTTCAGCCGTGACGTTGGCACGCCGACCGTCGTATGCGGGCCGGGCTCCATGGCCCAGGGACACAAGCCGGACGAGTTTGTGAGCCTCGATCAGATGCGCCGGTGCGACGACATGCTCGACAATCTGCTCGGGCGGCTCGTGGCCGGTCTTTGACCGGCGGCGTTTAGCGCCGGTTATATTCGGTGCCGAACACGCCCTGTTCGAGCACAAAGCGCCGGCAATGATCGATGAACGCCTGCACGGCCCGGGTGCGCCGTTCGGTATTCGGCACCACCACGCCCATCGTGACCGAGCGAATGCTCGCATCGAGCGGGACAAAGACGAGCGGCTTGCCGTCGGGGGAGGTGGCGTGCAGCGGCCGCATATTGGCGATGCCGTAGCCAAATCCATTGGCGACCATCGACCGCATCACTGCGATATCGCCGGTGCGCTCCGCGATGTTCGGCTTCAGCCCCTTTTTGACAAAGGCCGATAGAAAATATTCCCGGCTGTAAGGAAGATCGAGCAGCACCATCGGCTCGTTGACAAGATCCTCGACCGACAGGCTCGCGCGTGACGCCATGGGATGCGATGCGGGCAACATGACGAAGGCGGGGAGCTGGATCAGCGGCTCGAAGGTCATGTCCTGCGACACTTCGAGGTCGTAGGTCAGCGCGGCGTCGATCTCGCCACGCTGCAGCATTTCAAGCAACTGGCCTTGATGCCGCTCGTATTGGCGAATCCGGATTTCCGGATATTGCTCCTCGAACTTCCGGCGCAGCGAAGGCAGCACGATCTGCGCGAAGGTAAGAAGGCAGCCGATCGAAAATGGCCCCCGCACGCTCTCCGCAAGATCGTCCGCGACTTCGTGCAGCGCGTCGGCTTCTTGCAGAAGGCGCGCCGCCTCCCGCAGGAAAACCTGGCCTCCCGCGGTGAGCGACAGGCCATGGGAATGCTTGCGGACGAACAGCTGGATTCCGAATTCGGATTCGAGTTGTGCGATGGAGGCCGAAATGGATGGCGCCGAGACGTTTACCTGCTCGGCGGCTTTGGCGATTGAACCGGCTTCGCCAACAGCGACAAAATATTCCAACTGTCTGAGGGTGAACCGAAGCGCCATGAGAACCCATAATGCCCTTCAGGCGCCCAGATCAAGGCTCGGCGAAATCGCGCAACGGCACGTCTTGCGGCTTATTGATCTCCCGGCACGCCGAAACTGGGTGCGCCGGCCGGGTTGAGGGCGCGCATCACGTAGCTTTCCATCTGCGGCTTGTAAATGTCCCAAAGCTGCGCCAGCTCCTCGATGGGGCAGCCGCCGGTCCAGTCGCAGCGCAGATCGGCAATGGGCCATGAAGTCTCACGGACAAGCTTGAGGCCGGAGGAATGGACAGGGCCCGCTTCGCCGCCCGCCTTCACCGCGGCGCGCATGGCGGCAATCAGCCGGTCGCCCAGATCGCCCTCGGACGCAAGAAAACGATCGACCATGACCTGCGGGACGCGGTCGCTGGCGAGAAGGTTGCCGCCGCAAGCGACGTCCGTTGCGCGCGCGCTCGCCCATATGCCGAGTGCCTTCGCGCCGGAGTGAATGGCGCTCGTGCCGTTTTTATCGACGGCGAGAAGTTGCCGGTATTCACCGTAACGCGTGCTGCTCATCACCCTGGAGATTGCCTCGGCCGCGGACAGGCCTTGTGCGAGATATGCGAGCGTGCGCGGGCCAAGTTCAGGGTCGGTCACATTCTGGCTTGCCGCCGCGCCGACGCCTGCCTGCGCATAGGAACAGCGCGCGGCGACGGCGGGAGAAGAAGACGAGATGGCGACCCCGAACATTCCGGTCCGGTTGCACCGGGCTACGATGGAGAAGGTCATCAGTCGTTGTCCGGAATGACGGCGGTGCCGTCGATTTCAACGAGCCACTCCGGCCGCGCCAGGGCCTGCACCACGAGGCCGGTCGAGACAGGGTGAACGCCTTTGATGTATTCGCCCATCGTCCGGTAAACGGCTTCGCGATTGCGGACATCCGTGATGTAAACCACGACCTTGACGAGATGCTCCATCCGTCCGCCGCATTCGGCGAGCAACTGCCGGATGTTTTGCATTACCTTATGGGTTTGCTCGACGGGATCGTGGCTGTCGATGTTTTTCGCGGTGTCGAGATCCTGCGGGCACTGGCCCCGCAGATAAACCGTCCGGCCGCCTCGTGTGATGACGGCGTGGCAAAGATCGTTATCGAGATTCTGCTCCGGATAGGTCTGCTTCGTATTGAATTTTCGAATTCGGGTGTGTGCCATTTGTCTCTCGGTCGGTGCTGGAGGGCAATGATAACGGGATCGCCTTCGAAAGGAATTTAGCGGGCGGCATCGTGTTCGGCTATTCGGCCGCGCGCGCCGGCATCCGGTATTCGAGATATTTGCGATGCGTGTCGATGCGATCCGCAATCAGCTTGGCGTCGTGCCAGACGCCCCAGATGAAGGCGGAGCCCCGGCGAGACTGCCACGACAGCCCGAGAAAATAGATACCGGGCTCGGACGATACGCCCCGGTGATGCCTGGGGCGGCCTTGTTCGTCGAACGCATCGACCTTCAGCCAGCTGTAATCGGACGTAAAACCGGTCGCCCACACGATCGCTGTCACCCCGGCCTCGGCAAGGTTCAACTGGCGGATCGGGCGGGTCACGCATTCAGGATCGGGAAGGATTTTGCGGGCGTCTGGATCGGCCGGAAGATCGAGCCCGTTGCGGGCGACATAGGCGTCCGCCTCGTCGAGAAGCGCGAGGTAGCTGGCGTCGCCCATGGCGAGGTTCTCGGCAAGGTCGCCTTTGAAAAATATCGTGCCGCCGGCGAAGGATTCGGTGAGGCCGACAAGCGTCATTCCTTGCGATGCAAGGTGACGGAAATTGACGGTGTGCCCGCCGCGGGCGCCGCTGACCGCGATGGTGACATGCTCCATGCCCGGGCCGCGCGTCGCGGCCTCCCACTTGCCGAGCACGCCGAGCCACCAGCAGAAGTCGATGCCGCGATAGGCGCGCGGCGGGCGTTCGTGCGGCCCGACGGAGAGGAAGACTTTCTTTCCCGCCAGCATCAATTCTTCGGCGATCTGCACGCCGGACGAGCCTGCACCGACCACCAGAACGGCGCCCTCCGGGAGCTGTTCCGGATTTCGATAGGCCGCGGAATGAATCTGCAGAATATTCAGATCGTCCGGGACGATCTTGGGGACGGCAGGGTTCTGAAAGGGGCCGGTCGCGGCGACGACATTGTTTGCTTCAAACAGGCCTTGCGAGGTTTCGACTCTGAAGCCCGGAGCGCCGTTCAATCTCTCGACCTTCTTTACTTCGACGCCGCAGCGGATAGGGGCTGCGATTTTCCTGGCATAGTCTTCGAAATATTGCGCGACCTTGTCTTTCGGGGCGAAGGCATCCGGGTCGATACCGGAAAATTCCATGCCGGGAAATCGATCGTGCCAGGCGGGGCCGTTGGCCACCAGTGAATCCCACCGCTCGGATCGCCAGCGCTCCGCGATGCGGCTGCGTTCGAACACGATGTGCGGGATGCCGGCTTTGCTCAGATGCTCGCTCATCGCGATTCCGGCCTGGCCGCCTCCGACCACGATCGTGTCGACTTTCTCAACTGGCATTTTGGCGTCCTTTCCCAACTCCCGCGGTTCGGTTCACGGTTGCGAGGGTGCACGCCTGATTTAATTGAGAGCGCGAAAGCGGAAAATTATGTTTTCATATTGCAATGGTTAGTCTGCGCCTAAACGCCGGGTTGAAAGCATCGAGCGTTCCGGATTCGGCGGCATTGCCGCCATTCAAGTCCATACAGAAGTTTATCCGATCCATGGCAAAGGAAACTCGTTCTTTTTGGCCGATCGCGGCTCATCTAGCTTGACCCGTAGCTCCATGACATTGTTGCCTGCCGGCAAGCGCTGTCGTGGGCAATGCGACGATTGGGAAAATTGCTGGCCGGCATATGAGACTCGCGGCGAGTCTTGGCCTGCCGGAAGCGCGATGAATGGAAGAGGCGATGACGAAAGCGGCCAGGGCAGCAGAGGAAGCGATGGACGGGGAGCCGACGCTGCGAGCTTTTCTCAGTAAACTCGATGCCGATGGCGGGCTTGTGCGGATCGGCGAATCTGTCGCGCGCGATTACGAAATCAGCGCTGTCGCCATGGAGCTTGATCGCCGGAAGCGTTTCCCGGCGCTTCTCTTTGAAAAAGTTCAAGGCACCGAATTTCCGATCCTGACCAACCTGTTTGCCTCCCGCCGAAGTTTCGCGGCGGCGCTCGGGATCGAAGAAAGCGCTCTGATCGAAGAGCTTGCGCGGCGGAACGATCAGGTCATCGAGCCGGTTCTTCGCGATAACGCCCCGGTTCAGGAGGTCGTCTATAAAGGCAAGGATGCCGATCTCGGCGTCCTTCCCATCATGAAGCATTTTTCGCAGGACGCCGGGCGCTACATCACCAATTCAATCGTGATTGCAAAAGACCCCGACACCGGCGTGCGCAACGCGAGCTTTCATCGCATGCAGGTAAAGGGGGCGACGCGCATCGGCACCAGTCTGCACAGCAGGCGGCATCTTTGGAACTATGTCGAGCGTAATGATGCGAAAGGCGAGCCGACACCGATCCTGATTGTAATCGGCGCGCATCCGCTATTCACGTTCGGCGGACTCTGGAAGGGGCCGATGAACGTCGATGAATATGCGGTGGTGGGCGGGTTGATGGGGCGCGGCCTCGAGATCGTGCCCGCCCTGACCGTGCCGCTGGAAGCGCCGGCCCATGCCGAGATCGTCATCGAAGGACACATTCTGCCCAATGCCCGGGAGTCGGAAGGCCCGTTCGCCGAATTTACCGGCTATGCCTCGGAGCGTTCCACGCAGCAGGTGATTGAAATCTCGGCCATTACGCATCGGCGCGGCGCGATCTACCACGACATCACGCCCGGCATTTCCGAAGAGCATACCCTGATGCTGGCCGTGCCGCAGGAAGCGCGGCTGCTCCGCACGCTGCGGCAGCATTATCCGAACGTGACGAAGGTCGCCTATCCCAAATCGGGCACCTGCCGGTTTCACGCCTATATCGCCATGAAGAACCCGGCGCCGGGGCAGGCCAAGAATGCCGCCGCGGTGGCGATCGGGGACGATCTAAGCCTGAAACTCGTGGTGGTCGTCGACGACGATGTGGACGTGCATGACGACAGCGATGTGCTTTGGGCGATGTGCACGCGCATGCAGGCGGATGA